>Ga0207702_10002816_pt1 | contig 16267 bp, 9 predicted proteins | sample KBSCornC62_FD_184302 | JGI IMG/M metagenome (GOLD analysis project Ga0207702, IMG submission 184302) | Corn rhizosphere microbial communities from Kellogg Biological Station, Michigan, USA - KBS Corn C6-2 (SPAdes) (version 2) | ecosystem: Host-associated > Plants > Roots > Rhizosphere > Soil ...
GCCGGCACGCGCGCGAGCCAGTTCACATCCCGCAAAAAAGAAGTCGAGCGGCTGCAGACTACCGAGCTCGCCCGTTCGAATATTCAAAGGCCTTTCATTCGGTTCGAGATGAAGCGGCCCTCGGGGCGTCATGCGCTCGAGTTCAAAGACGTCAACAAAGCGTATGGCGATTTGCAAGTGATCCGCGACTTCTCGGCTGCCGTGCAGCGTGGCGAGAAGGTCGCGCTGATGGGCCGTAATGGCGCCGGAAAGACCACGATGCTCAAGGCGCTGCTGGCGAATGCACCCGGTGTGGACGATCCCGATGTAAGCATCGATTCAGGCATGGTGACCTGGGGGCATGAGGTGCAGGTAGGGTACTTCGCTCAGGACCACCGCTCCTCCATTCGCAACGGAACCACCGTCAGCGAATGGCTGCACGAGTGGGACCCGCAGGCCTCGAAAGAAGAGATCCGTGGCCTGCTCGGCCAAATGCTGTTCAGCGGAGAAGAAGGCTTAAAACCCACCGATGCGCTCTCGGGTGGTGAAGCCGCGCGCCTCATCTTTTGCAAGCTGATGCTGCAAAAGCCAAACGTGCTGGTCTTCGACGAACCCACCAACCATCTGGATCTCGAATCGATCAACGCGCTCAATATCGCACTGCAAAAGTTCGAAGGCACGGTGCTCCTCGTCACCCACGACGAAGATCTGGTCGAGGAAGTGGCGACGCGTATCTGGCACTTCGACGATGCCAAGATCGAGGACTTCGCGGGAACCTACGAAGAATTCGCCGCGGGGGCGGTCAAATAGCCGGAAGGCGCAGTCACGCTCCAACCAAATCTAAATTTCAGGTAAGTCTTTGCGGACGTTACCGAAATTTGGTACTCTCTATCGTATAACTCTGACTGAAATAGTGCCTATCAGGGAGCACGAAAGACGACGGGATATGAGTGAGGAAGCGTCAGACCCGATCCACATCCTCCTGGCCGAAGATAACCCGGCCGACATTTATTTGATTAGGCAGGCTCTCGCCGAGAATAACGTTTCCTGTATCCTTCAGGTGGCGGTTGACGGGAACGAAGCGTTGTTACTCCTCCGGGCGGCGGATAAATTCGCTGGTACGGGCCGACCGGATCTGATCCTGCTCGACCTCAATCTGCCACGGCACGATGGCATGGAGGTCCTGCACCACATTCGCCAGGACCGCCGGCTGGCGGCTGTACCTGTCATTGTTTTTACTTCGTCCGATTCACCGGCCGATCGTCTTTCGGCCACTCATCTGGGTGTCACTCGTTTTATTAAGAAGTCGTCGCTCCTCGATGAATTCATGGCAGTCGGTGCCGTGATACGGGAAATCCTTACCGCGCCGTCGGTAGCGATTCCAGAGAATTAAGGTTCGCGGGCTGCGTCCGCTAGGCCCCGAGCAACACACGTCGGCGATCCCATCCGAGTCAACATTAGTGTATTTTTGGAAAACTGCTATTTCAGACCTTAGTTATTCCTGCACACTTGTTTGCGCCAGAGGAGCTTACGTATGACTGCCGATTTCGCGCCAGAAACGCTCGACACCCGCCTCCTGCTTAGCACGCTTATCGCCTTCAAAGAGGGTGATTTCCGTGTCCGAATGCCGATTGATCAGACGGGACTGGCCGGAAAAGTGAACGATACCCTAAATGAAATCTTCCGCATGAACGCCCGAATGGCAAGCGAGTTCGCGCGGATCAGCGATGCCGTCGGAAAAGAGGGCAGAATCGGCCAGCGCGCCTCTCTCGGACCGGTATCCGGAGCCTGGGCGGACTGTGTCGACTCGGTAAATAGTTTGATCGGCGATCTCGTCCAGCCGTCTACCGAAGTCGCGCGGGTTATCGGCGCCGTGGCGAAGGGAGATCTTTCGCAAACCATGGCGCTTGATGTGGATGGACGAGCGCTTAAAGGTGAGTTCCTGCACACGGCACGCGTGGTAAACACGATGGTCGATCAGCTCTCATCGTTTGCAAGCGAAGTCACGCGCGTGGCGCGAGAAGTAGGTACCGAAGGCATTCTGGGCGGCCAAGCCGATGTCCGAGGCGTAGGTGGCGTCTGGAAGGATCTGACAGATTCCGTCAACTCCATGGCGGGAAACCTGACCGCCCAGGTTCGCAATATTGCAGGTGTCACGACTGCGGTCGCAAATGGCGATCTTTCGCGGAAAATCACCGTTCAGGTCCGGGGCGAAATCCTGGAACTGAAAGACACGATCAACACGATGGTCGATCAGCTCTCATCGTTTGCGAGCGAAGTGACGCGTGTGGCGCGAGAAGTGGGCACGGAAGGAAAATTGGGCGGTCAGGCCGATGTGAAGGGCGTGGCAGGCGTGTGGAAGGATCTGACCGAGAGCGTCAATTCGATGGCCGGAAACCTGACGAACCAGGTCCGCAATATCGCCGGTGTTACCACGGCGGTGGCCAAAGGCGATCTGTCGACAAAAATCACCGTAGATGCCCGTGGCGAAATTCTGGAGTTGAAGAACACGATCAACATCATGGTCGATCAGTTGAACTCTTTCGCGAGCGAAGTGACGCGCGTGGCGCGAGAAGTGGGTACGGAAGGGAAATTGGGCGGTCAGGCCGATGTGAAGGGCGTGGCAGGCGTGTGGAAGGATCTGACCGAGAGCGTCAATTCGATGGCCGGAAATCTGACAAACCAGGTCCGCAATATCGCCGGTGTTACCACAGCGGTGGCCAAAGGCGATCTGTCAACAAAAATCACCGTAGATGCCCGCGGCGAAATTCTGGAGTTGAAGAACACAATCAACATCATGGTCGATCAGTTGAACTCCTTTGCGAGCGAAGTGACGCGTGTGGCGCGCGAGGTTGGCACGGAGGGAAAGTTGGGCGGACAGGCTGATGTAAAGGGAGTCGGTGGCGTATGGAAGGACCTCACAGAGAGCGTAAACTCCATGGCCGGAAACCTGACTGCCCAGGTTCGTAACATCGCCGAAGTGACCACAGCCGTTGCAAACGGCGATCTGTCACGCAAGATTACCGTCGACGTACGCGGTGAGATTCTCGAATTGAAAAATACCATCAACACGATGGTCGATCAGTTGAACGCGTTTGCCGGCGAAGTGACGCGTGTGGCTCGCGAGGTAGGTACGGAAGGAGCGCTTGGCGGTCAGGCGGATGTGCGGGGTGTAGGAGGCGTCTGGAAAGATCTTACCGACTCCGTGAATTCGATGGCCGGTAACCTCACGGCGCAAGTTCGCAACATTGCCGAAGTGACTACAGCTGTGGCAAATGGCGACCTGTCGCGCAAGATCACGGTCGACGTGCGCGGCGAGATTTTCGAGCTGAAGAACACAATCAACATCATGGTCGATCAGCTCAACGCCTTTGCAGGTGAGGTGACGCGTGTCGCCCGCGAGGTGGGGACCGAGGGCAAGTTGGGCGGCCAAGCGGTAGTGAAAGGCGTCGGCGGAGTGTGGAAAGACCTTACGGACTCTGTCAATTCGATGGCCTCCAACCTGACGAACCAGGTTCGGAATATCGCGGAAGTCACCACCGCCGTTGCCAGAGGCGACCTCTCCCGCAAAATTACCGTGCAGGTGCGCGGCGAAATTCTTGAGTTGAAGGACACCATTAACACCATGGTCGACCAGCTCAGCTCATTCGCATCCGAAGTCACCCGCGTTGCTAGGGAGGTGGGCACCGAAGGAAAGTTGGGCGGACAGGCCGACGTGAAAGGTGTGGCGGGAACCTGGCGCGACTTGACCGAAAGCGTCAATTCGATGGGCGGCAATCTCACCGCGCAAGTCCGCAACATCGCTGATGTTACGACGGCCGTCGCCAAGGGAGATCTATCCCGCAAGATCACGGTCGAAGTTCGCGGCGAGATCCTTGAGCTCAAGAACACCATTAACACCATGGTCGATCAGCTCAACGCTTTCGCATCCGAGGTTACGCGTGTTGCCAAGGAGGTAGGCACTGAAGGCAAACTGGGCGGACAAGCCGAAGTGAAAGGCGTGGCCGGCACATGGAAGGACTTGACGGAAAGCGTTAACTGGATGGCGGGTAATCTGACAAATCAAGTCCGCAATATCGCCGAAGTAACTACGGCCGTTGCCACGGGCGATCTCTCTCGCAAGATCACTGTTGATGCACGCGGCGAGATTCTGGAGTTGAAGGACACCATCAACACAATGGTGGATCAACTCTCGTCCTTCGCAAGCGAGGTCACTCGTGTTGCTCGCGAGGTAGGCACCGAAGGCAGACTCGGCGGACAGGCCGACGTTTATGGCGTAGCGGGCACCTGGAAGGATTTGACGGAAAGCGTTAACTCCATGGCGGGCAATTTGACCGCGCAGGTGAGAAACATTGCGCAGGTCACAACTGCGGTGGCAAATGGCGATCTCAGCCGCAAGATCACGGTGGATGTGCGTGGCGAGATCCTCGAACTGAAAAACACGATTAATACGATGGTGGACCAGTTGAACTCGTTTGCAAGTGAGGTCACTCGCGTGGCCCGCGAAGTTGGAACCGATGGAAAGCTGGGTGGCCAGGCGGAAGTAAAGGGAGTAGCTGGCACATGGAAGGATCTCACGGACAACGTCAACTTCATGGCGGCGAATCTCACGACCCAGGTTCGCGGCATCGCAAAAGTCGTGACGGCTGTGGCCATGGGCGACTTGAAACGAAAACTGGTTCTCGAAACAAAGGGCGAGATTGCAGAGCTGGCCGACACAATCAACGGAATGATTGATACGCTTGCTACCTTTGCCGATCAGGTCACAACCGTGGCGCGCGAAGTTGGTGTAGAAGGTAAGCTCGGCGGGCAAGCTCGTGTGCCTGGCGCGGCCGGTATTTGGCGTGACCTGACGGACAACGTCAATCAGTTGGCGGCCAATCTCACGACTCAGGTGCGCGCCATTGCTGACGTGGCAAATGCTGTTACGAGCGGCGATCTGACCCGTTCGATTTCGGTAGAAGCGCAGGGCGAAGTCGCCGCACTAAAGGACAACATCAACGAGATGATTGGAACCCTGGCGGCAACTACGCGCCAGAACAAAGATCAAGATTGGCTTAAGACAAATATTGCGAGATTCACGGGCATGCTGCAAGGTCAGCGAGACTTGCTGGCGGTTTCGAAGCTTCTGTTGTCCGAGCTGACACCATTGGTGGACGCCCAGCATGGCACGTTCTACCTCACGGAATCCACGGAGGACCAACCGACTCTGAAACTATTAGCTGGTTATGCGTACGACGAAACGCCGGGAGCACGCAGCCAGTTCAAGATAGGTCAGGGCTTGGTAGGCCAGTGCGCGCAGGAAAAGCGCCGCATCCTCATAAACCAGGTTCCCCAGGATTACATCCGAATTACGTCGAGTCTCGGTGAAGCATGTCCATGCAGCATCATTGTTTTGCCGGTGCTGTTTGAGGGCGAAGCTAAAGCCGTGATTGAGTTGGCATCTTTTGAGCAGTTCAGCGACATTCACTTAGCGTTTCTTGACCAGATGACACAAAGCCTCGGTATTGTGCTCAACACTATCGCGGCGACCATGCGAACGGAAGAATTGCTGAAACAGAGCCAGGCGCTTGCCGAACAGCTCCAAAAAACAAACGCGGAGCTGCAGGAAAAAGCGCAGTTGTTAGCGGAGCAGAAAACGGAGGTGGAGACCAAAAATCAGGAAGTCGAGCAGGCGAAAGCGGCGCTTGAAGAAAAGGCCGAGCAACTGGCGCTCACCTCGAAATATAAAAGCGAATTTCTGGCAAATATGAGCCACGAGCTTCGCACCCCGCTCAATAATCTGCTGATCCTCGCGCAAATGCTTGCCGAAAATGCCGAGAAGAAGCTGCTGCCAAAGCAAGTCAAGTATGCCGAGACGATACACAGCTCAGGCACGGATCTTCTGGCATTAATCAACGACATTCTCGATCTCTCGAAGATCGAATCGGGCAAGATGGATGTCGAAATAGGAAGCGTCCCATTCACCGATCTTCGTGACTATTGTCTGCGCACCTTCCGGCATGTAGCCGATGGCAAAAATCTTGAATTCACAATTGACCTGGACAAGAGCGTCTTAAAGGAAAGCATCCACACCGATGCCAAACGCTTGCAACAGGTGCTTAAGAATCTGCTATCGAATGCATTGAAATTCACAGCGCGAGGATTTGTGCGTCTACGCGTTGAGCACGCCATTACCGGCTGGAGTGTGAGCCATCCGGTTCTCAATCGCGCGAAGAACGTTATCGCATTCTCAGTAGCCGATACGGGCATCGGGATTCCACAAGAAAAGCAGCGAATTATATTTGAGGCGTTCCAGCAGGCGGATGGGACGACGAATCGCAAATACGGCGGCACGGGTCTGGGCTTATCGATCAGTCGAGAACTGGCGCGCCTGTTGGGCGGCGAAATCCGGCTGCAAAGCGCGCCCAATATGGGCAGTACATTTATTTTGTATTTACCCCAGATCTACGCCGCGTTTCCGCAGGTCGGAAAAGCAGATATGCTTCGGGCTAGCGAATCTATTTCGGAAATCTCCGGAACGTTTATAGACATGCCCGGCACGCTGCTCTCTGGTTTCCCCGATCCAGGACCAGGGGAAACTACGCTGGACGTGATTCTTCCCACGCCGCTCTCGACAACGGCAGCGCTCGTCGAAGATCTGGCGATTGATGACGATCGCAATGTCATTCAGCCTGGTGATCCGGTGCTGCTTATTATTGAAGATGACATCACCTTTGCGCGAATTCTCTTAGACCTTGCGCATGAGAAGAATCTCAAGGCATTGATTGCGTTGCGTGGAAGCGCCGCGCTGGCGTTAGCCCGGGAATTCAGGCCTGGTGCCGTGACGTTAGACATCAATATGCCCGACATGGCGGGCTGGACGATTCTCGATCGATTGAAGTACGATCCGGCCACCCGGCACATTCCGGTGCACATTATTTCCGGAGATGAGGATCGGCGTCGCGGGCTGGCGCTGGGGGCCATGACATATCTTGAAAAATCGACCGATCGGAAATTTTTGGAGCGGGCATTTACTACTATCGAGAAATCAGCGCGGCGCCGGATCAAAAAACTCCTTTTAGTCGCACAGGATGAGATACGGCGCGCGAATATGCGCCAGTTGATCGGCGCTCGCGATCTGGAAATGTTGGACGCATCGACGGCTGGAGCAGCCATGGAGATTCTAAAGGAGCAACATATCGATTCGGTCATCGTTGACCTTCGGCTTCCGGATATTTCGGCAGTTCAATTGGTAGACGAGATGCGCGCCGCGGTGGACCCGCTGCCTTTGCCAATCATTCTGTACGGAAAGCGCAAGCTCACCCCGAAGGAGGAAATTGAAGTGCGACGCCTGCAGCGCGATATGGTTGTGAGGCACGCTCAGTCGCGAGAGGGACTGGTACACTTGACTGCGCTGCTGCTCCACCGGGCGGACGAGGATCTCTCCGAGGAGCAACGCGAAATCTTGGCTAGAGTGCGCAGAAATGACGCCGCGCTAGTGAACAAGAAAGTGCTCGTTATTGATGACGATTTACGCAACATCTTTGCGCTGACCAGCGTGCTCGAGCAGCATGAGCTGCAGGTATTTCATGCCGAAAATGGACGGGCCGGCATCGAGATTTTGCGCAATACGCCGGACGTGGACGCCGTGCTGATGGATATTATGATGCCGGAAATGGATGGTTACGAGACCACCCGCGCCATCCGCCAAATTCCCGAGTTCCGTTCATTGCCCATCATTGCTCTAACTGCCAAGGCCATGAAGGGTGACCGCGAAAAGTGCCTGCACGCAGGAGCATCGGATTACGTAACCAAGCCTGTGGATTTGGAGCATTTGTTTTCCGTGCTCCGCGTATGGATTTCTCGCAACTATGAACGACCGCGGTCCGCGGCGGTCGATGCGATCGGCTAGCTGGCAAGACGTTCCCAATCAATAAGATGAAACTGGAGCAATCGATCACCAGGCCCGTCGTTGCCGCGAACGCGCAAAGCGACGTTCCGGCCTCGATGGCAAAGAAGGTGAAGATATTGCTTGTCGACGACGCGCCCGACAATTTGGTGTCACTGGGGGCGGCGCTCGACATTCTCAGTGAGGAGCTCGTCTATGCTCGTTCTGGTAAAGAGGCTCTGCGGCATCTTCTGGACGATGACTTCGCGGCCATTCTGCTGGACGTAAAAATGCCCGATATGGATGGCTTTGAAACCGCCGAGCTGATTCGAAGCAGGCCAAAGTCGCGGCATACGCCGATCCTCTTCCTGACGGGGTTCAGGAATGAGGAGCACCTTTTTCGTGGTTATGACCTCGGCGCAGTTGATTACCTTTTCAAGCCGATCGTACCCGAAGTGCTCAGAAGCAAGGTGGCTGTTTTTGTGGAACTCAGCCGACGTGCGGATCAGCTCCAGCAACAAGCAAAACTGCTTGCCGGCCAAACTGCCACTCTGCAAAAAGCCGAACAGCGCTTCCGGCGCTTGCTCGAGGCTGCTCCGGATGCCATGGTGATTTGCCGCGAGAATGGCGAAATAGTCCTCGCCAACACGCGAACAGAAGCGATGTTTGGCCGTTCTAAAGAGGAGCTGCTCGGCGAGCACATTCGGCTGCTGGTACCCGACTGGACCTATGATTTGCCCTGGCCATTGGACGAGGATACCGCCGCCGATCCTGTTTCGCTTGCAGCCCCTCGGGAGCTGAACGCAGTCCATCGGAACGGCCGCAGTATTCCCGTTGAAATCAGCGCTAGTCCGCTCGAAATTGATGACGGTCTGTTGATTACGAGCGCTATCCGGGACATCAGTGAACGAAAAAAAGCTGAACGGGCGCGAGCCAAAGTTGAGGAAGAAGTACGCCTTCTGAACTCACACCTCGAGGAGCTAAACACGAATCTGGAGGAACGCGTCTCGGCACGCACTGAAGAATTGCGGAGGTCCAACGAGGAACTGGCGCAATTTGCTTATGTCGCATCTCACGATTTACAGGAGCCGCTGCGGACAGTTTCCGTTTACACTCAGTTGCTCGCCAAGCACTACGGAAGCGTGCTAAATGCCAATGGCGATGCGCCATTGTTTATGAAGTTCATAACGGAAAGCGCGCAGAGGATGGAATACCTTATCAGAGATCTTCTGCAGTTTTCACAAATCGACTGTCCAGAGGTTGAGGAACTCACTTCCATCAATTCCGAAAGCAGCTTTATCGAAGCAATTACGAATTTGAAAACGAGCATCGATGAGCACTCGGCAACAATCAACCACGATTCCTTGCCGCAGGTGAAAGGCGATCCGATTCAGCTCACTCGTCTATTTCAGAATTTGCTTAGTAACGCAATCAAATATCGGACTCCGAACCAAACGCCGGTTATCCACGTATCCGCTCGGTTCAACGGCGGCGAATGGCTTTTTTCCGTCAAGGACAACGGCATCGGCATTGATTCACAATATGCCGAAAGGATATTCGGCATTTTCAAACGGCTGCACGGCCGGGACAACCCTGGGACGGGAATAGGATTGGCCATCTGCAAAAAAATCGTAGCTCGTCATGGCGGAAGAATTTGGGTGGAGTCGCAATTGGGCGCCGGTTCGACCTTTCATTTCACCTTGCCAGGCGGAATGCCGCCTCAGGACCAAGTTGGCGAATGACCGGGTGAAGGTAGGCGAGGAAGAAGTCTACCGCTTTATTCTCAACCAAATCGATTCAGTGCCGCAGATGGAAGCATTGCTGCTGGTTTGGGAGAGCCGCCCTAAGAAGTGGATAGAGAGCGAGCTTGCCGAGCGACTTTATATCAGCGCGGACGTAGTCAGGAATATCATGCAAGAATTGGTGCGACGGCGCCTGCTAGCCGGGGATACCCAAGCCGCCAGGCAGTACTTCTATGAATCGAAGTCTGAAGAGTTAGACGGCCTGATCGAAGCAGTGGCCGCGACATACCGGCGCGACCTGGTTCGGGTTTCTACGTTCATTCATACAAAAACGTCCTCCGCCGTGCGTGACTTTGCGAAAGCTTTCAAATTCACCAAGGAGCGGGATTGAATGGAAGCGATAATTTATGCTCTTCGTGCGCTGACGACGCTGTTATGCGCCATGCTCCTCTTGTCACGATATGGCCGTGTGAAGCAGCGCTTGTTGCTCTGGAGCGGTCTGTGCTTTTGCGGATTGGCGTTGTCCAATCTGCTGGTCTTCATAGATTTGATCGTCGTACCCACGCTGGATCTCTTTCTTTGGCGGCTCGGTACGGCAATCCTCGGAATGGCTTTCCTGCTATACGGTCTTATTTGGGAGAAATACTAAATATGATTCCGGCATTCCTGCTAGGTGTGCTTGCCACCATGTTCGTGGCCGCCGGTGTCTTTTTTCTAAGGTTCTGGATGGAGACTCGGGATTCTTTTTTTCTCGCTTTCGCGGCCTCCTTCATCATCGAGGGTTTGAGTCGAATTGCAGTCCTGTTTCAGCCCCGGCCTAACGAAAGTAGTCCATGGATTTATGCCATCAGGCTGTTGGCATCACTGCTCATCCTTGTGGCGATTCTCAAGAAGAACTACGGAAAGAATGGATGACCTGCCACATTGTGATGGAATCCCACTCTCAAATGAAAGTCCAATACCGCGTCTAGCCCAGGCCCGCTTTAATGCAAAATGAAAGCCAAGTTTTGGAGACAGACTTCGTACCCGTGCCAATGGCCGGGATGCTCGCCAGCCGGCAAAACTCTCTCTCGCAGACCCATCTACGCCCAGCTAAATCCGCTCGTCGAAAGCGGTAGCGCGCGAACGCGGCGGCCAGAGGCTGCAAAGATAGCGTTGCAAACCGCCGGCAGCACCGGCGGCAGAGCGGGCTCGCCCAATCCAGTGGGCGGGTTATCCGTTTTCAGAAAATGTACTTCGACCTGCGGCGCATGGCTGAAGCGCAGCAACGTGTGCTGGTTGTAGTTCTGCTGCACGACGCGGCCGGCCTCGAGCGTGATCTGTTGATCCATTACTTCGCTGAGACCATCGATGACACCGCCTTGCACCTGGGCTTCGGCGCCGCTCGGATTCACGATCTGGCTGCCGACATCGCCCACCACCCAAACCTTATTCACTCTGAGTTTGTTACCTGCGGTCACGGTGACTTGGGCGACGTGCGCGAAATACCCTTGGAAGCTGTAGTGAAACGAAATGCCCATGGCGGTACCCTTGGACAGCTTCCCGCGCTCGCGCCAGCCCGATTTTTCGGCTACCATTTCAAGCGCCCCACGCATGCGCGCCACGTTGTACGTCTTTGGCGCGCTCGCCGGATCGCCCAGCAGCTCCAACCGGAAGTCGAGCGGATCTTCGCCGGCGGCGTGCGCCAGCTCATCTATGAACGACTGAAAGACGAAGCATTGCGAATTGGCGGTGGGCGCACGTAGGGCGCCGGTTTTCAATCGCAAGGGCATCACCGAAGAATGAATGGCGAAGTTCGGAACGAAGCCGGAAGGGAACTCCGTCGGCTGGATAGCGGCAGTGGCGGAGAATTTGTCGCCGTCGCCGAAGCTGACGAAGTGATTGCTCCAGGCGTTGACTTTGCCGGAAGAATCCAGTGCGGCCTTCAGGAAATGGAATCCGCCCGGCCGGTAATAGTCGTGCGTCATATCGTCTTCGCGCGACCACACCAGTTTCACCGGCACACCGATTTGCTTGGCAATGTAGCCGGCCTCCACCATGAAATCCCCATATAGGCCGCGGCCGAAAGAACCGCCTGCGCGGAGCAGATGGACGGTGATATCGCTTTCCGGTATTCCCAAGATTTTGGAGACCAAAGTCCGACCGCGCGCCGGCTGCTGCGTGGTGCTCCAAAGTTCGAGTTTTCCGTCCTTATAATGAGCCGCGCAATTTCTTGGCTCGAGCGGAGCGTGCGAAATGAACGGGTACGAGTACGCGGCTTCGATCACTTTCGCCGCCCCGCCCCACGCCTGCTCGACAGTCCCATCGTTCTTCAGGGTGCGCTGTGGCGGCTGCTTCGATAATTCTTGAGCGCGCTGCGCAAATCCGGCGCTCGATTGTTGCGCACCCGGTCCTTCGTCCCATTTCACGACGAGTTTCTTGCGAGCGGTCTGCGCCGCCCACCAGGTGTCGGCGACGATTGCAACACCCGATTCGAGTCCCGGATCACCTTCAATTATCGGTGTCGGATTGGCCACGCCTTCAACGATGAAAACATGCTTAACCCCGGGCATAGTTTTGATCGCATCGATATTCGCGCTCGCGACTTTGCCGCCAAATACGGGACAGCGATAAAACGTGGCATAGAGCATGCCGGGTGTTGTGAAATCGATACCGAAAATCGGCTTGCCGGTCGCGATGTCCGGAACGTCCACGCCGGGCGTCCATTGGCCGACAATCTTATAGGTCTCGGGGTCCTTGAGTTTCAGCGAATCGGGATCGGGCGCCGGCAAAGCAGCAGCTTTCGACGCCAGTTCGCCATAACCCAGCGACCGGTCGGTCTTGCGATGATACACGCGCCCGTTCGAGGCGAAGCACTCCGATGCCGGAACATTCCAGGTTTGCGCGGCGGCGGCAATCAGCATCTCGCGGCCGGCAGCGCCGACCTTGCGCATAGGAATCCAGTTATTCGAAATGGCGCGGCTGCCGCCGGTGGTCTGGCCGCCGTATTTGGCGTCCAAATCGGCTTGCTCGATTTTTACGGATTTCCAGTCGACCTCGAGCTCTTCGGCAATCAGCATGGGAAGCATCGTCTTAATGCCCTGGCCAATTTCAGGATTTCTCGAAACGAGTGTGACGCTGCCGTCGGACGCGATGCGAATGAACGCGTTGGGATCGAGCGGCCCGGCGGCCGGCCGCTGCTGCGCCGAAAGAGTGGGCTCTATATAGGTCCCAATGAGAAAACCACCGCCCGATAGAGCGGTGACCTGGAAAAAGGAGCGGCGTGTGAGGACCATAATTAGAGACCTCCTTGCTGAGCCGCGCCGTGAGCGACGTTCATTGCTGCGGCTTTATGAATGGCTTGCCGCACACGCAAATACGTTCCACAGCGGCAGAGATTGCCATCCATAGCTTCATCGATCTGCCGATCGGTAGGCTTCGGATGTTTTGCGAGCAATGCCGCGGCGGACATGATCTGTCCGGCCTGGCAGTAGCCGCATTGCGGTACGTCGACTTCTTTCCAGGCTTGCTGCAAGGGATGCGAGCCGTCCGGCGAGAGTCCTTCAATAGTGGTGATGTGTGCGTTGGCGACGGCGGATATAGGCGTAACGCAGGAGCGCTGGGGCTGTCCGCCGACATGCACCGTACATGCGCCGCATTGGCCGATACCGCAGCCGTACTTAGTACCGTGGAGACTGAGTACGTCCCGTAGTACCCAAAGAAGTGGAGTATCGGGAGGCGCATCGACGCTGGTCGGGCGCCCATTGATGGTCAGCTTGATAGCCATAATCCACCTTTAACAATATCCCAATTAATCGAGGCGGAAACCGCTAAACTGCCTGGAGCATCTACAAAGATTCCGCTACAATGAACGCAAATGTCTGTCGCGGTTCGGCCAGATCTGCGGGGGAATGCAGAAATCCGGCTATTGGCCGCTCTCATGAGGGCCAAAGATCTCGACGATGTGAACGAAGCGGCGATCAATGCCCTATTGAACGCCACCAGCGCCAGCCGCTCGGCCATACTCCGATTCGATGATGACGGCGTGATGCGGTTCAAAGCCTGGCACGGTTTATCGGCCGAATACCGTAACGCCGTTACGGGCCACACTCCCTGGCGTCCGGGAACACGCAATGCGCAGCCGATTGTCGTGGCCGACGTTTCGCGCGAAGCGAGTCTGCGCGATTTTGCGGAGATCTTCGAGCGCGAGAATATCGGGGCACTGGCATTCATTCCGCTCGAGCTCGATGCCGGGGTGTTCGGCAAATTCATGCTCTATTATTCGGAGCCACACGAGTTTGATGGAGAGGAACTCGCGCTGGCACAGGCGATCGCCAGTCATGTGGCGCTCGCTACCGAGCATAAACGGTTGGAAGCAGCCGGGCGGCATCTCACGGCAATCATCGACAACTCGGATGATGCCATTCTCAGCAAAGACTTGAATGGCACTATCACAACCTGGAACAACAGCGCTGCGCGCATCTTCGGTTACACGGCGGCTGAAGCTGTCGGCGAACCGATATCCATGCTGGCGCCGCCGGGGCGCATGGAGGAGATCCGGAACATCCTCGACCGGATTCGGCGTGGCGAACGCGTGGAGCCTTACGACACAATCCGGCGCCGAAAAGATGGGCAAACGATCGATGTTTCTATCTCGGTATCGCCCATTCGCAATGCAGCGGGCGAAATTACGGGCGCTTCGGAAATTGCGCGGGATATCGGTGGGCGGAAGCGCGCCGAGGGAGAGCGCGCACGGCTCCTGGCGGCTGAACGTCAGGCACGCAAGATCGCGGAGCTTCTGAATCAGGTCGGCCCTATGCTCACCACCGAACTCGATCTCGAAAAACTTGTGCAGGCGGTCACCGATGTGGCGACCGAATTAGTGGGTGCCGAGTTCGGCTCGTTCTTTCACAATGTCGTAAATGAGAAGGGCGAGTCCTATATGCTCTACACGCTCTCGGGAGTGCCGCGGGAAGCCTTTGCCGGATTCCCCATGCCGCGTAATACCGCGTTGTTTGGTCCCACCTTTCGCGGCGAAGACGTGGTTCGTTGCGAGGACGTCACCAAGGACCCTCGCTACGGGAAAAACGCGCCATATCATGGAATGCCAAAAGGCCATTTACCGGTCCGCAGCTATCTGGCCGCGTCCGTGGTATCGCGCGGCGAGGTGCTCGGCGGGCTATTTTTCGGTCACTCTATCCCCGGGAAATTTACCGAAAATCATGAAATGATCATTCGTGGAGTAGCCGCTCAAGCGGCCATCGCGATGGATAACGCCAGGCTGTTCGAGCAGGCCCAATGGGTGCAAAACGAATTGAAGCAGTCCAACGAGGAGCTGCGGGGCGTTAACCAGGATCTGGAGACATTTGCCTACTCGGCGAGCCACGATTTGAATGAGCCGCTGAGGACGATTGCTCTTTCGGCCGAATTGTTGGAACGAACCTCCGCGGATCGGTTGGATAAAGATGGCGCGAAGCTCGTATTGATGATTCGGCAGGGTATTCGCCGGATGGAGGGCCTGACGCGGGATCTGCTCGCTTATATGGCCGCGACTAAACATGAAGAAGGCGGTGCTCCCGACGCGGATGCGGGCCAGGTGTTCGCAGGTGTCCTTGAAAATTTGAAGAGGCCGCTGGAGGAGAGTGGCGCCGTAGTCACCCAGACGACGCTGCCGGTCGTGGCGATGCATGAAAGCCGGCTGGCCCAGGTGCTGCAGAATCTGATAGGCAATGCCCTGAAATATCGTGGCGCGGAGGCTCCCCGTGTGCATGTTTCCGCGAGCGAGCGCGACGGCTGGTGCGTCGTGTCGGTCTCCGACAACGGAATCGGAATCGAGCCGAAGTTCGCCGATTCCATCTTCGAACTCTTTAAGCGGCTACATACCCGCGACGAATATCCGGGAAGCGGGATTGGGCTTCCGATCTGCCAGCGCATCGTGGAACGCTACGGCGGGCGGATATGGCTGGAGAAATCTGTTCCCGGGCAGGGCTCCACCTTCTGTTTCTCCGTTCCTCTGGCACGGCAATAGCGGCACTCATTGCGGCGGCGCGCGGTACACTGAGGCTGAAGCATGTCGCCTTGGGAGAAGTTACTGGAGGGACCTCATGCGCGGGGCCATGTGGTCCAACTCTACGACAAGAGCGATCCGCAGTCCCTCACCGCGAACGTTAGCCGCTATCTTGGGGAGGGCTTGAGACGGGGCGAGGGCGCGCTCGTGATCGCTACTCCGGAACATCGCGACCTCTTTTGGCGGGAGCTGGAAAAGTCAGGCGTCGCTATTTCGTCTGCCGTTGAAAATGGACAACTCGCCTTTTTGGACGCTCGGACGACGCTCTCGCGCTGCATGACCGGCTCACAACCGGATTGGATTACTTTTGAGAGTGTCGTCGGCGCCGGGATTGGGCGAGCATGGCCGCGGGACGGCCGAGCCGGTTTGCGCGCTTATGGAGAAATGGTGGCTTTGCTCTGGAAAAGCGGGCAATTGGCGGCCGCCATCCGGTTGGAGCAATTATGGAACAGGCTACGGGCACAATCCTCGTTCAGCTTGTATTGCTCCTACGAGATCGATATTTTCGGAAAAGAATTTCATCCCCGGCACTTAGACTCGATTCTCCGCACGCACACCCATCTCGTACCGGCGCAGCTCGAAAGCAATCTGGAAGCGGCGCTCCATCGCGCTATCGACGAGGTTTTCGGC
>Ga0207702_10002817_pt1 | contig 16263 bp, 17 predicted proteins | sample KBSCornC62_FD_184302 | JGI IMG/M metagenome (GOLD analysis project Ga0207702, IMG submission 184302) | Corn rhizosphere microbial communities from Kellogg Biological Station, Michigan, USA - KBS Corn C6-2 (SPAdes) (version 2) | ecosystem: Host-associated > Plants > Roots > Rhizosphere > Soil ...
GAGAGCATCCCGACCGGCGTGATTTCCGTTTCGGCCGATGAGCGGATCGAGCGCGTGAACCGGGCGCTTGCCGGGATTTTCCCCCAAGATCTGGCGCATGCCGGACGCCGTCTCTCCGATCTTTTCTCGGCCGAAGATCTTGCCGAGATCCGGCATTTGCTGAAGCGCGCCCGACGCACGGGTGCGGCTGCCTGCCAGCTCGATATACAACGTCCGAATAGTGTGTTGCATCTGGCAGTGACGGCGGCGTCGCTGGAAGAAAATCGCGGCATTGTCATGGTGCTCGAAGATACCAGCGATTTGCTGCGCGCGCAAAAATCGGCAGCCTGGCAGGAAGTGGCGCGGCGTATTGCGCACGAAATTAAAAATCCGCTCACGCCGATCTCTCTATGCGCGGACCGCATTGCGCGTCAGATTCTTCGGTTGCCGCTGCCTCCGGCCGCGCGCGCCATTCTGGAAGAGTGCACGCAGACCATACAGCAGGAAGTGCAGAGCGTGAAGGCGCTGGTCGATGAATTCGCGCAGTTTTCACGCTTTCCCAGCGCCCAACTGGTTCCCGCGGATTTAAATGAGATCGTAGAGAGCGCCCGGGCCGTTTTCGCCGGACGCCTGGAAGGCATTGATGTCTCGGTGTCCCTCGACCGTTCTATTCCGCAGGTAATGGCGGACCGGGAGCAAATGAAGCGAGTAATTGTGAACCTGATCGATAACGCCGCGGAGGCGATGAGCGATTCGCCATTACGCAAATTGTTCATCGCAACTTCCCAGCCATCGGTGGATTTGGTAGAGGTTTCCATTACGGATACGGGCTGCGGAATTTCCCGCGCCGATAAGGAAAAATTGTTCTTGCCCTATTTTTCGACCAAAGGGCGAGGTACGGGTCTGGGGCTCGCCATCGTCAGCCACATCGTCAATGAACATCATGGCCGCGTGCGCGCTGAAGACAATCCTCCACAAGGCGCGCGCTTTATTATCGAGCTCAATGGATTGCCAAATGGTGAGCCGGCGCAGTCCACAGAGACGGAGGAAAGCGCTCACGCGCTAAAGTCGTAGTTCGTTCCTGTGCCGGCACGCGGACCCAAAGTATTGATCGTCGATGACGAGGCGAACATCCGCCAATCTCTTCGCGGTGTGCTCGAAGACGAGAACTACGATTGCGCGGCGGTGGAAAGCGGCGAAGCCTGCCTGGAACTCCTGCTGCGCGAATCTTTCGAAGCCGTGCTGCTGGACATCTGGCTTCCCGGGGCGGACGGTCTCGAAACGCTTTCGCGCATACAGGAGCTACCGCCGGGCACGCGTCCCACGGTGATCATGATTTCCGGCCACGGCAATATCGAGACTGCTGTGAAAGCCACGAAAATGGGTGCGTTCGATTTTGTCGAAAAGCCCCTCACGATCGAAAAGGTCAGCGTCGCTTTGAAAAACGCCGTACAGCAGCGGCGGACGGACCTGGAGCTGCAGCGGCTGAGAGAAGACACCGAATGGCCGGAAATCATCGGTAATAGCGTGCCGATGAAAGCTCTGCGACAGCAATTAAAGCTGATGGCAGGCACCAATGGCCGCGTGCTGATCTATGGCGAAAGCGGTACCGGAAAAGAACTGGTCGCGCGCGCCATCCACCGCGCCAGTCAGCGTGCCAACGGGCCATTTGTGGAAGTCAACTGCGCGGCCATCCCGGAAGAATTAATCGAAAGCGAGCTTTTCGGGCATCGCCGTATGAACCGGGACGGCGTGGCCGACCACAAGATCGGCAAACTGCAAAAGGCGCACGGCGGCACCTTCTTCCTGGATGAAGTTGGCGATATGAGCCTGAAAACGCAGGCCAAGGTACTGCGGGCGCTGGATGAGCATCGCTTTGAGCCGGTAGGGGCGCCGCAATCCATTCAGGTGGATGCGCGAGTGATCGCGGCGACGAACAAAAATCTCGAACGGGAAATCGAGCGCGGCAACTTCCGCGAGGATCTCTTCTATCGTCTCAATGTCATTCCATTTACTGTGCCGCCGCTGCGCGACCGGGCCGAGGATGTGCCGCTGCTCGCCGAACACTTTCTGCGAGAATTCACGCTGGCTTACGGTCGCAAGCCCAAAGAAATAAGCGCCGAGGCGCTCGACGCGCTGATGCGGTACAGCTGGCCGGGAAATGTGCGCGAGCTGCGGAACCTCATGGAGCGGCTTGTCATTTTGCACCCCCAGCGGCGTATCGATGTTCGGCATCTTACGCTCGATGCCGGCCGCAAGCCGCAGAACGGCAAATCTTGGGAAGCGGCAGGAAGCTTGCATGAAGTGAAAGAAGCGGCCGAGCGCGACTATATCCTTCGCAAGCTTGACGAGACCGGCGGCAATGTAACCCGCGCCTCCGAGTTGTTAGGCCTGGAACGTAGTAATTTGTACAGGAAAATGAAAGCGTTGGGAATTGCCCCTAAGGAATGACTTTCCTGATCACCGGGGCGACGGGGTTCATCGGAAAGAAACTCGTGCATCGGCTGCTTGCACGCGGCGATGCGGTCAATTACCTCGGACGCCAGCAGAGCAGTCAACTGGACTCACGCGCTGCATACCATCCCTGGAACAATGTGAGAGAATTACCGCCGCTCGACAGTATGCCGCGGCTGGATGCGGTAGTGCATCTGGCGGGAGAACCGATCGCGCAACGCTGGACCCGGTCGGCGAAAAAACGGATCTACACAAGCCGCGTTGAAGGAACGCGCCAGCTTGTGAGAGCCATTGGGCGATTGCGGCACAAACCTACGGTGCTGGTCTCCGCCTCGGCAATTGGATATTACGGCGATCGCGGCGATGAGACGCTCATCGAACGCAGCCCCTGGGGCAATGGCTTTTTGAGCGGCGTGTGCCGCGATTGGGAGCGCGAAGCGCTGCGCGCTCGCGAATTTGGACTGAGAGTCGTGACGCCGCGCTTTGCCACCGTGCTGGGCCGCGAGGGCGGCGCGCTGTCCAGGATGCTGGCGCCCTTCCGTGTCGGACTGGGCGGCAGATTCGGAGACGGGCGCCAATGGATCTCATGGATTCATCTGGAAGACTTGTTGCGCCTGCTGCTGTTCGCGATAGAGAATCCGGCCGTCAGCGGCGCGATCAACGCGTCGAGCCCAAGGCCGGTGACCAACGCCGAGTTTGCGCGCACCCTGGCGGCGGCGCTCGACCGCCCTGCAATTCTCTCCGTTCCCAAAATGGCTTTGCGATTGGCGCTAGGTGAAATGTCAACCGTACTCCTCGGCAGCTTACGCGTGTTGCCTCAGAGGACCGAGCAGATGGGTTTTCGTTTTGAACAGCCGAAATTGCCAGGAGCGCTCGCCAATTTGCTATCCTGAGTCTGTTATGGCCATTCCGAATGTAAAGCGCTTTCGGCCATTTTGCCCGACCTGCAACGAGAATTTCACCCTTATGGCCGTTCTGCCTAAAGACGCCGATGTGGACGCGTATCTGAAAGACGCAGTGGCTCGCCACGACCACAAGGCCTTTCTCGAGGCAAAGCAGCAACACTTCAAGGTTCGCGTCGGTCAGCAGAAGCAGAAGAAAGCCAAGTAATTCTCCGTCCTTCGCGTTTTATCAGCCCGCGGGTTTTCCTCAAGAAGACTCGCGGGCTCGTAGTATACGTATGGCTTTCGACGCCGCAAATGCCACGTCCGGATCTTCCTCTTTCGACAGCTTATTGAGCGCCGGGAGCAGATCCTCGCTGCCGTTCGCGCCAAATACCGTGCAAAGCTTCAGCTTTTGATCCTTGGTCGCTTCAGGCAGAAGCTTGACCATGCTGGCGCGCGCTCCTTCGTGCCGCGTGAGTTCTTCAAGATAAGCGCTCGCTGCTTCGGCTCGGCTGCTGGTATCGAGACTTTCCACCAGATACGGTAAAGGGCTGAATTGCTCGGTATCAACCTTGCCTTGATTCGCGAGAGCGAACGCCGCGGCCAGGTGGACGCGCCAATCCGCATTCGGCTCGTTGTAGGCGGCCTTCAGCAACCGGAAGTCTTCGGGTTCCCGAATGCGGCCTAGGCCTTCCAGCGCGGCGGCACGCATCTCAGCATCGCCGCTCTGGGCGTTCTGCTGAAAGGTTGTCCGGTCGCCGGGAATGCCCAGCATGGCGAGAGCTTCCAACGCAGCCCGCCGGGTTTTCAGATTTCTGCCACCCTTTACGGCGGCGCGCACATCGGGCGCTGAGTCCAAGCTTCGCAAAATGCCGATGGTTTCGAGCGCTGTAATTTGAATCCGCTCGTCCAAATCGCGCGCCAGAAAGCTGACCGCCGGCCCGGCGGAGGGCTCCTTGATTTTTTGCAGCGCCACCAGACATTCGAAAATCATGTCGTTTTCTTTCGACTTCAATCCTTTGACCAAAGCCGGAACTGCAGGCCGCGCGCGCAGAATACCGGCAGCGAGCGCCGCATTGGATCTGGCATCGAAACTGAACCCGTCGTTGATCTGATCCGCCAATGCCTTAGCGGCGTCGGCGCGAATCACTACGTCCGCGTCGACAACCTGGTTGTTGCGCGAGGAGAAGAAATCTTTGATATGCCGAAATCCGTTTGTGAAATTGCCGCTAAGGCTATTGCTTTTGACATAACCGGGCAGATACGTATTTACGATTCCGTCGGTGGCGCGGATGCGAATTTCTGGATCGCGGTCGCGCGCCGCTTCGACAAGCGCGTCGAGACTCGCCATTGTATCAATGCGAACGACCGCCTTTACTGCCTCGAGGCGCACCTCCCGATCGGAGTCGCGCAAGTAAGGAGCTAAATCGGCGAGCGCCGACGCATCGCGCTTCCCGAGCTCGCGGATACGGGAGATCCGCTGCTTAACGGTGCCGCTGTGATCTCCCGGAGCGGTTTGCGAAAGAAGCGGAAGGACCAACGTCAAAACAAGCGCCGCCCTTCGAAAGAAAAACAAAGCCATGATTTGAAGGTAGCCGGGTTAGCGGACAACTTCAACAATCGTTTTATGAGGAATGAGCCCGGCTTCGAATCCGAGATCCAATAACTTCTGCGCCGCGCGTGGAACAATCTCGCCGCCATCGAGCGTGTGGTCATTCACGTACATGCCGACAAACTGCTCGGCTAAAGTCACGTCGAGATCGCGGGCGAACTGCATGGCATAGTTCAGCGCTTCCTCCCGATGATCGAGTGAATGCTGAATGCTCTCCCGCATCAGACGTGCGCATTCGGCCCGCACATCCGCGCTCAGATCGCGCCGCAGCGCGTTCGCCCCGAGCGGCAGCGGCAGTCCGTATTGCGTCTTGAACCATTTACCGAGATCGACGACCGCGTGGAGGCCCCTGTGTCCGTAAGTCAGTTGGCCTTCATGAATGATCAGCCCGGCGTCCACATCGTGATTCTTTACGGCATCGAGTATTCGATCGAATGGCAGAACGACCTGCTCGAAATCGGGCTGGAACAGCTTCATTGTCAGGAATGCAGTGGTCATCGTGCCCGGAATGGCAATCCTTTTGCCTTTCAACTCGTCCGGCTGCAGGTGCCGGGAGCTGACCACCAAGGGCCCGTATCCGTCTCCCACGCTCGAGCCGCTCGCCAGCAGCACATATTTGTCAGCCACATACGGGTAGGCATGATAGGAAATGGCCGTAAGCTCGTACAGTCCCTGGACGGCTTTTTTGTTGAGCGTCTCGATATCTTCGAGCACGTGGCGGAAGTTCAGAAAGCGCGAGCGTACCTTCTTGGTCGCCATTGCATAAAACATGAAGGCATCGTCGGAATCGGGACTATGGGCGCAAACTATTTCGAGAACCTGAGGAGCGGTCATATCCAACTTGGGTAAGCGGGAGCCACACTAGTGTAACAGCCGGTTTTTTATGAGGTGGGGAGCTGGCGTGCGACTCGTTCGCGCAGCGACCGGAGTTCCGGCTCCAGTTCAATCAGGTCCTGTTCAAAAGCCGCAAACGACTGCCGGCACCGGTTCGCATCGCCTCGGCCGGCCGCAGATTCCAGTTCATGCGCCCGGCAGCGTGCTCGCGTGGCGCGCAAGCTTCCGAGCGAGCCCTTAATCGTGTGAGCAAGGCGTGAAAGCTGGCCGAAGTTGCCATTGGCGAGCGTGACGCGCATTTCCGCCATTTGGCGCTGCCCTTCTTCAAAGAACAGATCGATAATTTCGACCATCAGTTCGCGATCCCCGCCCACCTGCTCTTCGAATTCCTCGGCTTCCAGCACAGGAAGCTCAGCGCCAGCCTGGTTGGCTGGCCGAGCCGCGGGATTGCCGATGGCCTGCGCCAAACGCGTTACAGCAGCGGTCAGGACGGCGGCATCCAGCGGCTCCCGCAGGCATTCGTCGCAAGCTGCATTTTCTTGTCCGGCAGCCGCATCGACGGCGCTTTCCGCTGAAATCGATACGACGGGAATGCGCGTCAGACCCTGCCTTTCCTCGATCCGGCGGAGATTGGAAGCGAACTCCGCTACTTCCGCAGGCGGCAGAGCGGCATCGAGGACGATGGCGTCAAAACGCTCGATATAAAGAGCTTCGGTGGCTTCGGCAATGTTCGGGGTGACAATCACGGTATGCTGGGCAGCCGCCAGCAACGAAAAGATGCGGCCGGCGCCCTGGGCATCGCCGTGGATCAACAGGAAGCGCAATGCGTGCATATCGGCTTTAACTCATTCGGCGCATCGGCACTCAAACATATCTCAACCATCGGCGAAATCCTCAAGCAACTTTAATGCCGAATGTTTCACTCTATTTCCAGTATGTTGTATACTTGCGCTTTAGTGGGGGTGAGTCTTCCCTAGTTTCGCGGCTCCGAGCATTTTGGGCCCTTACGGCTCCCGTACCAACTTGCGGGTTTCTGCCATTCGAAACGTCCCCCGATTCCTCTTCAACCTGGTGTTTCCGGACGACTGCCGCCTTTGCGAGCAGCCGCTTCGAAACGTTTCACGCGTTCCCGTTTGTCCTTCCTGCCTCGTTCTGCCTAAGCCAATCGAGGCCGAATTTGCGTGTCAAACCTGCCGGACGCCTTTCATCAGCCCTCACGCATTGGATCACAACGGACAATGTCCCGTATGCAGGGAAAATACGGTCAATTTCGATTTCGCATTCGCCTTTGGTAGTTATGAAGGCCCGTTACGGAAACTGATTCAGCTTTTCAAATATGGCAAAGTGGAGAGCCTTGCGAGCACGCTCAGCGCGCTTCTCATACGGGCCATCCCGCGCGATCAGAATTTCGACATCATTGTCGCCATGCCCATGCACTGGCGCAAACGATGGGAGCGCGGTTTCAACCAGGCGGAATTGCTCGCCCGCCCGGTTGCCAAACGCTACGGACTGAAGCTCGCCACCAACCTCCGCCGCGAGCGCTACACGCCATCACAGGCCAGCTTGAGCGAAGCCGCAAGACGGCAGAATGTAAAAGGTTCCTTCTGGGTTGCGCGGCCGGACGAAATTGCCGGCAAACGGGTGCTGCTTATTGACGATGTCTTCACCACCGGCGCAACTTTGCGGGCCGCCGCCGCGGCGCTGAAGTCCGCGGGAGCAGCGCGAGTTGCCGCACTGACGCTGGCAAGAGTGGACGGACGCGCGCCCGCCGCTTTGCATTTGGATACGGATTTTTCGTCGACCGGCTTGGCTCCTTTCCGGCGTGCATTGGCAAATAACGACGCACGCCGGAAGGTCTCGGCCGGGTCTGGAATCAGTTAGCGAATCGAAGTTAGGAATTTACATTTACGAGCCCTGGGGAGAGGTGCCCGATGCCTAGTCCGGATCGACTTCATAGGCCGGTTCTGGTTCTGAACGCGAGCTACGAACCGATCAATATTTGTGCGGCTCGTCGCGCGCTTGTGCTGGTTTTGAAAGGCGTAGCCTCTGCAGAGGAAGTAGCCCCGGCGCAAGTCCACTCGGCGCGGCGGACCTTACATGTGCCCTCTGTAATCCGGCTGCTCGAATACCGCCGCATCCCCCACCAGACGCGCGCTCTATCGCGCAAGAACATTTTGATGCGCGATCGTTATAGCTGCCAATACTGCCATCGCACGCTGCCCTCCGGCGAAATGACGCTCGACCATGTGATTCCACGCTCGCGGGCCGGCGAGACGACGTGGGAAAACCTGGTGGCCTGTTGCCACTCCTGTAACAATCGCAAAGGAAATCGCACCCCCGAAGAGGCCGGCATGAAGCTGCTGCGTACACCGCGGCCTTTCAGCTTGCACACCAGCCGTCATCTGATGCGGCTGCTCGGCCGCAGTGACGATCAGTGGCGCAAATATTTGTTTTATTCCGAGTAGGAAGGCTCGGTTTGGAGAGCCGGCGCAGATCCGGTCTCGCCGGCGGGCGGCGCTTTCGGCTTTTCCGATTTTTCTTTGGTTCCGCTGCTGGCTTTCACCGGACTGATAATAAGGTGCGCATTCCGGCCCTCCAGCCGGGGCTGACCTTCAATCGCGCCGACGCCGCTCAGGTCGCCGGCAAACCGCAGCAATAGCTTTTTGCCTAGATCGACGTGCGCGATCTCGCGCCCGCGAAACTGCACCACGGCCTTCACGCGATTGCCTTCCTTTAGAAACCGGATGGCGTGGTTCTTTTTGAAATCGTAGTCGTGATCGTCGGTGTTCGGCCGGAACTTCAATTCCTTCACCTGGATCACGTGCTGTTTCTTCTTAGCGTCGTGCTGCTTTTTCTTCTGCTCGTAGCGCCATTGCCCGTAATCCATGGCTTTGGCGACGGGCGGCTCGGCCGTGGGCGCGATCAGAATCAGATCGAGCCCCATATCCTGCGCCTTGCGCACGGCGGCGGGCGTCGGCATGACTTCCACCGATCCATCGGGAAAGACCGCGCGAACTTCCCTGGCACGAATGGCTTCGTTCACGTTTTCTCGGATTTTAGCCCGGCGGGGCGGGAGACCTCTTGGTGGATACATGCCGGGTTAACGGATGGCGCTGACCCGCGCCGGGGGAACGGACAAAAAATGATTCAAATAAATTACCTTGCCTATTAGTTTACACGCAAACAGAGCCTTTGGGTGCGTTTGTGGTGCACATCCGGGACCCGCAAGTTTGCGATGGCCCTGAAGCTCACTCGAAGCGACAGATTCGGCTTTGCGTAACCGCTTAATTCGTTAAAAAATCGAAGGGAAGTAAGCCCAGATATCCCGTGGCTATTTGTCTTTGCCGGGCCGGCTTTGCGTCCGAAATTCGTATTGCTGAATTTGCAGCGCAAGCTGGCCTTTACTGTGCCGAATGACCCGTCCGCGGGCCACCAAATTCAGAAGACACTTTTCATTCAGTTGCGCCGGCCAGCTAATTGACACTTCCAAGCGTGTACCCACCGGCAGATCGTGGTCGGACGTAAAGAGAACGCCGGAGCTGCTAATGTTCAAAGTTCTGCCGTTGCCGGCCAGAATTTCGGCGCGTTGATTCAACGTTTTATAACGAACCTCGCGCTCGATGGGGAAGCGGCTGGAACGACGCCGTTCCGTGTTGCCCACCTCCGGAACCTCGAGGCGCCGGCCCAGAGTCATAGAAGTTTCGGCCACAATTACACAACTCCGATCTTTAAGCTTACACAATATTTTTCCATATACCCGAGTTAATTCTTTGGCTCGGCTTGATTACGCCTTTTCTTTAGCCATTCCACCCGTTCGCGCAGCCTCTCCTCAAATCCCCTGCCGGATGGTACGTAAAACGCTGTTCCGGAAAGGGAAGGAGGCATGCATTCCATATCGGTAATGGCATCGGATTCTTTATGGGCGTGCTTATATCCCTTTCCATAGTGCAATTCCTTCATCAAACGTGTCGGAGCATTTCGCAGATGAAGCGGGACCGGCTCAGCCACCCCGGATTCCACGGCGGCATCGGCTTGATTCAGCGCCTGATAGGCGGCATCCGATTTGGGCGCAAGGGATAGATAGATGGCCAATTGCGCCAGCGCCTGGTCCCCTTCCGGAATGCCGAGAAAGTGTACCGTCTGCATGCAGGCAATCGCCTGCTCGAGCGCCCGCGGATCCGCCAAACCGATGTCTTCTATCGCCATCCGAACCAGGCGCCGGGCCAGGTACAGGCGATCCTCGCCGGCCTTCAGCATGCGGGCCAGCCAATAGAGGGCTGCGTCGGCATCGCTCGACCGCACCGACTTATGGAGCGCCGAGATCAGGTTGTAATGCTCCTCGCCCGACTTGTCGTAGAGCAGCACTTTGCGCTGTAGCGCATCGGCGAGGACCTGCCGGTCGATTATGCCGTCCACAGCGGCCTCGGCAGCGATCTCAAGGGTGTGGAGCGCGGCGCGAGCATCGCCGCTCGAAGATACCGCGATCTCTTCGAGAAGCTCGTCGGCCACCGATAATTGCAGAAGCCCCAGCCCGCGCTCCGGATCCGCGAGAGCGCGTTTTAGCAGCGCCACTATGTCCGCGGTCTCCAACGCCCGCAGAGGATACACCTTAGTACGGGACAGGAGCGCCGAGTTCACTTCAAACGAAGGATTTTCGGTGGTGGCCCCGATCAATGTAACATCTCCGCGCTCCACGTAGGGCAAAAACGCATCCTGCTGCGCCTTGTTGAACCGATGGATCTCATCAATAAACAATACGGTTTTGCGGCCCATGCGGCGTGCCCGTTCGGCGTCCGCCATCACCGTTTTGATCTCTTTAATGCCGCTCAGCACGGCGCTGAATGGAATAAAGGTCGATCCGGACCCTCGCGCCATCAGCTTCGCAAGCGTAGTTTTGCCCGAGCCCGGCGGTCCCCACAGGATCAGAGACGTAAGACGGCCGTTTTCGATTTGGGTACGCAGCGCCTTACCGGGCGCGAGGATGTGCTCCTGGCCCAAATACTCATCCAAAGTGCGCGGACGCATCCGGTCGGCAAGCGGCCGGCCGGCGAGATCCTCGTCGGTCTCGGGGCCGCCGGCCGGCGGAGTCGTGTCAAACAGGCTCATTGGCTTTCCCTTTGCCGGGCCGCTTCGAACAGCGCTACTGAACAGGCTACAGCCGCATTGAGGGATTCCACTTTGCGGGCAGGAATCGAAACGGCACGGGCCGCGCCGAGCAACTCCGCAGACACACCGCGTCCTTCGCTCCCCACCACTACGGCGCAAGGACTGCGGAGATCGGCGTCGGCTAAAAACGTTCCTGACTGCGCACTGAGGGCGTACAACACAAGGCCAAGCGAACGGGTGTGGTCCAGAAATTCGGCGCGCGAAACGCATTCCAGCATCGGCAGCCGGAAAATCGATCCGGCCGTAGCGCGCAGAAACTTTCCGTTCGCCACGCGGACTGATCCCTCGAGAAGCACCAAGCCGCTCGCTCCGAAGGCTTCTGCCGAACGCACGATGGTTCCGGCGTTACCGGGATCCTGTACGCCGTCGAGCGCTACGATCAGCGCGCGCGACTTGGCCAGTTTCGACCAAGTTGCGGCATGCCAATCCACCAAAGCCAAAATCTCTTGCGCCCTTTCGGTGGACGCGGTGGCGGCAAAGGCCCGCGCGGACACTTCGGTGATCGGCGCTTCCGACCGGCGGAGCAGATGAGCATAGCGCTCGCGCCCGGCCGCGGTGGTTACGATGCGCCGGATCCGGCAATCTGCGCCGATAGCCTCCGCCACCAGGTGCGGACCTTCGATAGCCAGCGAGCCATCTTCCATTGGGCGTCCCGCGCGGGCGGCGCGCCGGACGCTTTCGAGAAAGGGATTCTTCGCGCTTGTCAGCTTTACGCTGGTCATCATTACTCTGGACGGGGGCATCGGGCGTTAGACTAGGAGCAAAACCACATGCCAGCTATGAGGCCAGCTGCGTGAAGCGCGCCGTCGCAGCGCTTTTTGGGCTGCTCACGCTCCTGTTTATAGGCTACCTGTTCCACGTTTCCCGAGAGATCGAGCGCCAGTCCACGCTCGATGAAGCCCGGCCGGCCGACGTGATTGTCGTGCTTGGCGCCGCTCAGTACCGCGGCCGCCCTTCGCCGGTATTACAGGCCCGGCTAAACCATGCCTTGCTGCTTTATCTGCGCGGCCTCGCGCCTTACATACTCACTACCGGCGGCTCCGGAGGCGATCCGGTATTCACCGAAAGTAAAGTGGGGCGCGCCTACCTGGCCAAGCGCGGCGTCCCTTCGGAGCGGATCATCACCGAGGAGGGCGCTACTACCGCGCAAAGCCTTGAATCGGCCGCCGAAACCATGCACCGCATGAATCTGCACTCCTCGATTGTGGTGAGCGACGGCTATCACATCTATCGCGTGAAACGCCTGCTCGAATCGCGCGGTATACGTGTTTACGGCTCACCGCGGCCCGAAGCCGGTCCGCGCAACGCGGCGCAGCTTCGCTGGCTGTATTTCCGGCAGTCGATCGGGTTTGTGCTCTGGCAGATTGGTGTGAATATTTAGCGCATTGCCGAAGTCTCACAGGCTTCACGAAACGCGAAAATCGATCCCGGGTCTTTCCCGTCCCACGCCCGCGATCACAATGGTCGCGAGGAAGACGGTAGATGCCGTAACCGCCATGGCAGCCGCGTAGCTCATGCGCTCGGCGAGCGCGGCTTCGAGCACGCTGACCGAACCCGCGAGCAGCACCCCGCATTGATAGGCGAACCCGGGAAGGAATCCGCGAATGGAGTTCGGCGATAACTCGCTCAAATGCGCCGGAATTACGCCCCAAGCGCCTTGCACGCAGAATTGCATCAACATCGCGCCGGCAATCAGCCAGCCAATGGATGGCGCATAGGCCCAGAGCGGCGTGAGCAGAATTCCCACTCCGAGCGAAAACATGAGGGCTCGTTTGCGGCCGATGCGGTCCGAAAATAGGCCCACCAGAATGCCGCCCGCAATGGCGCCGATCATGGAAAGGGCTGTTACGACGGACCGGTCCATCACACCCAAATGCCAAAAGCGCTCAAGGAAGGTAGGATACATGTCCTGCGTACCGTGCGAGGCCAAGTTCATCCCCGTCATCAACAAGACCAAATAGAGAAAAAGTTTCCAGTGCCTGAAGACATGGCGGCCGATATGGCTCCAGCTCTCGGCGCGCGACTTCTCCCAAACATCGGATTCTTTCACGCGGAAGCGCACGAACAAGGCCAGCAACGCCGGCAGGCCGCCCAGAAAAAAGAGCGGCCGCCAGCCCCAGCGATTGAAAAACACGAGATAGCAGAGCGCAGCCAGCAGGTTCCCCACCGCGTAGCCTTGCTGCAGCAGTCCGGACAGCACGCCACGCCAGCGTGGCGGCACTTTCTCCATGGCGAGAGAAGCGCCGACGCCCCACTCGCCGCCCATGCCTATTCCGAAAAGAGCGCGCAGCACCAGAAAGCTCGTGAAATTCGGCGCCAGGCCTGTGGCTACTTCGACAACGGAATAGAAGACCAGATCGATCATGAGCGGCAGCCGGCGTCCATACCGGTCTGCAAGTAAGCCGAACAGAAATGCGCCCACAGGGCGGAACGCGAGCGTCAGAGCCAGCGAGAATGCCACCGCCGTATCGGACTGATGAAACTCCTTACCAATGGCCGTCAGACACCATACGACCAGGAAGAAATCGAACGCATCGAGCGTCCAGCCGAGAAAGCTGGCGATGAGCGCGGACCAATGATCCGAGCCTGCCCCCTCGCGTTGCTCAGCCAAATCAGAGATCCGCTCCGCTGGCAGCGGCGTTCGGCTCCCATAGCGTTTCCGGACGGCCAAGGACATGATTCGCCCAGCGGCTCCACACGAAAAAGGCGTCGCTCAAACGGTTCAGATAAGTGAGCGCTTCCGGCGGCACGCTCTGCGATCGGGCGAGCGAAACCAGCAAGCGCTCGGCACGCCGGCAAATGGTGCGGCAAACATGGAGTTCGGCATCCAGGCGGCTTCCGCCAGGCAGCACGAACGATCGCAGGTTGGCAAGCGACTCGTTCGCTTCATCGATCTCGCGCTCGAGCCGCTGCGCTTCCACCGCGGTGATGCGCGGCTGTTTGGGATGCATGTCTTCGGGCAGTGTGGCGAGCGCCGAACCGAGATTGAACAGCTCGTGCTGGACGCGTTTGAGCGTATCCGCAAACGGCCGGAGCGCGGGAGCTTCCGTCAAGAGTTGTTCGACCGTCGTGCGGGCCAAGCCAGTAAACGCGTTTAGCTCATCAACGACGCCGAAGCATTCGATGCGCGCATCGTCTTTCGGGACCCGCTGGCCGCCGACCAGGCGTGTTTCGCCGGCGTCGCCGGCGCGGGTGTAGATCCGGTTCAGCGCGATGCGCGGTTCGTTGAAAGTTTTATCGGTCACTCGATCTCCCTTATTGTCCCCCGCCTCGCGTTCTATAATTTGGACAGTGTAGATATGAGCGTACCCATACGTGTCCTGGTGGCCAAACCGGGCCTGGATGGACACGATCGTGGCGCGAAGGTGATTGCACGCGCGCTGCGTGACGCGGGTATGGAAGTGATTTACACGGGTCTCCGGCAGACGCCGGAAATGATAGTGAATGCAGCTTTAGAGGAAGATGTCCAGGTGATCGGATTGTCGATCCTTTCAGGCGCGCACAATGCGATTGTGCCGCGCGTGATGGAGCTGCTGCGCGAGAAGGAGATGACCGGCGTGCTCGTCATTGCCGGGGGAATCATCCCGGATGAAGACGCCCGGGAGTTGAAGAAGCAGGGTGTAGCGGAAGTATTCCAGCCCGGCGCTTCGCTCCAGAAGATCGTCGACTTCATTCGCGATTCGGTAAAACAAGTTGCCTGAGCGAAGGCTCGGTGCGGCAAACGAGAAAAGGAAATTAATGCAAGACAGACTGAACATCGCCGTGTTCGTCGATTACGACAACATTGAAATAGGCGTGAAGTCGACACTACGCCGTGAATTCGACGTAGCGCTGGCGCTTGGCGCCCTGAAAGAAAGAGGCGATATCGTGGCCAAGTTCGCGTATGCGAATTGGGGCCGGCAGGAAGGCGCCACACGCCAGATGGCGGAAAACGCCGTGCAAATGGTGCAGCGCATTCCCTCCCCGCGCGGCGACAAGAATGGCGCCGACATCAACCTGGCGCTCGATTCGCTGGAAATGGCCTTCACGCATGCGCACGTGAACGCGTTTGCGATCATCAGCGGCGATAGCGATTTCATCCCGCTGGTCAACAAGCTCAAAGAATACGGCAAGACCGTTTTCGTGGTGGGCGGAAAAGCCTTTACCAGCACGATTCTGCAGCAGAACTGCCATGAGTTCGTCAGCTATGAGTCGCTGCTCGAAGACGGCGACCGCATTGTGCCCCAGCCGATGCCCGACCGGCGCGACAGACCCGAGCGCGGCGATCGTAAAGACAAAAAAGATCGCGGACCGCGCCCCGCTCCGCTCGAACTATCACAAGCCATGCCGCTAGTGGAACGCGCGCTGCAGGTATTGGAGCGCCGCGCGGTTCAGCCGCAGCTCGGCCTGCTGAAGAGCACCATGCTGCAGCTTGACCCGGCGTTCAGCGAGCGCGCTTACGGCGCCGGCAGCTTCTCCGATTTCGTCGAGAAGCTCAAGAAAGCGGAATTTATTAATGTAAGCGGTTCAGGCGGCCGGTACATCATCGAGCGCCGCGGGGGCGGCGGGCCAGAGAAGACTCAGGCGCGGCCGGAAGAGGCGCTGCCGAGGTTACGGGATGTTCTCGAAACTCACCGCATGGAACTGGAGGAGGGTGGAGCAACCGGCGAAGAGCTGGAGCAATGGATGCAAACCGAGCATCCCGATTTCAACCTGTCGCGGCTCGGCTTCCAAAAGTTTTCCGAATTTTTGAATTACGCGCAGGACAAGACAGTCGTCCGCACCGAGCCAGATGAAGAGCGCGGCTTAATTGTCCACCTGGGAGCCGAGTTCTATCCGCCGGCTTTGCCGGAGCCGCCTGCCGAACCGACTCTTGAGGAGGAGGAAGACGAGCCCCAGCCGATTGTGGAAGGCCAGCCTACCATCTTTGAACCGAATCCTCCGCCGCCTAAGCCCAAGAAGGCCGCGCCGCGCAAGCGCGCCTCCCAAGGCGGCGCGAACCGGCGTCCCAGAAAACGCAAGCCGGAGTAGAATCTCTTCTTGACTTTAGGCGAATAAATAGCGAATACTGCTGCCTGGAGGGCTTCATGAAAATCAGCGATGCACTGTTGCCTGAGTTCGATCAGGAGATGGCTTCAACCCGAAAGGTATTGGAGCGCTGCCCGGAAAGCAAATTTGGCTGGAGGCCGCACACTAAGTCCTGGACCATGGCCGAACTAGCCACCCATTTGGCAAATTTGCCCGATTGGGCAAACGAGACGCTAAAAAAAGAATCACTCGATTATGCCCCGGCGGACGGCTCACAGCCATACAAACGAGAGCCGGCGCGATCCAGCCAGGAGTTGCTTACTGATT
>Ga0207702_10002820_pt1 | contig 16254 bp, 11 predicted proteins | sample KBSCornC62_FD_184302 | JGI IMG/M metagenome (GOLD analysis project Ga0207702, IMG submission 184302) | Corn rhizosphere microbial communities from Kellogg Biological Station, Michigan, USA - KBS Corn C6-2 (SPAdes) (version 2) | ecosystem: Host-associated > Plants > Roots > Rhizosphere > Soil ...
ACCCCCAAGCCTTCCGGCCAATTGAACTTTTCGGCCTCAAGTTTCCCAATGCCGTGGGTTTAGCGGCGGGTTTTGACAAAAATGCTCGGGCGTGGCCCGCGGCGGCAGCGCTGGGTTTCGGCCATGTTGAAATCGGAACGGTCACCGCCCTCCAGCAGCCCGGAAATCCTAAGCCGCGCATGTTCCGCTACCCGGAGGGCGAAGCAGTCATCAACCGGATGGGTTTTAACAACGACGGAGCGGACCAAGTCGCTGAACGCTTGAGCCGACAGGCTGGCGTGGGGAGTCGGCGCATTCCTCTCGGCGTCAATTTAGGCAAATCAAAGGCCGCTCCGCTCGACAAAGCCGTGACGGATTACCTCGCGAGTTTTGCGAAGTTGGCCGACTACGCTGATTATTTGGTGCTCAACGTTAGCAGCCCCAACACGCCGGACCTTCGCCGCCTGCAAGACGAAGATCGTCTGCGCGAATTGTTAGGCGTGGTGACCACGGCCAATCGCGAGCGCTTTGCCCAGTTGAACAAACCAAGGAAGCCGGTGCTGTTGAAAATTGCGCCCGATCTGACCTATCCACAGATCGACGCCGTGCTCTCGACCATCGCGAATTTTGGCCTCGATGGTATTATTGCGACCAATACGACGCTCGCGCGACCAGCGCCTTTCGACCAGGCAAATGAAGCCGGCGGCTTAAGTGGAAAGCCGCTGCGTCGTCGATCGACCGAGATCATTCGCTACATTTCTCGCGCGACGTCCGGGAAACTGCCGATCATCGGCGTCGGTGGTATCTACGATCAAGCCAGCGCGAGCGAGAAGCTGGATGCCGGCGCGTCGCTGGTGCAGATTTATACCGGTATGATTTTCCGCGGTCCCTTTTTCGCAGCGGACCTCGCGCACGCGTTGGCTGATCGCCAAGCGAAAGTGTGGAGCCTGGGGAGAAAAGGCTGAAGGCTGAAGGGCTGAAGGCTGAAATCAACCGGTGGATTCGGGTCCGTTTGCTGAACACGGATAGTAAGGCGAAGGTTCGCAGTTTAGTACTTGCAGCATTTCGGGTTTCCCGCGGTCCCTTGTTCGCAGCGGACCTCGCGCACGCGTTGGCAGATCGCTAAGCGAAAGTGTGGAGCCTGGGGAGAAAAGGCTGAAGGCTGAAGGGCTGAAGGCTGAAATCAACCGGTGGATTCGAGTCCGTTCGCTACGTACGGATAGGAGGGCGCAGGTTCGCAGTTTATTCGTATCAAGGTTTCGCGCCTTCTTCGCAGCGGACCTCGCGCACGCGTTTGCAGATCGCTAAGCGAAAGTGTGGAGCCTAGGGAGAAAAGGCTGAAGGCTGAAGGGCTGAAGGCTGAAATCAACCGGTGGATTCGAGCCCGTTCGCTACGTACGGATAAGAAGGCGCAGGTTCGCAGTTCATTCGTATCAAGGTTTCGCGTTTTCCGCGGTCTTTTTTTCTGCGGCGAACCTCGTTTACGCGCTGTCGGATTATCGAGCGAAGGGGCGAGTCTTAGGAGCAAAAAGGGCTGAGGCTGAAAGCACTCCTCGGATTCGCGTCTGCCAAATTCCTCGGACGGCGAAACTCCCCTGATTCATTTCTACATTTGACCCCTTCAGCCTTCAGCCCTTCAGCCTTCAGCCTTTCTCCTTTCAGCCTTTTCCTTTACATCTCGCCGACTGCCTTTTCCAATTAACCCTTATACGTCATGATTTCGCCCGAAACCTTTTCCCACATCGAGAACATCAAGAAGCGAGCTGGATACCTATGGAGGTATCTTTGACGTCGAACAAAAGCAGCGTGAAATAGAGGCGCTCGAGGCCCAGATGGGCGCGCCGAATTTTTGGGATAGCCAGAGCACCGCGCAAAAACACATTGCGAAAGTCAATGGTTTGAAGCGTGCGATCGGCGGGTTGGTTGAGTTCAACAAGCGTCTGAGCGACGTCGATGTCATGCGCGAGCTGGTCGAAGCAGCCGCGGCCGACGAACAGGAAATGTACGCGGCTGAACTCGATTCGACGGTGAATGCGATGGTCCCTGAGATCGAAAAGCTCGAAATTCAATCGTTCCTCAACGGCCAATTCGACAAGAACAATGCCATCTTCTCCGTCCAAGCCGGCGCCGGCGGGACAGAGTCGAATGATTGGGCCGACATGCTTTTCCGGATGTATAACCGCTGGGCCGAACGCCGCGGTTTCGACGTCGAAATTCAAGAAGTTCAAGCCGGCGATCAGGCGGGTATCACCAAAGCGACGATGCTGATCAAAGGGGAAAACGCTTACGGCTATGCTAAGGCTGAGCGCGGCGTCCATCGTCTGGTGCGCATCAGTCCGTTCGACGCAAACAAGCGCCGTCATACGTCTTTCTGCGCGGTCGATGTGATCGCGGAAGTGACCGAAGATATCGACGTCGAGATCGAGGAATCCGATCTTCGCATCGACGTGTACCGCTCCTCGGGCAAGGGCGGTCAAGGGGTTAACACGACCGATTCTGCGGTGCGGATCACGCATATTCCGAGCGGCATTGTGGTGGTCTGCCAAAACGAACGTTCGCAGATCAAAAACAAGGCAAGTGCGATGAGTGTTTTAAAAGCACGCTTGTACGAAAAACGGTTGGATGAGCAGCGCAGCGAGATGGAGAAATTTTACGGCGAGAAAGGCGAAATCGGATGGGGCAGTCAGATCCGCAGCTACGTTTTGCAGCCCTATCAAATGGTCAAAGATCTGCGCACAGGCGTCGATTCAAGCGACACGCAAGGCGTGCTGGATGGAGATCTCGATCGCTTCATCACCTCCTGGCTGCGCGCCGGCTGCCCGCGGCATCGGAATAAGGATATTAAGATCGAGGACTAGAGCATGGCTGTTATGCGATTTGGAGTGCGGCGATTCATCGCCGCCTTGGACGGGCGAATTCATTCGCCCGCAGAAAACGCGAGAAGAGGTCGCGGGAAGACGAAATGAATTTCGTCTTGGAAGGCGGCGATGAATCGCCGCACTCCAAATGGTTAAGCCCTTACGGCGCTACCGCTCCGATATACCGCTGAAAAAACTCATCCAACCGGATCAGGCGGTCGATTCGCTGCTTGGGATCACCGAAGCGGTTCACGTTGTGCGAGGCGCCGGGGTAGCGAACGTACTCGACCGGCATGTTTAGCACTTTAAGCGATTTGTAGAGCATCTCGCTTTGAATGACGCCAGCGCGGAGATCGCTGTCTCCATGATTGATCAACAACGGAGTGGTGATGTGCGCCACTTGCGTCAGCGGCGATTGCGCGTTGAGGATGTTGCGAATTTCGGGCTGCCATGGGTATCCGCCGAATTGATACGGGACGAGCCGCCACGCGTTGCCTTCGCCGAAAAAGAGCGAGAGCTCGTACACGCCGCGCTCGGCCGAAGCGGCTTTGAAACGATGATCCTGCGAAATGGTCCAGACGGTCAGGTAGCCCCCATAGCTGCCGCCGGCGATGACTTCGCGCCCGGGGTCGCTCCAGCCATTTTGCGAAGCGGCGTCCGTGGCGGCCAACACATCGCGGCTCGGGCCAGGACCCCAGTTTTGGTAACTCTCATGCTGAAAGGCCGCCCCATAACCGCCGGAGCCACGCGGGTTGCAGTACACGATGCCGTAACCTCGGGAGGTGAAATATTGAAATTCGTGCCACGTCGCTGCGACGCCCGGTCCCCACATGGCTTGTGGTCCGCCATGGATTTCCAGCAACAGCGGATATTTGCGGCCTGGCTCGACGACGGTTGGTTTCATCTCGAACGAGTCGACCTGCACCCCGTCCGGCATGTTGATTTCGCGTCGGTCGGGAACGGAAAGTAATTTCCCACGAAGCCACTCGGTGTTGTGTGCGGTTAACGGAATCGGCTCGTCGCCGCGCGTGCTGTAAAGATACAGCTCGCTCGGATTCGTTGCCCGCGTCACGGCGGCGACGATTCCATTCGCTCGCACATCGAAACTCGAAACGCCTTGCGCGAGCGACGTGAGACGATCAATGCGCGTGCCGTTGGCGGCGACGCGGAAGAGCGGATAACCGCCATTGCTCGCCGCGACGACGAGAATGGACTGGCTATCGGCGGCCCAATGGAAAATTTGCACGCTGCGATCGAGCTTGGTCGTGAGAAAACGCCGTGGGCCACCTTGCGTCGGTAAGACGCTGAGGAGGGTGTGCCCAAATCCCGATTGGGTCAGATCGTTGGCAAGAAAAGCAATCGCACTGCCATCGGGCGAGAGGGCGGGGGCCGTGTAGGCAAACTGCTCGTCGTGCAGGAGTCGCTTCATCGGGCCTCCCTGCGCACTGACGACCCAGAGATCGCGTTCGAGAATTCGGTCGGGGTGGCGGCTGACCTGTGCGTCGCCGCTGAAAAGAATCTGCAGGCCGTTCGAAGAGGGATACCAGACAGCGTCCGCGTAGCTTGCGAAACCGGGCGTGAGCGGAATCGGCGCGGCGTTTTCGTGGGCGTCGATCACGTAAAGGTGGGTGAACGCTTCGGTCGGCTCCAGATCTTGTTCTCCGAGGAAATCGAGCCGCGTGATGACCACAGGATCTTCCGCGGCTTCGTTGCGTGCGAGCCATTCGCGTTCGTCTTGGATGGAAGCATTCGGCGCAGGGGCCGCGGCGGCATTTGCATCAATACTGGACGGCGTCGTCCGGCGGACTTGGTTGAGCCAACTCGTCGTATCCGCAAACCGTCTACCCGGACGCTCGCCGAACCATGGGACGGGCACGGCAGGATGGACAATTTCCAATTCACGAACCGCTTCGCTCAAGGTCAGGGTCGCGGTGAATAGGAGCTGTTTCCCATCGGGCGACCAATGCGGTTCGCTTGCGCCCGAACTAAAATGCGTGATGGGCACGGCTTCGCCGCCGCCGACTTTCCCCGTCGAAATAACCCAGAGCTGCGGTGGTCTGCCGTATTCGGTGCGAACAAAAGCGATTTGATCGCCCGCGGGATTCCAGGTGGGCGATGCCGCGTTGGCCTCTCCGCGGGTGAGCTGGCGCGGGGGAGTGCGCCCATCCGTGAAGGCGAGCCAGAGCTGTGTGCTATAATAGTAGTCGCCGGGATGGCGGCTCTCGATCGAGCGCAGGGTGTAGACGACTTGCGTCCCATCCGGAGAGAACTGCGGGGCTCCAACTTCTTTGATCTTTGTTAAATCTCCCGCGCTGATCAGACGCTCGTTCGGAACGGCGCGCACGGTGGTAACGCCGAGAAGAAAAGCCGAAAGGGTAACTAGAGCGAAGCGGGGCAACACAAGCAGCGATACGAATGAATCGGTTTTTTTCGCGCGCTCAATGGAAATACGGCCGAGCCTTTGCGGAGCGGGGGTGTAGGGCCGGGGCGAATACTCACTGCGGCGGCAAAGACGATGTCGAGTCTGCGCTAAGAGCGGGCCCAGGGCAAAGATTCCGGTCGGCAGAATGCAACCGACCTCATGAAAACGCGGATGCAGGCCGCTTTACGCGTCGCGCAAATTTCCATTTGCGACCGCTTCTTCGATCATCGCCAGCGCATACTCCCACAACGGCGCGCAACCCTGCTGGATGTGCTGATTGCGAGCGATCACCATTGATTTCGTCACGCCGTGCCTTTGCCAGGCCGCGCCGTCCGTGAGGCAGTTGAGCAACATCGGCTGGAAGCGATCCACCGCCGCGGCGAATTTGGCTTCCGGTGTCTGGCGTGCTTCGAACTCGTCCCACCAGGAGCGAAATTCCGCGCCCTGGTCCGGCGGAAGCATGCCGAAAATGCGATCGGCTGCACGGGCTTCGCGTTCGTGCTGATCCACCATTCGAGCGGTATCATAGGCGAAGGTGTCCCCGGCGTCGATTTCCACGAGATCGTGAATGATCACCATTTTTAGAACGCGGAGGAGATCGAGGTTCGGCTCATTCGCATGCTCAGCGAGTGTGATGACGAGCAGAGCGAGATGCCAGGAGTGCTCGGCATCGTTTTCCTGGCGGCGGCTGGCGATCACGAGAGTCTGTCGAAGGATGCCTTTGAGTTTATCGACCTCGGCGATAAAACGGATCTGCTCAGCCAAACGCGTCATGCCTCAGCGTGTTGCGCCGAAAGTCTGCCTGGCGAGCGTGGATTTTGGCGAACGCGCTTTGCGGCGAGTGTCCATCCAACTGTGAAATCCGGCGGCGGCAAACATCGAACCGATCATCAAGAACGTGGAAAACCAACGCTCGCCGGCGGTGGCCTGTAACGTGTCCGGGCAGGAAAGGATGAAGTAGGCGACGGCGACGTGGACAGAGAAGACGAAGATGGAATTGCGACCGAGCAACGCGAGCGACGACCAGGAGAACCACTGCGGGAATTTGGAGACGAGCGCGTAGATCAGGTAGTAATGCGCCAGCGAATCGAGCAAGCGGAACGGTGCCACGTTGTTCTTGTTCGTCATCCAGTCGAGCCACGCTCCCGACACCGGCGGCTTCACATAGGCGTGTCGCAGCAGGAAAAAATAGATTCCGGGAACGAGTGCGATCGTAACGGTCAGCGCGGTCACCTTCGGCACAATGCGTTCGCCAGCGGTCCAGGCCTGGCCGCAGACAGCGCCGAGGACGAAGATGAACTGCCAGGCGAGGAGGTTGAACGAACCCATATCGACGGGCCAATGCACGAACGGCTGCTGCGGAGAAAAAACATTCGCGAACAGCCAAATGAGAAAACTGCCGAAAAGGACCCAAGATCGGTGTCCCTTCGCGCAAGCCGTCAGGACGAAGGGAAGCGTCACGAGAAAGACGCAGTACATCGGCAAGATATCGAAGAGCGCCGGCTGTTGAAGAAAAACGAGCGCTGCGAGCATCATCGTCCAAGGGTGGTCGAGCATCGAATCAGACGCCGCTAACGGGAAGACGCCAAAGGCATGAGCGAGCAACGTGATCGTGCCCAGCACAGCCGCCAGACTGATTATGTGGTACAGATACACGGCGAGACCCCGTCGCAGCGCGGCATCTTTCATCACGGCGACCCCGTCACGGTAGTACCTTTTCGAATACACCCAGCCGCTCATCAGTCCGGACATGAAGACGAACCCTTCCGCAGCGCTGACGAAGCCGAAAGGATGGTTTGTCACCCTTTGCACCTCACTGGGGATGTGATTGACCGCCATTAACACCAGCATCGCCCCGCGAATCGCGTCCACGAACACGAGTCGGCGCTTCTTTCCGCCTGGAGAAGACGGTTGAGCATCGCTTGAAGGAATGGCGCCGACTGAATCCATGAACGCTTTTAAATCGACGGTCGCGAACAACTCAGGCTCGAGCGAGACGACCCGCCCTCGGGTCGCGAAGAGACTTCGAAGTAAACCGCCTCGGCTCGAAAAAATGACATCGTGGACTATCAGACGACAAAATTGGATCAACGTTTCGGGTATTTTCGCCAAAACAAGGGTGGGGTGAATTGCGGATTGCTCTCCCGAACGTTCAAACCTTTTCCTTGCCCCCTGGCGTTCGGAATCGTTCGCTCATTTTATCCATGAAAGTCCTCGTTGCCGATAAGATCTCGCCCAAGGGTGTCGAATACCTGCGCAAACAGCCAGGTCTGGAAGTCATTGAGGCCTATGGCTCGACGCCGGCCAAGGTGCTTGAACTCGTAAAGGACGTGCACGCGATCGCTGTGCGCTCGGAAACGAAAATCACCCGTGAGGTTTTCGCCGCGGCGCCTCTCCTCAAGGTCGTCGGTCGCGCCGGTGTCGGTGTCGACAATGTCGACGTCGAGGCGGCGACTGAGCGCGGTGTCGTGGTGATGAACACGCCTTCGGGCAATACGGTCGCTACGGCCGAACTCACCTTCACTCATTTGCTGTGCGGCGCGCGTCCCGTGCCCCAAGCGGCCGCTTCGATGAAGGCCGGCCAGTGGGACCGCAAGACCTTCAGCGGGGTTGAACTTTTCAAAAAAACGCTCGGCATCATCGGCGTCGGACGCATCGGTGGTGAAGTCGCGAAGCGGGCTCAAGCGTTTGGCATGCGCGTTCTCGGGTATGATCCGTACCTCGTGCCGAGCCGAGCCAAGGCGATGCAAATCGAGCCGGTGTCGCTCGACGAACTTTTCGCGCAAGCGGACTATATTACCGTGCACATGCCGTTGACCGACGATACCCAGTACTTGGTCAATGAGGCCGCCTTCGAGAAAATGAAGAAGGGCGTGCGCATCGTGAATGTGGCTCGTGGCGGGCTGATCAAAGAGACGGCGCTTTTAGCCGCGCTCAAATCGGGCAAAGTCGCCGCAGCCGCTTTGGACGTTTTCGAAGAAGAGCCGCTCGCGAAGGAAAGCGAGTTCCGGACGTTGCCGAACGTCGTGCTCACGCCCCACTTGGGCGCATCGACGGCCGAGGCGCAGGAAAGCGTCGGGATCGAAGTCGCCGACCAGATCGCCGATGTCCTTCGCGGGGGTGTGATCCGCAATGCGGTTAACATGCCCTCGATCGACGCCGCAGCCCTCAAAGTTATTTCGCCCTACCTCGATCTCGGCACCAAGCTCGGAACGCTGGTTCAACAGATCGCTCCGGCTCATGTCACTTCGCTGCGCATCACGTACTGGGGCAAGGTCGCCGATCTCGAGGTGAACTCGATCACACGCGCGGTCCAGAGCGGCTACCTGCGCCGGATCAGCGGTGCAGACGTCAATGCCGTCAACGCGCCCTTTATCCTTCAACGCCTGGGCGTGAACGTCGAAGTCGTCAAATCGACCACGGAAAGCGACTACACGGAACTTATCACGGTCGAAGCCCATGGCGACAATGGCGAGAAAGCCTCGGCTCAGGGCACGCTGACCGGCCGCAGCGGCCAGCCTCGCATCGTCGGCATCAATGGACGCGAAGTGGAAGTTGAAGCCAATGGTAAGCTGCTTGTGCTCGAAAACATCGACCAGCCCGGTATGGTCGGCCAAGTCGGCACCTTGCTCGGCAAGGACGGCGTTAACATCGCCGATATGTCGCTGAGCCGCCTAACTCCGGGAAGCACCGCTTACATGGTGGTGCGCGTCGACACCGAGCCGAGCGAGTCGGCTCGCCGCGAGATCAAGAACAACCCGTCGATCAAACTGGCGAAGTTTATCCAACTCTAATGCGCAGAAGCGAAGCGGCGTGCCCGTCGCTTCGCTTTGCTAACGCAGAGTGAAAAATGATGAATGTAGGATTGGGACGCGAAGGACTGAAGGCTAAACGCTGAAAGGCTGGTTGCTACCCCAATGCTGTTTCCCCTCCTCACGGCCGTCGTCATCGGTTATCTGCTCGGCTCGCTGCCGTTCGGGTACCTGGTCGCGCGCCAAAAGGGGATTAACATTTTTGAGCACGGCAGCAAAAACCCCGGGGCGACGAACGTCCGTCGCGTTCTGGGCAAAGGCCCCGGCAATCTTGTTTTCTTTCTCGATTTGTTGAAGGGCGCAGCGGCGGCCGGATGGCCCGTGCTTTTCCGCGCGGTGGGCCTGGCTCCGCTCGGAATCTCGATCGGCGGAGCGGAATTGTACCAAGCTAGCTACGCGACGGAAATGGGCGTGGTCGGTTTGTTGGCGGCCTTGATTGGACACTGCTTTTCCTGCTTCACCCGATTTCGCGGCGGCAAAGGTGTAGCCACCTCGCTGGGTGGTATTTTAGTGCTGATGCCAGTCGTGGTGGCGGTCGCGGTGGTCGTGTGGGTAACGACATTTTATTCGTCCCGCTACGTCTCGCTTGCTTCCATTCTGGCAGCATTGGCGCTGCCGATTTCGGCCTACTTCTTTCATCAATCGACGCTGTTGCTGGGCCTGACGATCGTGATCGCCTTGTTCGTGCTGATCCGCCATCGCGCCAATATTACCCGACTGCTGAACGGGACCGAAAACCGTTTCAGCAAAAAAGCTAAAACGAACGCTTGAGCGTGTGGCGCATCTGAGCGGTTAGGTTTCGCTCGGCGCTCGCTCCCAAAAAACATGAGCAAAGTCTCTTCGGTTAAAATCGGCATTTGCGGACTCGGCACGGTCGGCCAAGGCGTATGGAAACACCTGGAGCGGTCTCGCACCGATTTGGAATCGCGCCTGGGCGTGAAATTGGAACTGCATCGGGGGGCCGTGCGCGATCTGCGCAAAGCGCGTCAAGTCGACATCCCGGCCCACAAGCTCACCACCGATCCGCTCTCGATCGCAACCGATCCAGAAATTGCCATTGTCTGCGAGTTGATCGGTGGGACGACACTTGCGCGCGAGGTCACGCTGGCCGCGTTGAAGGCTGGTAAGATCGTGGTCTCCGCGAATAAAGCGTTGCTCTGCGATTACGGCGCCGAGATTTTCTCCACTGCCAAAGCGTACGGTGGACATTTCTATTTTGAAGCGTCCGTCGCTGGGGGCGTGCCGATCATCAAGGCGCTTCGCGAAGGCCTGGTCGCGAATCGGTTCAAGCTCATTTACGGCATCCTCAACGGCACGTGTAATTACATCCTCACGCGGATGGTGCAGGAAGGCGCGTCGTACGCGACGGTCCTGGCCGATGCTAAGCGTCTGGGCTATGCCGAGGCTGACGAATCGCTCGATGTCGACGGCTGGGACACCGCTCACAAGGCCTCAATTCTCGCTTTTCTCGCTCATGGCGTTTGGGTGCGCACCGAGCAGATGATTGTCGAAGGCATTGCCCAGATTACGCAGGCCGATCTCAAGCATGCCGCGACCCTGGGCTATGGAATCAAATTGCTCGCGGTGATCACGCGCGATTTCGACAGCAACGAACTGTTCGTGCGCGTGCATCCCACGCTTTTGCCGAAGGCGAGTGTGCTCGCGAACGTGAACGAAGTCTTCAACGGCATCGCGGTCACCGGTGACGTTGTGGGCACGACGACGTACATCGGCCGCGGCGCTGGGCAGGACGCAACGGCCAGCGCTGTGATCAGTGACATCGCCGATGCGGTGGCTCTCCTCACTGCCGGCAAGGCCCCCATGCTGCCGGAGGAGGCTGCGTCGATTCACGGTCGGGGCGGAAAGATGCCTTCACTCGCGACGCTGGAAAAAATCAAAACGCGCTATTACGTCCGCACCACGGTGAAGGATGAACCCGGCGTGCTGGCCCAAATCGCTACGGTCATGGCCAACCAAAAGGTGAGCATCGCCAGTGTGATTCAAACAGCGAGCGAACGCCCCGAAGCCGCTTCGCTGATCCTCACCACCCACGAGAGCAACGAGAAGGCCATGGGCCAAACCGTGTCTGAACTGAGCAAACTTGGTGCCGTTCTCGAAAAGCCCTTCTTGTTGCGCATCGGGGATTTCGCGTCCTGACCAACGGAACGTCTCTGTCGTCAAAACAAATTCCGCTGGTAGTCTGCCCGAAACTGTTTTCCACTTCCCATTCCGTCCCTATGGCACGCATTGTTCAAAAGTTCGGCGGCACCTCCGTTGGTGATGTCGAACGCATCAAAAAGGTCGCCGAACGCGTCAAAGCCGTTCGCGACGAAGGTAATGAACTCGTCATCGTTGTCTCGGCTCGCGCCGGTGTGACGAACGAGTTAATCGCCCGCGCCAGAGCGGTCTGCGCCCATCCCAGCGAGCGTGAACTCGACATGCTTTTGTCAATCGGGGAGCAAGAGACGATCGCGCTGACGGCAATGGCCTTGCAAGGCATGGGCGTGGACGCAGTCAGCTACACCGGCGCGCAAGCCGGCATTTTCACGGACAAGGTTCACACCAAGGCGAAGATCAAGACCATCGATCCGAAGGGGATTGAGAAGGACCTCAAAGCCGGTCGCGTCGTCATCGTCGCCGGTTTTCAGGGAGTGAACGAAGAAGGGCAGATCACGACGCTTGGTCGTGGCGGTTCCGATTTGACCGCGATCGCGCTCGCCGCGGCGGTCAAGGCCGACAAGTGCGAAATCTACACCGATGTCGACGGCGTTTACACGGCCGATCCTCGCATTGTTAAGAATGCTCGGAAGCTTGAAGAAATTTCATACGACGAAATGCTTGAACTTGCTTCTTCAGGCTCGAAGGTGATGCAGAGCCGATCCGTAGAGTTTGCCAGCAAGTACGGGGTCGTTTTCGAAGTCCGCAGCAGTTTCAATCATAACTCAGGAACCACCGTGAAAGAAGAAGTTGCCTATATGGAAAAGGTCGTTGTCCGCGGCGTGGCCGTCGACAAGGAGCAGACCAAAGTGATCGTCAGCAATATTCTGGATAAACCGGGTTCCGCAGCGAAGGTGTTTCGCGCGCTGGCTGACGCGACCATCATCGTCGACATGATTGTGCAGAACGTCGGTCGCAATGGCATCGCGAATCTGACCTTCACGGTTCCGCAGGGTGACTCATCTAAAGCGGTTAAAGCGCTGGAACCGGTCCTCGACGAAATCGGTGGCGGTCACGTTGCGATTCACGAGCACATCGCAAAACTTTCCGTTGTCGGCGTTGGGATGAAGACCCACTCCGGTGTGGCTGCGACGCTTTTCCAAGCGCTCGCCGATGCGAACATCAACATCGAGTTGATTACGACTTCTGAGATCAAAATCTCGGTCGTGATCGATCAGGATCGCTCGGACGAAGCCTATCGTGTCGCTCACGGCGCGTTTAAGTTGGACCAATTGTAAGCTGCGGAAGCGTTTGCGGGCAAAAACGAGCTTCCCATCGGCTCGACCGTAGCCAGTCGCGTTCGTGAGAACGCGGGCCTTGCGCATCAGAAGCCGGGATCTCCTCGCAGCAGCATCGCTCAACCGCGTTCGCACGAACGCGGCAACATTCGATGCAACTGTGCAGGAATCGACGCGAAGACCCTTTGACTCTATCGCCGCAGATCTCAGAAAATGCGGCGATCACTGTGATTCTCGTTTACGCATGAACTACGTTTCCACTCGCGGCCAAACTCCAGCGCTCCGTTTTTCTGACGCCGTCGCGACGGGGCTCGCACCCGATGGGGGATTGTTTTTGCCGGAGACGTTGCCCGATCTCAGCGGACAAATCGGGCGCTTCGAGAAGCTCGGTTACGCGGACCTGTGCTTCGAGTTTCTCCGCATCTTCGCGACGGATATTCCGGTCGAAACCTTGCGCGGCCTCGTCGCGAAATCGTACACGACTTTTTCCCACGCCGAGATAGCGCCGCTGGTGAGTCTTTCGAAGACGACCCATGTGTTGGAGCTCTTTCACGGGCCAACGCTGGCCTTCAAAGATTTTGCGCTTCAACTGCTAGGCAACCTTTACGAATACCAATGCGCCCAGCGTCGGGAAACGATTAATGTTCTCGGCGCCACGTCCGGTGATACCGGCGCAGCGGCAATCCATGGTCTTCTTGGCAAACCGGGCACCGCGATTTTTATTCTCTATCCGGATGGCCGCGTTTCGCCGTTGCAGGAACGTCAGATGACCTGCACGGGTGCGAGCAACGTCTTCGCCCTCGCGGTCGATGGCACATTTGACGATGCACAGACCGCCTTGAAAGATGTATTCGGCGATTTGGCGTTTCGCGCCAAACATCGATTGTCGGCGGTTAACTCGATCAATCTGGCCCGTGTCTTGGCGCAGTGCGTGTACTATCTCTACGCCTATCTGCGCTTGCCGCTCGATCAACGCAACGATGCCGAATTCGTCGTCCCGACGGGAAATTTTGGCAACGTGCTCGCCGGTTGGATGCTGCAGAAAATGGGAGTGCCGATCCGCGGATTCCGGGTGGCTACGAATCAAAACGATATTCTCTACCGACTGTTCACTTCGGGAGAATATCGCATCAGCGACGTGCATCCGAGCGTGGCGCCGTCGATGGACATCCAGGTCGCGTCGAATTTCGAACGATTCCTTTATTTCAACGTCGATCGCAATCCCGAGAAAGTGCGCGCGATTATGGACGCGTTCAAAAAGACGGGGGAGTACCGGTTCGAAAATTTCAATCGCGACACCTTCACTGCCTCGCGTACGACCGATGCGGAGATCACTTCGATCATTCAATCGACGTATGAGAAGTATGGTTACATCGTCGATCCGCATACAGCCTGCGCGTTCAAGGACCTTGATCCCAATCGCCCGACGGTTGTGCTTTCAACGGCGAGCCCCGCGAAATTTCCCGAGACGATTCAAGCCGCGATCGGGAAAGCTCCGACGCACCCGACGCTCGAAGCCCTGAAGTCGCGCCCGATCGTGAAGTATTCACTGAAAGCCGAACCCGCGGCGATTAAAGCCTTTATCGAGCAGCACGCGGTCAAGTGAAGAACAGGCATGTTTTAGGCTGAACCCCGATAGTTGGTTCGACCCAGTCGGATAGCTGGCGAGTGAGGAGTGCGGTGGCACGACACCGCTTTCTAAGGCGAGGCACGACTCGCCTTCCGGCGCCGTTCGCGTCATTTGATACGCTGGAATCCGATGCCTACGTCCAGTTTGGAGTGCGGCGATTCATCGCCGCCTTCCAAGGCGAAATTCATTTCGCCTTCGGAAGACTTTGCACAGAAAAGGGCGGTAACGTCGGAAATGATTGATTGCGGGCCAATGAATTGGCCCGTCCAAGGCGGCGATGAATCGCCGCACTCCATGTCGGAATGCAGCTCGCGGGTAAACTCGCTGCTAATGGGTCCTAAATCCAGTCGTGCTTGAGCTCGGTCTGGCAGCAAAACGCTACAACAACCGCTTCAAATACGCTCCGTAGCTCGACTTGCCGAGATACGCGATTTGGCGCTCCAAACCGGCCCGGTCAATCCAGCCTTGATGAAACGCAATTTCCTCGAGGCACGCGATTTTTAAACCTTGGCGACTTTCAATCACATCGACGAACTGTGCCGCGTCGAGGAGTGAGTCGTGCGTGCCCGTGTCCAGCCAGGCCGTGCCGCGGCCGAGAAGCTCGACGTGGAGTTTGCCGGCCTCAAGATAACGGCGGTTCAGATCCGTGATCTCGAGTTCGCCGCGTTTTGATGGCTTCAACGCGCGTGCATGCGCAACGACTTCGCGATCGTAAAAATAAAGACCAGGTACTGCGAAGTTCGACTTCGGTTGCGCCGGTTTTTCTTCAATCGAGAGCACACGTCCATCGTTCGCAAATTCAACCACGCCGTAAGCGGTCGGATCGGCGACGTGGTAACCGAAGACGGTCGCGCCTGCCTCGCGCTTGTCGGCGCATTTCAGCGAAGCGACAAAGTCGTGGCCGTAGAAAAGATTGTCGCCTAGGATTAACGCCGAGGGTGAGTCACCGACGAAATCGGCGCCGATCAAAAAAGCCTGAGCCAAACCGTCCGGCTTTGGCTGTTCGGCGTAACTCAGATTCACGCCGTAAGCCGAACCGTCGCCCAGCAAGCGTCGGAAGAGTGGTAAATCCTGAGGTGTCGAAATCACCAAAATGTCGCGAATCCCCGCTAGCATCAGGACTGAAAGCGGGTAGTAGATCATCGGCTTATCGTAAACCGGCATGAGCTGTTTGCTGACCGCAATGGTCAGGGGGAAAAGCCGAGTGCCTGATCCGCCGGCGAGAATGATGCCTTTGCGCTGAATGGCAGATGGGGAAGAAAGTGGCGACATCATGGGATTAGTTTAGGCGTGCCTCATTAGGCCGGTTAGAAAATGCGAACCTTGTGTCTCAGCCTGTGCCCAGGCGTTCGCGGGCGTACTTCTTCGCCGTGATCTCTGCGGCCCAGCTTCGCCGTTCCAAATACCAATCTACGGTCTTCGCTATCCCCGTCGTGAAGCTTTCCACCGGCTTCCAACCGAGTTCGCGCTGGATCTTCGTGCAGTCGATGGCGTAACGGCGGTCGTGGCCGGGACGATCCGCGACGTAAGTGATCTGAGAGGTGTAGGATTTCCCATCGGCGCGCGGCGACTTCTTGTCGAGCAGGGCGCAGATCGTGTTCACGATTTCGATATTCGGTTTCTCGTTTAGCCCGCCGATATTGTAGGTTTCGCCGACGCGCCCGCGTTGGAGCACCAACCAAATCGCTGCAGCGTGATCTTCGACGTAAAGCCAATCGCGAATTTGTTGACCATCGCCATACACCGGCAGCGCTTTGCCTTCGAGCGCATTGAGGATCACCAAGGGAATCAACTTCTCCGGGAAATGAAACGGGCCGTAGTTGTTCGAGCAGTTCGTCGTCAGCGTTGGGAAATGATAGGTGTGCTGGTACGAGCGCACGAGGTGGTCGCTAGCCGCCTTTGAGGCCGCATAGGGGCTGTTCGGCGCAAAAGACGTTTCTTCAGTGAAGGCAGGATCGGCCGGAGCGAGCGTGCCGTACACTTCATCGGTCGAGACGTGGAGAAAACGAAACTGGCTTTTCCGCGGTTCGGGCAACTTCGCCCAATATAGCCTGGTTGCGTTCAACAAACGCAGGGTGCCGACCACGTTGGTTTGCAC
>Ga0207702_10002822_pt1 | contig 16251 bp, 16 predicted proteins | sample KBSCornC62_FD_184302 | JGI IMG/M metagenome (GOLD analysis project Ga0207702, IMG submission 184302) | Corn rhizosphere microbial communities from Kellogg Biological Station, Michigan, USA - KBS Corn C6-2 (SPAdes) (version 2) | ecosystem: Host-associated > Plants > Roots > Rhizosphere > Soil ...
GTTCGCGGACGCGGCACGCGCTGCCGGCACGCAGATCCTGCGCGGCGACGTGCGCACACTCGCACGCGCCGGCAGTGGCGTCATCGTGCACACCGCCGAGGCGAACGCGCACTACGACGCGGCCGTGGTCTGTGCCGGACCGTGGTCCGCGCCGCTGCTCGCGCCGTTCGGCCTGCGTGCGCCGCTGGAAGCCGCCCACGGCTACCACGTCGAGCTCGCGGGGCACGATGCGGCCGTTCCTGCGCCGCTGGTGTACGTCGACTCGAGCGTGCTGGTGACGCCGATGGCGGGACGTCTGCGCGCTTCGAGCTACATGGAATTCGCCGCGCTCGGCGCCGCGCCCGACGCGCGCAAGCCGCAGCGGCTGCGGCGGCGGCTGGCGCAGCTTGGCTATCGCTGCGACGCGGATGGACCAAGCTGGCACGGCGCGCGCCCGGTGCTGCCCGACTACCTGCCCGGGATCGGCCGGGCGCCGGGCGAAGCGCGCGTGTTTTACGCGATCGGGCACCAGCACATCGGCCTGACGCTCGCGCCGGTCACGGCGGAGTTGATCGCCGCGCTGGTCTGTGCACGCACCCCGCGCCACGACGTGGCCGCGTTCGACCTGCGCCGCTTCGGATCCGCCGCATGAACTTCGGCGCCGGTATCCTGCTTTCGCTACTGGTTGCGCTTACGTTGGCCTACGTCGCGCGCTGGTACTGGATCGAACGGCGCCGACGCGTGCCCGGCCGCACGCGCCTGCCCGATCTCGGCGCGCTCGCGATCGGCTGCGTGACGAATTTCTTCGACACGCTCGGCATCGGCTCTTTCGCACCGACCGCGGCGATCTTCCGCCTGCAGCGGCGCGTGGCCGACGAACAGATCCCGGGCACGCTCAACGTCGGCCACGCGTTGCCGACGATCGTGCAGGCGCTGATCTTCATCGCCGTCGTATCCGTCAACGTGGTCACGCTGGTCGGCATGATCGCGGCCGCGGTGCTCGGGGCGTGGCTCGGCAGCGCGGCAATGGCACGCCTGTCGACACGCGCGATCCGGCTCGGCATGGGCGGCGCGCTCTTGGTTGCCGCGGCGCTGCTCCTGGCGAAAAACCTCGACTGGATGCCGGGCGGCGGCGCCGCGCTCGGCTTGACCGGCGTGCGGCTCGCGCTCGCGCTGGCGGTCAATTTCCTGCTCGGCGCGCTGATGATGCTGGGTGTCGGCCTGTACGCGCCGTGCCTGATCCTCGTCAGCCTGCTCGGCATGGACCCGCGCGCCGCGTTCCCGATCATGATGGGCGCGTGTGCGTTCCTCATGCCCGTCGGCGGCGCGCGCTTCGTCGCGAACGGCCGCTATCATTTGCGCAGCGCGCTCGGGCTCGCGCTCGGCGGCATCCCGGGCGTGCTGCTCGCGGCGTACGTGGTGCGCGAGTTGTCGGTCGTTGCGCTGCGCTGGCTCGTACTCGCGGTCGTGCTGTACACCGCGCTGCAGATGCTGCTGGCGGCGCGGCGCGATCGTGCGCCGAACGCGGCAGCGGCGGTCGCGCCCGAGACCGATTCGCCGGCCTGACCCGCCTCAGCTCGACGAAAGCACGAACTGGTTGCCGTCGGGGTCCTGAAACTTGGCAAACGTGCCCCACGGCTGGCGCTGCGGCTCCTGCACGAATTCGACGCCGCGCTGGCGCAGCTGCCGGTACGTCGCTTCGACGTCGTCACACGCGATTGAACCGTTGAAGAACGTGCCGATGCGATCCTCATGCCCGGGCGGCGTGAACAGCACCACGCGCGTCGGCGAGTTGCCGATGCGCAACTCGATCCAGCGCTGCTTGCCGTCGAACGGCTGGTCGGTCGCGATCTCGAAGCCGAGCGCTTCGGTGTAGAACTTCAGCGCGCGCTGCTGGTCGCGGGTCGGTATGCCGATGAATTTGACATGCGTGATCATGCGGGCTCCTTGGCGTGCGCCGGACTGTAGCAGCGGCGCAAGCTCGCCCTGGGACAGCCATTGCTATAGCATTCGTTGTCATGGGTCAGATCACGCTCGACGCCTACACCATCGACGTACTGCTGCCGGATCTCGTCGGTCACGACCGGCGTCCGGCGGCGTTCCTGGTGTATTTGTACCTGCTGCGCCATGCGCGCCTGCGCAACGGGCGGCGCGAACTGCGCCATAGCCTGCAGACCATCGCGACGCGCACCGGACTGTCGAAATCCAGCGTGCAGACCGCGCTGCGCCACCTGCGCCGGCGCGGACTGCTCGATCCCGATGTCGTAGCCACCTCCAGCGATCCCGTGCGCAGCGTGCGTCCGCCACGCTGAGCGCCACGCCGATACGGTCGCGTCCGCTTCTGCGATGTTCAGAGCGCGGCGCCCACAATCCGTCGGGTCCGCCAGCAAGCCGCGCTCCGGCGGACTCCACTGGAGAATGGCGGACACGGATGACGCACCGGCTCACACGTAAACGTCTGTTTCGATCGCTGCGGCACGGCGCGCTGCTCGGAGCGCTGCTGCTCGCCGCGTGCGCAACGGCGCCGCCGCGCGTACCGAAAACCCAAACGCAGGCGCTGGCCCCGGTCGCCGATACGGCGTCCGCGCGCTACATCCAGTCGCAGGTCACGAGCCATCCCGGGCGTTCGGGATTCCGCCTCGTGACCAAATCGCCCGATGCGCTGCTGAGCCGCGTTGTGCTCGCGGATCACGCGGCGCATTCGCTCGACCTGCAGTACTACATCTTTGCCAACGATGCGACGGGACGCCTGCTGGCGCAGCGCCTGCTCGCCGCCGCCGATCGCGGCGTGCGCGTGCGCCTGTTGGTCGACGACGCGGTGAACGGCGATGCGAACGATCTGCTGCGCGATCTCGCCACGCATCCGAAGATCGAGGTGCGCCTGTTCAATCCGTTCCGCACGCTCAATCCATCGCTGCCGTCGAAGATCGCGCAGTTCGCGCTCGAAGGCCGGCGCCTGAACCGGCGCATGCACAACAAGTCGTTCATCGCCGACGGCTGGGTGGCGGTGATCGGCGGGCGCAATATCGGCGATCCGTATTTCGACGCCGCGGAACAAGGCAATTTTCGCGATCTCGACGTGCTGGCGATCGGTCCCGTCGTGCACGAGGCGCAGAACACGTTCGACGCCTACTGGAATTCCGACGCCGCCGTGCCGGTGCACGCGCTGGCGCAGCAGCCGAGCACGGCGGAAGTCGCCGTGGCGCGCAGCAAGCTGCTGCAGGACGCGCGCGCCTTCGCGCAGAGCGACTACGCCCAGGCGCTGCTGGACAACCTGCCCGAAGGCCCGTCCGCCGACCGGCGCGATCGTTGGCTCTGGGGCGATGCCCAACTCGTCGCGGATAGCCCGCAGAAAGTCGAAGTTCAGCACGACGATCCGGCGCTGCGCATCGGTCCGCGCCTGCGCAACGTGTTCGATGCCGCGGCGCACGAGGTCGACGTGATCACGCCGTATTTCGTGCCTGGCAAGCGCGGAACGCAGTACTTCGTCGACCTGACGCAGCGCGGCGTGAGCGTGAACATACTGACCAACTCGCTCGCCTCGACCGACGAGCCCGCGGTGCACGTGGGCTACTCGCGCTACCGCGAGCCGCTGCTCGCCGGCGGCGTGCATCTGTTCGAGTTGCGTCCGCAGCCCGGCGAACCGCAGCCGGCGACCGCCGGCGGCACGTCGGCAGGCGACAGCCTGCACGCCAAGGCCGCGGTGGTCGACGACCGCTACGTCTTCGTCGGCTCGATGAACATGGACCAGCGCTCCAAGCTGCTCAACACGGAAATGGGCGTGATCATCGACTGCCCCGAGCTCGCGCGGGACGCGCATGCGTATTTCACGGCGGCGACCGCGCCGGGCGTATCGTTCTCGGTGTCGCTCGAACCGGGTGCGATGCACTCGCACCTCGTCTGGCGCGCACGCGACCAAGGCGAGCCGGTGACGCTGGAGCACGAACCCGGCCCGACCGCAAAGCGCCGCATCGAGGTCGCCTTGATCAAACTGCTGCCGATCGAAGGCTTGTTGTAGTAGCACCCCACGCGCGCGGCCAGGACGCAGCGCGCACCGCATCGTTCGGTTACCATCTCCCGAGTCCAGACGGGAGCGCTGCCGATGAGTGCCGCCGCCGCCATCGTGCAGGCGATCCGCAGTGCGCTGCGTGCGCGCAACATGACGTACCGCGAGCTCGCCGCCGCCATCGGCGTGAGCGAGCCGACGGTGAAACGCGATTTGAGCCGCGGCGATTTCGCACTCAGCCGGCTCGATCGCATCTGCGACGTGCTCGATCTGTCGCTGGCAGAACTCGCGCAGACGCAGTCGACGCAGAGCCTGATGACGCAGTTGAGCGAACAGCAGGAACGCGCGCTGGTGCGCGACCCGCGCCTGCTCGTCGCGACCTACCTGATCGCGAACGAATGGAAATGGCACGAGATCACGTCGCGCTTCGCGCTCGACGACGATGCGCTGGTCTCGATCGTGCTCAAGCTCGACACTCTCGGCATCGTCGATTTCCGGCCGCCGCGGCGCCTGCGCAAGCTCACTGCGCGCAATTTCTCCTGGCGCCGCGACGGACCGGTGCACGCGTTCTTCCTGAGCCGCGTCGCGCCGGAATTCCTGGCGGCGCCGTTCGACGGGCCGAACGACGCGCTGCGCTTCCTCGGCGGCATGCTGTCGGATGCTTCCCTGGCGCAGATGAAAAGCGCAATCCAGCGCCTGGCGCAGGAGTTCGAGGAACTGGCGCGCCGGGACACGCGTGTCGTGCTGACCGAGAAGAACGGCTGCAGCGTGTTGATCGGCATGCGCCGCTGGGAGTTCTCCGAGTTCACGCGCCTGCGGCGCAAGTCCTGACCGGGTACCGATCGCCGGGATCACAGGGCGATACCGGCCGGGGCGCAGCGCGCCCCGGGAGCGCGGAAAATTGCCGTCGCCGCACAGGCGGCCGGAGCATCGGCGCGTCCATCCGGGAGCGCCCTCATGTTTCGCCTGCTGCTTTGTACGATCGTTTCGTTCGTCTTGTGCGGCTGCGCCACCTGGCTCGGCGCGCCGAGCCAGTACCGCCACGCCGGTAGCGCGGTCGATTACCTCTATCCCGACGCGAAGGAAGCGCCGAATCTGGCGCCGGACGTCACGCATTTGCGTCCGCCGGTGCGTGTCGGCATCGCGTTCGCACCCGGCGCCGGCGGCGAAGTGTCGGAACCGATGAAGATGGCGTTGCTTGAACGCGTCAAGGCGTCGTTCGCGCCGCTGCCGTACATCGGCGCGATCGAGGTCATCCCGAGCAACTACCTGCGCCCCCGCGGCGGCTTCGAGAATCTGGAACAGGTGTCGCGCCTGTTCAATGTCGAAGTCGTCGCGCTGGTCTCCTACGACCAGGTGCAATTCAACGACACGAACGGGTTCGCGCTGCTGTACTGGACCATCGTCGGCGCGTACGTGATCCACGGCGACAAATACGACGTGCAGACGCTGCTCGACACGGTCGTGGTCGACGTCGCCAGCCGCAAGCTGCTGTTCCGCGCTCCGGGGACCAGCCTGGTCAAGGGCACGTCGTCGATGGCGGAGTTCAGCGAGCGTACGCGCGCGGCGCAGACGCAGGGTTTCGTCGAAGCGACCGACCGCATGATTCCCGAGCTGAAAACGCAACTCGACGGTTTCCGCGCGCGCATCAAGACCGACGCGGGTTTTCGCGTCGAGAACAAGCCCGGCTACAGCGGCGCGGGCGACATTGGACTGTTCGGCGTGCTCGGCGCGCTGATGCTGCTCGGGGTGCTGAATGCCGCGCGCCGCTCTCGTTGAACGCTTCGGCCCGAGCGCGCTGCTCGCGCTCGCGTGTCTCGCCCTGATGACGTGCGCGCCCGGCGCGTTCGCGTTGCGGCGCGAGGCGGTCATTTCCGGCGAATGGTGGCGGTTGTGGAGCGGTCATCTCGTGCACTGGTCGTCGCTGCAGGCGGTGCTCGACGCGAGTGTGGTCGCGATCTGCGGCACGCTCGCCGAACGCGCGTTCGGCCGTGCGTTCGTCGCAGCCACCTTGCTGGCCGGCGCGGGCGCGATCGGCATCATCTGTCTCGCGACGTCGTCGATCGGGGAATACCGCGGCGCTTCGGCGCTTGGCGTGCTGCTGGGTGTGCTGGCCGGCGCCAGCCTGTGGCGCGATCACCCGGCGCAGCGCGGTTGGCTGGCCGCACTCGCGGTCGCGATGAGTCTGAAGACGCTGGCCGATGCGTTCGTGCCGGCGCTCACGCTGACGCAGCTCCCGTCCGACGTGCGTGTGGCGTGGCAGGCGCACGTCGCCGGCGCGTTCGCCGCATTGCTCGCGTTGCTGCTCCGCGCGGTGTTGCGCGACCCGGACCCCATGCCCGATCGGGCGTAGTGGTGCGATTCATCGCGCCCGTCTTTTCCTTACGCGCCCGAAGCAAGAGCGGGCGCGATGAATCGCGCCCTGCGCGATTCCACCCGAAAATCAGCCGCCGTGGCAGGGTTCCATCAACGCCGGCGTCTGCACCAGATAACCGAACAGCCGCGCCAGCGTCACCAGGTCCTGCCGGTTGTGCTCCAGCACGCGGCCCAACGCGCGGCTGCCGGCGCCGCGCAGGAATGCGAGCCACGCGGCCGGCGCCTGCGCGCCGGGCAGGTCGTCCTCACGCACGATGCCGAGCACCTGGCGCTCGATCGTCTGCAACTTGCAGTCGCGCCACACGCCGCGGAAACGGCGTCGCACCGGATAGAGCAGGTCGACATGCGCGCGCGCTTCGAACGGGTGCGCCTGGCGGTTGATGCGATAGCGGCCCTTGAGCAACGGCGCGTCGTAGCTGCGGCCGTTGTAGCTGACGAACACGGCATCGGGCGGCAGCGCTGCGGCGAAGGTGTCGAGCATCGCCGCTTCGCCGCCGAGTGCGGTGAGATACAACTGGCGCACGACGAGCACGTCGTGCTCCCAGATCGACCAGCCGATCATGAATGCCTTGGTGCCGACGCCGCCGGCCAGACCGGTGGTTTCGGTGTCGAAACACACCAGGCGCTCGCGCGCGACCGCTTGCGGCTCGCCCCAGGGCAGCGGCGCCTCCGCCGGCACGCACGGCGCCGGCAGGCGCTGCTCGACGCGATACAGGCCCGGTGCGATCGATTCGCCGGCAGGCGGCGCAAGAGCGCGCGTCCCGCGTCCTTCGCGCCGCGCGATCAATTGCCGCAACGTGTCGCGCAGCGGCGCTACGGCGCCGGCGTGCGGCTGCGGCGCGAGCAAGCCGCGCTGCCGCTGCAACGCCGCGATGCGATCCTTCAGCAGCATCGCAGAAGGTCCAGCACCGCGAGCGCGGTCTGTTTCGCCGTGCCGCCCTGCGCCTCGTCGCGCGCCGGCACCGGTCCGACGCACGCCGGACAGCCGGCCGTGCAGGCGCAGCCGCGCACCAAATCGTATGCATCCTCGAGCAGCCGCGGCGCGCGCGTGAACAGCGGTTCGCTCTGGCCGATGCCGCCCGGGTAGTTGTCGTACAGATACACGGTCGGCGTGAACGCCTGCGCCGCGGCCGGATCGACCGCGCGTCCGTCGCTGTTGCGCCACTGGCCGCGGCCGTTCTGATCCCGGCTCGCAAAATGCGCCGCGTCGCCGGATCCCACCGCCTTGCACAGGTCGCGCGCCTCCGCCATCACCGACACGGCCGCGGTCGTGTGCAGCGCATAGGCGGCACCGAGGAAGCCGTCGAGCGCGTCCTGTCGGCTCGAAAACGTATCGTCCAGCGTGGTCTGGTCGAGCTGCCACCACAGCGCCGTGGTCTGCAGTTCCTGATCCGGCAGCTGTACCGGGCCGTAGCCGATGTTCTCGTGGCTGTAGAAGCGGATCTTCTTGTAGCCCGACACGCGCCGGACCACGTGCACCTCGCCGTGATGGCACACGCCGCGGCCGGCCTTGCTGCCGTCGAAACGTTCCAGCACCTTCAGATTGGTGAAATCGATCGCGTCGGTATAATAATCCACATTGGTACGCGTCACGAAGGCTTTGCGCCCCTCCCAGTCGAGTTTTTCGACCTGGAACGGCTGCGACTGCACCATGTAGATCGCGCCTTCGTACAGGGTCAGCGCGGCGGCGCTGTAGTCGACTTCGGCGATGATCGTCTGGCGCCCCTCGCTGCGATCGACCACCACGAAATTGCCGTCCGCGACCGCTCGCAGGTTGACAGCCTGCGCCGGATAGCTGTCCGCGATCCAGTCCCAGCGCTCGCCTTCGCGGTGCAGAACGCCGGATTCGCCCAGCACTTCGAGGAAATCGTCGACCGCGTGCGCGCCGAAACGGTCGCCCTGCGCGAACGGCAGTTCGAACGCGGCACAACGGATGTGATCGAGCAGGATCAGCAACTGGTCGGGCGCGATACGCGCGGTTTCCGGCGGCGCGTTGGCGAAGAATTCCGGATGGCGCACGATGTACTGATCGAGCGCCTGGCTCGACGCGACCAGGATGCCGAGCGAGGGCCGCATGCGCCTTCCGGCGCGGCCGAGCCGCTGCCAGGTCGCCGCGATCGAGCCGGGATAGCCGTTCAGGATCGCCACGTCGAGACCGCCGATGTCGACGCCAAGTTCGAGCGCTGAGGTCGACACCACGCCGTCGAGCGAGCCGGCACGCAGCGCGCGCTCGGTTTCGCGCCGCTCGGTCGGCAGGTAGCCGCCGCGATAGGCGCGGATGCGCTCGGGTTTGCGCGGGTCGGGGTCGAAAACGTCCTTGAGGTATTTCGTCAGCACTTCGACCATCAGGCGCGAGCCGGCAAACACGATCGTCTTGAGCTTGGCGCGGATCGCGTGGCGCGCGATGCGGCTCGACTGCGAACGCGCCGAAGCGCGGATGCCGAGATCGGGATTGACCACCGGCGGATTCCACAGCAGTACATGTCGCTCGCCGCGCGGCGCGCCGGACTGCGCGATCGCCTGCACCGGAGCGTCGATCATCGTCTCCGCGTGCTGCTGCGGATTGCCGATCGTGGCGGAGCAGAGGATGAACTGCGGCGCCACGCCGTAGAACGCGCAGATGCGTTTCAGCCGCCGCAGCACGTTCGCGACGTGCGAGCCGAACACGCCGCGGTAGGTGTGCAGTTCGTCGATCACGACGTACTGCAGGTTCTCGAAGAACTGCGCCCATTTCGTGTGGTGCGGCAGGATCGCCTGGTGCAGCATGTCCGGGTTGCTGACCACCACGTCGCCATGCACGCGGATTGCGGCGCGCGCATCGGCGGGCGTGTCGCCGTCGAACGTGAAGCAGCGCACGCCGAGGTCGGCGGCGCGATTCAGTTCCAGCATTTCGGCGACCTGGTCCTGCGCCAGCGCCTTGGTCGGGAACAGGTACAGCGACTTCTTGCGCGCGCGCCGCGCCGCTTCGATCGCCGGCAGGTGATAGCACAGCGACTTGCCCGACGCCGTCGGCGTCACCACCACGACGTTGTGTCCGGCCGCAATCGCATCCCAGGCTTCGCGCTGGTGCGAATACAGCTGTGTCACGCCGCGCGCGGCGAGCGCCTGGCGCATCGGCTCGGACAGTCCCGGCGGGAAGGCGGCGAAACGTGCCGGGCTCGCCGGCAACTTCAGATATCCGGCGATGCGGTCGCGGTACTTGCTCATCAGCCGCCCGGCCAGGCCGTCGGCGGAACGCGTGTCGAGATCGGCCGCTTGCGCGGCGCGGATGGCGAGATCGTGCATGGCACCTCCGGGCGAACAGCGGCTTTTCTAGCGGTGCGCCGTCTCAACGGATGAGAATTCGTGCTGCGCGGCTGCGTCGCCCCGCTTCCACTGGCGCGGAAATGACCGCAGGCCAAGCGGACGCGACAGCAGGCCCATCCACGGCCGCGTCGCGCACGGCGCAACGAACCGGTTGCCTTTAAACTAGTCCCCGCACGCACAAAACAGGGACGAATCGCCATGGCCTGGGTACGCATCTTGGGGTGGGACAAAGGCATCGAATCGCAGCGCTGCATGGATATCCTGCAATCCTTCGCCGGCATGACGGCAAGCGACGCCAAGCGCGCGCTCGAAACCGTTCTGCGCGGCGACCTGCACGACGTACCGATGCGCACCGACGCCGACGCCAAGCTGCTGGTGTCGGCGCTGGCCAAGCTCGGCGCACGCGCGCAGATCAAGCCGCCCGCGTAACCGCCGGTTGCGCGCCCTTGCAATCGGGCGCGCGGCCGCCACGTTGCGCGAATGTTGGATTTCCCGCAGTCAACCGGCGCCGACAGCGCCGCCGCGCCGGACGAAGGCGCAGCACTGGATGCCTATTCGCGCATCGTCAGCTCGGTCTACGAGCGTGCCAATCCGGCCGTGGTGGCGGTCATGGCGCGGCACGACGATCCGGCGCGCGGTGGCAGCGGTTCGGGTTTCGTGTTCACGCCGGACGGCCTGGTCCTGACCAATTCGCACGTCGTGCACAAGGCGCGCGAACTCGCGGTTTCGACACCGCAAGGACAACGGCTCGACGCCACGTTGCTCGGCGACGATCCGCATGCCGACATCGCGCTGCTGCGCGTTCCGGCGCGCGGCGCGCTGCCGAGCGTGCCGCTCGGTTCGGCCAAGGCCCTGCAGGTCGGGCAGCTGGTGGTGGCGATCGGCAACCCGCTCGGCTTCGATTCGACCGTCACCGCCGGTGTGGTCAGCGCGCTCGGGCGCAGCCTGCGCGCGACCACCGGACGCCTGATCGACGAAGTGATCCAGACCGACGCTGCGCTCAATCCCGGCAATTCCGGCGGACCGCTGCTCGACGGCAGCGGGCGCGTGGTCGGCGTCAACACGGCGATCATCGCGCGCGCGCAAGGCATTTGTTTCGCCACGTCGATCGACCTGGCGCAGCGCGTGGTCGAGCAGATCCTGCGTTTCGGCCGCGTGCGCCGCGCGTCGCTCGGCGTCGCTGCGCAGAACGCGACGCTGCCGCAGCGCTTCGTGCGCCACTTCGCGCTCGACGGCGAACGCGCGGTGCGCGTCGGCGAAGTCCTGCCGGGCGGTCCGGCGGCACTCGCCGGCGTGGAAAGCGGCGACGTGCTGCTCGCGATCGACGCAGAGCGCTGCCACACGATCGACGACGTCCATCGCCTGCTCGGCGTGGAACGCATCGGCGTGCCGGTGCGGCTCAGCGTACTGCGCCGCGGGCAGGCGCTGGAACTGACGTGCCGGACGGTCGAACTCGCGCCCGACTGAGCGCGGCGGCAGGCTAGAATCGCCGCGTGAATCCCACGCCCGAGCGTACATGAGCGCCGACCCGCCGCTTTCGTCCGGCGTCGTCACGTCGCCTGCCGACGGCATGCTGACGGCGGCGATCGCGCGCACGCTGGCCGCGCCGCCGGCACAACGCGCGGCGCTGTTCGCCCAGCTGGTGGCGGAAATCGAAGCGGCACTGCGCGCGCAGCCGCTCGAGCGGCCGTGGACGTGCACGATCTATCGCGGTGTCGACGGCGCGCACGTATTTCGCGGTGGCGTCGGCCATTCCCTCGTGATCGATCCCGCCGGACGACTCTGGCGCGCGCGCAGCCACGAAGATTTTGAAACCACGTACACGCTTGCGAACGGCACCTGCAGCATCGCGACCCTGACGCCGCTGTACGCGCAGATGCGCGAATACACGCCGCGCTAGCGGCGGGCGATCACCAGCGCGATACCGCCGAGTACCGCGGCGCTGCACGCCATCAGGCGCAGCGTCGGCATCTCGCCGAGCAGCGCCACGCCGCCGAGTGCGGCGAGCACGGGCACGCTCAGCTGCACGCTCGCCGCCTGCACGGCGGCCAGCCGCGGCAGCGCGGCGTACCAGATCGCGTAGCCGACCCCGGAGGTCAGCGCACCCGACGCGATGGCGTACAGCACGCCGGCGGCGCTGTACGTGGCGCTGTGGAGCATCACCGCGCTCAAGACCAGGGCGAACGGAAGCGCGCGCACGAAATTGCCGGCGGTCGCATGCAGCGGATCGCCGCTGCCGCGGCCACGCAATGAGTAGATTCCCCAGGCCACGCCGGCGCCGAGCATCCACAGCGACGCCGGCAGCGGCGGCGCCGCCAAGCCCGGCAGCAGCAGCACGACCAGGCCGCCGAGCGCCAACGCGATTCCGGCGAGTTGCATGCCACGCAGGCGCTCGCCGCGCGCGAGGCCGCCGGCGATCATGCTCGCCTGCACCGCGCCGAACAGCAGCAGCGCGCCCGTTCCCGCGCTCAATTGGCGGTACGCGAAGGAAAATGCCGCCGCGTAGGCGAACAAGGCGAGCGCCGAAAGCCAGCTGCCGCCGAGACCGCCGCCGCGCGCGAGCAGCCACAGCACGACGGCGCCGGAGCCGATGCGCACCACGGTAAATGTCGCCGCGTCGATCGGCGTGGTCGTGAGTGCCAGGCGGCAAAGCAGCGAATTGCCGGCAAACGCCAGCAACGCGAGCACAACGCAGGCGAAAAGGCGAGCACGGGACATCCGCCCATGGTCGGGCAGACCCGTGCCGGAAGCAATGGCGGACGCGGCTTGTTTTCGCGTGGCGCATCCCCCATTGTCCCGAGCAGGCTCCCCGGAGGTGCGTAATCATGCGACGTCTGTTGGCTTTCGTTCTGTTGTCCCTTGCCGCGGCCAGCGCGTACGCGGTGCCGACCGTGGAGGACGTGCAGCACGCCGTCCACCGCGCCGACTACGCGGCTGCGCAAAGCATGCTGCACGAGGTGATCGCCGCCCATCCGGACAACGCCCGCGCGCATTACATGTTGTCCGAGCTGCTCGCGCACGACGGCAAGCTGGCCGAGGCGAAGAAAGAGGCCGCCGAAGCGCAGCGCCTCGATCCGGCGATTCATTTCGCCAGCCCGGAGCGGTTCAAGGAATACCTGTCCGAACTGAACGGCGGCGGCGTGCGTCCGATCACCGCGCGGCGCAACGTCGAAACGCCGGTCGCGCCGCCGCGCAGCAGCGGCAGTTCGGCCGGCTGGATCCTGCTGCTGCTGATCGGCGGCGGCGTGGTCCTGATGCTGATGCGGCGCCGCCCGAGCGACGTGCCGCCCGGTTACGGCGGCTACGCCAACTCCGGCGGCGTGCCGCCCAATCCGAACGGCCCGTATCCGCCGGGATATCCGGGCGCGAGCTATCCGCCGGGCTACGCTCCGCCGGGCGGCGGCATGGGCGGGCGCGTCGCGGCCGGTCTGGGCGGTCTCGCGGCCGGCATGGTCGCCGAGCACTTGATCGAGGACGCGCTCGACCGTCACCACGGCAACGCGAACGCCGCCGATTTCAGCGATCATAGTCCGCCGCCGTCGAATCCCTTCGAAGACCGGCCGATCGATTTCGGCAACGGCAACAACGACTGGAGCGACAGCAGCGGCGGTGGCGGCGACAGCGGCGGCTTCGATTCCGGTAGCGGCGGCAACGACTGGTCCTGAGAACATGACCGAAGCGACCAACAACGCATTTCACATCGGTACCGCGCCGAACGGCGCGGTACGTTTGAAGATCTCGCGCGACGGCGAGGTGGCCATCGATTTGCCGATCCCGAACCACAACGCCGCGTTCGTCGCGGCGTTGCTGCTCGCCGCGGCCAAGGACTCGCTCGCGCTCGCGAACGAGAACAAGGAAACGGTGCCGCCGATCGGCGAGGGCATGCGGCGCATCAACGTGCTGCCGTCCGAAATCGCGCTCACCGGCAGCCAACAGGCCGAGTGCGAGACGCTGGTTTTCTCCTGCGGCAACGCGCAGATCGGCTTCGATCTGCGGCGCGACCAGCTGCGCTGGCTCGGCGAGTCCCTGCTGGCGCTGACTGCAACCGGCACGCCGCAGTAGGGGCGCGATTCATCGCGCCCGCGCTTGCCTGGCGCGCCGGTCTCAGGTTTTCCGCCCCGTTTCGCGCGCCAGCAATTCGCGCTTGCGCTCCACGCCCCAGCGATAACCCGACAACGCACCGTCGCGCTTGATCACGCGATGGCAGGGGATCGCGACCGCGAGCGGATTGGCGGCGCACGCTCCCGCGACGGCGCGCACCGCGCGTGGCGCGCCGATGCGCGCGGCGATCTCGGCATAGCTCGCCGTGCTGCCGGGCGGAATTTCGCGCAGTGCCTGCCAGACGCGCTGCTGGAACGCGCTGCCGCGGATGTCGAGCGGCAGGTCCGCGCGCCGGCGCGGCGCTTCGATCAGGCCGACGACGCGCGCGACCAGGCGTTCGAACGCCGGGTCGCCGCCGATCAGTTCCGCATTCGGAAAGCGATCCTGCAGCTCGCGTGCGAGCGCATCGGCATCGTCGCCGAGCGTGATCGCGCACACGCCGCGCTCGCTCGCTGCGACCAGCAGCGCCCCGAGCGAACATTGCGCGATCGCGAAGCGGATGCGCGCTTCGGCGCCGCCCCGGCGGTAGGCCTGCGGCGCCATGCCGAGAATCGCGGCGGAATTCTCGTAGAAGCGCGCGCTCGAGTTGTAGCCCGCGTCGTACACCGCGTCCGTCACGCGCGGCGCCTTGCGCAGCGCCGAACGCACGCGCCCGGCGCGCTGTGCCAGCGCGTATTGTTTCGGCGTCACGCCGGCGATCGACTTGAACACGCGGTGGAAATGGAACGGACTCATGCCCGCGGCCGCCGCCAGCTCCGCGAGCGACGGCGCGGTCTCCTCGGCCTCGATCCAGCGGCACGCCGCCGTGACCAGGGCCGCGTGCTGGTCGGCCAGCGGCGCCGCATCCGGCTTGCAGCGCTTGCACGCGCGGAATCCGGCGCGTTCTGCGTCGGCGCGACTCGCGTGGAAGCGCACGTTCTCCGGTCGCGGGCGGCGCGAACCGCAGGACGGCCGGCAATACACGCCGGTGGTCGCGACCGAATACCAGAACGTGCCGTCGGCCGCCGCGTCGCGGCGCACGACCGCGCCCCAGCGCGGATCGCGTTCGGTCATGACGGGCTTGGCGGCGGAAGATTTCATCACGGCATTCATGGTGGCCTCGTGCGGTCGGATCCAGATGCACGCAGGCTACCGGCGCGCCGATTGTCGCGCGATCCGGGTCTTGCGGTCGAATTCGGCGCCAGCGTGCGCGGTGCGTTGCGAGTCAATCCGCCGCGAGCGCCGCGACGGCCGCGCACAGCCGCTCCACGTCTTGGGACGTCGTGTACACGCCGATCGACGCGCGCAGCGCCGTTTCCACGCCGAAATGCTCCAGCAGCGGCGCCGCCGCGAGATCGCCGGCGCGCAGCGCGATGCCTCGGCGCAGCAGGGCGTCGCGCAGCGCCGCCGCATCCATTCCGTCAAGCGTGAACGCCATGATCGGGACGCGTGGCCCTACGGCGGGCAGCAGCCGCACGCGGCCGATGCGGCTCAGTCCGTCGAACAACTGGGCGCTGAGCGCGGCCTCATGCGCGCGCACGGCGTCGCGGCCGATGCCGTCGAGCCAGTCCAGCGCCGCGGCAAGACCGACCGCACCGGCGATGTTCGCGCTGCCCGCTTCGAAACGCGCCGGCGGATCGGCACACGCCACATCCGGTGGCAGGAAACGCTCGATCGCGTTCGCGCCGAGCTGCCACGGCGGCATCGCGTCGAGCCGTTCGCGCCGCGCGGCGAGCACGCCGATGCCGCTCGGGCCATAGACCTTGTGCCCGGAAAACACGTAGAAATCGGCACCGAGCGCGGCGACATCGACCGGCAGACGCGCGACGGCCTGCGCGCCGTCGACGAGGACCACGGCGCCGGCCGCGTGTGCCGCCGCGATCAACGGCGCCAGCGGCGGGATGCTGCCGGTCACGTTGGACGCGTGCGTGATCGCGAGCAGTTTCGTGCGCGTGCCGAACGGCGTCGCGCCCGCATCGGACACGAGCGTGCCGTCCGCGTCGAGCGGCAGCGCACGCACGCGCGCACCCGTGCGCTGCGCCAGCGCGTACCAGGGCGCGAGATTGGCGCAATGCTCGAGCCCAGTCACGACGATTTCGTCGCCCGCGCCGACGTTGCGTTCGCCCCAGGACTGCGCCACGAGGTTGATCGCCTCCGTCGCGCCGCGGCAGAACACGATGCCGTCGACTGCGGCGCCGAGGAACCGCGCGACGCGTTCGCGCGCTTGCGCGTACTGCTGCGCCGCCGTCGCGCCGGACGTCGCGGCGACGCACACGCCGTGATTTTCGAAGTGCGCCTGGCATTCGAGCGCGCGGCGCAGGCGCAGCGTGCTGCCGGCGCTGTCGAAAAACGCCGGCGCCGTCGCGCCGTCGTGCGCGTCGAACAGGGCGAATTCTCGTCGGATCGCGGCGCTGTCGAACGACATGCGCGCGAGTGTAACGCGGTGCAGCGCGCTGGCCACGCCGCCGGCGCGGTAAGATAGGCCGACGACGGACGGCTGGCGT
>Ga0207702_10002824_pt1 | contig 16246 bp, 15 predicted proteins | sample KBSCornC62_FD_184302 | JGI IMG/M metagenome (GOLD analysis project Ga0207702, IMG submission 184302) | Corn rhizosphere microbial communities from Kellogg Biological Station, Michigan, USA - KBS Corn C6-2 (SPAdes) (version 2) | ecosystem: Host-associated > Plants > Roots > Rhizosphere > Soil ...
GGCCGATCACCGGGCCGATCACCGGGCCGATCACCGGGCCGATCACCGGGCCGACCGGCGGGCCGGCTGCCAGACCGGCCGTTCCACCCTCCGTCGGGTCGGGGTCGGCCGGGTCCGCCGGCGCGGCCGTTCCACCGCCGCGCGGTGCCGAGCCCGAGGCGTGGCGCGGCTGGCGGCCGGCGCCCGAGTGCGGCGGCCCCGGTGGGTGAGCGGCGGACGGTGCCGGTGCCGGACGGGCTCGACGGCCTGCGCCTCGACGCGGCGCTGTCCCGGATCTTCGGCTTCTCCCGCGCCACCGCGGCCACGCTGGTCGATACCGGCGGGGTCACCGTCGACGGCCGCGCCCGGGACCGGTCCGACCGGGTCACCGCCGGCGCCTGGCTCGAGGTGGACATGCCCGAGCCACCGGCCCCGCCGAGCGCGGCGCCCGAGCCGGTCCCCGGCCTCACGGTCGTCTACGCGGACGACGACATCGTCGTGGTCGACAAGCCGGTCGGCGTCGCCGCCCATCCCACCCCCGGCTGGGACGGCCCGACCGTCACCCAGGGCGTCGCCGCGATGGGCCACCGGCTGTCCACGTCGGGGGCGGCCGAACGGCAGGGCGTGGTGCACCGGCTCGACGTCGGCACCACCGGGCTGATGGTGCTGGCCAAGAGCGAGCGGGCATACCGGGTGCTCAAGGACGCGTTCCGGGACCGCACCGTCGACAAGCGGTACGCGGCGCTGGTGCAGGGCCACCCCGACCCGACCCGGGGCACCATCGACGCGCCGATCGACCGGCATCCCGGCAGCGACTGGAAGTTCGCCGTGGTGGCCGGCGGCCGGCCGAGCGTGACCCACTACGACACGATCGAGGCGTTCCGCGCGGCGACGCTGCTCGACGTCAAGCTGGAGACCGGCCGTACCCACCAGATCCGGGTGCACCTGGCCGCGGTCCGCCATCCGCTGGTCGGCGACCTCACCTACGGCGCCGACCCGACGCTCGCCGAGCGGCTCGGGCTGCACCGGCAGTGGCTGCACGCGGCCCGGCTCGGCTTCGAGCACCCGGCGACCGGGACGTGGGTCGAGTTCACCAGCCCGTACCCGGACGACCTGGCGCGGGCGCTCGCGCTCGTCTCCGAGTAGCGGCGGGGCGGCCAGGGTGCCGTGAGGGCGGTCGCGGAGGGCGCTTCGCTGGCCGGCGGCGTGCGGCTGCTGGCCCTGCTGCTGGCCGCGTACCTGGTGGTGGGCCAGCCGGTGGTGGGCTGGTGGAGTGCCCGCCGGCAGCGCCTCGACCGGCGCCCTGGCGCCCGCCGCCGGCGCTACGTCCGGACCACCGTGCTGGAGTGGGTGCTGGCCGCGGCGGCGGTCGCGCTGGTGCTGGCCGCACCCGGGCTCGACCTCGGCGACCTCGGCTTCCACTGGCCGCGGGCCTCGGCGTACACCCTGGTCGGCGCGCTCGGGCTGGTGCTCAGCGTGGCGCTGCTGGCCGGTCTGCGGCGGCGGGTCGACCACGGCGCCCGGGTGGTCGCGGCGGCGGAGGTCGGCGCGCTGCTGCCGCGGACGGCGGCCGAGCGGCGCGGCTTCGCCCGGCTGGCGCTGACCGCGGGGTTCTGCGAGGAGTTGCTCTACCGCGGCTTCCTGCTCGCGGTGGTGGTCGCCGAGGCGCCGGAGCTCGGGCCGTGGCGGCTGGTGCTGGTCAGCGCGCTGGCGTTCGCGGTCGCGCACACCTACCAGGGCGTGACCGGGATGCTCACCGCCGGCGTGCTCGGCGCCGGGTTCGGTGTGCTGTTCCTCGGCACCGGCAGCCTGCTGCTGCCGGTGCTCTACCACGCGCTGATCGACCTGCGGCTGCTGGTGCTGTCGGTCCGCACGCCTCGGCACCGGGCCTCCGGTCCGGCCCGGACGTTCAGCCCGCGACCGCCGCCCGGTGCTCGCGCGGACTCACCCCGCGGACCCGCTTGAACGCGGTGCTCAGCGCGTACGGGCTGCCGTAGCCGACCTGGCGGGCGACCGCGGCCAGCGTGGTCTGCCGGTCGCGCAGCAGGTCGGCGGCCAGCGCCAGCCGCCAGCCGGCGAGGAAGGCCATCGGTGGCTCGCCGACCAGTTCGGTGAACCGGCGGGCGAGCGCGGCCCGGGACACGCCGGTCTCCGCGGCCAGCGCCGCCACCGTCCACGGCCGGGCCGGCTCGTGGTGCAGCAGCCGCAGCGCCGGGCCGACGACCGGGTCGGCGGAGGCCGCATACCAGCCCGGGGCGGTCGCGTCCGGCCGGGCGAACCAGGCCCGCAGCACCGCGATGAGCAGCAGGTCGAGCAGCCGGTCGAGGACCGCCTCCTGGCCCGGCTCGTCCTTGCCGATCTCCGTGCCGAGCAGCGGCACCAGCGGGGAGTCCAGCTGCCCGGCCGGCAGCACCAGCAGCCGGGGCAACGCCCGCAGCAGCCGGCCGCCGACCTCGCCGTCGCCCTCGTACGTCCCGACCAGCAGCGTGGTCGACCCGCCGGCGTCGTTGCCCCAGGTCCGGGTGCCGAGCCAGTCCGGGTGCTCCTCACCGTCCGGGGTCACGCAGACCTGGCCCGGCAGGATCCGCACCTCCGGCGGGGTGCCAGGGTCGTCGGCGACCACGTAGGGGTCGGGGCCGACCGCGACCGCCGTGTCGCCCGGCCCGAGCCGGACCCAGTCACCACCGGCCGGCTGCACCCAGGCCTCGCCGGCGAGCACGGCCATCAGCGTGAGCGGCGCCTCGTCCTCGATCCGCATCGACCAGGGCGGCGCGAACACCGCCCGCAGCAGGAACGCACCGCGGGCCCGCGGTCCGTCCAGCAGGCCACCGAGCGCATCCACAGCCGTAGACGATCGCACATGTTTCCGCGCCTGTGAACGATGGATCGTCTCGCCCCGGCCGGATGGACTGGAGCCATGACACACACGGACCTGACCCTGGTTCTCGGCGGGAACGGCAAGACCGGCCGGCGGGTGGCGCACCGGCTGCGCCCACTCGACCGCCCGGTGCGGTGCCTGCCGGTCGCGGCGACCGAGTGGCGGTCACGGTGACGGCGTTGCGCGCGAGGAGGGAGACGGCAGTGGGTTTCTGGACGAGCGCGACGCTGGTGGCCGCGACGCTGACCACCGGGCTGATGGCGGGCCTGTTCGCGGCGTTCTGGTACGCGATCATGCCCGGGCTCGCGCGGGCGAGCGACCTCGCCTTCGTCGAGGGCATGCAGCGGATCAACGTGGCGATCCTCAACGGCTGGTTCGGGCTGTGCTTCGCCGGCGCGCTGGTGTTCTCGGTCGTCGCGGCGATCCTGCACGCCGGCGCCGAGCGGCGGGCGGTGCTGCCGTGGATCGTCGCCGGTGCGGTGCTGTACCTGGTCGTGCTGGTGGTGACCGTCGCGGCCAACGTGCCGCTCAACGACCGGCTCGACGCGGCCGGCGACCCGGACCGGATCGGCGACCTGCACGCGGTGCGGGCGCAGTTCGAGGCGGCCTGGGTGCGCTGGAACGCGGTCCGGACGCTCGCCTGCACGGTGTCGTTCGGGTGCCTGACCTGGGCCCTGGTCCTGCACGGCCGCCTGGCCCGCTGACGGCACCGGCCGACCGTGGCGACGGCAACGGCGCGATCTTCGTGCGCCGTCCCGGAGGTCCTCCGGCTCAGCTGACCGGCTCGGCCGGAGGGCGGTCACGAAGCCGGCAAGGGCGGCGTCCCGACGGTCTCGACGCGCTCGGTGACCAGGGCCGACACGCCCTGTGGCAGCGGCATTCGGACACCTGGAGGCCGACACGCCCGGGGTTCCTGCGGGTCTGTCCGGCCGCCGGATTCTGTCGGTGCGGCGGCCTAAACTCGCGCCGTGTCCCGGGCCTCCAGCGATTCCTTCGTGCACCTGCACGTGCACACCGAATACTCGATGCTGGACGGCGCGGCCCGGCTGAAGGACCTGTTCGCCGAGACGGCCCGGATGGGCATGCCGGCGCTGGCGATGACCGACCACGGCAACGTCTTCGGGGCGTACGACTTCGTCAAGCAGGCGACCGCGGCCGGCGTGAAGCCGATCATCGGCATGGAGGCCTACGTCACACCCGGCACGTCCCGGTTCGACCGGACCAGGGTGCGCTGGGCCGAGGGCGGCGAGGCCGACGTGTCCGGCGGCGGTGCCTACACGCACATGACGCTGCTGGCGGTCGACGAGGTGGGCCTGCACAACCTGTTCCGGCTGGCCAGCCTGGCCTCGATGGAGGGCTTCTTCTACAAGCCGCGCATCGACCGGGAGCTGCTCTCGCGGTACGCGACCGGCCTGGTCGGCACCACCGGCTGCCCCGGCGGCGAGGTGCCGACCTGGCTGCGGATCGGCGACTACCAGCGGGCCCGCGCGTCGGCGGCCGAGTTCCGGGACATCTTCGGGCCGGACAACTTCTACCTCGAGCTGATGGACCACGGGCTCGAGGTCGAGCGGACCTACCGCGAGCAGCTGCTGCGGCTGCGCGACGACCTGCGGCTGCCGCCGCTGGCCACCAACGACCTGCACTACACCTACGCGGAGGACGCGGCCGCCCACGAGGTGCTGCTGTGCGTGCAGTCCGGCAAGACGATGGCCGACCCCAAGCGGTTCAAGCTCGACGGCCACGACTACTTCCTCAAGTCCCCGGACGAGATGCGCCGGGTCTGGCAGGAGCTGCCGGAGGCCTGCGACAACACGCTGGCCCTCGCCGAGCGGGTGACCGGCTACGGCGGCGCGCTCGCCTTCCAGGACCTGATGCCGCGCTTCGAGGTCCCGGACGGGATGACCGAGGCGAGCTTCCTGACCCAGGAGGTCGAGCGCGGCCTCGCCCGCCGGTTCCCGGGCGGAGTGCCGGACACCCACCGCAAGCAGGCGGAGTACGAGCTGGGCGTCATCATCCAGATGGGCTTCCCGGGCTACTTCCTGGTCGTCGGCGACCTCTGCCGGCACGCGCGGGAGGCCGGCATCCGGGTCGGTCCCGGTCGTGGCTCGGCCGCCGGCTCGCTGGTGGCCTACGCGTTGGGCATCACCGAGCTCGACCCGGTCGAGCACCGGCTGCTGTTCGAGCGCTTCCTCAACCCGGAGCGCGTCTCGATGCCCGACATCGACCTGGACTTCGACGAGCGCCGGCGCGGCGACATGATCCGCTACGCGACGGAGAAATACGGCGAGGACCGCGTCTCGCAGATCATCACGTACGGCACGATCAAGGCCAAGCAGGCGGTCAAGGACTCGTCCCGGGTGCTCGGCTACCCGTTCTCCACCGGTGACCGGATCACCAAGGTGATGCCACCGCCGGTGATGGGCAAGGACATCCCGCTGGCCGGGATCTTCGACCCCGAGCACGCCCGCTACAAGGAAGCGACCGAGTTCCGCGCTCTCTACGAGGCCGACGCCGAGGTCAAGCGGGTCGTCGACACCGCCCGCGGGCTGGAGGGGCTCAAGCGGCAGTGGGGCGTGCACGCCGCCGGCGTGATCCTGTCCCGGGAGCCGCTGCTCGACGTCATCCCGATCCAGCGCCGGGAACAGGACGGCGCCATCATCACGCAGTTCGACATGGGCGCCTGCGAGTCGCTCGGCCTGCTGAAGATGGACTTCCTCGGCCTGCGCAACCTGACGATCCTCGACGACTGCCTGGCCAACATCAGCGCCAGCCGGGGCGAGGACGTCGTGCTGGAGCGGGTGCCACTCGACGACCCGTCGGCGTACGAGCTGCTGGCCCGCGGCGACACGCTCGGGGTGTTCCAGCTCGACGGCGGGCCGATGCGGGCGCTGCTGCGCTCGATGCGGCCGACCTCGTTCGAGGACATCTCCGCGGTGCTCGCGCTCTACCGGCCCGGGCCGATGGGCGCCAACGCCCACAACGAATACGCGGACCGCAAGAACGGTCGCAAGCCGGTCGTGCCGATCCACCCCGAGCTGGCCGAGCCGCTGGCCGAGATCCTGGACGAGACCTTCGGACTGATCGTCTACCAGGAGCAGGTCATGGCGATCGCGCAGAAGGTCGCGGGCTACTCGCTCGGCAAGGCCGACCTGCTGCGCCGGGCGATGGGCAAGAAGAAGAAGGAGATCCTCGACAAGGAATACGTGCCGTTCTCCGAAGGCATGAAGGAGAACGGCTACTCCGACGGCGCGATCAAGACGCTGTGGGACATCCTCGTCCCGTTCTCCGACTACGCGTTCAACCGGGCGCACACCGCGGGCTACGGCCTGGTGGCCTACTGGACGGCATACCTCAAGGCCAACTACCCGGCCGAATACATGGCCGCGCTGCTCACCTCGGTCAAGGACGACAAGGACAAGAGCGCGGTCTACCTGAACGAGTGCCGGAAGATGGGGATCAAGGTCCTCCCGCCGGACGTCAACTCCTCCGACGCCAACTTCACCACCGTCGGCACCGACATCCGGTTCGGGCTCACCGCGGTCCGCAACGTCGGGGCCAACGTGGTCGCCTCGATCGTCGCCACCCGCAAGGCCAAGGGCGCGTTCGCGGACTTCTCCGACTTCCTCAAGAAGGTCGACCCGGTCGCCTGCAACAAGAAGGTCGTCGAGTCGCTGATCAAGGCCGGCGCGTTCGACTCGCTCGGGCACACCCGGCGCGGGCTCATGGCCGTGTTCGACCAGGCCGTCGAGAGCTTCCTGGCCGCGAAGAAGGTCGAGGCGACCGGGCAGTTCGACCTGTTCGGCGACTCCTCGTCCGGCGGGGACGAGGTGCTCGACGCCGTGTTCGCGGTGGCCGTGCCGGACGGCGAGTGGGACAAGATGGGCAAGCTCGCCTTCGAGCGGGAGATGCTCGGGCTCTACGTGTCCGACCACCCGCTGCTCGGCGTCGAGCACGTGCTGGCCGCGCACGCGGAGAGCACCGTCGGCGCGTTGCACACCGAGCAGGTTGGCGACGGGCAGCAGATCGTGCTGGCCGGGATCCTGTCCTCGGTGCTGCGCCGGGTCAACAAGGCCGGCGTGCCGTGGGCGTCCGCGGTGCTGGAAGACCTCGAAGGCTCGGTCGAGGTGCTGTTCTTCCCGCAGACCTACGCGCAGGTGGCGGTCAACGTCGCCGAGGACGCGATCGTCGTGGTCAAGGGGCGGGTCGACCGGCGGGAGGACGTGGCCAAGCTGATCGCGTCCGACCTGTCGGTGCCGGACCTGTCCGAGGGGCCGCGCGGGCCGGTCGTGGTGTCGCTGCAGGCGGCCAGGTGCACGCCGCCGGTGGTGGAGCGGCTCAAGGAGGTGCTGGCCACCCATCCCGGGACGACCGAGGTGCAGCTGCAACTGGTCAACGGCGACCGGCGGACCGCGCTTCGGGTGGCGGACGGCTTCCGGGTCGCCGCGACACCGGCCCTGATGGGCGATTTGAAGGCGCTGCTGGGGCCCACCTGCCTGGCCGGTTGATGATCGCCCGGCAGACAGGGGAATGATGCGTCCGTGACGACGCGGCGCGACGAGGACCCGGCGACCGGGCGGCCCGACCACCCCCGGTGGTCGCCCGACGGCGAGGGCGACGACGCTCCGCAGCCGCTGCCGCCGGCGCCCGGCGCGACCCGGGCCGAGCGGAGGCGGGCGCAGGAGGCGGCCGAGGCGGCCGCCCGCCGGCCGTTCGCCGACGCGTTCACCGAGTCCCCGTCCGGCACCAGCTGGCCGCGCCCGTCCTTCGACGGTCCGCCGCCCACGACGCACGGCCAGGATCCCGACTCCGCCCGGCCCGGCGCCACCCGTCCAGACACCGACGGACCCGCTCCCGCCGGGGGCGTCGGCGGCGACTCGGACGGGCCGCGGACCGATGCGTACGGGATCCGGATCGACGCGTACGGAGCGGGGACCGGCGCGGGCGGGCCGACGAGCGCCCGTGCGCCGGGTGAACCGGGTGAGCCGGGTGAGCCGGAGCGTGGTCCGGTGCCGCCACCGCGGGACGGGTGGGTGCCCCTTCCGGATCGGCAGCCGGGGGAGCCGGTGCCGCCGCGGGACGGGCGGGTGCCCCTTCCGGATCGGCAGCTGGGGGAGCCGGTGCCGCCGCGGGACGGATGGGTGCCCCTTCCGGATCGGCAGGTGGGGGAGCCGGTGCCGCCGCGGGACGGGCCGGTGCCCCTTCCGGAACGGCAGCCGGGGGAGCCGGTGCCGGGGGATGCGCGGCTCACGGGCGCGTTCGACCCGGGGAACACCGGGACGTGGCGGGTGCGGGACGTGGTGCCGGGCGCCGACGGGGGCCGGCGGACCACGGTGATCCTGCGCTACCTGCTCGGCGTGCTCGCCATCGACCACGTCCGGTCGCTGAGCCGGTGGGCGTTCGCGCTGCCGGTGGTCGGGCTGGTCCTGCTGGTCGTGCGGCCGCGCTGGATCGGGCTGGCCGTGATCGTGCTGGGCGTCCTGCTGATCGTCGGCCGCATCGTCGCGGTCCGGATGATCTCCCGGCGTACGCTGCCGCGCCGCTACCGGCCGGTCGAGGACGAGCTGCGGGCCGCGGTCGAGGCCGGCAAGGCGAACCTGCGCGGCGAGATGCGCCGGGTCGGCATGCCGACCTCCGGGCTGGCGCTGACCCGGTCGGTGGTCCGGCTCGGCTCGTCCGACTCCCGCCGCACCGCCCGATCGCGGCTGCGCGACATCGAGATCGACCGGGTGCTGCCGCGGGCCCAGCTCGACCGCGCCCTGCGCGTACTGGACGAGGCCCCCACCCCCCGCTGACCCGCCTCGCCGGCGCCGTCCGGCACTTCGCCGCGGGGGGAACTGATCATCTCATCCGGGCGGGTCGAGGCGTGCGGAGCGGTCAGCGGAGCATCATGTGCCGATGACCGGGCCGCGGGTGGTGCGGGCGGCCGGCCGGCTGATGAGGGCCGCCGGTGTCGCGGTCTCCACGCGCGGGCCCCGCCGGGACGACCGCCCGGTCGAGGGCGGTCTCGGCCGCGGGCTCGCCCTGCGCGGCACCGTCTGGGCCGGCGGCGGCACCGAGCCGTACGACGGCGTGGTGCTCATCGCCCCGGATGGCACCGTCGACCGGATCGGCCCGCCGGGGTGGATCCCGATCCCGGTCGGCGTCCGGGTCATCGGTGCCGGGCACAACTGGGTCGGCCCGGGGATCATCGACGCGCACGTGCACCTCGCGTTCGGCTCGGCCGAGGAGGCGCTGTGCGGCGGCGTGGTCGGCGTGCGCGACCTCGGCTCGCCGCGGCGGGACGCGCTGCGCCTGCGCACCGGCCACCGCCGCCCGCCGGCGCGCACCCCGTACATCGGAGTCGCCGGTCCGATCCTCACCGCGACCAACGGCTACCCGTCCCGGTCCTGGGGCGCCAACGGGTTCGCCTCGTTCCTCGCCACTCCCGCGCAGGCCCGGCTGGCCGTCCGCGGGCTCGCCGGCGACGGCGTCGACGTGGTCAAGGTCGCGGTCGAGCGCGGCCCGGACGGCGCCCTGCCGGTGCCGTCGACCGCGGTGCTGCGGGCGGTGGTCGAGGCCGCGCACGGCGCCGGGCTCAAGGTCGTCGCACACGCGCTCACCGTCGAGGCGGTCGGCCGGGTGATCGACGCCGGGGTGGACGAGCTCGCCCACACGCCGGTCGAGCCGCTGCCGGAGGCGCTCGTCGACCGGATCGCCGCGGCCGGGGTGACGGTCATCTCCACCCTGCAGACGTTCTTCTCCACCGGCTCCGGCCGGGCCGCCGCGGCCAACGCGGCCGCGCTGCACCGGGCCGGCGTCCCGCTGGTCTACGGCACCGACCTCGGCAACGCCGGCACCCGCACCGGCGTCGACCCGCGCGAGCTCGACCGGCTCGCCGACGCCGGCCTCGGCCGGTTCGGCGCGCTGCGGGCGGCCACCGACCGGGCGGCCGGGGTGGCGGGCATGCGGCTGCGCACCGGCCGGCTGGAGCAGGGCAAGCCGGCCGCCGCCGTGCTGCTCAACGGCGACCCGCTGGTCGAGCCGGGCGTGTGGCGGGTGCCCCGGGCGGTGGTCTGCGACGGGCGGCTCGTGGAACCGCCCGAGGGAGCGCCTGACACACTGGATTCGTGAGCGGGCCACCGGAGACCAGCCCGGGCGCGGCGCCCGGCCAGCCGACGGCTCCGGCGGACGCCCGGTTCCGGCCCGACGGCGGCGACGGCCTGTTCGGGACCCCCGGCGCCGCGGCCGGCCCGTACCCGGCTCCGGCCGGCGGGTTCGGCGTCCCGGTGACGTACGAACGGCGCGAGCCGCGGCAGCGGGTCTGGCCGCCGCGGAAGGCCGAGTGGGTGACCGCGGCGGTGGTGATCGGCGCGCTCGCGGTGGTCGGCGCGGCGGTGGCCCCGCTGTGGGTGCACCTGGCCCCCCGCCTGGCCTTCCGGGTCGACCAGCCGGGCCGGGCACTGCCGGTCATCCCGGAGGCGGAGGAGTACATCGGCGCCGACGGCCGGTTCGTGTTCATCACGCTGGTCGTCGGCCTGCTCGCCGGGCTCGCCTGCTGGCTGGTCCGGCGCAGCCGCGGCCCGCTGGTGCTGCTGGCGCTGGCCGTCGGCGGCCTGCTCGGCGCGGTGATCACCTGGCGGCTGGGGATGCGCATCGGCACCGGCTACCAGCCGGCGGACCTGCAGCACGTCGGCAGGATCGTCTACCAGCCGCTGACGCTGCGGGCCAAGTCGGCGCTCGTGGTCGAGCCGGTCGCCGCCGTGCTCGCCTACCTGCTGGGCGTCGGCTTCGCCGCCCGCAACGACCTCGGCCAGAACCGGGGCACTAGCTCAGGCTCTGGCTGACCTGCAGCTCGCCGATCGGCACCGGCAGCGCCCGCAGCCGGCGCACCATCGTGGTCTCCCGCTTGAGCAGCCGCAGCTCCGCCCCCAGCCGGGCCCGGGTCGTGTCCGCCTCCAGCAGCGCCTGCCGGTCCTCCAGCGTGAGCACCGCCGCGGCCGCGACCGCGTACGCCAGCTGGACCGGGTCGTCCGGCAGCTCGGTGTCCTCGCTCGGCCGGCCCTGCAGCCCGGCCACCGCGTCGACGTACTCGGCGAACAGCGTGGCGACGGCGTCGGCCAGCCCGGACTGCCCGGCCGGCCCGGCCGGCCCGGACTGCCCGGCCGGCCCGGACTGCCCGGCCGGTCCCGACTGCCCGGACTGCCCGGCCGGTCCCGACTGCCCGGCCGGTCCCGACTGCCCGGCCGGCCCCGACTGCCCGGCCGGCCCCGACTGCCCAGCCGGCCCCGACTGCCCGGCCGGCCCCGACTGCCCGGCCGGCCCCGACCGTCCGGGTGACCCCGCCGGCGGTTCGGCTGCCCCCGGCGGTCGTTCGGCCGATCCGGCTGGCGGCTCGGGCGGCCCCGGCGGCGGTTCGGCCGGCAGCCACTCGACCCGGCCGACCAGGTAGGGCCGGGACTCCCGGTCCACCGACCGCAGCCGGAACCGGTCGGTGCCGACCGTGACGATGTCGTACCGGCCGTCCGGGTAGCGGGAGACCCGGCGCAGCTCCGCCGCGCAGCCCACGTCGTGCAGCGCAGAGACGGCGTCCTCGCCGACCTCCCAGCCCTGTCGGATCGCGACCACCCCGAACCGCCGCCGGGCACCCTCGGGCAGCTCCACCAGGGTCCGCACCAGCTCCTGGTAGCGCTCCTCGAAAACGTGCAGCGGGAGCACCATGCCGGGGAACAGAACGGTGTGACCGAGGGGGAACAGCGGGAGTGGTTCGGCCACGTCGCCAGGCTACTGACCAGGCCCGAGCGGAGGCAGGGATACTTGTGGCGTGCTGACCCGCCTCGACCTCACCGACCGGCCGGTCTCCGGCGCGGGCGGGCTGGCCGGCGTGCTGCCCCGCGCCGCGGTCGACGTCGAGTCCGCCACCCGTCTGGTCCGGCCCACCGTCGAAGCGGTCCGCCGGGACGGCGCGGCCGCGGTCCGGGCGGCGACCCGGCAGTACGACGGCGTGGAGCTGACCGACCTGCGGGTCCCGCCGGCGGCGCTGCTCCGGGCGGTCGGCGAGCTCGACCCGGACGTGCGCGCCGCGCTGGAGGAGGCCATCCGCCGCATCCGCCTGGTGCACGAGGCTCAGGTGCCGGCCGAGGTGACCGTCGAGGTCGTGCCCGGCGGCACGGTCACCCGCCGGCACCTGCCGGTCGGCCGGGTCGGCCTGTACGTCCCGGGCGGCCTGGCCCCGCTGCCATCCAGCGTGCTGATGAACGTGATCCCCGCGCAGGTCGCCGGCGTCGGCAGCATCGCGGTCGCCTCCCCGCCACGCCGGGACGAGGGCGACCGGCCCGACCGGACGATCCTGGCCGCGTGCGCCCTGCTCGGCGTCGAGGAGGTCTACGCGGTCGGCGGCGCCCAGGCGGTCGCCATGCTCGCGTACGGGGTGGAGGGCGTCGATCCGGTCGACCTCGTCACCGGTCCGGGCAACGTGTACGTCACCGCGGCGAAGCGGCTGCTGCGCGGCGTGGTCGGCATCGACGCCGAGGCGGGCCCGAGCGAGGTCATGGTCGTCGCCGACGCCACCGCCGACCCGGTGCTGGTCGCCGCCGACCTGCTCAGCCAGGCCGAGCACGGCCCGACCTCGGCGTCGGTTCTGGTCACCGACGCGGCGGCGGTCGCGGACGCGGTCGACGCCGCGCTGGAGCAGCAGGTGGCCGAGACCAAGCACGTCGAGCGGGTCACCGAGGCGCTGACCGGGCCGCAGTCCGGCACGGTGCTGGTCCGCGACCTCGACCAGGCGCTCGAGGTCGCGGACGCGTACGGGGCCGAGCACCTGGAGATCCACACCGCCGACCCGGCCACCGTGGCGCGCCGGGTCCGCAACGCCGGCTGCGTGTTCGTCGGCCCGCAGTCGCCCGTGTCGCTGGGCGACTACGCGGCCGGTTCCAACCACGTGTTGCCGACCGGCGGCAGCTGCCGGCACACCGCCGGCCTGTCCGTCGAGACGTTCCTGCGCGGCGTGAACTACGTCGAGTACGACGAGGCGGCGTTGCGGGGGATCGGCGAGCACGTCCTCGCCCTCGCCCACGCCGAGGACCTGCCCGCGCACGCGAACGCGATCGTGAAGCGGACCGGCCGGTGACCGGGCTGGACCAGCTGCCGCTGCGGGACGACCTGCGCGGCCGCTCCCCGTACGGGGCGCCGCAGCTGGACGTGCCGATCCGGCTGAACACCAACGAGAACAGCTGGCCGCTGCCGCAGGGACTGCTCGACGACGTGACGGCCGCGGCGACCACGGTCGCCGGCCGGCTCAACCGCTACCCGGACCGGGACGCGCCCGCGCTGCGCGCCGATCTGGCCGCATACCTGGGCCACGGGCTCGGACCGGCGCAGGTCTGGGCGGCCAACGGGTCCAACGAGATCATCCAGCAGCTGCTGCAGGCGTTCGGCGGACCGGGGCGGACCGCGCTCGGCTTCACCCCGTCGTACTCGATGCACGAGATCATCACCACCGGCACCGGCACGCGGTGGCTGCCGGGCGTGCGCGACGCCGAGTTCGGCATCAGCCCGCAGGACGCCGTGGCGCAGGTCCGCGAGCACGCGCCGGACGTGGTCTTCCTGACCAGCCCGAACAACCCGACCGGCACCGCGCTGCCGCTGGCGACGGTGGAGGCCGTGCTCGCCGAAGCACCGGGGATGGTCGTCGTCGACGAGGCGTACGCGGAGTTCGCCCGGGCCGGCGTGCCGTCGGCGCTGACCCTGCTGCCCGGCCACCCGCGGCTGGTGGTGACCCGGACGATGTCCAAGGCGTTCGCGATGGCCGGGCTGCGGCTGGGTTACCTGGCCGCGGACGCGGCGGTGGTCGACGCGGTGCAGCTGGTGCGGCTGCCGTACCACCTCTCCGCGCTGACCCAGGCCGTCGCCCGGGTCGCGCTGGCGCACGCGCCCGAGCTGCTGGCCAGCGTGGCCGCGATCAAGGCCGAGCGGGACCGGATCGTGGCGGCGCTGCCGGCGCACGGGCTGACCGCGGTGCCGAGCGACGCGAACTTCGTGCTGTTCGGCCGGTTCGCCGACGCGCCGGCCGGCTGGCAGGCATACCTGGACCGCGGCGTGCTGGTCCGCGACCCGGCCATCCCCGGCTGGCTGCGGGTCACCGCCGGCGTGGACTGGGAGGTCGACGGGTTCCTCGCCGCGACGGCCGCGGTGGTACGGGAGGTGAAGGTCCTGTGAGTCGGACCGGTCGGGTGGAGCGGGAGACGGCGGAGTCCTCGGTGCTGGTCGAGGTCGACCTCGACGGCAGCGGGCGCACCGACGTCGAGACCGGGATCCCGTTCTACGACCACATGCTGGCCCAGCTCGGCAAGCACGGCGGGTTCGACCTGACCGTGCGGACCAAGGGCGACCTCGAGGTCGACGCGCACCACACGGTCGAGGACACCGCGATCGCGCTCGGCGAGGCGTTCCGGCAGGCGCTGGGGGACAAGTCCGGGCTGCGCCGGTTCGGCGACGCGCTGGTGCCGCTGGACGAGGCGCTGGTGCAGGTCGCGGTCGACCTGTCCGGGCGGCCCTACCTGGTGCACTCCGAGCCGGACGGCATGCCGCCGACGGTCGGCCCGCTGTATGCGACGACGCTGACCCGGCACGTGTTCGAGTCGTTCGCGCACAACGCGCGCATCGCGTTGCACGTGCGGGTGCTCGGCGGCCGGGACGCGCACCACATCGTGGAGGCGCAGTTCAAGGCGGTGGCGCGGGCGCTGCGGGACGCCACCGCGACCGACCCCAAGGTCAGCGGCATCCCGTCCACCAAGGGCGTCCTGTGAGTGAGCGCGAGGGCTCGCAGCGCGAGCGGGCAGCGACGAGGGCCGGCCGCCTGGCGCCTGCGGCCGGCGGCCTGTCCGAGGAGCGGGCACTGTGACCGTGGTGGTTCTCGACTACGGGTCGGGCAACCTGCGGTCGGCCGAGCGGGCGCTGGCCCGGGCCGGCGCGGACGTCACCGTGACTGCCGACCTCGACCGGGCCCGGTCCGCCGACGGCCTGGTCGTCCCCGGCGTCGGGGCGTACGCGGCGTGCATGGCCGGGATCGACGCGATCGACGCCGGGCCGGTGATCCGCGACCGGGTCGAGTCCGGGCGGCCGGTGCTCGGGATCTGCGTCGGGATGCAGGTGCTCTTCGACGCCGGCGACGAGCACGGCGTCGTCACCAAGGGTCTCGGGCTGCTCCCCGGCGAGGTGCGCCGGCTGCGGGCACCGGTGCTGCCGCACATGGGCTGGAACACCGTCGCCCCGCCGCCCGGCTCGGCCCTGTTCGCCGGACTGCCCGCCGGCACCCGCTTCTACTTCGTCCACTCGTACGCGGCGACCGCGACCGACGGCCTGGTCACCACCGCCGAGCACGGCGAGTCGTTCGTGGCCGCGGTCGAGCGCGGCCCGCTGTGGGCGACCCAGTTCCACCCGGAGAAGTCCGGCGACGCCGGGGCGGCGCTGCTCCGCAACTGGCTGCGCACGCTCGACCGGAGCACTCGATGACGTTCACCCTGCTGCCCGCGGTCGACGTCGCGGACGGCACTGCGGTCCGGCTGGTGCGCGGCGCCGCCGGCAGCGAGACCCGCTACGGCGACCCGCGCGAGGCCGCGCTGGCCTGGCAGCGCGACGGCGCGGGTTGGGTGCACCTGGTCGACCTCGACGCGGCGTTCGGCCGCGGCTCGAACGCGCCGCTGCTGGCCGAGGTGGTCGCGAGCCTGGACGTGGACGTCGAGCTGTCCGGCGGGATCCGGGACGACGAGTCGCTGGCCGCGGCGCTGGCCACCGGTGCCCGCCGGGTCAACATCGGCACGGCCGCGCTGGAGAACCCGGAGTGGGTGGCCCGGGTGATCGGCGAGCACGGCGACCGGGTCGCGATCGGGCTGGACGTCCGCGGCGACACGCTGTCCGCCCGCGGCTGGACCCGGGACGGCGGCGACCTGTGGGAGACGCTGGCCCGGCTCGACTCCCAGGGCTGCGCCCGCTACGTGGTCACCGACATCCACCGGGACGGCGCGATGGGCGGCCCGAACGTCGAGCTCTACCGCCGGCTGTGCGCGGCGACCCAGGCGCCGATCGTCGCCAGCGGCGGCGTCTCGTCGCTGGCCGACCTGCGCGCGCTGGCCGCGCTCGCGCCGTTCGGCGTCGAGGGCTGCATCGTCGGCAGGGCGCTGTACGCGGGCGCCTTCACGCTGCCGGAGGCCCTCGCGGCCGTGAGCGGGTCCGGGCGCCCGCCGGGCGAGCGGGGAGCGACGCGGGCCGGGCGCCTGGCGTCCGCGCCCGGCACCCGGTCCGGGGAGCGGGCGGAGTGAGCGTCGCCGTGCGGGTGATCCCGTGCCTGGACGTGGACGCCGGGCGGGTGGTCAAGGGCGTCAACTTCACCGACCTGCGGGACGCGGGCGACCC
>Ga0207702_10002825_pt1 | contig 16242 bp, 13 predicted proteins | sample KBSCornC62_FD_184302 | JGI IMG/M metagenome (GOLD analysis project Ga0207702, IMG submission 184302) | Corn rhizosphere microbial communities from Kellogg Biological Station, Michigan, USA - KBS Corn C6-2 (SPAdes) (version 2) | ecosystem: Host-associated > Plants > Roots > Rhizosphere > Soil ...
CGCTGACCTGCTGGTAGCGGCGCTCCGGTTTCTTCTCCAAGGCGCGCAAAACAATTTCATCCAGCCGCACGTCGATCCGCACTTTCTTGGACGGCGCTTCGAGCTTCTTGCCCGGCAGTTCGCCGGTGAGCATTTGGTAAAACACCACGCCCAGCGCGTAAATATCCGCCCGATGATCCACCTCGCCCGGCGCGGTGATCTGCTCCGGCGACATGTATTGCGGCGTGCCCATCACCTTGCCCGCGTCGGTCAAATCATTGGTAGGGCGGTGCTGCTGCGCCGCCCCATCTTCCCGGCTGGCCGGCAGGTCAGCCCTACCGTCATTGCCCACAATCTTCGCCAATCCAAAATCCGCCACCTTCACGCGACCGCGGCGATCCAATAAAATATTCTCCGGCTTGATGTCGCGGTGGACGATGCCCTGGTCGTGCGCGAATTGCAGCGCGTCGCAAATCTGCGGCACAATCGCCAGCGCCTCGCGCGCGGAAATGCGGCCCGCGTGCAGCAATTGCCGGAGATTCACGCCGTCCACGAATTCCATCAGGAAGAAATACAATTGCGTCTGGGGTCTGGCCTCTGGGGGCTGGGGGGTGGCGGTTGGCATCCCGCCTGCCGCCATGCCAAACTCATACAGCGTCACGATGCCCGGATGGTTGAGCTTGGCCAGCGCCTTGGCTTCGCGGGCGAAGCGCTCGGCAAACGCCGGATCATCGCCGATGCCGGGCGGCAGGATTTTCAGCGCGACGATGCGGTCGAGCTGTTTCTGCCGCGCCTTGTAAACCGCGCCCATGCCGCCCTTGCCGATGAGTTCGAGAATTTCCAGTTGCGGAAAGAGCGGCGCGAGTTCGGCGGCGGTGGGTGGATGGAAGGCGGGTTGTTTGGCGTCGGTGACGGTGTCCGCCGCCGCGCCCATTTTGAGCAGGCAGGCGGGGCAAAGTCCGGCGAGTGCGCCGGTCGGGAGCGGCGTGCCGCATTGCGGACATTGATTACCTTCTGACATTGGCTGATCCATTTTTACCGTGTCCATACCCGCTTCAGAAGCAAAACCGGCGGAACGTTACCTCGAAAATTGGAAAACATCGAACATTCAACATTCAACGCCCAACCTCGAATGGCTCCGTGCGCGGCTTTCCTTGGGCGTTCGGTGTTGAATGTTGAGCGTTGAATGTTTCTTTCCAATTCACCGCAGCCGGAAGCCGCCCATGAAAATCACCTCTGCCGCCACCACCACGAGAAACACCACGCCGACCAGCGCGTTCAGCCGGAAGAAGGCGACATTGATCCAGTTCAGGCTGCGCCGCCGCGCGATCCAATGTTCCAGCACCAGGCAGCCGACGATGAGCATCCAGCCGATCATGTAGGCGATGCGAAAACGGCAGAGCAATCCGAAGCCCAGCAGCAAGCCGCACATGACCATGTGCGCGAGAAACGCGGCGGTCAGCGCGTTTTGCGGTCCCCATGCCACGACGAGCGAGCGCAGGCCGTGCGACTTGTCGAACTCGTAATCTTGCAGCGCGTAAATGATGTCGAAGCCCACGAGCCAGAGGACGACCGCCAGCGACAGCACCGAAACTTGAAGGATTTCGCCGCCGGAGATGGCGGACCCTTTCACCGCCAGCCACGCGCCGACCGGTGCCAGCGCCAGCGCGATGCCGAGGAACACGTGCGTGTAATCCGTGAACCGTTTCGTCAGCGAATAAAAGCAAACTGCCACAAGCGCAACGGGAGAAAGATAAAAGCACGCCAGATTCAAAAACCAACTGGCCGCGAGAAAACCCGCCGCTGAAATCACGCACAGCGAAACCGCGCTGGCCAGGGAAATGTGTCCGGCCGGCAGATGGCGATCCTTCGTGCGCGGATTCAGCGCGTCGAACTTGCGGTCCGCGATGCGGTTGAACGCCATCGCGCAGGTCCGGGCGCAGACCATTGCCGCGAGAATCAGACCGAACACGCGCCAGCCCGGCCAGCCGCGATGGTCGCGGGCGGCGACGAGCATCGCCGCCAGCGCGAACGGCAGCGCGAAAACCGTGTGCGAGAAACGCACGAACGAAGCCCATTTTTTAATTAGCGAAAACATTCAACATTTAACATTCAACGCCCAACATCGAAGGGTTTAGTAGCGGACGGGGCGGGTTGGTTTGCGGGTTTCAGCTTCGGCATTGCGTTTTGCCGTCTGGATGCTGGCGTGAAATATTCGAATCAATTCCTCCACCTCGCCCAGCACAAACAAAAGCGTGGTCTCATTTTTCACCCAGGACTTGCGTTTGATGAGCCGTGTCCAGCGCCTGGTTTCGCGCAGTTCTTTCAGGCAAATCTTTAGTTTATGGATGAAGTCATCGCGTGACTCCGCCGCCTCGGCTTCGCCGTGATTGGGATAGGGTGAGGTGCCGGAGCGTAAAACCTGTCCCGCGACGTGATTGCCTGCGCGGGTGGCAGGAAGGCTTTCCGATAAATCAATCACTGCGGAAGCGAATTCCAGCAGTCGGTCTTCCAGGTCGAATTTTCGATTCCCATCACCGCCTTCATTGAACTCCCAAACCGTCACCTCCGCATCCTTGGGCGTTGAATGTTGAATGTTGAATGTTGAATGTTTCCCGTTTTTCATCTCATTCCTTCTCTTCCGCCCAGCGCGGCGCGAGCTGGTTCGGCAGGCCGATGTGGTCCAGCACGCGGGCGACCACGGTGTCCACCAGCTCCACGACCGTTTTGGCGCCGGAATAAAAACTCGGGTTCGCCGGAATCAGCGTCACGCCGGCGAGCAGCAGCAGTTCCATGTTCTTCACGTGGATGAGGCTCAACGGCGTTTCCCGCGGCACGAGAATGAGCTTTTTCTTCTCCTTGAGCACCACGTCGGCGGCGCGGAGCAGCACGTCCTCGCTGTAGCCGTGCGCGATGCGGCCCATCGTGCCCATGGTGCAGGGGATGACGATCATCGCGTCCGGCGGATTCGAGCCGCTGGCGAACGGGACATTCATGCTCTTGAGATTGTGCGCCCGCACGCCGGCCGGCAGCTTCAGTCCGCCGGGCAGCTCCTCGGCGATGACCTGCTGGGCATAATTGCTCAGGACGACGTGGATTTGATGTTCCGCCGGATTCAGGTTGTCGAGCAGCCGCTGCGCGTAAAGCGCGCCGCTGGCCCCGGTGATGGCGACGAGAATTTTCACTGGGCCAATCTTGCCGCAAGTTCATGCGGCAAACAAGCCGCGCCCGAAAAATCATCGGCAGCCTTTGAAAACCAGCGGCGACCCCGGAACCGGCGGGGGCGGGAACGCTTTCATTAAATGGCTTGAGTCGTTCATCGCCATCCGCAAAATGTTTCGATGTTGAATCGGCTGATTTTTTTAACCGGGTTGTTGTTCCTGGCCGGCTGTGGTTTGTTCGTGCCGCAACGGGATCCCAACCTGCCCGCGCCGACGAATTGGGACATCACGCAGAATTCCGCGCCGATGGCAACGGCGCCCGCGGTGTCCACCAATTCGCCGCCGGTTTCGCCGTCCGCGCCGGCGGAATCACCCGTGCCCCTGGCCGCCGCGCCGGTGGCCACCAACAGTTCGGAATCCGACGATTATCCGGCCACCTGGGTCTGGCTGAACCACTGGGCCAAACGGCGCGGGATTCCACCGGCGGAACGGCTCGCGTTGCCGCCGCTGGAAATGGAGATCACCAACGGCTATAAATGGCAAAACTCCGCCCTCCAGGCCCGGCTGGCGCTGATTCCGCTGCCGACGTTTCAGCTGCACACCACGAACGGGGTGCTGATGCTCCAGCCGGGAACCCGGATTGCGCACTGGGACAAGACGGAGATTCATTTGGGCTTTCCTTCGGAACTGGTCCAGGGGCAAATGCTGGTTCATGCTTTGGATTTGAGCCGGACCATTGAACCGTTGTTGCGCGGTTGCCCCGTGCGGCCGGCGGCCGGACGCACCATTGTGCTGGACCCGGACGACGAAGCCGGAAGCGATAAAATTCCCGACAGCCTGCGCGTGGAAAATTTCGCGCTCGATTGGGCCAGGCGGCTCGTTCCCTTGCTGGAGACCAACGGCTGGACGGTATTTCTCACGCATACCAACGACCTGCTGGTTCCCATGAACCAGCGCATGGCGATGGCGGACGTGCATCATCCCGATCTGTTTCTGCACTTGTGTTTTGGCCTGGGCGAATCCGGTGCCGCCCGGCCCGGTCTAGCCGCCTTGTGTTTCACGCCCGCCAACATGCCGGATGACACCGCCAGCTCCGAGTCGGGCGACCTCTGGCGGACCTATCCCAACAACCGCTTCGATGCGGAAAATTGGCAGTTTGCCTTTTGCCTCCACCGCGCCCTGGCCGGCCTGCCCAATGCCACCGACCACGGGCTGCGGCGCAGCCGGTCGCTGGAGATTTTGCGGGACCGCAATTACCCCGCGGTCTGCGTCAGCGGCGGCAGCCTGGCGGATCCGCGGGATGCGGCGCTGATCGCCAGCCCGCTGTTCCGGCAGCAACTGGCGGAAGCCATCGCGCGCGCGCTGCCCTGACCCGCCGCCGAAACAGCTTGAGTCCGCATTTCCATTCCGCGAAATTGACGCGTGTTCAAATTTTCGGGAATCCTTTTTTGCGGTGCGCTGTTGCTTCTGGCCGGTTGCACCACCGTGCCGAACGATGGTTACGAGCCGCCGCCGACTGAATGGGTGCTGACCAATGCCGTCACCACCCCGTTTGCCCCGCGGCCCCGCCGGCCGGCGAATCCGCCCGTCCAGCCGGTGCCCGCGCCGGTGGTCCGGTCCAATCCGCCGCCCAAAATTTCCCAGCCCGCGCCCGTCCTGACCTGGACGTCGCTGGAGCGCTGGGCGGCGGAAAACAAGCTCGCCGCGCCGCGCAAAGTCGCCAGCTCGCCGGTGGCCAGCTACGCCGTCAGTTCGCCCCGGGGCACGCTGGTCTTGGAAATCGGCAGCCGCGAGGCGACCTGGCGCGGACTGGAAATGCACCTCGGCTTTGCGCCGGAGATCATTGACGACCAGATTTTCGTCCATGGCCTCGACCTGCAAAAAAATCTGGAGCCGCTGTTGCTGGCCGGTCCGCTCGCGTTCGGCACCAACCGCGTGCTCGTGCTCGATCCTGGCCACGGCGGCGTCAACTCCGGCACGCACAGCCTGGTGGACGGCCGGTTTGAAAAGGAATTCACGCTCGACTGGGCGCGCCGCATCCAGACGCTGCTGGCGACGAACGGCTGGACGGTGCTGCTCACGCGCACGAACGATTCGGATCTGGCGCTGTCCAACCGTGTCGCCTTCGCCGAGGCGCACCACGCGGATATTTTCATCAGCCTGCACTTCAATTCCGCCGCGCCGGACACCCGCCAGAAAGGCCTCGAGACCTATTGCCTGACGCCGACGGGCATGCCCTCGACGCTCACGCGCGGCTACCGGGATCAATGGACGGACCATTTTCCGAACAACGCCTTCGACGCGGAAAATCTGCAGTTGGCGCTGCGCCTGCACGCGGCGCTGCTGCTGGGCAGCGGCGAGGAGGACCGGGGCGTTCGCCGCGCGCGGTTCATGGGCGTGCTGCTCGGACAAAAGCGGCCGGCCGTGCTGGTGGAGGGCGGCTATCTTTCGAATACCGGCGAGGCGATAAAAATTCAAAGCCCCGAGTTCCGGCAGAAACTGGCCGAAGCCGTCGCCGCCGCCCTTTGGCAGCCACCCGCTGCCGTCGTGCCCAAACCAGAGGCCAAAACCAATCAGCCGGCCGCCTCGCCTGCACCCATGCCGGCGGCAGAAACCAACGGCGAAACTGAACCGTGAACCCGTCACCCGCCACCCGTCCCTCGTCCCACATTCTGATCACCGGCGGCGCCGGGTTTATCGGCGCGCATCTGGTGGAGCGTTTGCTGAAGGACGGAAAAAACATTGTTGTCCTTGATGATCTTTCGACGGGCAGCCTCGACAATCTGGCGGCGGTGAAGGCCCATCCTCGACTGCGTTTTATTCAGTCCAGAATTTCCGACTGCGCGGAACTGCCGGAATTGGCGGCGGCAGCGGAATGTATTTTTCATCTCGCGGCGACGGTCGGGGTGGAACTCGTCGTGCAATCCGCGCGGCATGTGCTCGAAGCCAGCTTCAATGAAACCCAGATGCTGCTGCGCGCCGCCGCCAAAAATGCCACGCCGCTGCTCCTGACCTCCACCTCGGAAGTTTACGGCAAGAGCGCCAAGGCGGAGTTCAGCGAGGAAGATGATTTGCTCATCGGGCCGCCGACGCATTCGCGCTGGAGCTATGCCTCGGCCAAGCTTACGGATGAATTTCTCGCGCTCGCCTACGCGCGGGAGGAAAAATTGCCCGTCACCATCGCGCGGCTGTTCAACACCGTCGGCCCGCGCCAGACCGGGCGCTACGGCATGGTGCTGCCGCGCTTCATCGCGTCGGCCAGGGCGGGCGAGCCGCTGCAAGTTTATGGCGACGGCGCACAGTCGCGCTGCTTCTGTCTCGTGCATGACGTGGTGGAATCGCTGGTGCGGTTGCAACAATGTGAGGCGGCACGCGGTGAAATTTTCAACATCGGCGGCACCGAGGAGGTTTCCATTCTCGAACTCGCCGAACTCGTCGTCGCCACGCTTGGCTCGAAATCAAAAATCGAGCTGATTCCCTACGATCAGGCTTACGCGCCGGGCTTTGACGACATGCGCCGCCGCAAGCCGCGGGTGGAAAAACTGGAACGCTTCGTGAAGTTCAAACCGCAGACGACCCTGCGGGAGATCATCCAGCTGACGGCGAAATAAAAACCGGAAACAAAAATTCCGCGAGGTTTTGGAGTGCGGCAGCCCGCTGCCGCTTTGTGTCGCCTGTGCTGCGATGGAAAAGCGGCAAGGGCTGCCGCAGTCCAAGACGCTGACGCGTCATTCGTTTGCCAGGACGTGGTGGTGGTTTTGGGATTTTTGAAAACCAGCCGGTTCTTTTTCACCCCGCCGTTCGCGGAACGCTCGTGGTGTAGAGCAATTTCCCTTGGTCATCAATCATCCGCACGTCCAACGCGTCCGCCTGCAACGTCGCCGCGATGAAACCGGAGCAGCCGCGGCCGAACTTCGTGTGCGGGGTGTGCTTGATTCCGGCGCGCGGCTTGGAGCCGGCTCCGGAACAAAAGAGGTTCACCTTGCCGGCTTGCAGATGTTGCAGATCGTGGTCATGGCCGTTGAAGTAAGCCTGCACCCCGTATTTTTCCAGCAATGGCAGGATGTGTTTGATGATGTAAGGCGTGTCGCCGTGCTGGCCGCCGGAATAAACCGGATGATGCGCGATGACGATTTTCCACGGCGCGGTGGCAGCCTTCAGGGCGGCCTCGAACCAGGCGAGCTGCTGGGAATTGTCCGCCGAATGATGATGCAACACGGAAAGTTCCAGATCGTCGCCCGCCTTCGCCATCGGCGTCGTGTCGAGATGGAAAAAATCCACGGAGTGGTCCGCGTCAATTTTTTCGGTGCGCGTGAAATAGCGGGCCGGCATGTTCCAGCGTTTGCTCTTTTGCGAATAGGCGATCTGCGCGTCGCAGTTGCCGTGATAATCATGGTTGCCAAGCGCGACATGCCACGGCACCTGCAGCGACGGCGCGGTGTAAACCTGCTCGAACGACGTCTGCCATTGCGGATCGTCCACCGACTTCACGCCGTTCTCGTAAAAATTATCGCCGACGGAGATGACAAATTTCGCGTCCAGCTCCTGCGCGGCGATGCCCATCTGCGTGGCGACCTCACGCTGGTCTTTTTCGCCGTTCCGTCCCCAGTCTCCCAAGACGAGAAAATTCAAGCCGCCGTTTTTCGCCTCGGCGGCGAACAGGCTGCGCGGTAAAAGCGAACCGATGGCCGCGGCTTGCGTGGCGACGAATAGCGTGCGGACAAATTGGCGGCGGGTTTGATTCATGGAACAGTAGTCGGAATAAATTTTACTTTTGGGCGAGGGCGTTTTCAACGGCGGTGGCGAGTGATTTTCCGCGTAACTCTTTTCCAATCACGATGCCTTGGCGGTTCAGCAGGTAGGTCATGGGGATGCTCTCCACGCCGTATTGTTTTGCCAGCTTGTTGCCCCAGCCTTGGCCGTCGAAATACTGCGGCCAGGTCATGCCCATCTGCTGCGTGAATTTGTTCAAGGCGTTTTTGTCGTCATCCAGGCTGACCCCGATGACTTCGAAGCCCTGTCCATGAAATTTCTGGTAAATGGCGAGGACGTTCGGCAGTTCCTGCCGGCAGGGACCGCACCAGGTCGCCCAGAAGTCAATCAGCAGGACTTTGCCTTTGCACCCGGCCACCGACAGCGGGTTGCCGGCCACATCCGTTTCGCTGAAGCCGGGGAATTTCTGGCCGATCTTCAGTCCTTCGGGGGTTTTTACTTCCGGCTGGCGGGTGTAATCTTCTGCGACCGGCTTGGGGGCATTCAGCAGCTGCTCGTGGTATTGGGCGTTGGCCGTCGCGTGATCTTTTTCGATCTTGGCGGCATCCTTGGCATTGTAGGCAAAGTGTTTTTGCAACGCCGGGTCGAGGTCTTTCAATTTGGCATTGTCCATGCCGCGTGCGTGGATGAAATAAATATCCGTGACTGTGATCTTGGTGACGGTGACGTTGGTGAAGATCTCGCTCTTGACCTTGAGGGTGTCGAAATGTTCGTCAGCTTGGGCCGCAACCGCGCCACTCACCAGCAGCAGGGTGATTTTTAAAAACGATTTCATAAATTTTGTTCCGTATGGCCGTGCCGTCCCTGGACGGACCTCATTGGTTTCGCTTGATGGAAAACCACTTTGCCGGACGCGGTTTCTTTGTCGAGCGGGAAATCGAATCCTTCGCCTTGATGTCCGCCAGCGCGTAGGCGACCTGCCAATAGAGCGCTGGATTCAGCCGCTTTTCCGCCATCTCCAGAAAATCCTGCCAGCCGTTATAGCACAGGCTCATGGTCAGCTTGCCCTTGGCGTGGCTGAGGATCGTGACCTTGTTGTCGTCGGCCTTCGTCTGGAAGGCGGCGATCTCTGGCCAGCTCATCCGCGTGATTTTTCCGAACAGGTTGGATTTCACCAGGCCGTCGTCGTTGACGACCACGAACTCGCGGAGCGCCTGCAGCGGGGCAAGGACCGCCACCGCCACGATGCCGGCCCAGCCAATCTTGATGGCTAAAACCACCCACGGCGATTTGTCCGCGAACAGATCCGGCACCAGATACAGCACGGCGGCGATGGCGAGAAGGAAGACCGCCACCACGCCATTGCCGGCGCGATACGCCGTGTTGAAGCTCATGCGCGTGCCGCGATGGTAATGATCCATCGTGCCGCGCGGCTTGGAGCGGCTGCGATACCATTGGTTCAGCCGCTTGACGATGACTTGGGCGATGCCGGGATCAACCATGTTGCGGACGGGTTAAATGCCCGGCCACGGTAACGCTTCGCCGCGCGATCCAAAACAAAAACTTTCCCCGTTCTCTGGCCAAACCACGATGGCCATCTGCTTCACGCCTCGCAAATCTTAATTGGCTGGACAGCGGCTGTTCCCTCTCCCGGCGGGAGAGGACCCAGGTGAGGGCGGATAAAAAACTGACTTTTCCGTCTCAGCGCTTTGTTCAGCACTTGTCCGATGAAATCAGAAAATTGGATTTAACGACCGTCCTCACCCCGGCCCTCTCCTCCAAGGAGAGGGGGAAATTGTTCCAGCGCCTTTACAAACACTCGCGACTGGATTTACCACGCGAGTATCTAAGTCAACGCAAGCGAGATTGCAGAAATCCTCTCCTGGGGGAGAGGATACAGGTGAGGGCGGACGTCAAAACTAACTTTGCAGCCTCCCCACCATTCTTTAAATTCCCGTCATGGCTGTTCCAGGCCTTTGCAAAAGCCCGCGACTGGATTTACCACGTTGGCCCCCGAATAAACCGCTCGCGTGTATTCGTAGCTCCTCTCCCGGCGGGAGAGGGTCAGGGTGGGAAAGGGAGCACCCGCTTTACAACAGCGGTGGCTTAACTGAAATACGCTCTACTCGTTGTGCGGAATCTGAATGGTGCTCCCGCCGATGAACTCGCGGATCACGGCGTCGCCGGGAATGAAGTCGTGCCCCGTCACCTGCGCCTGCGTGAAGCCTTCGACCGATTCCAGCAGCGCCTTCACGCGGTCGAGGCGGATGCGCGCATCAAGGAAACCGGCGTAGGGCGCGAGGTCCTCCGGCTGGGGCAGCAGGTTGCCTTCGCCGACAAAGAACGGCTTGAGCGCGGTCAGATCGAACGGCATCCCGCCATTGACGACGTGGTCGGCGAGGCCCATGAACGGGATGATGCTGAACAGTTCGCCGTAGCGCACGTAGTGCCAGTGCAGAATGCTCGCCAGCGGACTGTGGTTGCGATGTTTCGCGTCGCGCAGCATCCGGCGGATGAGCCGGACATCGGTGAACTGCGTCAGCCGTTGCGTGCTGCCGTCGCCTTCGTAAAGCACGTTCATCGCCTCGATGTAAACGCGGAATTGCATCGCGCTGTCAATGCCCTCCGTGATCGGCGGATAAAATCCGTGCAGGCAGTCGAGCAGCAAAATCTGGTCGCGTTCCAGCTTCACCGGCTTGGTGCTGATGCGGCGGCCTTCCTTGAAACTGTAAACCGGTTTCTCGATGGTCTGGCCGTCGAGCAGCGCGCGCAGATGCTCGTTCAACAACTGGATGTCGAGCGCTTCCGGCGCTTCGTAGTTCCGGTCGTTCAGCCAGTCCGTCGGATGCTCCACCGCCGACCAGAAATAATCGTCGAGGTTCAGCATCAGGAACCGCAGGCCGTGTTTTTCCAGTCGCTGCGTGAGTTTTACCGTCGTCGTCGTCTTGCCGGAGGAACTCGGCCCGCCCACCCACATCATGCGCAACGGATTCCCTGAATTGATGCGCGCGACGACCTTTTGCGCCGCCTCGTCCAGCGACGCTTCATAGGCCGCGAGCGAGGCGCCGATGACGTCCTTGATTTTTCCCGTGCGCAGGCTTTCGTTCAAACCCGCGACGGTGTCCACGCCGTGGCGGCGGTTCCATTCGAGGGTTTGCGCCATGCGTTCACGCGGGAAACCGTTGCCGGAAAATTGCGCCGGCGTGATCGCCCCTTCGCGCAGCCAGTGCCGGCTCCAGCGATAACATTCGTAGGCATCCGCCGTCTTTTGAAAGCCATTGCTGCGCAGCGCGTGCAGCACCGCGTCCTGAATCGTTTCGATGGTCGGCGGAAAATTGGAGATGAAATGGCGCGGCTCGGCGTTCAGGCAGATCACCGCCGTGTCCGCCAAAAACGTGGCGATGCCGGCCTCGGACGGGTGCGCGGCGAAAATCGTTTCGTTCACGCCCGGCAGGAAATCCTGTTGAAAGCCGCCGATGGCTTCCGCCGCGCGGACGATCGCCTTGCCGATGCGGGCGGCGTCGAAGCGCACCAGCGCGCGGTTCCGCTTCTGGATTTTGACGATGCGGTTCTGAACGGGCATGAGTCCAGTGTAAGCCCGCCCGGCGGCGGAACAAACCCGATTTGGCGGACTTTGCGACCCCGCTTGCCAAATTAAAGCGCTTTCAAAAAACCTGGAGCCGTCAAAATCGGGATGAGTGCGGTCGTTCGTCATCCGCCGCGTTTCCCCTGAACCTCTACCGGTGGGAGAGGGCGGACAGACGCTGACCAGCTTGCTAAATTCGTGAGTCGTGGAGCCGAAGTCCACCGTGGTTACGCCCGAACACTGGGAGCGTTTCTCCCTCTCCCATCGGATGGGAGAGGGCCGGGGTGAGGGGACAGCCGCACCCGATTTCCAACGACTATGATGACGACTTGGTTCAGGCCGCTCTCGCCGGACCCGCGACTACTTTTGAGTCGTCCAGCCGCGCACGAAACCGATGCATTGGGCGACGTCCAGGTCGCTGGCTTTCCAGTTGTATTCGTATTCGATGGAAAGGTTGCCGGCGAATTTCTGGTGCTTTAATTCCGTCAGGATGCCGGGGATGCCGGAGACGCCGGTGCCGAACGGAACATCATGCGCGTCGGGGGATTTTTCATTCAGGTCTTTCAGGTGGCAGCTGATGACGCGGCCCTTCAGGATTTTCAGGCAGGCCACCGGGTCGAGTCCGGAGCGCACCCAATGGCCGACGTCGGCGGTGGAACCGATCCGCGGGTCGCGGCCTTTCACCACGCTCAGGACGTAGTTCGGGTCCCACATCTTGTAATTCGGATCGTTGGCGCGGCGCGGATGATTGTGAAAGCCCACGCGGATGTCATATTCCTTCACGAGTTTTTCAATCGTGTCCAGCGCGTCCACGGATTCGGTGGTGATGCCGTAAAGCTGGAATTTTTTGGCGAATTCAAAAATCTTCCGCGCGCCCGCCTCGTCCTTGGGAATGCCGACCACGCCGTAATTCACCGCCCGGACGCCGCGCAGCTGGAGCCGTTCCTTGACGGCGGCGATCATTTCGTCGGTGGCGTTGTGGTCGAATTTCAGGTCGGGCTTGTCCGCGCTGAATTTCTGGCCGGGATAAAATTCAATGACCTTGCCGCCGGCGGCCGCCGTTTTATCAATGGCGTCCATCACGGTGAATTCCTTGAATGTCCAGGCCTGGCAGCCGAGCGCGTAGCCGCCGATGCGGCAGTCATCCGGTATGGGCGTGGCCCGGAGGGAAAGGCTGGCGGCGCACAGGCAGCCGGCCGCGACGAGGATTTTGACGAGTTGATGTTTCATGCAGATATTTTTTGTGATGGCGGCAGCACAGCGTTTCCGACCGGACCGGTTTTATTCGTAACCGGTTTGGCGGGCGGCGACGTCTTGGCTGGTGACTATGGTTACCGCATTCTCCAGTTGTCCGCCAAGCACCAAATTGTCTGGCGGCATCACCTAAATCAGTGATGGTCGAAAAAAATCTTTTTCTTTTGAAGCCTATGAACTTGCTGCTAATTTCTCCCGCATGAAATCACCCCAGTCGTCCCGGAACGTGCGCGTGAACCGCCGTCAATTCATCAAAGCAACCTCGCTGGCCACCGGCGCGGTGGTGTTCGGCGTGCCGACGTTGCTGCGCGCCAAAAACCTGAACAGCAAATTGAACATCGCCGCCATCGGCGCGATGGGCAAGGGCCAGAGCGACACGGATTGTTGCTCCAGCGAAAACATCGTCGCGCTGTGCGACACGGATTCCAAGCGCTGCGCCGGCCAGCTTAAAAAATACGCCGGCGCGAAGTTTTATCAGGACTACCGCAAGCTGCTGGAGGAAATGGGGCAGGGGATTGATGCCGTCACGGTTTCCACGCCGGATCATTTTCACGCCATCGCCGCCTCGCACGCGATGCGGCTGGGCAAACACGTCTATTGCCAGAAGCCCCTCGTGCAGACGATTTACGAGGCGCGCTACCTCCGCGATCTCGCCCGGAAAACCGGCGTCGTCACGCAGATGGGCAACCAGGGCAGCGCGGCGGATGGCTTGCGCCGCGCGGTCGAATGCATCCAGGCGGGCATCATCGGCCAGGTGCATGAAGTGCATATCTGGACCAACCGCCCGGTCTGGCCGCAGGGGATGGATCGTCCCGCCGGTTCCGATCCCGTGCCCGAGGGGCTCGATTGGGACATCTGGCTCGGGCCCGCGCCGTTCCGGCCTTACAAGGACAAAATTTATACGCCGTGGAACTGGCGCGGCTGGCAGGATTTCGGCACCGGTGCGTTGGGCGACATGGCCTGTCACACGGTCAACATGCCCTTCCGTTCGCTGTGCCTTGGTTATCCGACGCAGATCGCGGGCACGCCGCTCGGACCGATGAACCATGAAACATATCCGCTCGGTTCCAAGATCCGTTTTGAATTTCCCGCGCGCCAGGCGTCCGTGCCCGCCCGGCACAAAACCTTTTTCCACCGCCACGACACGCTGTCGTTTGATCCGGTCACCTTCACCTGGTATGACGGCGGCATGCCGGACGACTCCGCGCCGAACGGTCACGATTTCAGCAACAAGCCGCCGAAGGAATTGCTGGCCGACATTGAGGCGTTTCAGGGCGAGGTGCCGAACAGCGCCTGCCTGATGATCGGCGACAAGGGAAAAATCTTTTCCCCGGACGACTACGGCGAACAGTTTTTCATCAAGCTCAACGGCGACAAAAAATTCGTCCATTACAAGAAGCATCCCGCGGCGACGGAGGAATTGATTCCGCAATCCATCCCGCGCAACAATGCCAAAGGCAGCAACGATTTGAAACATCACCTCGAATGGATCGAGGCCATCAAGACCGGCAATCCCCGGTTGTGCTACTCGCGTTTCGAGATCGGTGCGCAGCTCACGGAGATCATGCTGCTCGGTTGCGTCTCCCTGCGCGTGGGCAAGACGATCGAGTGGGACGGGCCCAACATGAAGGCGCTCAATTGTCCGGAAGCCGCGCCCTACGTCAAACGCGACAACCGCGCCGGCTGGGTGCTGGCGTAAGCCGGAGCGATGCAGTAAAAAATATTTCCAACCACGGATGGGCACGGATGGAAACGGATAAGCTCAAATGGGGAAAACCATTTTCGGCTGGTGGGGCGCTCGCCCCACCGATTTGTTTCATCCGTGTTTATCTGTGTCCCTCCGTGGCTCAACCGCTTTTGACGGCCTGATTGCGGATTAGCCCCCATCAATCGCTGCATCAGTCTTGGTTAAATGAACCGGCGCAACTTGCAGCCCGGCGCCAAGGCTGTTAGTCTAAACCCGACCGACTCGAAAACATTTATGAAAAAACTCTCTCTCTTTGCGCTGCTGCCGATGTTTGCCCTCTGTGCCACGGCGGGCGATCTCACCGGCGTCATCACCCTCAAAGGCACGCCGCCGGCGGCCAAGGAACTCTCCCCGATCAAGGACGATCCGAATTGCGCCGCGATGTATCCCGGCGCCCTGCCGAAAACCATGTTCTATGTCGTGGACGCCAACGGCGATCTCGCCGACGTGGTCGTTTCGCTCAAGGGCATGGACGGCAAATCCACCGGTGCCAGCGCGCCGCCGGTGGAGCTCGACCAGAAAGGCTGCCTCTACACGCCGCAGATCATCGCCATCCAGACCGGCCAGAAATTGATCGTGAAAAATTCCGATCCGTGCGTCCACAACGTCCACACCAAGCCGGCGGCGAATCCCGAGTCCAATCAGGTGCAGATGCCCGGCGGCGCGGATTTGACCTACACGTTTGACAAGCCGGAGCCGTTCCTGAAATTCCAGTGCGACGTCCATCCGTGGATGTTCGCCTGGGTCACCGTCGTGGATCATCCGTATTTCGCCGTCAGCGGCAAGGACGGCAAGTTCACCATCAAGAACGTCCCGCCGGGCAAATACACGGTGGAAGCCACGCACCGCAAACTCGGCACGCAGACCGCCGAGGTGGAAGTCAAAGCCGATGGCGCCGCGCAGAACTTCACGTTCGAAGTGAAATAAATTTTATCCCGTCCCGCGACCTGCCGTTTGTGCAGGTTTGTGGGATGTGATTTGCTTTTCCCTTCACCCCGCCCTCTCACTCGGGGGAGGGGTGACGCTCCCGGATTTCCGGCGAGGCCGCGGCTGCGGGCGGCTGGCTGGCACTCGAATTTTAAATGGGTATTCAACGGCTGTTCCCTCTCCCTCAGGGAGAGGGTCAGGGTGAGGGGAAAGTCGCCGTGCAAAAATAACCAGGCCCTGTCCTGATTGATTTCCGAAAAATGAATTCACGCTATAATCCCGCCCTGTTTTGGTTTGCCGTCCTGAACGCCGTCACCACGTTTCTGCTCATCGGCCTCGGCGGCTTGGTCACGAGCCATGAAGCCGGGATGTCCGTGCCGGACTGGCCGACGACCTACGGCTACAACATGTTTCTCTTCCCGTTGGACAAATGGGTCGGCGGCATTTTCTACGAACACTCGCACCGCTTGCTCGCTTCCGGCGTCGGCTTGCTGACGACGATTCTCGCCATCTGGCTCTGGCTGAAAGATGCGCGGAATTGGATGCATTGGCTCGGCATCGCGGCGTTTCTGCTCGTCATCGCGCAGGGCATTCTCGGCGGCCTCCGCGTCCGCTGGCAGTTGGACTGGCTCGGCGTCCCGCACGGCGCGATTGGGCAAACCTTTCTCGTCCTGACCTGTGCCATCGCGCTGTTCACCAGCCGCTGGTGGCAGAATTCCGCCACGCGGAAACAAAATCCCGTTCCGCGCGGACTGCGCAGCCACATTCTCTACGTCACGATTTTGATTTTTGTCCAATTGCTCATCGCGGCGACCATGCGGCATCAGCACGCCGGCTTGTCCATCTGGGATTTCCCGGCGGCGCATGGCAAAATC
>Ga0207702_10002827_pt1 | contig 16236 bp, 15 predicted proteins | sample KBSCornC62_FD_184302 | JGI IMG/M metagenome (GOLD analysis project Ga0207702, IMG submission 184302) | Corn rhizosphere microbial communities from Kellogg Biological Station, Michigan, USA - KBS Corn C6-2 (SPAdes) (version 2) | ecosystem: Host-associated > Plants > Roots > Rhizosphere > Soil ...
GAGCCAGTCAGCCGCCTACTTGAAGCCTTCCGACGTCGGCGCCGGCTCGCTCTGGCTGACAGCTGCTGCCGCCTCTGTTCACAGAGAGCCCCTCCGCATAAAGGAGGTGCTCTATGCACTCACTTCAGACAACAAAACAGGTGATTTGCGGGCTCTTCAAGCCCTCTGACGGACTCGAACCGTCGGCCCCCTCGTTACCATCGAGCAACGAGACGGAAATTGGGGGCAACCGGGGAAGCCACGTCAACGAAGATCCCCGCAGACGCCAGGAATCCCCAAGGACGACTGACCGACCGCGGACGAGCGTGCCGCGAGTGTGTTCCCTCACTGTTCCCTCGTCGCACGGTGGACGCTCGCGGACGCTGCGTGGACGTCAAAGCCCGCGCCCGCCGCCAGCGTCGAGAGCGGAACCGCCGGCTGAGCAGGAGGAAAGCGAAGCCCCTGACGGACTCGAACCGTCGACCCCGTCCTTGCCATCGCAACCCAGGGCAACGGTTTTCGGTTGTATTGGCCATTTCTTTGGCCTTACTGGTTCGCCACCGATTGCCACCGGTTGCAACACGGGGCTCCATAAGGCTCCATAGTCTGAAGTCCAGCCAGACAACAGAGTTCCTTTGCTTCGGTCGACGTTGATCGTCGTTCGGCGCTTCGCCCCGTAGAGCGGAGGGCTTGGCGGAGGCGTCCGGCAACCGCGATGATCATCGACTGGCGGTCTTTATGACCCGGGAGGGGCGCAGATGGAGCAGAAGATGAAGGCGGTGGTTCGGGACGCCTACGGCCCCGTCGAGGTTCTGCGACTCGGGGAGGTCGTCAAGCCGGTCGCGGGCGAGGGTGAGGTGTTGGTGCGTGCCCGACTGCGGAAGCATGGTTCGGGAAGCGCGCTGTAAGGCACGGCCGCAGTCGCAGGAGACTCTACGTCGTTGAGCTCCCACTCTTGCGTCGCGCGAGTTGCCATGGGAAGGTTCAGCCAGAAGCCGGAGGAGCAATGGCAGACCCCGCCGCGGTTCTTATCCACTTCTACGCGAGCGCCGCGGAGGGCTTCTCCGTCACTGCGACGACGTGTTGGCACGAGGCCGAGGTGGACCGCCTCGCGGATCCTGGTCGGAAGTGGCACGCGCACGGCCTCGTCCGACCCTTTGCGACGCCGCATGAGCAGACCGGCGCAGCACCCGGTCGGTGGCCCAAACGGCGGGTCCCCGCAGGAACCCGCCGTTTCACATCAAGCTTCTAGTGGTCGATGGCTCCGCTGAAGGTGCCGGAACTAACGCCGGTAGCCAGGTCCAGCGTTCTTTTCAGCGTGAAGGTGCCGGTTGCGCCAGCGAAGCGTCCCGTTCCGCCGGTGATGGTGTAGACCTCGACGATCGACCGCGTGGTGGGACCTGTCACGGTCCCCTGTCCGACGACGCTGGCGGTCAAGGTGTCGCCGCTCCTGAGGAGCGGCGGCTTCCGGACGGACCTGGCCGTCTTGCGGGAGGCCCTCCGCGGAGCCCTGGAGGATGCTCCGCCACAGCTCAGACGCTCGGCGGGAACGTCACGCCGTGCAGGCCCGCTGCGCCTGCGCGGCGACCCGCAATCTGAGCTCGCAGTTCCTGGATCTGGTGTATCTATGAGCTCAACAGCTCGTGCCAGTGCTCGGCGATCGCGGTCGCAGCGGCGAGGTTCGGCTCGATCACCTCGACGAACCACGGCTCGTCCGATGCAAGGCCGTGCCCGTGGCAGAGCTGCTCGAGATCGGCGAGCAGAAGCCCGCGCTCGCGGGCCAGCTTCGCGATTCCGCCGTTGAGTGCGTTCAGGCGTCGTCGTAGCTCGACCGTCGCCAGCCGCGAGAGACCGAGCTCGTGGCGTCCGACGGCGTTGTCGCCGTCGCTCGGGTCGGAGACGGTATTGACGACGGTGTGGCCGCTGACCAGACGCGCGTGGCACCGTCGCCGGATGCGGACGAGCTGCGCCGCCAGCCGGGGCTTCGGCTTCGGAGTCTCCTAGGGGCATGCGCTTGAAGCAACGCGCCGGCGGGCGAGACGCTGCAACGGCCCGCGTCGCTCCCAACGCGCATCGCCAGCGGCGACCTCGGCCGCCGTGGGCGGGCTCGAGCTCATGAACCGGAGGCGGGACTGCGCCGGTCTCTTCTTGTTCTTGCTCATCGACTGCTCCTTCCGTGTGTTGGCTCACGACAGCGAACCCCGCAGCCGTGAGAAACAACATGAAGCGAGAGTGAGAGCTGCCTAAGACTTGTGCGGCTAACTGGCGGCGGGTGTACCCGCGGCCGGCGTGGGCGACCGTGCAGGCAGCGTTCGGTCCGCCGGGCTGTGAGGAACGAACCCCGGCAGCTCGAGCGCGAAGACTGCTCCGCGGCCTGTGCTCGAGGCGGTGCAGCGCCCGCCGTGCGCCTTCATGATCGCATCGACGATCGCCAAGCCGAGGCCGGCGCCGCCCTGAGCGCGCGAGCGCGCGGAGTCGGCGCGCCCGAACCGCTCGAAGATGCGGTCGAGCGCCTCCTCGGGGATGCCGTTCCCCTCGTCTGCGACCTCGATCACGACGGTACGTTCCGCGGCCCAGCTGGAGAGCGAGACGGCGTCGGTTTCGGAGGTGTGCTTTACCGCGTTGTCGAGCAGCGCATCGAGCGCGATCCGCAGCGCCTCTTGATCCGCACGGAGGATGCCGTGCGGGAGCTCTCCGAGCGTCCACGCGCGCGGCACGACCTCGGACCACCGCAGGAACACGTCCTCCAGGAACGGATCGACCTCGATCGCTTGGGGTACGACGAAGTCCGGCTGCTTCGACTTCGCCAACAGCAGGAGTCGGTCGAGGATGTTCTCGATCCGGCCGAGCTCGTCGAGGGCGATGCCGATCTCCTGGCCGTCCGTGCCGTTCACTCGTTGCAGCACTTCCAGGTGGCCTCGCGCGATCGTCACGGGTGTACGCAGCTCGTGCGAGACGTCGTGGAGGAAGCGCTTCTGCTGCGCCAGGAGATCGGCGCGCTCGGCCGCCTCCTCCTCGAGCTCGCGCAACGCCTCCTGCCTGCGCCGCGCATGCCACACCATCGCGAGGAACATCGCCGACATCAGCGGCACTTCGAAGAGCTCGCCCCAGAGCTGCTCGCCGCTGAAGGCGTCGCTCAGGATCAGCGCGCCGGTGCCGGCGGCGACGCCCGCGAGAACAAGTCCGGTCGCCGCCGGCCGCCAGACCCGGAAGCCGTAGACGAGCGTCAGGCTGATCCAGATGAAGTGGAACGGGATCGTCTCCCAGCTCGGGAGTAGCCCCATCGCAATGAGGTTCGCCGCCGCGAAGGCGAACCAGGCGAGCTCCACCCAGCGGGCCGCTCTAGGTCGCCTGAGCCAGCCGGTACCCGCCATGCCTGACCGTTTCGATCGGCGCCGCCGCGCCGAGCTTCTTTCGCAGCCGCCGCACGCACACGTCGACGACGTTCGAGCGCGGATCGAAGTGGTACCCCCATACCTCCGAGAGCAGGCGCTCTCGGCTGACCACTTCGCCCTGGTGGCAGACGAGATGGTGCAGGAGCCGGAACTCGCGGTCGGAAAGATCCGCCACCACGTCCCCGAGCCGGGCCTGGCGTCGTGCGAGGTCGAGCGTCAGCGGGCCGGCGGAGACCAGGTTGCCGTCGCCGCCGACGCGCCCCCGCCGAAGCTGCGCCCGGATTCGCGCGAGCAGCTCGTCGAACGCGAACGGCTTCGACACGTAGTCGCACGCGCCGAACCCGAAGCCCCGCAGCTTCGTCTCCAGGTCGGCGCGGGCCGAGACGATCACGACCGGTAGCCCCGGCCGCCGCCGCTGCAGCTCGCGCAAGACCGCCAGCCCGTCTAGGCGCGGCAGCAGGAGATCGAGCACAACGAGGTCGTACCGCTCGAGCACGGCGCGCTTCAGCCCGTCGGCCCCGTCTGCGGCCGCATCGACGGTGAAGCCCTCGGCCTCGAGCCCTCGCGTCACGAACGCCAGGATCCGAGGCTCGTCCTCGATTACCAGGATTCGCATCGGACTCCGGCCGGGACCCTAACGTGAATATGACCCGGAGATGACGCTGCGATGACGATTCCGTCATCTAGCGGGTTTCAGGGAGCACCACTTTTTATCGTCACGCGCGATGGGGGATGCGACCGTAGGCGGGCGCGACGTCGCGACGGCGACCACCCCTGCGCCGCTAACGGCAGAGGCGCTGCCGCGCTCGCTCTTCCCAGACGGCGCCGCGAAGCATTGGCTGCTCTCGTCGATCCTCTGGCTGACCGTCGTCGACCTCTTCGGGCTCGTGCTCGCGACGGAGTTCGTCACACCCGAGGCGTTCGGCGGGATCTCGTGGCTCTCGTTCAGTCGGATCCGGCCCGCACACGTGAACGGCGTGATCCTCGCGTGGCTGACGATGATGTACTTCGGCGCGCTCTTCTACATGCTCCCGCGTCTCGTCGGCACGCGCGGAATGTGGAGCGAGCGGCTCGGCATCGTCTGCGCCTGGGCCTGGAACGTGATGTATCTGCTTGGGATCATCGGGCTCCTGACCGGTCACAGCCAGGGCCGCGAGTACGGCGAGTTCATCTGGCCGATCGACATCGTCCTGCTCGTCATCTGGGCCGCGAACATCGTCAACATCCTGGCGACGGTCGCGATCCGGACGATCCGCCCGATCTACGTCTCGGTCTGGTTCTTCATCGCGAGTCCGCTCTGGCTGGCGGTCGACTACGCAATCGGCAACGTCATCTGGCATCCCGGCCACGTCTGGGGAGCCCCGTCGGGCGCGCTCACGTCGAGCCTTTCCGACGCAATTCTCAACTGGTGGTACGCGCACAACCTGTTCGGTCTCTGGCTGACGCCCATGCTCCTGGCGCTGACCTACTACATCGTCCCCCGCGTTACCAACACGCCCCTCTACAGCTACACGCTCTCCCTGATCAGCTTCTGGGGCATGGCGTTTTTCTACACCGGCGTGGGCGACCATCACATCCTGCAGTCGCCCACGCCGGCATGGCTGAAGACGATCGCCCAAGTCTCCTCATGGATGCTGCTCGTCCCGGTCTTCGCGTTCACGATCAACATCCTCGGGACGATGAAGGGCAACTGGGACCGGTTCTTCACGAACCTGCCCTTACGGTTCACGATGACCGCCTTCTTCTTCTACTTCCTGGTCAACATCCAGGGCGCTTTCGAGGCGATCCAACCGTTCAACAAGCTGACCCATTTCACGAACTTCGTCGTCGCCCACGCGCATCTCGCCCTGCTCGGTGCCTTCACGATCCTCGGTATGGGCGTGATCGACTACATCGTCGCCCAGATCTACGCGAAGCCGTTATGGAGCCGCAGCCTGTCGGAGTGGCAGTACTGGCTCGTCACAGTGGGGTTTACCGGGTTCTTCAGCGTGCTGACGCTGGCCGGCTTCCAGCAGGGATTCGCGTGGCAGGACGGCATCCCCGAGGTGAACGTGCTGCCGCAGCTGCACGCCTACTACATCGCTCGCGGGATTTTCGGCGCGATGATCGTGCTCTCGGGAATCGTCCAGATCATCAACATCGGCATGACGGTCTTCACAAACACGGCGGAGCGGCGGCGCCGTGAGACGCTGAGGGTCGCCGAGGCGATCGCGCCTCCGCCGGTCGCGAACTGATGGACGAGGGCAAGCGCGAGCGGGAAGAGCACCCGGCGGACCTCGGCCCCACGACGCCCGGCGTGCCGCGTGGGTGGGTTCGCCACCCACGCGAGCGGATGCTGATCACGCCGTTGGTGGCCGGCATCGGCGGCCTGCTCGCGTTCTTCACCGTCGTCTTCGTAGTGGTCTGGCTGCCGATCCACACGTTCGACCCGCCGGCGTCGAACGACTGGGCGCCGCTCTCGAACGCCGCCCTGAAGGGGCGGAACCTGTTCGCCTCCAACGGCTGCTACGTCTGCCATTCGGGCTACTCGCGTCCGCAGGACGTGCGCTCGGCGCTGTACTTCCTCTACCCGAAGGTCTCGCAGCCAGGCGACTTCTACGGCAGCGACCAGTCGCCGAACCTGCTCGGCACCGAGCGGACTGGTCCGGATCTCTCACAGGAATCGGGCTGGCACCCGGACGACTGGCAGTACGCGCACTTCTATGACCCGCGCTACATGGACCCGAAATCGCTGATGCCGGACATGAAATCGCTCTTCTCCGACCATCAGGTCACCCAGCTCGTCGCGTTCGTCGAGCAGCGCAGCGGCAAATCCGGGCTGCTCCGCTACGCGGGCCAGCTCTACGCAAAGCACGTAGTACTCGCTAACCAGGGGTTCCCGCCCGCCTACACCGGCTTCCAGGGCGCGCACAAGCCGATCGTCGAGAGCCTGCCCGACAGCAAGCTGACGCCGAAGGGCGATCAGCTCGAGGAAGCGCCGAACCTGTCGCAGATCGAGCGCGGCTACTGGCTCTCGAGCAACCCGCTGCCTGTCACCGAGCAGAACCTGATGCGCGGTAAGGAGGTCTTCCTCGACCGTTGCGTCGGCTGCCACGGCCTCAAGGGCGACGGTCAAGGGCCCGGCGCGAGGTTCCTCTCGCCGCCGCCCGCTGACTTCACCGACGCCGACGACGCCTGCTGCGGCGGCGACACCGGGCCAGGCGACTTCTACTACCGCATCCTGCGCGGCTGGCCGGGCACCGCGATGGAGAACTTCGGCGACCGTCTTTCCGTCAACGACATCTGGCGCGTTGTCCTCTTCCTGAAGACGATTCCGAACGGCACGCTCGCACCGAGCCGCCTCCCCGAGCCGAGCGACTACATCGTCTGGCAGCCGTCGAAGGAGCTAATCGCCTGGGTGAAGTCCCACCAAACGCTGACCGGCAACGCGAGTTTCGAGAAGAAGGCGGTGAAGGACCCGTACATGCAGCAGGCGATGCGCGTGTTCCCGGGCCTCGCGCCGGGCGACCAGTTGACGCTGAACAACCAGGCGCACACGCCGCTGTCGCTTCAGACCGCCGCGGCCGGAATCAAGGCGATCTACGAGGACATGCTCGACCGCGCCTGGAGTGACGCCGTCAATCGCGGCGAGAAGCTTCCGCCTCTGGACCAGAAGGCCATCCCTCCCGAGGTGCCGGGGCAGCAGTGACAGGGCGCCGGCTTCTGGCCCTCACCACGGGCGTGGCCTTCGCCGCGCTGGTCTGGCCTGCGCTGGCGCTCGCGCACGACCAGCCCGAGACGCGCCAGTCTCGCTGGGTGATGGCCGACTGGATGATGGACACCTTCTTCATCTTCTCCGGGCTCGCAGTCCTCGCGTTCGTCGCGGCCTGGAAGGCCGGCCACTTCCAGGACCTCGACCGCCAAGGAGCCCTGCCACTGCTCGTGGAGGAGGAGGATTACTACACGCCCGAGTGGGCGCTGGACGAGGAGGAGTGGATCGATGGGGATGCCTAGCGGGGACTCGCCGCAGAAAGCGGAGGCCTACTACCACTACCTCAATGCGCACCAGCTGACGATGCAGCGCGCTGCGACGTGGCATGTGCGCTGGATCGACCTCGCCTGGCTCTGGGGCTTCATGCTCGTGCTCGCACTCGTCATCGTGCTCTGGATTTGGCAGTACCGGACGACGCGCCAGAAACAGGCGGGCGGGATCTATCCGGTCGACAGCTTCGGCGGTTACACGACCGAGCTCGCCGGGCCCGCGACGTTCTTCTTCCTGCTCCTCACCCTGATCGTCACCGGCTTCGCGGTTGTGCTGATCGTCGGGCACCTCGTGTGGGGGCAGAAGTTCTGATGGCCGTCGACCAGATAACGCCCTCGGCGCTTCCGTACGTCGCCTGGTCGTCGCAGAGCGTCGCCCTGATTTCGGCCGACGACTGGCCGACCGTCTTCGGCTTCATGCAGGCGCTCAAGGGCCACGTCCAGGAGTACCCGGGCTGCCAGAAGCTGGAGGCGTTCGCGGAGCCCGCCGGCGGCGACTACCGCCTAACCGTCTACACCACCTGGGACACGCCTGAGCAGCTCGAGGCGTTCCTGGAGCGGGGCTACACCTTCGAGCGAATGCTGCGGGACGTCGGGGACTTCGCCGACCTCGACGGCCCACGCATCGTGGAGAAGATCTTCTGATGGCTGCCGAGGACCCCCGCAACCGCCCGGCCCGTCCGCTCGCCGGCTACCGCGACGTCGGCGAGGACGTCCGACACTCGCGCGGCGCGGTGATCCGCGCCTGGATCATCCTCGCGATCATCGCCGCCTTCTACCTCGGCTGGACGCTCACCGTGTACTTCCTGGAACCCGGCCTGCGCTAGGCGCCGACGCGACGTGTACGTCAAGCACGTCACCTCGCTTCAGTTCCTGACGTATCTCTCATTCTTCGCGGTTGCGCTCGCCGCGATGTTCCGCTTCGTTCCTGGCAGACAGCCGCCGACGCGGGACGAGCCGTACCCGGACGAGGAGCTCTTCGCCCACGACCGCAAGGTGGCGAAGTACTTCATCGCCGGTGGCGCGTTCCTGGTGCTCGGCTCCGTGCACATGCTCGTGAAGAACCTGCCGTGGGTCTCCGACTACCTCGCGCGCACCGGCTACGCGGGGCACCTCGTCCGCGACCTCTCGAACACGCACGTGATGATCGTCGGCGGCGGCACGCTGCTCGCAACCGGCCTCTCCTGGCTCGCTCTGCCGCGGATCGTGCAGAGGCCACTCGCCAGCGAGGGCCTCGCGCAGTCGGCGTTCTGGCTGACCATCGTCGGCCTGGCCGTCTTCTACGTGTCGCTGATCGGCAACGGGATCGCGATGGGGAAGCTGATCGAGCACGGCTGGACGTACCCCGCGGCGAAGGCGCACATGGGCAACTGGTACAAGGCGCCGACGGGGATGGGCGCCGGGGTGATGGGCCTCGGCTACTGGTGCTTCGCGACGAACGCGATCGTGACGATCTTCCAGTCGCGTCTGGTGCGGGTGCCGAAGCCCCAGTGGCACCTGTGGAAGTTCTTCGCGACCGGCGCCGCCGCGCTGACTGTGGGGACCGTGCAGGGCGTCATCCAGGTGCAGCCGCACAACGCCGACTGGCTGTATACGGCAGGTCACGCGGGTGAGTGGATCGACCCGATCAGCCACGCGCACGTCAACCTCGTCATGGGGCTGACCATGCTCGTGGCCGGCGCCTACTTCGCGCTGATCCGCTCGGCCGGCGGCGTCGAGCCCTCGGCGCGTGTCGTCGACACCACCTTCTACGCCCTGCTTGGAGGCTCGCTCGCCTTCTACTTCTCCGCGCTCTACCTCGGCTTCCACGAGGGGGGACTCGTCGTGCACCACGGCCTCACGCCCGAGCAGGCCGAGGAGGCAACGCCGCTGCACCCGTTCCTGATCATGGGCTCGGGGATCGCGATGTTCGCGGCCTTCTGGCTGGTGCTCGGCGTGATCGTGCGCTCGGTCTGGGCCGGCGCCGGCAGGTTGCGGCCGTTCGTGCTCGCCGGCTGCGCGGCCCTTGCGGTCGGCACGTTGCAGGGCCCGGTGCAGGCGGTGCCGCTCGTGAACGAGGCGCTCGACCGCGGCGGCGAGGCGGGAGACGTGATCGTCAACCTGCACGCGCAGCTGAACATGCTCGGCGGCCTGATGCTGCTGCTGATGGGCCTTGCGCTCACGGCGCTGCACGGTCTCGGCGCCGAGTGGCCCGAGCGGCGGACGCGGCTCGCCTGGATCTGTGTTCCGGCCGGCATGGCCGTCTACTACGCGGCGGGAGTGGCGTTCGCGGTGGTCGAGGCACGCCGGGTGGGCGGAGGAACGAGCTTCGGAGCCGCCGTGGCCGCGCTGGAGCCGTGGCAGGCGCTGGTGCTCGTCCCCGCGGCGCTCGCGGTCCTCGTCGGGTTCGGTGCCTTCGCCGGGGCCGCCTGGCGCATGACCGGGCGGCAGCGGGCGGAGGGGCGCGCTGCCATCGTCGCCACCCCGCGGGTCTACTCGGGCACGATTCCGAAGCGCGTCCGCCGCCGCAGCCCCGCTGCGCTCGCGGCCTACGAGCTCCCGCTCGGGCTGATGGGCTTCCCGGGCGTCGGCTGGCTCTTCGCCGGTTTTCCGCTGGTCGCCTCGATCCTGCTGATGGTCGGGCCGGCGGTGACGTGGGCGGCGATCCCGGTTGCCTTCAGCCCGTACGGCAACGGGCCGTTGCGGTCGATTGGCTGGAAGGTGGAGCTCGCCTGGTTGCCGGCCATGGCCCTCGTCTCGTCGGCATTGCTCTACCGTGCCCACGCCCGGCGCCGCGCGCGGCTCGAGGGACGTCCGCCTCGCGGCCGCGCCCGGCGTGTTCAGAGCTATCGCGCCCGGGTGGGCGCCGCCGTCGGGGTGATCGCGCTGGTGCTCGTAGCGATTCCATTCGTGCCGGCGCTCGCGGGCGTCGGCGGGAGCACCGTGCGCTACTCGTACGAGCCGCGTCTGACACCGGAGGTGACGGGCCAGTTCGTGCGCACGGCGCACGGCCCCGTGAAGCTATTCGCCTGGGACGGGCCGCAGAGCACCTACCCGGCCGATGCGCTGCGGGTGCACGCGTCCGACGTCCGGTCGCTGCTTGTCCGCGCCGCCGCGGTCGACGCGCCCAAGGCGTACCAGCTCTACGACCTCGGCCGGGGCGGAGCCGTTCCGCTGGCCGTTCGGCGCGGGTCGGCGCGTCAGCTCGTCCTCACCCCGACCCGCCCGCTGCGGCCGGGCCGCTACGCCTTCGTCGCGACGCACGAGGGGATGTTCGGCGGTCGCGACTTCGCATACTTGCGCGTCGTCCCGCCGCCTGCGACGGTCACGGCGATCAGCTCACGCCCCGACGCGAGGACGCCGGCCGTGCTCGACGCGCTGCTGCCCCTGTGCGCATCGCTCGTCGCACTGGCCTTTTCCTTCCTGCTCCTTCGCTCGCTGTTGCGGCGCCGCTCCGGCGAGAAGGTGCTGTGGGCCGCAGGCTTCCTGCTCTTCGCGGTCGCGGCGGCGTGCGAGGCGATCGCGCAGCGCAGCGGCTGGAGCCCGGCGCTGTTCAAGATCTACTACCTCGCCGGCGGCGTCCTGACGGTCGCGTACCTGGGGGCCGGTTCGGCGTGGCTGCTGCTGCCGAAGCGGGCGCGCGACCCGCTCATCGGCGGCCTGGCGGTGGCGACCGTCGCGGCGACCGTCTCCGTCACGCTCGCTGGCGTCGACGCGTCGGCCCTGGCGGAGACTGCGCACGGCCGCCCGCCTGCGAACGCCGCCCTCCTCGGCCACGCCTTCCTCTGGGCGGTCGCGCTGAACACGTTCGGGAGCGTCTTCCTGGTGGGCGGCTCGCTCTACTCCATCGCCCGCCGGCAGCGGGTGCGGCCGAACGTCTGGATCGGAGGCGGTGCGCTGGTGGTCGCATTCGCGACGGGGCTCTCGCGCGCGGGCGCATACGACCTCGTCTACGCGGGGGAGCTGGCTGGGATCGCGTTGATGTTCGCCGGGTTCGCGCTCGTGGGCCGTCCCGCACCACGGCCGCAGGTCGCTCAGCGCCCGGTAGCGAGCAGCGCCGCGTAGGGGGTCTCAACCGCAGCGGCAGGGATACCGGGGGCGCATGCGCGTCACGCGACTTCCGCCGATTCGTTTCCCGCGATCCTCGTTCATGACGGGCTGACGTCCAGGGGCGCGTTCATGTGGCGCGGCGCGTGCTGGGGCTCGTCGGCGACCCGTGGAAGCCACTGCAAGGGCTTCGGTAGGTACCAGTTCGCATCGCCGAGGAGCTTCATCGTCGCCGGAAGCAGGACGCCGCGGATCAGCGTCGCGTCGATGAGAACGGCGGCGGCGAGGCCGACGCCGGCTTGCTTGAGCTCGAGCGACGAGAGGGTTGCGAAGAGCGCGAAGACGCAGACCATGACGACGGCCGCGGCGCTGACGACGCCGGCGGTCGAGGCGATCGACCGCTGCACGGCGGCCTCGGTCTGCTCGCCCGCGTCGACGGCCTCGCGGACGCGGCTGAGGATGAAGACGTGGTAGTCCATCGAGAGCCCGAAGAGGACGACGAAGAGGAAGAGGGGGAGCCAGGAGACGATCGTGCCGTTGGCGTGGAAGCCGAGGATCGGCTGCGCGAAGCGGTGTTGGAAGACGAGCGCGAGCACCCCGTAGGCGGCGGCGACGGAGAGGAGGTTGAGCGCGATCGCCTTGAGCGGGACGACGATCGAGCGGAAGGCGACGAGGAGCAGCGCGAACGCGAGGGCGAGCACGAAGGCGAGCACGTAGGGGAGCGCATGCCTGATCTGTCGGGTGAAGTCGACGTCCTCGGCCGTGGCCCCTGTGACGGCCGTTTCGACGCCGCGGATCTGGCCAACCGTGGCGGGGATCAACCGCTGCCGCAGCGTGTCGACGGCGTGTCGGCTCGTGCCGTTCGCGCCGTTGCCGCTCAGCGGCAGGAACAGTGCAGCAGCGCTCCCGGAGCCGGTCGAGACGGTGCTAACCGGGTCGACCGGCCGGTGCGCGACTCCGTCTGCAACCGCGAGCCGGCTCAAGCGCTGCAACTGTTCGCGCAGCACCTGCTGCGTCGTCGTCGCCGGTGCTTCGGCCGCGACGACAGCGGTTTCGCCGGCGCTCGGGAAGGCGCGGCGCACATCGGCGAGCGCTTTCAGTGCGGGCTCGCTCTGGGCGGTCAGCGCGAGGTCGCTCGGCTTCGACAGCCGAAGCGACAGCGCCGGGTAGGCGAGCGTGAGGAGCAGCGCTGTCACGGTGAGCGCGGCAAGGAGCGGGCGCCGCATGACGCGGTGCACGAGCGCGGACCAGAACCGGCTGCCGCCTTCGATGTGTGCGTGCGGCAAGAGCGGTATGCGACCGCGGTCGATGGATGATCCGAGCAAGCGGAGCGTCGCGGGAAGGGCAGTGACCGCGGCGAGCACGGCACAGGCGATGACGGCGATCGCGGCGGTCGCGATGCCACTCAGGGTCCGGATGCCGACGATGTACATGCCGGCCATGGCGATCGCGACCGTGGCGCCCGAGATCACGACGGTACGGCCGGAGGTGCGGAGGGTGGTCTCGAGGGCTTCGTCGAGCGCGGCGCCGCGGCTGCGCTCGGCGCGGGAGCGGACGACGAAGAAGAGCGCATAGTCGACCCCGACGGCCATCCCGATCAGGAGGACGACGGTCTTCGCGCTGTCTTCGACCGGGAACAGCTGGCTGAGCGGGCCGAGCAGCCCGAGCCCGGCGACGACAGCGCTCAAGGCGAGCAGGACGGGAACGAGCGCCGCCATCAGCGAGCCAAAGGCGAAGACCAGCACAAGCAGCGTGACCGGGATAGCGAGCAGCTCGGCGCGGTGCAGGTCGCGGTCGACGGTTCGACTCCGTGCCTTGTCGGCAGAGACGTCGCCGGTCTCCTCGATCGTCACGGTCGGGTGCGCGTGCGCCACCGCAGCGACGGCGGTGCGCATTGCCTGGACGACGCTGTCGCTCGTCGGCTGCGCGGCGACGACCGCGGATCGATGATACGCAGAGACGCGGCGCTCGGGTGATAGCCCAAGGGCGCGGAAGCGCCGCTCGATGTCGGCGATCGCAGCGGCTGGGACGCGCCCGTGGCGCATGTGGAGGTAGGCAAGCTCGTGAGGCGGACCCCAGAGGTTGTCCTTGTTCATGATCCAGTAGCCGCGTGCCGATTCGCCGACGGCGCCGTTGTCGAGCGACTTGATCCCGCTGAGCGTGCCAAGCGCGACGCATGCAACGACAAAAGCGAGCCAGCCGGCGACAGTGCGCCGCGGATGACGGATGCTCCAGTGTCCGATGCTCATGTGAGACCTCCTTGGATCTGGCGAGGGTCGCACCCAGGCGATCGCGCGCCCAGCCGGGTAGCCGGACACTTTTGCGGTGGGGCTGGCCGGTACTAGGCCGCGTTCAGGAAGGTGACGACGGCCAAGACGCGGCGGTGGTCGTCGCCCGACTGCGGCAGGCGCAGCGTCGCGAAAATGCTCTTGACGTGCTTTTCGACCGTGTGCTCGGTGATGAAGAGGCGTTCGGCTATCGCCTTGTTTGATCGCCCTTCGGCCATCAACGCCAGCACCTCGAGCTCGCGTTCGGTCAGATCCTCGAGCGGGGTATCTCCCTTGCGCCGCTGGCCGACAAGCTGTGCGACGACCATCGGGTCGAGCACAGAGGCGCCCTCGCCAATCCGCCGTACGCTTAGTGACAGCTCGCCGAGATCCGAGACGCGGTCCTTGAGCAGATAGCCGACGCGTTCGGTTCCCTGCGTCAACAGCTCGACCGCGTAGCGGGCCTGCACGTACTGAGAGAGCACGAGGATGCCAACCTGCGGCCAGCGCTCGCGGATCCGTTTCGCCGCCTGCAGGCCCTCGTCAGTGTGTGTTGGCGGCATGCGAATGTCGACGATCGCGACATCGGGATGGGTGTGCTCGACGAGCGTGCAGAGCTCGTCTGCGTCGCCGGCGAGCCCGACCACCTCGAACCCGGCCTCCCCGAGCAATCGCGCCAGGCCCTCGCGCAGGATCACCGCATCGTCGGCGACGACTACGCGCACGGGATCTCCGCCCGCAGTCTCGTCCCGCGTCCCGGTGGGCTCGAAACGGTCAGCCGCCCGCCGAGCGCCTCAACCCGATCGGCAAGGCCGCGCAACCCTGAGCCGCCGCCGGCAGTCGCGCCGCCGATCCCATCATCTGAGACCTCGAGCGAGAGCACGCCTTTCTCCTGTGAGGCTGAGAGACGCACGTCGCTCGCGTGCGAGTGCTTGGCGGCGTTCGCGAGCGCCTCGCTGGCGACGAAGTACGCGGCGCTCTCGACTTGCTCGGGAAGCCGCCCACTGACGGCGACGTCCAGCTGCACCGGCAGCACCGCCCGCCGTGCGAGGTCGTCGAGAGCCGCCGCGAGGCCGCGCTCGACCAAGATCGCCGGCCGGATCCCCTGCGTCAGCTCGCGCAGTTCCGCGAGCGCAACCGTGAGGGCGTCGCGCGCCTCGCGCAAGACGGGCTCGACCGCCGGCCGATCCGCCGCCAACTTCGACTCGGCAAGACCAAGAGCCATCGCGATCGAGACCAGACGCTGCTGTGTCCCGTCGTGCAGGTCGCGCTCGATCCGCCTCCGTTCGGACTCGGTCGCCGAGACGAGCCGCGCGCGCGAGGCCTGCAGCTCAGCTAGTCGCGCCCGCAGCTCCGCCTGCAGACGCGCGTTCTCGAGCGTGAGGCCGGCAGCGGCGCAGACCGACTGCACGAGCTCGTCGTTCTCCGCCAGCGCCGGGTCGTGGATCAGCGCGGCAACCGGCTCTCCGTCGCGCTCGACAACCGTCGCCGCCCGATCGCGGCCTGCCTGCGGCAGCTCTAGCGGCGCCCCATCGGCGTCTACGTAGCGACCGCTCGCCGGAACCCAATACGCGAGTTCGAGCGAAGGATCACGGAGCGCGCGGGCGAGCGCTTCCCGAAGACTGATCGAGGTCGCGCCTTCTCCGAGCTCGACCACGAGGCCAGCCACCGCACCGCGGGCAAGCCGCCGCTGCAACAGGACCGCCAAGACCGCGATCGGAATCGACGCGAACATCAGCTCTCGCGTCCACGCCGGCCCCTCGCCGAGCGGGTGATCGAAGATGTCATTCGCGACCGAAAACGCGAGCGCCGCGAACATTGCGCTGCCTGCCCACAGGACAGGTGCACCGACCCGCCGCTCCGGCGCGCTCGCCCTCCGCCAGCGATGAACGAGCAACGCGACGGTCAAGATCGACAGCACCACACCGACCGTGCGTTGCCCCTGCAGTAGCCCGGTGGCGACGCTGTCGTTGCGCGTAACCTCGAATGCATTTTCCGGACACCGGGAGCAGATCTGCGAGCGCGAGTCGGCGAACAGCAGCCACGCCAGTTCGACCACGGTGACGAGCACGACCCCGGACGTGATCAGCGCGCGCTCGAACGTGCCCCGCAACCGTCCCGTCGGAAACGAGAGCACCAGGTAGACGAACCCGAGCAGATAGATCGACTCGAGCGCCTTGCCTACGGTGAAAACGAGTGATGAGCCCGCGTCGGCGAGAAACGTCGCGAACCAGGCGAAACCGATGAACACCATCACCACGCCCAGCCGGTTCTGCGGCCGCTGCCGCCGCGCGATCAGCCCGCTGCCGATATAGGCCCAGCCGACCACCAACGCGACCGCCGCCGACACCCCAACCGGAGAGCGCTCACGGTCGCTCGCGAGTACGAGCAGCACGGCGCCGACTCCTGCCACGACGGCGAACAGGGCAATCACGACGTCACGCCTCATCCACGAACCGCCCACGGTTGAAAGGGTCGCACCCGTGGGGCTGCCTCGCTACCCGGGCCGCCACCAAGCCACTAAGTACGGCTAGCCGGTAGCAAGAGTC
>Ga0207702_10002830_pt1 | contig 16233 bp, 17 predicted proteins | sample KBSCornC62_FD_184302 | JGI IMG/M metagenome (GOLD analysis project Ga0207702, IMG submission 184302) | Corn rhizosphere microbial communities from Kellogg Biological Station, Michigan, USA - KBS Corn C6-2 (SPAdes) (version 2) | ecosystem: Host-associated > Plants > Roots > Rhizosphere > Soil ...
CACGGTACCTTCATGCTGTTGTTCCAGATCGCGATGGCGGTGTTCGTGCTGACCCTGCTGGTCTGGATCGGCGGCGCGATCGCGCGGCGCCGCTTCAAACGCAAGCTGCCATTCGCGCCGCGCCAACGCACGCTCCGGATCGCCTCGCGCATCGGCGTGATCCTGCAACTCGGCGTGGTGGCAGGCTGGCTGGGCCTGCTGATGTGGTTCTCGAAACCGCTGTCGTTGTTCCACGCGAATTTCGACACGTCGCTGCTCCTGCTTTACGTGCTGGGCGTGTTGGCGATCCTGGGTGGCATCGCGATCATTCTCGACGCCGCATGGCGGATCGCGCGCGGCCCCGGCGGGTGGTTGGCGCGCATAAGCGAACTGCTGCTGGGCCTGTGCGCGGTGTACGGGATCTGGGCGATCGTCGCCTGCGGCCTGGTCAACTTCAACCTGCATTACTGACCGATGCACGGATCCGCGAATGAAGTTGCCAGCGCCGAGCTCGGTGCAGCCGGTTACACGCAGCAGCTCGATCGCCGGCTGAAACTGCGGCACCTGCTGGTGTACGGCATGGTATTCATCGTGCCGATCGCACCGGTCGCGGTGTACGGCTTCGTCGCGCACGCCAGCGAGGGCATGGTGCCGCTGGTGTACCTGGTCGGCATGGTTGCGATGTTTTTCACCGCGCTCAGCTACAAGCAGTTGAGCGCGGAGTTCCCGTTCGCGGGGTCGGTGTACGCATACGTGCGGCGCGGTATCAATCCGTTCCTGGGTTTCATCGCGGGCTGGATGATCCTCGCGGATTACCTGCTGGTACCGGCGGTGATCTACATCTTCGTGTCGAACTGGATCGGCGGTCTGGTGCCGGGCGTGCCGCACTGGATATGGATTGTGGCGCTGCTGACGATCAACACCGCGATCAACGTGCTGGGCGTTCGCCTGCAGTCGCGCGCGCATTTCGTGCTGCTGGCGCTCGAACTGGTCGCGCTTGCGATCTTCGTGGTGCTGGCGATCCGTTTCGTGTTCGTGCTCGGCCAAGGCACCGGCGGATTTTCATGGGCGCCGCTGTATCAGCCTGGACACCTCAGCTGGAGCTTCATCGCGACGGCCACCACCATCGCGGCCCTGAGTTTCCTTGGCTTCGACGCGATCAGCACATTGGCCGAGGAATCGCGCGAACCGCGGCGGGACATCGGCACCGCGACGGTGCTGACGCTGCTGGTGCTCGGCGCGCTGTTCGTGCTGCAGACCTGGCTGGCGGCACTGGCGCACCCGGATTATGCGAACCTCGACGACAACCTCGGCTTCTTCCAGATCGCGCGCGACGTCGGCGGCACCGCCCTGTTCGTGCTGTTCATCGTGGTCAAGGCATTGGCGACCGGCGTGGCGAGCGCGCTGGCATCGCAATCGGCAATTTCGCGCATCCTGTTCGCGATGGGACGCGATCGCGCCCTGCCCTTCGGCGGTTTCCTGTCGCGGGTCAATCCGCGCTTCAAGACGCCAGCCAACGCGATCGCGTTCGTGGCCGTGCTGTCGCTGGTGCTTTCGCTGAGCGTGCCCATCGTGGTGCTGCTGCAACTGGTGAATTTCGGCGCGCTGACCTCGTTCCTGTTGCTCAACCTGTCGGTGCCGGTTTATTTCTGGATGCGCCGCGGTGAGCGCGCTCGTCCCGGGCGCCACCTTGTGCTGCCGGTTTGTGGACTGGTGGTGGTCGGCTTCATCTTCACCGGTTTCGACCGCACAACGCTCCTGTTTGGATGCGCGTGGCTCGTCGCCGGCCTGCTTGTGGGCGTGCTCAGGCACCAAACCTCTCTGCCGCTTGGAACTTCACCATGACGCGCGTGCTGCAAACGCTGCTTGCCCTCCTGCTCGCAGGCGCGGGAGGCACCGCATTCGCGCAGGTGCCGCAGCCCGCACCGCGCGCGCCGGTCGCGAAGAATGCACAAACCGCTGTCTCGCCGCACGCAATGACCGCGGAAGATCTCTCGACGTTCTTCGATGGCATGCTGCCGTACATGCTGGCGCGCGGCGACATCGCCGGCGGCGCGATCGTGGTGGTGAAAGACGGCAAGGTGTTGTTCGCGCAGGGCTACGGCTACGCCGATCTCGAACGCCGCACACCGGTGTCGCCGGCCACGACGCTGTTCCGGATCGGCTCGGTGTCCAAGCTGTTCACCTGGACCGCGGTGATGCAGCTGGTCGAACAACACAAGTTGGATCTCGATCGCGACGTCAACACGTATCTCGATTTCAAGATTCCGCCGCGCTTCGGCAAGCCGATCACCCTGCGCGACCTGATGACGCACACCGCCGGTTTCGAAGACACCACGCGCGACCTGCTGCCCGCGACGCCAGAGGGCGTGAACCTCGAGCATTACCTGAAAGCGCACATTCCCGCGCGCATCTTTCCGCCGGGCAAGATCGTCGCTTATTCGAATTACGGCGCTGGGCTCGCCGGTTACGTCGTGCAGCGCGTGTCGGGCCAGCCGCTCGACGAATACATCCAGCGCCACATCCTCGCGCCGCTGGACATGCAGCATTCCACCTTCACGCAGCCGCTGCCGGGGAAGCTGGCGCCGCTGTTGGCGAAAGGCTACGTCTCCGCGTCGGACGGCAAACCCAAATCCTTCGAGTTGGTGAACCCGGCGCCCGCGGGCGCGATGACGGCGTCGCCGCTGGACATGGCGAATTTCATGGTCGCCCAGTTGCAGGGCGGCCGCTTCGGCGATGCGCGAATCCTGCAACCGCGAACCGTCGCGCTGATGCACAGCCGCCAGTACACCGCGGCGCAGGGCCTGAACGGGATGGACCTCGGTTTCTATCAGGAAAACCGCAACGGCCAGCGCATCATCGGCCACGGCGGCGACACCATCGTGTTCCACAGCGACCTGCACCTGTTGCTGGACGCGAACGTGGGCGTCTTCATGGCGTTCAACAGCGCGGGGGAACAGGGCGCCGTCAATGACGTTCGCAGCGACATCTTCCGTGCGTTCCTGGATCGTTATTTCCCGTGGCAGCCGCCTTCGGCACCCGCGCTGGCAAGTGCGAAGTCCGACGCCGCACGCGTGGCAGGCTGGTACGAGACCAGCCGCCGCAACCAGAGCGCGTTGCGCTTCCTGTATCTCCTGAGCCAGTCACACGTCGCGGCGCAGCCGGACGGCACGGTCACCGTGTCGACGCTCGTCGATTCCGCGGGCAATCCGCTGCGCTGGCGCGAGATCGGCCCGCTGCACTATCGCGAGGTCCATGGCCAGGCGCTGCTCGATTTCGTGACCGATGCGCATGGCCGAATCCTGTATTGGGCCACCGGTGAAATCCCGGTGCTGGTGTACCAGCGCCTGCCCGGACGCATGGGCATGGGAACCGTCGGCCCGCTGCTTGCGTGCGCGGTCGCGATCACGCTCGTGGCACTGCTGATCTGGTTCGGCGGCTGGTGCATTCGCCGCCGCTACGGCGGCACGCTGGCGCTGACGCGTGCGCAGTTCATTACGCGACTGCTGTCGCGCCTCGGCGCGGTCGCCGCCATCGCCACCGTGTTCGGCTGGTTCCTGCTGGTGGTCGCGGTTTCGGCCAACGAAATGCTGCTGGTGCGCGGCGGCCTGGCGACGTGGATGTACCTGCTTTATGCGCTGGGCGCGCTGGCTTTGGCGGGCGCGCTCGCGACGATCGCGAATGCGGCGCAGGCGTGGCGGGCGCCCCGCCGCAGTCGCCGGGTGCGCGCAGGCGAGGTCCTCCTCGCGCTCGCAATGATTTATCTGGCCTGGTTCATCGTGGCATTCGGGCTGATCAGCTTCGACGTACGGTTCTGAAGGCCAGCCGCGTGCGCAGCGAATACAACAAGGAGTCGAGATGAGCGCCCCCCGTTCCGTGAAGTTGCACGCCGCGATCGAAAAGCGGCCGATGACGGCGCCGCTTCACATCACCGGCTACACCTTCACCGGATTCGACGCGCTGGTGGTCACGCTGCGCGATGGCGGCTGCATCGGCCGCGGCGAAGCGCAAGGCGTGTACTACAAGCACGACAACCCGCCGGAAATGCGGGCGCAGATCGAGGCGCTACGCGACCGCATCGAGCACGGCATCACGCGCGCCGAGTTGCTGGACTGCCTGCCACCCGGAGGCGCGCGCCACGCGCTGGACGCCGCATTGTGGGATCTGGAAGCGAGCCGCCGCGGTTTGCCGGCATGGCAACTCGCGGGCCTCGATCCACCGCGCGCACTGCTGACCACCTTCACGATCGGCGCCGACGAGCCCGCACGCATGGCCGAAGACGCGCGCGCGTTTTCGGATGCTCACGCGCTGAAACTCAAGCTGACCGACGACGACCAGAACGCCGGGCGCGTGCGCGCGGTGCGCGCCGCGCGACCGGATGCCTGGATCATGGTCGACGCCAACCAGGGACTCACCCGCGATTCGCTCGCGCGCCTGCTGCCGACCCTGCAGGAATGCCGCGTCGCGCTGATCGAGCAACCCTTCCCGATCGGAAAGGAGAGTTGGCTGGACGACATGGAGCGTCCGATCCCCATCGCCGCCGATGAGAGCGTGCAGGATCACATCGACCTCGCGCGACTCGCCGGCCGTGTCGACACCATCAACATCAAGCTGGACAAGTGCGGTGGCCTTACCGAAGCGCTGGCGATGGCGAGCCAGGCGCGCGCGATGGGTTTCGACCTGATGGTGGGCAACATGTCCGGTTCGTCGCTGGCGATGGCGCCCGCGTTCGTGCTCGGCCAGCAATGCGCGGTGGTCGATCTCGATGGTCCGTTGTACCTGCGCGAAGACTGCTCGCCCGGCGCGCGTTACCAGGACGGCATGATCTGGTGCCCCGGGGAACTCTGGGGTGGCGGACTGCCCGCCGCGGCATGATCGCGCATGGCGGCTCCGGGATTGCCCGATAATCGCACCACGATGACCCAGGACCTCAAGAAAAAACTCAAGAGCCGGTGGCATACGTTCACGGCCTCGGAGCAACGCATCGCGGGTTACCTGGTGCAGAACCTCGGCGGGCTTCCGTTCGAAACCGCGGCGTCACTGGGCCAGCGCGTCGGCGTCAGCGCGATGACGGTCGGACGTTTTCTGCGCAAGCTCGGCTACGCAGGCGTGGCCGAAATGAAGGAGGAGCTGCGCGGCGACACGGGGTGGCTGAAGTACTACCACAGCCCGGCGCCCGCGGAGGGACCGGACGCCCGCGATGAAAACCTCGAAGCCGACATCCGCGCGGTGTCCGCGACCCACGCGCTGGCCCGCGGCGAGGAATGGAAAGCCATCGTGCGCTTGCTGGCTTCGGCCGACAGGGTTTCAGTGGCGAGCTTCCAGCTCGGCCGCTTCCTCGGCCTGATGTTCGCGTCGCTGCTGCAACAAGTCAGGCCGCACGTCACGTTCACGTCGGGCGTGGACGGCGCCTACACCGACGTGCTGATCGATTCGACCGAAAAGAGTTGCGTGGTGCTGATCGACGAACGCCGCTACTCGCGGCATTTCCGGATCCTCGCCGAGGAAGTGGCCTCGCGCGGCATTCCGCTCGTGATCCTCACCGACGCCGAATGCTATTGGGCGCGCCAGTTGACACCGCACGTATTGATGCTGCCCATCCAGCCGCAACGCGCATGGCACAGCTTCACCGCGTTCGGCACGCTGTTCAATGTTCTGCTGGGCGCGGTGATTCGCGCGCGCGGCAGTGACGCGGTGTACGAGCGCATCGAACAGATCACCGCAATGCGCCAACAGTTCATCGGCTTCAGCGGTCCTTCGCCCTCGCCCGAACCCGCGGGGGCCGCGGCGCCTTCTTCGCGCCGGGCCCGCAAACGTCCACGCAACGGCTGAACATCAAGTTGTTGAAAAAGTGCTTTCCTGCACTTTTTCAATACGCCGAATCCGGCACGTGTCCGTACTCGGCTTCATCGACTCAAGCACCTGAAGTGCTTGAGCCGCGGCGGACCATCCATGGCCCGCATTAACAGGTGTTTTCAACCCCCCGTTAAGCCGCTTCGCGTGCCGAAATCGTGCTCGCAGCGTCCTGCTGCTCCAGCACCACCGCGACCGCGTGGATCGCCGCCGCGATGCGCGCGGCACTTTGCACCGCTTGCGCGGAAACATCGTGTTTGCGCAGGGTGCGTTCGTGCGAAGCCACGCAACTGCCGCAGCCGTTGATGGCGGACACCGCCACCGACGCAAGATCGAAATCGACCTTGTCGCAGCCGGGGTTGGCCATCGCGTTCATCCGCAAGCCTGCGCGCAGTGTGCCGTACTCGTCATTCTCGACGAGATGCAGGAAGCGGTAATAAATGTTGGTCATGCCCATCAGCGCGGCAGCGGTGCGCGCGCCATCGAGTTCCTTCTCGTCGGCATGTTGCGATGCGAATTGCGCGATCGCTTCCGTCAGCGGCGCGTGGCGCGATGCCACCGCGGACGCCAAAGCGACGATCGCGATCTGTTTCCGTGAAAGGCCCGGCGCGCCGCCTTCGCTCAACACGGATTCGAGGTTGAGGCGAAGATCCTTGGCATAGTCGGGCAGGCCGGCCTTGATGCGGTCCAGGCTCATGATGTTCTCCAGTATCAGGTAAAGGTGGCGGCGGGATTGCTCCCGCCGCCTTGGGCGCCGCGCCGATGGAGGGGGAATCGGCGCTGGCTGCACGGGAACGCCTTACGCGGCCTTCAGGGTCTCTTCGCCCTTGTTCCAGTTGCACGGACAAAGTTCATCGGTCTGCAGCGCATCGAGGACGCGCAGCACTTCCGACGGATTGCGGCCGACCGAACCCTCGGTCACGTACACGAAGCGGATCACGCCTTCCGGATCGACCAGGAACGCGGCGCGCTTGGCGACGCCTTCATCGTCCAGGATGCCGAGCGCACGGGTCAGGTCCTTGTTGATGTCGGCCAGCATCGGGAACGGCAGGTCACGCAGGTCCTTGTGGTCCTTGCGCCACGCCATGTGCACGAACTCGGAGTCGGTGCTGGCGGCGAGGATCTGGCAATCGCGATCCTTGAACTGCGCGTCGAGATCGGCGAAACCCTTGATCTCGGTCGGGCACACGAAGGTGAAATCCTTCGGATAGAAGAACACGCACGTCCACTTGCCCTTGTAGGTGTTGTTGTCGATTTCGGTGAAAGCCTTGTCGAGGCTTTCGATGGACACAGTGGCTTTCAGGTTGAAATGCGGGAAGTTGTTGCCGACGGTAAGCATGGGAAACTCCTTGGGTTGAAAACGGTTGGACAAACGGTGGGTGCCGCCGCTCAACGTCCAGAATAGGTATCGACGATCAATAAATCAAATCGATTGTTGTAATCATGTCGATAGTTCATATATATTGGTTTCCAATCCAAAATCAAGCCCCGCCACCGTGAACCTGCGCGATCTCCATTACCTCGTTGCCCTCGCCGACCACAAGCACTTCGGCCGCGCCGCCGAGGCAAGCTTCGTCAGCCAGCCGACCTTGTCCACCCAAATCAAGAAGCTCGAGGACGAACTCGGCGTGACACTGGTGGAGCGCACGCCGCGCAAGGTGCTGCTGACCGAAGTCGGCCAGCAGATCGTGGCGCGCGCGCGCGAGGTGCTGAACGAAGTCGAGCAGATCAGACACATCGCGCATCGCGACCAGGATCCGGAATCCGGCAGCTTGCGCCTTGGCATCTTTCCTACCCTCGGCCCGTACCTTCTGCCGCACGTACTCGGCACGATCCGCGAACGCTTTCCGCGCCTGGAACTGTTGCTGGTCGAGGAGAAAACGCCGGAGCTGGTACAGCGGCTGCGCGAAGGCAAACTGGACGCCGCGATCCTCGCGCTGCCCGTGCACGACGACACCCTGCATGCGGAATTCCTGTTCGAGGAACCGTTCCTGCTGGCCGCCCCCGATGCGCACCCGCTGGCCGGACGGCGCGCGCTGAAACTGGCCGACCTCGAGGACGAGCACCTGCTGCTGCTGGAGGACGGCCACTGCCTGCGCGACCAGGCGCTTGAAGTCTGCCGAATGTCCGGCGCCGGCGAGAAACAGGGGTTCCGCGCGACCAGCCTCGAAACGCTGCGGCAGATGGTTGCCGCCAACGTCGGGGTCACCCTGCTGCCGGTGCTTGCGGTGCAGCCGCCGATCGCACACACCGGCAACGTGCACCTGACGCCATTCCGCGGACACGCGCCCAGCCGGCGCCTCGCGATGTTCTGGCGCAAGAGTTCGGCGATGCACGGATTCCTGCTGGAGCTGGCGCAGGTCTTCAAGAATCTCCCGCGCGGGCTGCTCGATCCGGCCACCCTGCCCGCTTCAGGCCCGGCCACCATTGTGAAAAAGCCGCGCGGTCGCTATGTTGCTGACAAGGCCCGCAGGAATAACTGACATGGACAACAAGACGCCGATCACCCTTTCGCGCCTCGATGTCGAGCGCATCGAAGCCCTGCTGGAAAACCCGGCGCTGCACGGTTCGCCGGCTGCCGAGCGTCTGCGCGCCGAATTCGACCGTGCCGACATCGTCGAGCCAGGCAACATGCCGGCGGACGTGGTCAGCATGAACTCATCGGCCGACTGCGTGGAGGAAGCCAGCAACAAGCACCACACGCTGACGCTGGTTTACCCCAAGGATGCCGACGCCGACGCGGGTCGCATCTCCGTGCTGGCACCGGTGGGCAGCGCGCTGCTGGGCTTGCGCGTCGGGCAGACGATCGACTGGCCCGTCCAGGGCGGCCGCACGCTCCGCCTCAAGGTGACAGCGATCCACTATCAGCCGGAAGCCGCGGGCGACCTGCACCGTTGAGCTCCTGTGCGATAGCGCCAGGCTATCGTAACCATCGAATCAATCAATTTCATTTCACACGCCGGCCGCGCTACGGTCATCTGACCGGCATCAGGCCGTGCACGCTCACCACCGGAGGTAAAAACACCATGGCAAACCTGAAAGGCTCCAAGACCGAGCAAAATCTGAAAGACGCTTTCGCCGGCGAATCGATGGCCAATCGCCGTTACCTGTACTTCGCCTCCAAGGCCGACGTCGAGGGCTACAACGACGTTTCCGCCGTGTTCCGTTCCACCGCCGAAGGCGAAACCGGCCACGCCCATGGCCATATGGAATACCTGGAGGCCGTCGGCGACCCGGCCACCGGCCTGCCGTTCGGCGAAACCCACGCCAACCTGAAAAGCGCGATCGCGGGCGAAACCCACGAATACACCGACATGTATCCGGGCATGGCCAAGTCCGCGCGCGACGAAGGCTTCGAGGAAATCGCCGACTGGTTCGAAACGCTGGCCAAAGCGGAACGTTCGCACGCGAATCGCTTCACCAAGGCCTTGAACGACTTGGGGTAACCTCCGGCGGCGCACGCAGCGCCCCGGTCTTCCCCGAACGCCTCCCGGGCGCGCGGGCAAATTTTCCTTGCCTGGTCAAAGGACAGTCACCAGGCAGAAGCCCACCCCGCGAACACGCCCTTCGCCCATCCACGGGCTGCGGATTCGCTCGCGACCGGCGCCGTTGACGTTGCCGCGGTCGTGCGCCTGAGCGCGCCCGCAAGAAGAGTTCGAGTCCCGAGGAGACATGGCATGTCGAGCGAAACGACTGGCACCCGCGAAGGCAATCTCGAGGCCCCGACCCGTCATCCGCTGGGCCAGGACGGTCCCGGATTCTTCGACCAGGCAGCGCTCGAAAAGGAAATGGAGCGCATCTTCAACATATGCCACGGCTGCCGCCGTTGCGTCAGCCTGTGTCATGCCTTCCCCACCTTGTTCGACCTGATCGACGAATCGGAAACGATGGAGATCGATGGCGTCGACAAGGCCGATTACCCCAAGGTCGTCGAGCAGTGTTATTTGTGCGACCTTTGCTACCAGACCAAGTGCCCGTACGTGCCGCCGCATCCGTGGAACGTTGATTTCCCGCACTTGATGTTGCGCGCCAAGGCGTTCGAATTCGAGCGCAAAGGGACCTCGCTCGGCAATCGGTTTCTTTCCGACACGACCACGGTTGGCCGGATCGCCGCGCGGCCCGTTGTCGCGGAAACCGTCAACGCGTTGAACCGCAACAAGCCCGCGCGCAAACTGCTGGACAAGACCCTGCACGTCCACCCCGATGCCGAAGTACCCGAATACAAGCATCCCCGCGCGCGCAAAAAACTGCGCGACCTGGATGCGCGCGATCATGCGACGCCCGCAGGACGCACCCGCGGCAAGGTCGCGATCTTCGCGACCTGCTACTGCGACAGCGTGTTGCCCGACGTGGTGGACGATTTGGTATCTGTCCTTGCGCACAACCACGTTCCCGCGAAGCTGGTTTCGAAGGAAGTCTGCTGCGGCATGCCGAAACTGGAGTTGGGCGACCTGGCCTCGGTCACGAAATACAAGAATGAAAACATCCCGGTACTCGCGCAAGCGGTGCGCGAGGGTTTCGATCTCACGGCAGCGATCCCGTCCTGTGTCTTGATGTTCAAGCAGGAGCTGCCGCTGATGTTCCCGGAGGACGAAGACGTGAAGCTGGTGCAGCGTGCGTTCTTCGATCCTTTCGAATACCTGGCCGAGCGCCACGCAGCGGGCTTGTTGAAAACCGATTTCAAGGCGCCGCTGGGCAAGCTTGCCTGGCATGTCGCCTGCCACCAACGCGTACAGAAGATCGGCCCGAAGACCCGCGACATTCTTTCACTGGTGCCGGATACCGAAATCGTCACGATCGAACGCTGCTCGGGCCACGATGGCACCTATGGCGTCAAGACCGACACCTATCCCTTGTCGCGCAAGATCGCGAAACCCGTTGAAACGCGGGTCAGGGATTCGGGTGCGGCAGTTCTCACCAGCGATTGCCCCATGGCCGGCGCGCACCTCGCCCACGGCTTGAACCAGCAACCGGCCCAGCAGCACCCGCTGTCGCTGCTGCGCAAGGCCTACGGAATCTAGTCCCTCTCCCGCCGGGAGAGGGGAACAAGAGTTCTCGCAATCATGATGCCACTTTCCCAAAACGATCTGCTTTCCCTTGAGGCATACGCAAAACAGCGCACGGATTTCCGTGCACGCGTGCTGGCACACAAGCGCGAACGCAAGGTGCGCGTGGGTGAGCACGTCACATTGCTGTTCGAGGATCGCCTGACCGTCCAGTACCAGGTCCAGGAAATGCTGCGCGCGGAGAAGATCTTCGAACCGGAGGGCATCGCCGAGGAACTGGGCGCCTACAACCCGCTGATCCCGGACGGCTGCAATCTCAAATGCACGATGTTGATCGAGTATGACGATGTGGAAGTGCGCAAACGCGAACTGTTGCGCCTCCGCAACATCGAGCACGAGGTGCAACTGGTCGTCGATGGCCACTCACCGGTCACGGCCATCGCGGACGAGGACCTGCCGCGCAGCAACGACGAAAAGACCGCCGCGGTGCATTTCCTGCGGTTCGAACTGGATGATGGAATGGTCGCGGATTTCAAGCGCGACAAGCCGGTGACGTTCCGCATCGAGCATCCGAACTACCGCGCGGAAGCCCGTCTCCCGGACGCACAGCGCGAGGCGCTGGCGGCGGATCTCGATTGAAGTATGCTGCCACCGACCGAACGGGGGTCCGATGCGGCGTGGCTCGACATGGGTGTTATGCGCCCTGGCGCTTTGGCTTGGGTGGCTGTGGTGGAACGATCGGCCGGTCGCGCACACGGACGGCGTGCTGGCTGCCGATGATCCGGTGCAGACCCATTTCGACGCGCCGCAATCACCCATCACGTTCAAGGACGCGACGCTGCACCCGCTCGCGAACTTTTCCCTGACCGCACGCGTACTCTCGCGCGACAACTATCGCTTCGACGCGGGATCCGACCTGTCTCCCACCGATCTCGCGTTCGGGTGGGGGCGAATGTCCGACAGTGCGGTGCTGCGCGGCATCGACATCAGCCAAAGCGGACGCTTTTACTACTGGCAGACAAAGGCGTTCCCGATCCCGCGCCGGGAAATCGAGACGCACAGCGCCAACATGCACATGATCCCGGCTGACGCCGCGGTCGCATACCAGTTGAAACGCGTGCGCGTCGGCGACGTGGTTTCGCTCGACGGCCTGCTGGTCGAAGCCGACAAGGCGAACGGCTGGCGCTGGCGCAGTTCGCTGACGCGCGACGACACCGGTGGTGGCGCCTGCGAACTGGTGTACGTGCAGTCGCTCACCATCCAGCCGCGCTAGCGCATCAGCGCGTGAGGATGCGTTTCGGCCTGATCGGCAGCTTGCCACGCCAGTACTGCAGCAGCACGAAACCGCCGATGGCGCCGCCCAGGTGCGCGAAGTGCGCGACACCGGATTCGTAGCCGCTGACGCCGAAGAACAGCTCCAGCAGGATGTAGCCGATCACGAACACCCAGGCTGGCATCGGGATCGGCAGGAAGATCAGGAACATCTTCAGGCGCGGGTATATCACGCCGAACGCCACCAGCAACCCGAATATCGCACCGGATGCGCCGAGCGTCGGATAAAAGCCGTGCGTGAAATATTGCGCGACCAGCATGTGCGCGATCGCCGCGGTCACCGCGCAGAAGAAGTAATAGAACGTGTAGTGCTTCGCGCCCAGCAAATGTTCGATGGGACCGCCGAACATCCACAACGCGAACATGTTGAAGAAGATGTGCGACCAGCCACCGTGCAGGAACGCGTACGTGACCACCTGCCAGAACTGGAACCCCGAAGCCACCACCTCGCCATTCGGATACTGCACGAGCTGCGCGTGGCCGATCGGCCACAACGCACCGTACGCAAGCAGCAAGGGCTGCAGCGAGGGCACTTGTTCCAGCAGGAAGACCACCACATTGGCGATCAGCAACGCACGCGTGACGGGAGGCAGGTCGTAGAGCATGGGCGCCCTGGTGGCGGTGAACGTACAAGGAAGGGTACCGGCACAGGAAGCCGGCGTCAGGTCTGCGCGGGCCGGCGTCACAACCGCTTCAGGAAAACGGCTTGCCGTTTTTTCTCGAGGTAGCCTTCGCGCAGGTAGAAACGATGCGCGCGCTCGCGCAGGATGTCGGAACGCACGCGCATGCTCGCGAAGCCCTGTTCCCGCGCCCAGGCTTCGGCAGCCGCCAGCAACGTACTGCCGACGCGTCGCCCGCGCGCCGTTTCGGACACGACCAACGCAGCCAGTTCGGCGAAGGGTTCCGCGATCAGCAGGCGGCGCGGTTCAATATGCGCGAACCCGCCCAGTCTGCCCTGCGGATCGACCGCCACCAGCACCACGCCTGCATGGTGCGCGACGACGCCATCCAACCGGCGAAGAACAGCCGCCGCGTCCGCGGGATAGCCCAACTGGCCGGACAATACCGCCAATGCGGTCGCATCGTCAGTGGTCGCTGCACGAATCAGCATTGACGATGTCCGGGATGGCCTTTCGCTGGCTCGGCATGCCCCCGGCGCTTCACGCCGACCTCCTTCCTGCGGAAGGGGTGAGCTTTTCTTCCCCCTCCACTTGCGAAAGGCGGAACGCAGCGAACGCGCGCGCGGCGCGAGAGGGGATGAAGCTTCGTTTCATGCAAGCCTTTCGGGCTCAGGTCAGTCCCTGAGCACTCGCTTGTGCGTGCGCCGCGACCACGCTTGCCACGACTTGGGAAACCTTCTTGCCGGTCGGAATGTGCAAAAACTCGTTCGGGCCGTGCGCGTTGGAATGCGGGCCCAGTACGCCGGTGATGAGGAACTGCGCCTTCGGGAATTTTTCGCCCAGCATGCCCATGAACGGAATGCTGCCGCCCTCGCCCATGTACGCGGCCGGCGCACCGAACGCGTCCCGCGAGGCCTGCGATACCGCGCCGTCGAGCCAACCGGAAAGTTTCGGGGCGTTCCAGCCGCTGCCGTCCTTTTCGAGCTTGAACGTGACCTTCGCGCCGTACGGCGGATCTTTCTCCAGCAGGCGCTTCACGAATTCGCTGGCCTTGCTGCCGTTCGCGGTCGGCGGCACGCGCAGGCTGAGCTTCAACGAGGTGAGCGGCCGCAGCACGTTGCCCGCGTTTTCCAGCGCCGGCAAACCGGCCACGCCGGTGATCGCGAGTTGCGGGCGCCAGGTGCGGTTGAGGATCAGCTCGACGCGATCCTTGCTGACCGGTCGCATGCCGTCCTTCCAGGGAAACTTGTCGAACACCTCGTCGCCAAGGATCTCCGCGCACTGCTTCGCCTGCTCGACACGTTCGGCCGGCACCTCCACGTACAGTTCCTTCGGCACGATCGTGCCACTGACCGGATCTTCCAGCCGCGACAACAGATCGCGGATGATGCGAAAGCTGTCGGGCACCACGCCCGATGCATCGCCCGAATGCACGCCTTCCGTCAACACTTCGACGGTCAGTTCGCCGCCGGTCATGCCGCGCAGCGACGTCGTCAGCCACAACTGGTCGTAGTTGGCGCAACCGGAATCCAGGCACACCACCAGCGATGGCTGGCCGATGCGCGATGCGAGGTGATCGACGTAATGCGGCAGGTCATAGCTGCCCGATTCTTCGCACGCTTCGATCATCACCACACAGCGCGCGTGCGGTACGCCCTGCTCGTGCAGCGCCAGCAACGCGGACAGCGAACCGAAAATCGCGTAACCGTCATCGGCGCCGCCGCGGCCGTACAGGCGGTCGCCCTTCAGCACCGGCGTCCACGGACCCAGGCCTTCGCTCCAGCCGGTCATTTCCGGTTGCTTGTCGAGGTGTCCGTACAGCAGCACGCAATCGTCGGCGCGCGCGTGGTTGCCCGACGCCGGTACGTCGATGAAAATGAGCGGCGTGCGATTCGGCAGGCGCACCACTTCGAGCGTCGCGCCCGGCAACGATTCCAGCTTCGCGCGCGCCCACTTTTCCATCAAGGCGACCGCGGCATCCATGTGGCCGTGCGCCGCCCAATCCTTGTCGAACATCGGCGACTTGTTGGGGATCCTGATGTACTCGGTGATCCGGGGTACCACTTCGTCGTCCCAGATCTTTCCGATGAAGGCGCGGGCCTTGCTGGCATCCATGGACCACCTCCTGCGAATAGGCAATAGCCCAGTGTAACAGCCGCCCGATCGGACGATCCCCACACGCGCCGTCCGAATCGGCCGACATGCGGCTGCTCCGATGCCTGACTGTGGCGGCACCGCGACCGCGGCATCCTGTTTGCACGCGCCGCATCGCCGGTGCGATCCATTCACCAGGGAGACCCGACATGTTCAAGCAAACACTCTGTGCACTCGCGCTCTGCTTCGCCATGGCGCTGCCGGCTTTCGCCGCCACGCCGGTCAACGTCAACAAGGCGGATGCGCAAACCATCGCGACGTCGCTCGACGGCGTCGGTTTGAGCAAGGCCCAGGCCATCGTCGCCTACCGCGACGCGCACGGCCCGTTCAAGAGCGTCGACGACCTCGGCAACGTCAAGGGCGTGGGCGCGAAGACGCTCGATCGAAACCGTGACGCCATTCGCCTCACTGGCGGCGCCTCCGCGAAGAAGGCCGCCTCGAAGCCAACGCGGAAGTCGCACAAGCACTGACGCTTCACGGATCCCGGTGCCGCGGATTTCGATCCCGGCACCGGCATCCGCCGTACCGCGACACGCACTACACTGGCGCGCCTCCACCGCCCGCGCCACCACCGTGATCCTGCCCCGTTACCGCATCGCCCCGTCCACCATTCCCGGCGCGGGCAAAGGCCTGTTCCTGGAAGAGCCGCTGCGGCATGGACGAATCGCCATTGCGCCCGATGCGATCGATCGCACCTGGTCGTTCGCCGAAATCCTGTCCGATCCGGAACGCGCGGCGCAGTTGCACACATCGGTGCGCTGGTTCGAGGACCGCTACACCCTTTCGCCCGACTGGCCCGACGAGTGCTACGTCAACCACAGCTTCGAACCAAGTGGCTTGTGGTTGCTCGGCTTCATCTTCGCCGCGCGTGACCTGGATGCCGGAGAAGAATTGACGGTGGACTACCGCCACCTGCTTGCACCGGGACAGGAAGAGGAATTCCGCGACGCGCATACGGGACAACCGATCGTCGGTTACGCGTGGGACGAGAGTTTGCGTTCCGGCCTCGACGCGTTGCGCAAGTTGCTCGACTGAAACTGCGCGGCACGCCTCGCTATCATTGCGCGATGCCTTCCGTGCAAGCCATCCCGCGCGCCGTCCAGCGCGACGAACCCTGGGCCAACGGTGCCGGTGTCACCACGGTCATCCTGCGCGAATCCGACGACGCGGACTGGCGAATTCGCGTGAGCATCGCGATGGTGGAACAGGAAGGGCCTTTTTCCGAACTTCCCGGCACGCGCCGCACACTGATTCCGCTGGACGCCCCGATGGTGCTCCGCTTCTGTGGG
>Ga0207702_10002838_pt1 | contig 16198 bp, 22 predicted proteins | sample KBSCornC62_FD_184302 | JGI IMG/M metagenome (GOLD analysis project Ga0207702, IMG submission 184302) | Corn rhizosphere microbial communities from Kellogg Biological Station, Michigan, USA - KBS Corn C6-2 (SPAdes) (version 2) | ecosystem: Host-associated > Plants > Roots > Rhizosphere > Soil ...
TATCGCTGGGTTGACATGGACGGCGATGGCCGCGCCGAGTTGGTCAAGGCGTTTCGTGTCGGCCGTACCATACTTGATTGGGAAGAGGTCGAGGAAAACCCGTTCGTTGTGTTTTGCCCGTTCCCGCGTCCGCATCGGATGGTTGGCAACGCGCTTTCGGACAAGGTGATGGATCTCCAGCGTGTGCGTTCGGTCTTGCTGAGGCAGGCGCTCGACGGCACGTACATGACCAACGCGCCGCGCATGTTTGTCAATGAGACGATGATGGGCGAAAACACCATTGACGATCTATTGACGGTCGTTCCCGGAGGCATCGTGAGGGGCAGGGAGGCCCCGGTCCCGCTTTACAATCCGTTCGACCCATCCAAGTCGATGGCCCTGATGGAGTTGCTGGTCGGCGAGCAGGAATCACGCACCGGCATTACCCGGCTCAACCAGGGGCTCGATGCGGATGCGTTGAACAGGACGGCCACCGGTACTGCACTGATGCAGGCGCAGGGCCAGCAGATGGAGGAGTTCGTCGCCCGCAACTTCGCGGAGGCGTTTGCCAGGTTGCTGCTGAAGAAGCTGCGGCTGATGATAAAGAACGGCGACCCGATGATGGTCAAGATGGACGGGCAGGCTCGTACCGTCGATCCTTCACGTTGGTCGGGCGATCTTGACGTTTCGATCCGGGTTGGTCTCGGTTCGGGCAAGAAGGAACAGCGCCTCGCCTATCGGCAGATGGTGCTTGAGATACAGCAGGCCGGCCATCAACTGGGGCTGGTTTCCGACAAGCAGCTTTACAACAATGGTGCCGGCATCATTCGCGACAGCGCGCTGGGCAATCCGCTCGATTACTTCACTGATCCCGATAGCCCCGAAGGCCAGCAGCTGAAGGCGAGCATGCCGCAGCCGCCGCCTGATCCTGCTGTTGCAAAGGCTCAAGCCGATATGCAGGCAACCCAGGCCAAGACGCAAATGGCCGCTAGCCAGATGCAGTTCGACCAGCAGCGCAGTGCCATGGAGCTACAGCAGGCCCAGGCTGAGGGTGCCGCGAAGATCCAGTTCATGCGTGAGGAATCGGCGGCACGGCTGCAACTAGAACATGACAAGGCCCAGGCTGAAGCTCAACTGGCGCAGCAGCAGTCCGATCGCGACTTTGCCTTGGCTCAGCAGCAGGCGGAGCGCCAGTTCGAGCTGGACAGGATGCAGGCCCAGCACAGGCACGAACTTGCGCTGAAGCAGGCCGAGCAATTGCCGAAGAACAGACCCGGAGGCGAGCTTGACAAATAATGTCGTGCATCTCTCCTTCAAAAGCCCCCACGTCGAAGATGACATGTGCGCATTCATCGGGTGTAGGGTTTGCCGCAACAAGACATTCACGCTTCAGGAGGATCGTGTCGGTGATTTTCCGTTAATGAAATGCGCGTGCTGTGGCCAGCATATCGGTCGCATGGGCTGGGCGCATGACGATGATCCGCTGTTGGCATGACCGAAGACCCCCTGCACCGCGCCAACCGCTGGAAACCCTTCTACGTCGAAGAGGGCGGCCTCAAGGACATCCTCGCCTTTATCGGTGAGACCTTGCTCAAGCGCATGTCGCAGGTTGAGCCATGGGAAAACGAGAAGCTCGCCAATCTGGCGATAGCCAACAAGATTACGCAGCAGATCGACGCAATGGTCCAGGCCATCATCAACGACGGCAAGGTTCAGGAGCATGTGCAGAAGCGCGTGAAAATGATCGAAGCCATCCCGCACAAGGCGCGGCGATTTATTTAAACCACTGAAAGGTAAGCTATGACGGCCCATCCGAGCGAAAGCGCGGAAGCCGTTGACGCGCCTGCTGAAACCAGCAACGCCGTTGACGACTTCGCGGAGTTTCTGGACGAACTGGAAAAGGACGAAGAGGCGCCCCCCGAGGCCGCCGATGATGAATCCGAGGACGCGGAAGAACCCGATGAGGGCGACGACGTGGATGACGATGTTGATGAGGAAGACGAACCGGAGGCCCCGGCCATCGATCCGCCTGTCAGCCTGTCGAAAGAGCAGAAAGCAGCTTTCGCGCAGCTTCCGCCCGAACTTCAAAAAGTTTGGGCTGAAACCGAAGCCCAGCGCAACCGGGAGGTGCAGGCTCGTACGACCGAAGCCGCCGAGGCCAAGCGCAATGCCCAGGCCGAGGCGCAACGTGAATTGGCCTCCATTCAGAAGCGATACGCCGATGAACTGGGGGAATATGCCAAGCTGTTCGAACCGCAGGAGCCGGATTACTCGCTGATCGCGACGAACCCGGAGGTCTTTGCGGAGCAAATGGCGCTCTACAAGCAGATGACTGCCCATCGCGACTATCTCGCGAAGCAGTCGGCTGAAGCGCGCCAACAGGCCCAGGCAGGTGAGCAAGCCATCCGCGCCCAGCAACAGGAAGCGGAACTGCAAGTCCTTCGCCGCGAGCTGCCCGAGATGAACGATCCTGAGAAGGGTCCGAAGCTCATGGCGGAACTCGGCAATGTGGGCCGTGAACTTGGATATTCAGACGAACTTCTCGCCCAGGCCAGTGCGTCCGACGTGCTGGCACTCAAGAAGGCGCACGACTGGAAAGCCAAGGCTGCGAAATACGACGCTTGGCAGGCGCGCAAGATGGAAGCTGTCCGCAACGCCAAGGGCAAACCGAAGGTGATGAAGCCTAACGGTGCCGAGACGCGGGCGGAGCAGGGGCCACGGCGCACCGATGCCGCTTGGAAGCGCGCCCAGCAAACCCGCAGGCCGGAAGACTTCGCGGATTGGCTGGAAAAAGCGGGCCACATGTAAACCCAGGGTTTCGCGTCGTGAGACGCTGCCCCTCCCATGATGGAACTTAGACAATGACCGTACCTTCAAATACCGTTCAGGCGGTTTCCCGCGTCGGCGTCCGCGAGGACCTCGACGACAAGATCCGCGCCCTCTATCCCAATGATGCGCCGTTCGTGAAAGCGATCGGCAAGGGCTCGGCCAAGTCCACCTACACCGAGTGGCAGACCGACTCGCTCGTTGCCGCCAATGCGACCAACGCCTCGATCCAGGGTGATGATCTGACCAACGCCTCGCGTCCCAACACGGTTCGCGTCGGCACCTATACGCAGATCATGACCAAGGTTGTTGGCACCTCGACCACGGTTGAGGCCGTGGACAAGGCTGGCCGTCGCTCGGAAATGGCGAAGGAAATCATGAAGTCGGGCAAGGAATTGCAGACCGACAAGGAAAAGCGGTTCGTTGGCAACTATGCCTCGGTCGCTCCCCTTTCCGGTACGGCGGGCCAAACCGCCGGTGCGCTTGCCTGGCTCACGACCAACACGGCGCTTGGCACCGCTGGCTCTCCGGCCAATGGCGGCTTTTCGGCCGGTATCGTTGCGGCCGCCACCAACGGCACGCAGCGCACCTACACGGAAACCTTGCTCAAGACGGTGCTCGCATCGATCTGGACCGCCGGCGGTAACCCGACGATGGTCATCACCTCAATCGGCCAGAAGCAGACGGCAGCGGCCTTCACCGGCCTCTCCACTGCGCGCCGTGAATCGGGCGACAAGCGTCTGACGATCGTCGCCGGTGCCGATTACTATGTGTCGGACGTGGGCGAGGTGCAGTTCGTGCCTGACCGCTTCGCATCGACCCGTGACGCGCTGATCGTGGACCCGGAATATTGGGAAGAGGCTGTTCTCGACCCGCTCCAGACCAAGGACATGGCGGTCACCGGTCTTGCCACCCGCAAGATGATGTGGACTGAAACGGCGCTCAAGTGCCTCAACGAAGCCGCTAGTGGCGCAATAAGAGACCTGTCGTAATTAGCGATTGCGGTCTTAGCGCCCATTAGGCGCTTCACTTAGGGATGCTCATGCTGTATAGCTTTACGATGGAAATCGTGGAGTTATCAGCATGGGCAAACCGCTCAGAGATTTAACCGGCCAGCGTTTTGGTCGGCTTGTAGTCAAGGCTCAGAATGGGTCATCACACGGCCATGCTAAGTGGCTCTGTGTATGTGACTGCGGGCAGGAAAAGACGATCTGGCGCGGCGAGCTGGTCAAGGGCAAAACCAAGTCCTGCGGGTGCCTGCACGACGAGGGTAGAGCGCCTATCCACGGCTTTGCTGGCAAGGGGCGAGGGAAGCTCTACAACACGTGGAAGGGCATCAAAAACCGGTGCCATAATCCAAATAGCGTCGCCTACAAAAATTACGGCGGACGTGGGATATTCGTCGATCCGCGCTGGCGAACGTCATTCGAGGCGTTCCGCGAGGATATGGGCGAGCCACCGAGCCCAGCCCACACGATTGAGCGCATAGACAACAACAGGGGCTATGAGCCCGGAAATTGTAAGTGGGCGACACGGCTTGAGCAGCGGGCCAACCAACGCGATGCAGATCGTAAAGGTGTCCGCAATGGCCGCGCCAAACTGACCGAAAATGACGTCCGCGCAATCCGGTTGAGTAGCCTTCTGCCCAGCAGGTTAGCGGAGGCATATGGCCTGTCTCTTCCGACGATTATCGACGTCATCAATCGCACGACGTGGAAACACGTAACTTAACCTCAGCTAATCCCTCTCCGTTAGCTGACTGACTAGGGCCGGTCCTTCTGGGCTGGCCCTTTTTATTGGAGGCCAAGCATGGCTGAAGAAACTCAGGACGTAATTCAGGAAATTAGCGAAGTCTCTGAAAACGCTACTGATTTAATTCAGGACGCAATTCAGGACGTCGCGGTCGTCTGCACGATGGACGTGACGTTCCTGCGCGACGGACGCCGCTTGCAGGCGGGCCAGAGCACCATCGTCAAGGACGATGAAGCGGCTGAACTCGAAGCCCAGGAGCGCGCCCAGCGTGTCTGACTGGGACCTGATCGACCATATCCCCGAGCAGGGGCTGAAGGTCTTTCACGGCTATGACGAAGACACCGACAGCGTTCTCGTGCGCCATCAGTTCGATGGAGACGCAACCAACGCCGTGCTCGACCGCAACAAGGCGGTTGCATCGGACTCGTGGGACAGGCGAACCGACATGTGGCACGCCGCCCATATCCCGATCCAGGTTCAGTTCGAGTGGCTGACGAAATACGGCGTGGATATGTGGAACCCTGCCCATATCGAGGGGGTCAACCGGCTGCTCAATTCCAACGAGTACCGCCACTGCCGGGTGCGGCATTTCATCCTGTGAGGAACGCTGATGCCGAGCTTTGACGATCTCGTTTCCGAACTTGTCGATATGCTCAAGGACCCGAGCTTGCAGGCGAAGGCGCCGCAGTTCATCCGACACGCGGAAGAATATTTCCGCCGCGTCATCAAGCATCTCGATCAGGAAATCACGGTCGCGATCAACGCGCTCGACGTTTCCCCGCCGACACTGGTCAATCTGACCCTGTCCAGCCCTGCCTTCATCGCCAACACACCTATTTCGGTCGCGATCCTCAGCAAGACGCCGGACTCGACGGTCGCCGTGGACTCAAGCGACCACGCAACGCTCACCGTGCTGGGATCCGTGATCTCCGGCACGTTCACCACGCTCGGAACACTTGTTCTCACGCTCACCGAGACATTGGCCGGCGCTGCGAATACGCCGCATGTGTCCGATCCCATCACGGTATCGGTCGTCAATCATCTGGTGATCAGCGGAACCCCTCCCGCCGGCATGGTTGGTTCGGCCTACGACTTCACGCCTACCGTTTCGGGTGGCTATGGCGTGCGGACGTTCCAGTTGACCGGCTCATTGCATCCCGGCCTCTCGTTCAGCGTTACGACTGGGGCCATCACCGGCACGCCGACGGCAAGCGGGGTGATGAGCCTCACGATCTCGGTTGCCGACCAGATCGATACCGACAGCCACGCGGTCTCTATTAACGTGACCGATGTCTCGCATGTCTACGCGCAATATGCGGCGATCCTGGAGGACTTCTGATGGTAGCGCTTCCGTCGGACTTTCTTTCGATGCGGGCGATTTACATCGACACGTCCCCGCGCGTCGATCTCGTCTATCTGTCGCCCCACGCTTTACGCGAGCAATGGGCCGGGGTCGCCTCGGGCATGCCGCGCAACTACACGATTATCGGCAACGAGCTGATCTTCGGGCCAGAGCCCAACCAGCAATATACGGTCAAGATGTCCTACCGCCGCGATCTCACGCCGCTGTCAGCCGACAACCAGACCAACTGGCTACTTGAGAAGCATTCCGACATCTACCTGTTCGCAGCGCTCGCGCATGCCGAGTTCTACGGCTGGAACGATGAGAGGCTACCGCTCATCAAGAACCAGCTGGACCAGTGGATCAACGACCTCAATCAGCACGGCATTCATAAGCAGACCGGCGGCGCTCCGTTGGCGCCCAAGGGTCCGCGCTCGGTCTATGGGGTGCGCGCTTGAGGTGGCTGCTCGGGGAATATCGCCCCGACACAGCGCCATTTCTGACCAATGACCTTTCGGTGGCAAAGAACGTCTACGCCACTTCGAACGGCTATGCGCCGGTCAAGAGCCCGACCCAGATTGCGCCCGCTCTATCAGGGACCTTCAAGGGCGCGGCGGCATTCATCAGCTCGAGTGGCGGCCCAAGGGTCTTGGCGGGAGATACGACGAACCTCTACCGGCTGACCGGTGGGACGTGGACGAGCGTCATCGGCTCGCTCTCGGTCAACACCTTCTGGCAGTTCGCGCAGTTCGGCGATCATATCATCTGCGCCAATGGCGGGGCGCCTATTGACTTCGACCTGTTGCTCGGCACGGCAGCCCCGGTAAGCGGCTCGCCTCCAAGTGCTGATCTCGTCGCGGTGGTGAGGGATTTCGTGGTGCTCGGCAGGGCCGGTGGTGATGCGATCACGGTTGCATGGTCGGACTTGGGCGATCACACCATCTGGACACCGGGAACGGGGCAGGCTGGGCAGCAACCGATCTACCAGGGCGGCAAGGTCATGGGGTTAACCGGCGGTGAATATGGGCTGGTCCTTCAGCGCTTCGCCATCACCCGGATGTCCTATACCGGCGATGCGACAGATCCGTTTCAATTCGATACCATTTCCTCCAACTATGGCTGCGCTGCGGAGAAGTCGGTAGCCCAAGCCGGGGATCTTGTGTTCTTCTGGTCGGATCGTGGGTTCGTGCAGGTGCAGGCGGGACAGATCGCCCCGATCGGCATTGAGAAAATCGACAAGACCTTTCGTGATGCTTATACGGCAGCCGACCTCATCAACCTGTGGACCGCGATCGATCCCGAGCGGACGCTGGTGCTGTGGTGCATGCCGGGGCGGGTGTTCTGCTACAACTGGACGATCCAGCGCTGGACGACCTGGGAAATCCCGGTGCAGGCGGTGTTTCAGTTCTTCACGCAGAGCATGACGCTGACGCAGATCGACGCGCTCTATGGAGATATCGACCATATTCCTTATTCGCTGGATCACCCGATCTTTGCGGGTGGCCAGCCCCGGCCGGCATTTATCGGTCTCGATGGCGCATTCAACGTGCTGTCGGGCCCTAATCTTGGAGCATCGCTCAAGCCGGGAAGTATGGAGTTGTCACCGGGGCGCAAGTCGCGGCTGAGAATGGCGAGACCGTTGACCGACGCAATGGATGGGGTGACGTTGCGGCTGTTCTCCGGCGAGCGGCTTGGCGAGAATTACGGGTTCGAGGATTACATCTACGTGTCGTCTAACGGCGACATGCCGATCAGGGTCAACGCCCGCTATCTGAGGCCGGAGATGGACATCGCGGCCGGGAGTGTCTGGACCTACTGCCAGGGCGCTGAATTTACCGGTGTTGCGGGAGGCGTGCATTGATCCCCCAAGTCCCGGTTGAGGACGCGCCGGGATGGGTGAGGAAAGCAGCGAACGCGATCAACGGGCTTATCCGTGGCACGGTCCAGAAGGATGGCAATGCCCTTTATCCGGGGGCAACGGCTGGAGCATCATATGATCAGGCCAAGATGCAGGCTGTCATGGATGCCGTGCAGGCCATCAGCGACCGCCTGAAGTGAGCGACTGGCAAGAATATCTGAAATTCAGGGACGGCTTTCTTTCGATACTAGACCCGCGTTTCTACAGCGCCGAATGGCTCGACTCGCAGGTTGCGGCAGGTTCCTACAAGCTCTGGACGAATGATGAGGCGGCGATCCTTGCGACGATCCGCTTTTACCCGGCAGGCGCAATGGAAGTGCATGGCGTGGCGGCAACGGGCGATCTCGAGGCAATCCGCGCACTGATTCCGCTGGCCGAGAACTGGGGGCGTAGTCTCGGCTGCATCATCGCCAGCATCGAAAGCACGCCGGTCTGGGCCAGGATTTTGAAGGACGACGGCTACATGCCTTACCAACTCAACATTCGGAAGGAACTCTGATGGGACTTTCCGGGGGATCAACGAGCGCGTCTGGGTCAGCCCAAGCCTGGGCCAAGCCAATCGCCCAGAGCACTGCGAACGAGGCGACGGGCGTCTACAATGCCAACAAGCCCAGCCAGCAGGCAATTACTGATCAGGTGCAGGGACTTATCCCCGGCCTCATCTCGAAATATCAGGCTGGCGATCCCAACGTCACAGCCGCGACTAACTACGGCGCGAATGTGCTTGGGGGTCAGTATCTCACCGGCAACCCCTATGCCACGCCGAACACTAATATTTCGACGTGGAACGGGTTTCAGGCGAATCCGAATATCAACCCGAACGGCTTTCTCGACAACATCATCAGCCAGACCAACCATGATGTGACGAACACAGCCAAGGCCGGATTCGGATCGCGCGGCAGTTTCGGCGGGACCGCGTACATCGGCGCGCTGACCAATGGGCTCGCCAAGAACGAGAACGACCTGCGCTACAACGATGCCAACAACGTCCGCCAGATGCAGATCGATGATTTCAACCGTCTCCAGGCGGGTCAGGCGGCGGATAACGCGCAGGTTCGCGATTTACAGGCGAATGATTTCAACACCGTTCGCGGTCTGGACGCCAACAACTACGCTCAGGAGCGGGCTAATCAGCAGCAGATTGCTGGACAGGCGCCGCAGCTCGCGGCTGCCAACTATCTCGGCATCACGCCGACGCTCTCCGCAGCCCAGCTTGGCGCGAGCTTGCCATACACCGGCATTCAATCGCTGGCCGATGTGCAGAGCGCATTGTTCAACGGTGGCACGCAGAAGACCTCGAACGGCATTGGCGGGGTGTTGCAGGGTGCTGGCTCACTGGCTTCGGGGGTTGCGATGCTCTCTGATCGCCGGCTCAAGACCGGCATCCACAAGATCGGGGAGTTTGCTGACGGCCTGGGCCAGTACATCTGGACCTACATTTGGGGCGGCCCTGAATATGTCGGTGTCATGGCCGATGAGGTTGCGCGCCTTCGCCCCTGGGCGCTTGGACCGAAAATCAGCGGATACTCGACCGTGAACTACGGAGCGCTCTAGATGGGCATGTTCGCAGCTAAACCCGCCGACTATTATACCGACCAGACCGCCCCCCGATTGCCGCTCAATCTCGGCATGGCGCAGGAGATGGTGCAGCCACAGCCGATGGGGACGCATCCGATCGGCATGGATCAGCAGATGGTGAACCTACCCACCGATCCCCGTGTCACCAAGGCCACGCAGCCCGGCATGTTCGGCAAGGGTGGACGCGGCTGGCAGATCCTCGGGATCATCGGCGATGCGCTACAAACCGCAGGTGGTGGGAAACCGACCTATCAGGAAGCCCAACAGAAATGGGCTGAGATGGAGCAGGAGCGGCAGAAACTCTCTACCGAGCAGCAGTATAAGTTGGCCGAATTGGCCACGAAGCTACACACGCCGCAGATCGTGAATGCCGGCAACGGTCGCGTGATATCGGTTGATCCGGCCACCAATGCGACGACCGAGATCAGCCCGCTGACGCCAGCACCTGATCAGGGCGCGCTCTACGCCTCGCATTTCGGGCAGGAGGGGTCTCCGGAGTGGATCAAGGCGTATCAGGACTTCCATCTGCGAGGGAATAGTCCTGACGCTCTGGCAGCGCGCGAACAGAGCGCAATCGGTCTGATCGATTACCGCAATGCACATCGGCCGGCAGGCGTTGGCGGGAAGCCAGCCTCGATCCGTTCGGTAGGCGGCAAGGCATATTACAAGGTCAATGGTCGCTGGTACGATAACCCGGAGGGACGCTGATGGCTGAAGTCACCGACCCCGACCTGATCGCGATGCTCGAAACCTCGCAGGGCAATATCAACAAGAACCTCAACGTCAGCGAGGGACCGAACGGCGGCGTCGGCCCGCGCGAAGCCGCTACCCGCGAAGGCATGTACACGTCCACGCCGCAATTGCGCAGCATGGGGCGAGATCTCGCCACAGCGCAGTACTTCAACCAGCGCATTCCAACGGGCCGGTTCGCAGCGCGCGTAAGCGGCGTCGAGCAACAGTTTCCGTCTAATTGGCAGCCCAACAACATCGCTGATTACCAGTCCTTCATGGGGTTGCGGCAGTCCCTTACCAAGCCGGTGATCTCACTCACCGCTCCCTCGGGTCAGGCCACCAGTTCGAAGGAAATGGACACGCCGAAAGAACTCGAGCTGGCGCAGACGATGATTCCCGGCCCCGAAAAGGAACAGGGCGCTAACGAATATCTGATCAACCGCACTGGCAGGGCCTTGCTCGATCGTCTCGCTTTCAACGCGTTCACGCAACGCTGGCAGGCCAAATATGGCTCTGCATACGGAAAGTCCAAAAGCGGACAGACCGCCGCTCAGGCCTGGGCGGCATATCAGCAGAGCCCAGCCTACAAGCAGACCGTCCTGACGCCCTACACGAAGCTGTTGGCGAATGGCGGCAGTGCAGCTCCTCCGCGTTCGCCGAAAAAAGTGGCTGGCGGTAATCTCCAGCAGGGCGCTGATGGCGTCTATGTGTGGCATCCCTGATGGACGTACGCGGCCCCGACGGCAAAGTCGTCCGCTTCCCGGATGGGACGGACGCGGGCAAGATCCATGAGGTTATGTCGTCGATCTATGCGCCGCAGTCTGCGCCGAAAGCGCAAGGCGCTGGTTTGGCTTCTGAACTAGCACGCCAGGTCGGCTTAACAGCTCGTTATATCCCTGAAGGGCTCGCACAACTTGGCGGCATTGTGGCCAATCCGCTCAACACGCTCGTCAATAAGGGGCTTGAGACGGTTGGCAGCAATTATCGACTAGGCACTGATCTGGCCGCTTCGACCAGCCGACAAATCGACCGCGCAGGGCTGCCGAAGCCCCGAAATGCGATGGAGCGCGTCGTCGGTGATGCTTCTCGTGCGGTTGTAAGCACAGCCCCATTTGTAGGCGCTGGCTTGGTAGCCAAGACGGCGGCCCAGCCGGTAACGCGCGCAGTAGGAAGCCTTCTTGCATCAAACCCAGCTTCACAGGCCGGTTACGCGGCATTGTCCGGCGGATCAACGAGCGTTGCGAAGGAATTGAATCTGCCGCCAGTCCTTCAGGTTGCGGCGGGGCTCGGCATTCCAATGCTCGCTGCTGGTGGAATAGCGGGCGCTAAGGGTGCAATTAATACCATTCGCACTCCGCAGACTGCCAAGGCGGCGGTTACAGCACGAGGCGCGATTACGCAGGCAATGGCCGACGACGCAATTAATCCGCAGCAGGCTGGGCAGGCAATTGAGGATGCCAATGCGCGCGGCGTGCCGCTGTCATTGTCCGATTTGGGCGACAATCTCAGGGGAATGGCCGGCTCACTTTCACGCAAGCCCGGTGCTTCGCGCACATTGGTGCGTGACATGGTCGACACTCGGCAGGCTGCGCAGGGTGACCGCATTCGCAATGCCATCACGCGCGACTTGGGCGGCATTTCCAATCCATTCGAGCAATCAGATGCCCTAATGGCAACGGCTCGCAGCCGAGCTTCGCCACTTTATGAGCAAGCATACAGCGCACCACCTGTTTCCAGCCCTGTTCTGGACGACCTTCTCTCTCGTCCGGCAGGAAGGCAGGCGCTGGCTCGCGCGCGCACTATTGCGGCCAATGAGGGCCGGGATCCCACTGCTCTCGGCTTTGCTCTTGATGCTGATGGCAATGTGGTCCTTAATCCATCCAATGTTGATTTATATGGCGCTCAAGCGAATACCCGCGCCGCCCGTGACGAAATCGCTAATCAACTTATTGAGCTGAAGCGTCGTGCGGCGGCATCTTTAACGCCAGCGCAGTACAAAGACAAAATTGCATCGCTGTCCCAACAATTGGAGCAAGCCGATGGAGTATGGCGCGAGGCCGGTAGCGCGCTGGCGAATGCCCCGACCGCCGATGTAGCCGCTACATCGCGCAGTTATTCACCACAGACGCTCGACTATGTGAAGCGTGGCCTTGACGACATCATTGAGGCACAGCGCAACCCCGTAACGCGTCAACTTCATCTCGACGAGGCGGGTCGCGCTATAAACGGCGTTCGTGCCGATCTTTTGAGCGAACTGGATCGCCTTAACCCGGCCTACGCCCAAGCTCGCGCTGCCTATGCCGGACCAGCCTCTGCGCGCCAAGCTCTTGATGCGGGCCGCAAGGCTCTCAACTATTCCGATCAGGAAATTGAACGCGCTACGATGAACCTCAACGAGGGGGATCGACAGCAATTTGCAGTAGGTTTTCGTTCGGCGCTTTCTGATGCGCTGGATCGCGCAAGTGATGGTGCCGACAAGGTCGGTCGATTATTGGGCAACCCGCGCAAGCGCAAGGCGTTGGCGGCGGTGTTCGGCGGCGAAGATGGGCTCAATCGCTTTCTGCAAACGATGGCTGATGAGCGGATGGCCAACGAGACCTATCGCGCGGTTCGAACCGGCTCTCAGACCGCAGAGCGGACCATGGATGATCAGGGGAACGCTTTAGAGCAGGGAGCGCAGGCGCTTTACAATGCTAGTCGCGGCAATGCTGGGGGGCTTTTTAGGCAGGGCATCGGCTTGTACAAGGATTTCAGGCGGTTCGGGGCTGGTCAGGCCGCTCAACGCGCTCGCGAGCAGGCCGCTGCGCTGCTCACGGAAACTGATCCCAATGCGATCAGGCAGGCAGCGCGGGAAGCCATGCGCCAGCAACTTGCTCGTCAAGTCATGATCGCTAACCGGAGGAGGAATCTCCTCGCCACTGGTGTCGCCAGCACCGCGACCGCGCGTAATCGGTAGTCTGGCCACAGACGACTTCTAACACGTTTCGTTGACCACACAAAGGGCTCCTTCGGGAGCCTTTCTCATTTCAGGACAACCGCATGGGCGGTTTTGAGAATTAGAAGGTTTCTGCTACAAGAAACGGGCCGAAACGCTGCGTCAACAGCGCCCGGCCCTAACCACACGAACGTAGGAGGTTCGCATGGCTGACGAAGCCAATATCATTGATTCCGAAGAGTGGCGAGATGTCCCCGGATGGGAAGGCTTGTATCAGGCAAGCTCGTTTGGGCGGATTAAGCGTCTATCGCGATGGGCGAAAACTAAGGGGCAGACGTTAGCGTATCACCGGGCTCGAATTGTCGGTGGTGTACCCAACCGATGTACGGGATATATCGAGATTGCGCTTTCACGCAGCGGAGAGGTAACCAAGGTCTCCGCTCATAAGCTTGTATGTCTGACATTTCATGGCCCTCAGCCAACGTCTGAGCACCAAGTGGCCCACAAAGACGGGATGAAGACAAATAATCTGCCCTCCAATCTCAGGTGGGCAACCGCAAAGGAGAACGCGGAAGATCGCGAGTTGCACGGCACTGATCCAAAAGGTTCTAGAGCTGGCAACTCAAGATTGACCGGAGAGGACGTTTTGCGAATTCGCGCGAAATATAGAAAGCGCTACGGGGCGTTGACCGATCTCGGCAGGGAGTACGGGGTTACCAACGCGTGTATCTGGAACATAGTCCATCGAAAGCAGTGGACACATATTTGAATAACGGCGGCCTTAGAGCCGCCATTTTTTTGAGGTAAGCCAATGGCAATTGAGGACTGGAGTACCGATCCAGATCAGAACGGGTTGGTTCTGGGGATCGATATCAACGAGGACTGCCCTGCGGCAAATATTAATAACGCTTTGCGGTCCACGCTCGCGAACATTAAGTCATGGATCACCGGCGCCATCTTCACCTCGCCCAATTCAGGGAGCACGGGCGCGGTCAGGGTCAGGGACGCTGCGGGTGATCCCGATGCGGCCTATCTCCAGTTCGTAAACAATGCGGCGAATAGCCAGCTTGGATATGTCAGGGGCCTGAAGGCCGGCGGGCTGACGTTTGGCACAAATACCGGCGAAGCGGCACGCATTACCTCGGACGGCAAGGTCGGCATCGGCACGACGTCGCCGAGCGTTCCGCTGCATGTGAACGGCGAGACGCGGGCGAGCGCGTTTAGCCTGGCGACCGCGAATGTCTATTGGAATGCCGACAACAACCGGGCCACCTTCAATCACGACGCGAACGATACATACAGCTACGACCGCGTGAACAATCTTCACGAGTTCTATATTAACGGCTCACGTCAAGCCTATATCGATGTTGCCGGACGTGTCTACGCAACAACGGAAATCGTCGCAAATACTCTGGTCCGTATAGGTGGACTTAATCAATTCTACATGAACTACAACGGAGGCAATCCTTTCATAAATTTCGGAAATGGCCGATACCTGCAATTAGATGGCACCGCTGGCTCATTTAACACAGTAATCGATGGAGATACGAAGCTCGCTATTCGCGCTGACGGCATTTGGACTAACGGCTCAAGCGGGCCGATGGGCGCGGGCTCGTTCAGCGCCGCCGCCCTCTATGATGCGGGTCATCGCGTGCTCACTTCGGCATCTGGCTCTGCCATCGCATCACAAAGCCTCGGCAGCCCCGGCTATATCCGGCTCACCAATGGGTTAACACTGCAATGGGGCGAGACCGGCGCGGTCGGCGGCGAGGGCGCACAAGGCGTCACCTTCCCGATCGCCTTCACCTCGGCGGTATTCAGCGTTAGCGCCACTGCCAAGAATTCAGGCGGCGCTGGCAACGATATCTGGACGCAGGTAAGCAGCGTCAGCACCAGCGGATTCAGCGTCTACTGGCAGGCCCCGTCCAGCGGCAACACCGGCGGCGGCGCTTATTGGTTCGCGGTGGGCGTATGACCGACCAAGAACCATCGCTGTTCGATATCGGCGAGAAGCTGGGCACTATCTCCGGTCAGCTTCGCGAGCTTATTCACGGCGTCAACGGGGTGTCGGCCAAACAGGATGCGCTCGCAATTCGCGTTGCGAAGCTGGAAGAGGCTGAGGCGGGGCGCAGGGCGCAGGCCAATCTTCTTACCACTATTCTCAAAAGCCCGACGATTGGCTGGCTTGTTGGCGCGGCCGTGACCGCGTGGGCAATTCTCACCGGAAAGGTCCACGTATGACGCCCCCCCCTGATATCATCGCCGCAGCGCGCGAGGCGCAACGCAAGTGGAAGATCCCCGCCTCGATCAGCCTGGCGCAATGGGCGGTCGAAAGCGGCTGGGGCAAGCACATGCCTCCGGGCTCCAACAACCCGTTCGGGATGAAGGCGCGACCCGGTGATCCCTTCGTTACCGTCCGCACGCGCGAACAGGATCGCGACGGGCATGATTACTTTATCCAGGCCGCGTTCCGTAAGTTCACCTCGATCGCGGATGCCTTCGACGCTCACGGCGCGCTGCTGAACAAGCCCGTCTATGCGAAAGCGCGTGAGGCGCTGCCCGATCCCGACAAGTTCGCCGATGCGCTGACCGGCGTTTACGCGAGTGATCGCGGCTACGGCAAGGCACTCAAGGCCGTCATGCACGGCAGCAATTTCTACCAATATAACGAGGGGGCCGCATGAGCTGGAACTTCCTACGGGGTATCGGCGGAGAGCTTGAGATCCAGCGCGTGCTCGGCGCGCTTGGGACCACGGTCTTTATCGTCACCGGCCCTGCGCTCGTGTGGTTCGATAAGGTTACGACGACCTTCGAAAGTTTCTGCATCGCCTATCCGGCCGGGCTGGGGGTGTGCATTGGCGCAACCGCTGGCTCGATTGCCCTGAAGGATCGGCAGGTCGCCAAGGCGAAGGCAGACGATCCCACCATTCAAGGAGAGCCATGATGTCTATCCAGAACTACGAAGCCCAATTAGTGCGCTGGTATCATACGGCTAGCGGCTGGATGCAGTTTGCTATCGCATTTGTCGCCGGCTTCCTGCTTGGTGCCTGGATCTTCTGATGCTCGGTATCCCGTCCCTGTCTGGATACTTGCTCCCGGCGGTAGGCGGGATCGCGGCTGCGGCTGGCATCTTCGC
>Ga0207702_10002839_pt1 | contig 16194 bp, 17 predicted proteins | sample KBSCornC62_FD_184302 | JGI IMG/M metagenome (GOLD analysis project Ga0207702, IMG submission 184302) | Corn rhizosphere microbial communities from Kellogg Biological Station, Michigan, USA - KBS Corn C6-2 (SPAdes) (version 2) | ecosystem: Host-associated > Plants > Roots > Rhizosphere > Soil ...
AACCACTGGTTCAGCATCGGCATCGCGGTCATGTGGTCGACCGGGACGTGGAAGAAGCCCTGGACCTGGCCGGCGTGGAGGTCCATCGTGAGGACACGATCGACGCCGACCGCCTCGAGGCACTTGGCGACAATCCGCGCGGTGATCGGCTCGCGCGGGGCCGACTTCTTGTCCTGGCGGGCGTAGCCGTACCAGGGGAGGACGGCGATGATCCGGTGCGCGGAGGCGCCCTGGGCGGCGTCGATCATCGTCAGGAGCTCGACCAGCGCGTCGTTCGGGGTCATCCCTTCCTGCTCGTTGGCGCAGGTGGACTGCACGAGGAAGACGTCGGCGCCGCGGATCGACTCCTCGTAGCGGCAATAGACCTCGCCGTCGGCGAAGGTCTTCAGGGTCACCTGACCCATGTCGAGTTCGAGTTTGCCGGCGACTTTGGCGGCGAGGTCCATCGAGCAGCGGCCGCCGAAGACCATCATCCGCTTCGAGTAGTCGTGGTCGATGGCGGTTCCCACTTGTGGGCGCTCCTCGATCATGCTCACGGGCTCTCGTCCTCTCGCATTTGGGCCGCCTTGCGAGCGGCGTATCCGTCGATGTTCCTCTGCGCGTTCTCGCTCACGGCAAGCGCACCCTCGGGCACGTCGTCTTTGATCACTGCGCCAGCGCCAGTGTAGGCGGAGTCGCCGACTTCTACAGGTGCGATCAGCATCGTGTCAACGCCGATGCGGACGTTGCGGCCGATGACCGTGCGGTTCTTGCGGAAACCGTCGTAGTTGGCGGTGATCGTGCCGGCGCCGAGATTGCTGCCGGGGCCGATCTCGGCGTCGCCGACGTAGGCGAGGTGCGGGACCTTGGTGCCCTCGCCGACCTGGGAGTTCTTGATCTCGACGAAGGTGCCGGCCTTGGCCTTGTCGGCGAGGACGGCGCCCGGGCGCAGATAGGCGAAGGGGCCGACCGAACAGCCGGATTGGACGTCGCACTCGACCAGGTAGGAGTGGAGGATCTGGGAGCCGGCGCCGACCGAGCTGTCGATCAGGGTGCTGAGCGGGCCGATAACGGCACCCTCGCCGATCGCGGTGGCACCGCGCAGGGTCGTCCCGGGCTCGATCCTCGCGTCGGCGGCGATCTCGACGCCGGCGTCGATCCAGGTCGAGGCGGGGTCGACGACGGTGACCCCGGCGAGCATGTGGGACTCGAGCAGGCGGCGGCGCCCCTCCGCCTCAACCGCCGCGAGGTCGACGCGGTTGTTGACCCCCATCGTCACCGCGAGGTCCGTGGCGAGGTGGGCGGCGACGACCTGGCCGGCCTCACGCAGGGCGGGGAAGACGTCGGGCAGGTAGTACTCGCCCTGGGCGTTGTCGTTGGAGAGGCCCTGCAGGGCGGCGGCAAGTGGAGCGGCGTCGAAGGCGTAGGTGCCGGCGTTGATCTCGCGGATCGCCAGCTGGGAGGCGTCGGCGTCGCCGGCAGCTTTCGCCTCGACCACGCGTTCGACCCAGCCCTCGTCGTCGCGGACAACGCGGCCATAGGCGCCGGGGTCGTCGAGCTCGATCGTCAGCATCGTCGCCGCCGCCTGCGAGCCCTCGTGCGCCTGCAGCAGGTCGGCGATCGTCGCGTCGGAGATCAGCGGCACGTCGCCGGAGAGGACGAGGACGGACTCGGCCTCTTCGATCAGCGGCAGCGCCGCGCGGATCGCGCCGCCGGTCCCGTCGGGCTGCGGCTGCTCCACGGTCTCGACGCCCTTGGGGAGGCCGGTGGAGAGGTCGCGCCCGGGCGAGACGATCGCCGCCACCCGCCCGGCGCCGGCCGCGCGCGCGGCGACGATCGGCCAGGCCACCATCGGCCGGCCGCAGACAGGGTGCAGCATCTTCGGCGTCGAGGAACGCATCCGCGTCCCCTCGCCCGCCGCCATCACGAGGACTAGGGGAGAACTCACTGCCCGGAACTGTATTCGGACACGCCTGAGCCGGCGCATTCCGGCGCCCTCGGTCGCTTATGTGCAGAGCACACCGCGCTCCCTGCGTCCTTGGACTGCTTGGCTCAGCCGCGTCCAGAGCGGGCTGATTCTTTGCCCACGAGCGCAACCGACGTGAGCGTCCAGCCGGCGAAGATCAGGTCGATCCCGACCAGGAGGCCGATCGCCCAGTCGGCGGAGCTGGGGAACTTGGCGAGGATGAGGATGCCGATGAGGAGCCCGGCGGCGCCGCTGAGGCCAACCAGTCCGGCGTTCGGCTGGCCGCGGGCGATGAAGGCGATCGTGATCCGGGTCAGGCCCATGAAGAGGAAATAGATGCCGAGGACCAGGGTCAGGGTGAGGGTGCCGTTGTGGGGTTCGACGATCAGCCAGAGGCCAACGAGCAGGGTCAGGAGCGCCCAGATGACCCGCACCGCCACCGTCCCCACCGAGTGGGCCGAGAAGGCCGCCGCGAAAAGGACCCCGCTGACCACGACCAGCAGCCAGCCGATGAAGATCGCCGTCCCCACCGAGGCCACCGCAGGCACCAGGATCGCGATAACGCCGAGGATGATCGCGCCAATGCCGACGACCATCAGGGCCTTCCAACTGCGGCTCAGGCCCTCGCGCACCTCCGGGTCGAGCGACGCTCCTCCGATCTCCATGGAGAAGAAGCTAGACCCCCGCGCGGACGCCGCGCAAGGCTAGACCTTGCGGTAGCGGGCGTCGACGATCGAGTAGAGGGCGAAGCCCGCGAGGCCGAGAGCGACCAGGCCCAGCAGGACCGGGCCGTAGGAGGCGTCGGCGAGTTCGCGCAGGGCGCCGTCGAGCCCGATCGCCTCCTTCGGGTTGTAGTCAACCGCGGCTTTGACCAGTCCGTAGCCAATCAGCGCAAAGATCACCGCGCGGGCGACGTGGCCGAAGACGCCAAGCGCGGTGTACGCCTTCTTCACGCCCTCGCTCATTTCGCCGGTGTTCGCGTCTTCGAGGAACTTTTTCGCCAAGCCTTTGTAGGCCTGGTAGATGCCGACGCCGATCATGATCGCGCCGGCGATGCCGACGATCACGGTGCCGCCGGTCCAGTCGAGAACGCCGCCGGTCGGCTGCTTCGGAGTGCCGGAACCGGCGCCGGATTCGGTGAGGATTTTCACCGCCGTGATCGCGAGGATCCCGTAGGCGATGCCGCTGGCGAGAGCGGCGATGCGGTCGGAGCCGCTGTCCTGCTGTTCGGCGCCGTGGCCGATCGCGGCCCGCAGCAGGCGCCAGAGCGAGTAGCCGGCCAGGCCGATCGCCAGCAGGATCAGCATCAGCTCGCCGAAGGACTGGTCGGAGATCGTCTTCAGGGCGCCGGTCTGGTTGGTCGCCTTGCCGCCCTCGCCGATCGCCAACTCGAAGGCCAGCACGCCGATGATCAGGTAGACGACGCCACGGGCGACGAGGCCGGCGCGGGCCAGCCAGCCCATCGTCTTCGCGTGGGCGAGCTGCTCGCCCTGGCCCTTCGCCTTGTTGCCGAGGCTGCCGGCCCCGAGTCCCACGTCCGCCTTCATCGCGCTCCCCTTCCGTTTGCGGACCCGCGCGGCACGCAGACCGTGATCGCCTCGGGTTCGATGTCGACCTTGAATGACTTGACCTTCTTGCGGTCGCCGCCGTCGAGCTCGTAGCGGACCTTGCGATCCAGCTTCACGCGCACCTTGCGGGCCTTGGTGACGCGGACGAACGGCGACTTCTCGGCGCTGCCGACAGCGGTGCGGGCGGCGGCGCGGACCAGCTGGACGGGGCCCTCGGAGGTGAGGACGCCGACGTCGAGCAGGCCGTCGTCGGGCTCGGCGTCGGCGAAGACCTCGATGCCGCCGAACAGCTCGCCGACGTTGCCGATGAGGATGCAGCTGGCGCGGCCTTCGTACCAAGGCGTGCCGTCGATCTTAATCTTCGCCTCGAAGGGTTCGGAGTCGAGCTTGGAGGCGCCGCCGACCACATAGGCGGCGCGGCCGAGACGGTCCTTGAGGTCGTCGGAGGCCTTGATCATCGCCGCGTCGAAGCCGGCCCCAGCCATCACCGCGAAGCGCTCGCCGTTGAAGCAGCCGACGTCGAGGCGGCGGCGGTCGCCGCGCAGCGCCACCTGCACCGCCTGACCGATGTCGCGCTCGACCCCGAGGTGGGTGGCGAAGAGGTTCGAGGTCCCGGCCGGGACGATCGCCAGCGGCACCTCGGTGTCTTTGAGCGCGTTGACGCAGCGGCGGACCATCCCGTCGCCGCCCCAGGCGAGGATCAGTTCGGCGCCGTCCGCGAGCGCCTGCTCGACCGCGGCGGGAGCGCGCTTGCTCTTCGGCACCTCGGTCCAGATCGGGTCGGCGACGCCCGCCTCCTCGAGGGTCCGGCGCAGTTCCGGCAGGCCACCGCCGACCGTCTTCCCCGCGTGGGCGATGACGGCGAGCTTCATGCGCGCGAGCGTCTTTCCGCGGCGGCGCCGGCGGCGCGGCAGGCGAAGAGCAGGACCAGGATCGCGCCGATGCCGACGAGGACGCCGCCGGCGACGTCGAGCGGGTGGTGCATCCCCTCGTACATGCGCGACATCGCGACGAAGCTGACGATCAGGATCGCGGCGGTCCAGGCGAGCGCCTTCTTCAGGCTGCTGGTGAAGCGGGTGGTGAGCAGGAGAACGAGGCCGGCGTAGACGGCGACCGAGGCGGCAGTGTGGCCGGAGGGATAGCTGGCGTCGACTTCGAGGCCTTCGAGGCGGTGGACCGAGGGCCGGTCGCGGGGGACGGCGATCGAGGTGACGCGGTAGGTGGCCGACTCGATCGCGAGCACGAAGACCGCGAAGGCGGCGATCAGCCACTTGCGCATGAAGGCGCAGACGATCGCGATCAGGCCGACGAGGATCGGTAGCACCGGGGCGCCGCCGACCTGGGTGCCGACTTCGGCGATCGTGGTCAGGGTGCCGGTGCGGTTTTCGGCAAGGGTGTCGTTGAAGCTCTCGTCGGTGCCTTCGAGTCCGAGCCCGCCGTTGGGGACGAGGACGTGGACGACGAGGAGGGCGAGGAGGATCGAGGCGACCGCCAGGACCGCGAAGCCCGCGAGCGCCGCGAGGATGAAGACGAGGGCGGGATGGCGGCCGTCGAGGGCGGTGGCGAAGCGGTCGGGCAGGCTGCCGCGGCGGGCCTCGAAGATCGGGACGGAGTGGCGGTCCCCGGAGCGATCGGCTTCGGGTGCGGCGGCTGCGCGTGAAGTCTCCCCGACGGTCACGGCAGCTTCTATCCCCGGGGGCCGCTCAAACTATGCAACGGTTTCTCGAACCAATCTCTGCATTTCTTGTCGTTTGCGGGGTAAACCCCACTCCTGATGCCGTTTCTGGTTCTTCTTCTAATCGCGGTCGGCGCCGGTCTAGGAGCCGCCTTCCTTGCCCGCCGCTACCCGCAGAGCACGGCCGCTGCCCAGGTCGTCGAGGCTGCCCGCGAGGCGGGCGAGCACACCGGCCCGGCGGGACAGCGGGCAGTCCGGTCGGCGCGGCGCGACCCGGAGAAGGCGACGGGCCTGGCGCTGACCCTGGCCCTCCTGGTGATCCTCGTTGGCGGCGTCGTCCTCGCCCTGCTGGCAGTCGTGGTCCGCAGCAGCGACCTGCTCTCCGGCCTCGACAGCAGCGTCGCCGAATGGGGCGACCGTCACGCAAGCGCCTGGACGCACGACGCCCTCACCCTGGTCACCGACCTCGGCGAGACGGTGACGGTGGTCGCGGTCGCCGTCGTCGTCGCGATCGTCGACTTCAGGCGCACCCGCAACCGCTGGACGGCGCTCTTTCTCCTCACCGTCATCCTCGGCGACAAGCTCCTCACCGAGGCGATCAAGCAGCTGGTCGACCGCGCCCGGCCGACGATCGAGGCCGTCGCCGCCACCCTCGGCCCCTCCTTCCCCAGCGGCCACACCTCGACCGCCGCCGCCTCCTGGGCGGCCTTCGCCCTGGTCGCCAGCCGCTGGTGGGGCCGCCGCTCCTGGCCTGCCCTCACCGGCCTCGCCGTCGGCATCGCCGTCGGCGTCGCCTGCAGCCGCGTCTTCCTCGACGTCCACTGGCTCACCGACGTCCTCGCCGGCCTCGCCCTCGGCTGGGCCTGGTTCGCCGCCTGCGCAATCGCCTTCGGCGGCCGCCTCCTCCGCTTCGGCGCCACCGCCGAAGCCGCGGGCCAAGGCGACCCTCAGCCCGAAGCCTCCCCCGCGCTCCGTTCCCGCTCCCGCTCGTAGAACTTCACCCACTTGCGGACGGCGTTGTCAGAGACGCCGTACTTGCGACCCACCCAGCAGTACCCGTGCGCCTCGATCTCCGCGAGGAGCTGCTCGTAGGGCGGCCGCTTGGTGCGCCTCATGCCCGGTTGAGGCTTGCCCCGGACCTTCGACCGATCCCACCGGGTTCCGCACTGGCGAGAGCAATAGCGTTGCTCGGGTCGGCCGGGAAAGAAGGCGCGTCCACAACGTCGACAGGATCTTTTCGACTTCGGCACGCGGTTCTTTCGCCCGCAATGGGTGTCGAGAGTCGCGGCGCAGTTCGGACACACGATCTGCAGGTTCTCGATCCGGTTGTCGTTTCGGACCCCGTTGATGTGGTCGAGGATCATTGCCATTCGGCGTCCTCGCCAGTTCTCGTCCTGCCCGCAGAGCTCGCACCGTGGCTCCTTCAGACCCCTATGAACAGACGACGCTTCAGGTTCTGACGTGAACAGGTGGAGTCTTTGACCAGCAGCTCCTCGATCGGGCGTTTCTTGGTTTTGAGGTTCGATTCCCGGTTCCGTGCAGGATCGAAATGTTTGGTCGAGATGCCCCACAGCTCGGCGTACTTCTTGAGTACTCGCCACGCACCGCCGGTCGAACACAGCCCGAGCTTGCGGAGACTTTCTGCCCACGAATAGGAAGCCGCGATCGCCTCCCTGGCTTCTTCCTCGGTATAGCTAAGTGGTCTTCCTGCCATAGAAGAAGCATGACAGGTGCTGCAGACAGAAACTTGCGACTGGGGGGCTCGGACTCGAACCGAGATACCTGGCTTCAAAGGCCAGGGGCTTAACCGCGTTAGCCGACCCCCCAAGGGATCGGACTCAGGGTAATACGGGGAGCTACTCCTCTGTCGCCCTAGCCACTTTTCCGCCTTTCGCGCCGGGCTCCATCGCCGGTCCCCTGGGCGCTGCGATGCCCAGGACCCTCATCGCTTTGAGCCCCAAGCCGAGCTTCTCGCGGCCCTCGGTGCTGGAGACGTCGTGGCCGCAGAGCTCGCGGACTCGCTCGAGGCGGTAGCGGACGGTGTGGCGGTGGGTGAACAGGTGTTTGGCGGTGGCGGCGACGTTGCCGTCGTTGTCCAGGTAGGCCTCGACCGTCGCCACCAGCTCGGTCTCGTATTGCTCGTCGTATTCGACCAGCGGCTGGATCGTCTCGGCGAAGAAGCGTTCGAGCTCGCCGGGGTCCTCGCTCATCGCCGGCAGCAGCAGGCGGTAGGCGCCGGTGTCCTCGAAGGCGAGCAAGGTACGGCCCTCGGCCTCGCCGACGTTGACCGCGAGATGCGCCTCGCTGCCGGCGCGGTAGAGGTCGACCGGGTCGGCGCAGCGGCGGCTGCGGCCGGTGGTGAGGTGGAAGCCGGAGAGGCTGTCGTCGAGCTCGCGCGAGAGCCCGGCGGCGGCGCGGGCCAGGCGCTCGTCGTCAGCGGCGGGGACGATCGCGGCGATCTCGGCCGCGGCCTCGCCGCCGTCGCTCGCCGCCAGCGAGCCGGACGCCAGCGAGCGCAGCGCCCGCTGCGCCAGGACCAGGACCCGCTCGCGCCACTCGCCGGTCTGGGCCGCCCGTGGCGAGGCCCGCAGGACGACGACCCCCGCCCCGCGCTCGAGGTCGGCCCCGAGCTCGGAGGCCTGAGCGATGATGTCGCGACGGTCGGTCACTTCGCGCTGCAGCACCGCCCTGACGAACGCGCCAGCCGCCTCCTCGCTCTCCCACTCGGGCGAGCGCGAGCGCTCCAGCTCCAGCGCCAGCAGCGTCGTCACCATCCGCGCGATCGCCGGCTCCGGCGCTGCCTTGGCCCGGTAGCGCAGCTCGCCGACAACGGTGTCGGCGACCCGCAGCTCGACCCGCGTCACCCCCTCGCCGCCCGAAAGCAGCTTCTGCTCCTGGTCCGAGGACGCACCCGCGACGGCCAAGACCGCGCTCGAACGATCGATCAGGGCAACGCTGGCGTCGAGCAGCCGCGCCGCCGCGCGGGCAACCGCCGGCAACCCAGCGCCAGACTCGACCGCCTCGGAAAGCGCGTCGAGAAGTTCCGCACGATCATCCTTTGCAGGGGTTTCGGCCCCCTCTTTCGACTGCGCCTGCATCGAGGCATTATCCTGACCAGCGCCTCAGGGTCGCGATCGACGCCTAGTTCCCGTTCAGAAAATTCACTATGTCGTTGTAGTAGTAGACGATGACAAGGCCGACTACCACCCCGCCGATCACCAGCGCGGCGAGCACGAAAAGCGAGAGGAAACCGGCCGCCGCCTTCTCCCAGATCCGGCCGTACGAACTCAGCGCCGGGGAGAGGATCAGGGTGACGAAGACGAGCAGGCAGATCGCCGCCGCGGCGCCGTAGAGGAGGTACTGGTGGCCCAGTTTCGTGATCGCAAAGACGGTCACTGCTTTGGATTCTGGCGCACTTGCGAGACGACCAGCCCCACCGCTGCCGCCAGGGAGAAGGCGACGGCCCCGAGCGCCCAGCCGCCGCTGACGTCGCTGAGGTACTGAACGCCGAGGTAGACGCGCGAGAGCCCGATCAGCGCCGTCAGCACGAACCCGGCCGTGACCACGGCGGCGCCGCGCGCCATCCCCGGTCGCAGCCGCAGCACGATCGTTACCGCCAGCCAGAGGTAGAAGACCGAGTGGGCGGCGTGGGCGCTGGGGTAGGAGGAGCCGCTGGTGTCGACGAGGCCGCCGGCCGGGTGGGGCCGGTCGACCACCGCCTGGAGGACGTCGATCCCGATCTGGGTGATCGCCATCCCGGCGACCAGGACCCAGAACTCGGTCCAGCGGCGGCGCCAGGCGAGCAGCGCCGCGCAGGTCGCCGCCAGCACGCCGACGACGCCAGCCGCCCCGAGCCAGCTGAACGCCTTGGCGATGGTGGTCAGAGCGCCGCTGCGCAGGTGTTCGACCAGTTCCGCCGCGGTTTCGTCGCCCGGCGTCGGCCCCGGCTTTTCGCCGACCACGACCGCGTAGGCGACGAGGACGAAGGAGGCGACCGCGATCGTCGCCATCAGCGAAGTGAATTCGAGGCCGAAGGTGCCGCCCGGCGTCACCCGGTCCCAGAGGAAGCGGAACTGCGGCTTGCGCCCGAGCACGACCAGCCACCGCGTCGCCCCGTGCCCCTCCATCCACCGCACCACCGCTCGCCGGTTCTCCTCCTCGCGGAGGTGGCGGTAGAGCCAGACGATCCCGACGACGATGACGATCAGGGTCGCCAGCGCGAAGGCGCCTTTGGCGGCGTACTTGCCCGCCGTCTCGATACTGCGGGAGAAGAAGTAGCCGACGAGAATGTGGGCGGTCGCCCAGAGGCCGGTGCCGAGGATCGAGTAGGGGACGAAAGCGCGGTACTGCATCCCCGAGCTGCCGGCGATGAAGGGCGCGAAGGCGCGGACGAGGCTGATGAAGCGGCCGATGAAGATCGTCTTGCCGCCGTGGCGTCCGAAGTAGTCCTCGACTTTCTCGAAGCGCTCGTGGCTGATCCCGACCCGCGGCCCGTGCTTGAGCACGAACTCGCGGCCAAGCCGGCGGCCGAGGAAGAAGCTCGTGGTGTCGCCAAGCCAGGCCGCGAACCAGGCGATCGCGATCAGCAGGTAGATGCTGATCGCGCCCTGCCCGGCGACGGCGCCGCCCAGCAGCATCACCGTCTCGCCGGGCACCACCAGGCCGATGAAGGCGCCAGTCTCGGCGAAGGCGAAGAACCCGACCAGCAGGTAAGTCCAGGCGCCAAGCGTGTGGGAGATGTCGTGGAGCAGGTTCTGCAGGTCGAGGCTGCCGAGCTTGCGGCTGAGGAAGAAGTAGCCGGTCGCCACCGCGACGGCGACGATCGCGAGGACGATCCGTTTGCGGGTGATCGGCCCCTCGCCCTCTCCCTCCCCGGGCAGCTTCATGGCTGGAGTCTCGCGTGTCCGGCGGCGCAGACGATGGCTTCCTCGTACCCGGTTGATTCGGCCGCATCGCGGGCGGCGTCGAGGTCGGGGAAGAGCCCGACGGCGGTCGGGCCCGAGCCGCTGAGGATGGCGACGGGAGCGCCGGCGGCGCGCAAGGAGTCAAGCGCCTCGCCGATGTCGGGGCGCAACGAGACGGCGGCGCCGGTGAGGTCGTTGACCAACAGCTCGGGGTAGCTGAGGGGCGAGGCGCCCGCGCCGGCCGCCTCGCGCAGCCGCGCCGCCAACTCCTCGAGCTCCGCCTCCGAGCGGCCCAGCCCGAGCCGATCCGCCTCGGCGAAGACCGCCGCGGTGCTGAGCCCACCGCCGCCGGGAAGCAACACCGCCGCGTGCTCGGCCGGCTCCGGCAGCGGCTCGACCTCCTCGCCGGCGCCGCGGACCAGCGCAAGGGAGGGCCGCAGCTGCGAGGGGACGTCGGCGCCGAGCTCGGCCGCCAGCTGTGGCAGGTCGGCCACCTCGCCCGCCGCCAAGCGCAGGACCGCGGCCGCGTCGCCGCTGCCGCCGCCGAGCCCGGCCGCGACCGGCACCAGCTTCTCGATCTCGAGCCGCAGCGGCTCGTGCTCCCAGCCACGCTGGCGCAGCTCGGCGAGCGCCCGCGCCGCCAGGTTCTCGCCCTCGACGCCCGGGCAGACCACTTCGTCGCGCTCGGCCGGCGAGACCTCGATCAGGTCCGCCAGCGCCAGCGGCTCGAACAGCGAGCAGAGCTCGTGTAGACCGTCGGCGCGGGGCGCGCCCAGGTAGAGGCAGAGGTTGAGCTTGGCCGGGGCGTGGACGAGCATCGGTCAGTCGCGCAGCTTGGCGGAGAGGGCGGCGAATTGCTCCGGCGCCAGCGCCTCGGCGCGCGCGTCCTCGGGCAGCCCCAGCTCGGCCAGCGCCGCCCGCGCCGGCGCCAGCGAACCCGGCCGCGCGTGCTCGAGCGAGCGGGCCAGCGACTTGCGCCGGTGGGCGAAAGCGGCGCGGATCAGCTCGCGCGTCTCGGCGTCGGCTCCGGGCCCGGTCCGTCGCAGCCGCAGGATCGCCGAGTCGACCCGCGGCCGCGGCTTGAACACGGCCGGGTCGACCGCCCGCACCAGCTCGACCTCGCAGGCGAGCTGGGCGACCGCGCTCGGCGAGCCGTAGGTGCGGCTGCCCGGCGCCGCCCGCAGCCGGTCGGCGATCTCCCGCTGCACCATCACCGTCCAGCGCCGCAGCGAAGGCAGCTGCTCGATCGTCCGCAGGATCAGCGGCGTCGCCACCGAGTAGGGCAGGTTGGCGACCATCGCCGTCGGCTCGGGCCGCAGCGCCGTGAGGTCGATCTTCATCGCGTCGCCCCAGTGCAGCTCGACGTTCGGCAGGGCCGCGATCGGCTCCAGCGCCGGCGCCAGCCCACGGTCGATCTCGACCGAGTGCAGGTGCGCCGCCGCGGCCGCCAGCCGCTCGGTGAGCACCCCTTCCCCCGCCCCGACCTCGAGCACCACGTCCTCGGGCCCCAGCTCGGCGTCGCGAACGATCGCGTCAAGCAGGTTGGGATCGGCGAGGAAGTTCTGCCCGAGCCGGACCATTAGATGATCGGTTCCACGGCCAGGCGCGACTGGGGGCGTGCCTGGCCAAGCAGATCAAGGACGCAGGGTGCAGCCTTTGCTGGTTGCAAAGGCAAACCCGAGGACGCAGAGATGCGCAGCGCCAGGCGCGTCATCCAGGCGTGCCTGGTTGTGGAACCGACCATCTCACTACCAGCCGAAGAGCGCCCGCGCGTTCGCCTCGACCGTCCGCTCCAGCTCCTCGTAGGAGGTGCCGCGCTCGGCAGCGATTGCCCGCGCGGTCTCGACCACGAAAGCGGGCTGGTTGCGCTTGCCGCGCATCGGCTGCGGCGCCAGGTAGGGGGCGTCGGTCTCGACCAGGATCCGGTCTTCGGGAACCTTCGCAGCCGCGAAGCGCAGGTCCTTCGCGCTCGGGTAGGTGGCGTTGCCGGCGAAGGAGCAGTACCAGCCACGCTCGGCCGCGTCGCCGACCCGCTGCGGGGCCGAGAAGCAGTGGAGGATCACCGGCGCCTCGCCGGCGTGGGCGTCGAGCGTCTCGAAGATCTCGTCGATCGCGCTCGTCTCCCCCTCGGGGTCGCGGGCGTGAATGACGATCGGCAGCTCGAGCTCCCGGGCGATCTCGATCTGGGCGCGAAAGGCGCGCCGCTGGTCCTCCGCGCTCGCGTACTCGCGGTAGAAGTCGAGCCCGGTCTCGCCGATCGCCCGCACCTTCTCGTGCCGGCCCAGCTCGCGAATTTTCGCCGCCGCGGCGTCGTCGAACCCGCTCGCCTCGTTCGGGTGCCGCCCTATAGCCGCGAAGACCGCCCCGTAGCGCTCGGTGCTCGCCACCGCCTCGGCGTTCGTCTCCGCGTTCATCCCCACCGTCAGCATCCGCACCACCCCCGCTCCGGCAGCCGCGGCGACCAGCTCTTCCTCCTCGCCCTCGCAGAGGAACAGGTGCGTATGGGAGTCGATCATGGGACGAGTCAGCCTATCCTCGCGTGATCGTCGCCCGGGCCACCCTCCTGCTGGTGCTCTTCGCCGCCGCCTGCCTCCCGTCCCCGGCGGCCGCGACCGCAGGGCACCCGCCGCCCTCTCGCCTGTTCGTCATCGTGCTCGAGAACCGCGAGGACGAGGAAGTGGTCGGCAATCCCGAGGTGCCCTACCTCAATGGGCTCTTCGGGCGCGGCGCGGTCACGACCAACTACTACACGCAGGCGCACCCGTCTCTGCCCAACTACCTGGCGCTAATCGCCGGCGACACCTTCGGCGTCAACGACAACTACCTCGACCTTGAATTTGACGCGCCGAACCTGGCGATGCAGCTCTCCCGCGCCGGGATCAGCTGGCGCGCCTACATGGAGGGGATGCCGTACCCCTGCTTCCTCGGCACCGGCTACGGCCGCTACACGAAACGCCACAACCCCTTCGCCTACTTCCCGTCGATCACGAGGGTGCCGAAACGCTGCGCGAACATGGTCCCGGCGACGCGACTGGACCGGGACCTTGAACGTGGCTCGCTACCGGAATTCGGCTGGCTGACGCCCGACCTCTGCCATGACGGCCACGATTGCAGCCTCGGCGCCCTCGACCTCTACCTCTATGAGCTGGTGCCGCGGATCAGGCGGCAGCTCGGGCCGCACGGGCTGCTGGTCATCACCTGGGACGAGGGGCGGACCAACGTCGGCTGCTGCGGGTCCCCGGGCGGCGGCCGCGTCGCCACCGCGCTCCTCGGCCCCGACGTCCAACCCGGCAGGCAAATCGCGATGCTCGCCGACCACTACTCGCTGCTGGCAGCGATCGAGGACCGCTTCGGCCTGCCGCGACTGGGGCTCGCCGGCCTCGCGCAGCCGCTGGCGCCGGCGCTTTTCGCGCTCGGCCGCAGGTGATGATCTAGCCTGCGGCGGATGGCCGACCCCGCCGACTACTACCGCGAGATCTACGCCCGCGGGCTCGGCGGCGAGACGCCGGCGGTGCCGGTCGCGGTCGCCGAGCTGGAGGAGCAGGCGATGGCGGCGATGGAGCCGCGGATCGCCAACTACGTCGGTGCCGGGGCCGGGAGCGAGGAGACGATCCGGGCGAACCTGGAGGCCTTCCGGCGACGCCGGATCGTGCCACGGATGCTGCGCGACGTCTCCGCCCGCGACCTCTCCACCGAGGTCCTTGGCACGACGATGCCGGCGCCGCTGCTGCTGGCGCCGATCGGGGTGCAGCAGGGCGTCCACCCGGAGGGCGAGCTGGCGACCGCCCGCGCCGCCGCCGCGGTTGGCACGCCGATGATCGCCAGCACCGCCTCCCACTTCTCGCTCGAGGAAATCGCCGAGGCCGGCGACGAGGCGCCGCGCTGGTTCCAGCTCTACTGGCCGAACGACCCAGAGCTGGCCCGCAGCTTCGTGCAGCGGGCCGAGCGGGCCGGCTACGAAGCGATCGTCCTCACCGTTGACACCTTCATCCCCGGCTGGAAGCCGCGCGACCTCCAGCAGGCCTGGCTGCCCTTCCTCGAAAGCCGCGGCGTCGGCAACTACTTCCAGGATCCGATCTTCCGCGCCAAGCTGGAGAAGACGCCGGAGGAGGACCCGGGGATGGCGACCGGCCAGTTCCTCGCCGTCCAGGCGAACCCGGCCCTGAGCTGGGACGACCTCGCTCAGCTCCGCGAGATGACCTCGCTGCCGATCCTCGTCAAGGGGATCCAGCTCGCCGACGATGCGCGCGAGGCGGTGCGGCGCGGCGTCGACGGGATCGTCGTCTCCAACCACGGCGGCCGCCAGGTCGACGGGGCCTTAGGCTCCCTCGACGCGCTGCCTGCGATCGCCGAAGCGGTCGGCGACCAAAATCTCGCGATCCTGTTCGACAGTGGGATTCGAGGAGGAGCCGACGTCCTCAAGGCGCTCGCCCTCGGTGCCGACGCCGTCTGCCTCGGCCGCCCCTACCTCTGGGGTCTGGCGCTCGACGGCCAGGCGGGCGTGGAAACCGTGCTGAAGATGGTCCTCGCCGAGCTCGACCTGACGATGGCCCTCTGCGGCCTCACCCGGCTAAACGAGATCGGGCCGGACCTGCTGGCCTAGGGACAGCTGTACGACGACAGCGGTCCCGGCAGAGCGGGGATGTTCAGCACCCCGCCCAGCGTCGTCAGCACCGCGTTCAGTTTGAGGCCGCCGAGCGCGCTTTCGACCGAGTTGAGCTGCGAGGTCAGCGTCGAGCTCTGGGAGCAGAGCGACCCGACCACGCCTTCGAGCGCTTTGACATCCGCGACGGCGGCGATCGCTTCCTTCAGCTGTTGGTTGTTGATCCCGCTGAGGATCGTTTCCAGGCTCGCAACTTTGTTCAGCAGTTCGGTGACTTTGCCTTCGAGCTGTTTGACGACGGTCGCGGTGGCCGGCGTCCCCGGCAGGCCGTTGGTCCCGTTCGTCCCCGTTTCGCCGCTGGCGCCGTTGGACCCCGATTCGCCCTGCGGGCCCGCGGGCCCACTCGCGTACCAGGCGACCTTCTTCCACTTCTTCGGGCACTTGGCCTTGGCGCTGCGGACCACGCGGAGCGTCCCCTTGGCCTTGCCCTTCGCCTTGTAACAGGCGTGGATCTTGCCGTCGTTGGCGACGATGCTCGCGGCCGAGGCGGGCGAGCTGGCCTGAAGGACAAACGCGCACAGCGCCAGCAGGAGCACTGCGAACATCGATCGCTCGGTGGGAGCCCTCCTCCAAAGAACCATGGCGCCGAACTACCCAACCCTGAACCCTTCAACCGCAAATGGGCTGGTAGAGCCAAATTCGTGCAGATTTTGAGTATGCAGCGATCAGTGCAGAAGATCCTCGGGCCGCCCCGTCAAGCCGGCGCCTCGATCTTCGGGAAGAGCGGCGAGACCCGCTCCACCTGCTGGCCGCCGGGGCGGGAGCCGAGCTCGGCCAGCTCGCGCGCGTCTTCGGCGAGCGCCGCCAAGAGCGTCTCGCTGGTGTCCGGCAGGTAGGGGACGAGCAGAAGCGTCGTCACCCGCAGGCCCTCGACCAGGTTGTAGAGAACTTCGTCGAGTCGCTCGGGGTCGGCCTCGTCCTTGGCCAGCTCCCACGGCTTCGTCTCCTCAACGAAGCGGTTGAGGCGACGGACCAGGGCCCAGACGAGGTCGAGCGCCTGGCTGAGCTCGGCCCGGTCGAGCAGCTCGCTGAAGCAGGCGACGGCGCCTTCGAAGTCCTCGGCGAGGGTGGCGTCGACCTGCGCCTCCGGCACCACCCCGTCGCGGTAGCGGTCGACCATCGCCAGCACGCGGCTGGCGAGGTTGCCGTAGTCGTTGGCGAGCTCGGTCTCGTAGCGCTGCTCGAAGCCGGCGGTGGAGATCGAGCCGTCCTGGCCGAAGGAGACCTCGCGGAAGAGGTAGAAGCGCAGAGCGTCGGCGCCGAAGCGGTCGATCACCTCGAAAGGATCGAGCACGTTGCCGAGGCTCTTCGACATCTTTTTCTCGCCCATCAGCAGGTAGCCGTGGATGACCATCCGCTTGGGCGGCTCGAGGTCGGCGGCGAAGCAGAGCGCCGGCCAGATCACCGCGTGGAACTTGAGGATGTCCTTGGCCATCACG
>Ga0207702_10002841_pt1 | contig 16190 bp, 15 predicted proteins | sample KBSCornC62_FD_184302 | JGI IMG/M metagenome (GOLD analysis project Ga0207702, IMG submission 184302) | Corn rhizosphere microbial communities from Kellogg Biological Station, Michigan, USA - KBS Corn C6-2 (SPAdes) (version 2) | ecosystem: Host-associated > Plants > Roots > Rhizosphere > Soil ...
CCATTGTGACGTAGAGGCAGTCCTTGTTGCCGAGCGTGAAGCTCTCTCCGTCGACCAGCACCGTTCCCGCAGTCCTGCCGACATTGACGATCGCGAGCTCGCGCCGCTCCAGGAACGGATGGCCCGCCGCACTCGGCGGCTCGGTCTGGTCGGGAAGCCTCACCGGTGCATCGCCGACCTGAACGCCACCGATCACGAACCGGTCGGCATGCGTGTAGTTCAGCACGCACTCCCCCTCCCGGAACAATCCCCCAATCAGATACCGATCGCGCAACTCGTCATTGCTCACGCACTCCATCATGTCGGGATGCGTCGCGTAATAGGTCTTGTCGAACATGATTTCCTCCACCTCTCCGGTAACCGGTGTCAAATTGCAGCGCAAGCGCCTTTCACGGCTGGGGTGGGGCGACCGATCCGCGCTTCACGAGCGTTGACAGGAACTGGGATGGCTCCTCCGCCTCGTCATTGTCGTCGATGCCGGTGATCAGCTTCAGCGCGGCCGAGCGGCCCATCGCCTTCGTCGGCCAGTGGACCGTCGTCAGTGGCGGCCACAGCCGTGCGGCCAGGGGTTGATCGTCGAAACCGATGATCGATAATTGCTCGGGTATGGACAGGCCGCGCTGGCGTGCGGCGAACAGAACGCCCGCCGCCATATCGTCGTTGCTCGCGAAGATCGCGGTCGGGCGCGGCGACACGTCGAGCAGGCTCTGCGTCGCGGCAATGCCGCTTTCAAACGTGTAATTGCCGTCGGCGATCAGGCTGCGCGGCAGCTTGATCCCTGCCTCGTTCAAGGCATCCTCGAATCCCTGGCGGCGCTCGCGCGCCGAGCGGAAGCCGTGCGGGCCGCTGATCAGGCCAATGCGGCGATGGCCCTGCGCGATCAGGTAGCGCGTCGCCTCGACGACCGCCTGTCGGTCGTTCGACGCGACCATGTTCTGTGGCGCATCGAGCTGAGCCGAGCCCATCCGCACGTAACGACAGCCCAGTTCGTGGCAAAGCTCGGCGAGTTGATCATTCTCCGAGATGGGGGGCAGCAGGATCACGCCGAATGGCCGCTGCCGCGAGATGAAGTCGCCTATATCCGTCAACATCGTCGCCGATCCGCGATCGACCGGCCTCACGACCATCTCGAACTCGGTATCGCGTAGCGCGCCCAATATGCCCTGCTGCACGTTCAGCACGGTCTGCGCGCTTGGATTGTCGTGGACCAGCCCGACCAGGAAATTGCGGCGCAGCGCCAGCGCGCGCGCCTGCGGATTGGGGACGTAGCCGGTCTCCAGAATCACCTTCTCGACCCGGTCGCGCGTATCGTCGTTAAGCAGGGGCGACCGGTTGATGACCCGGCTGACCGTCTTCTTCGACACCCCGGACAGGCGTGCGATATCGTTGATCGTGGGCTTGGCCATTTGTCCCCTGCCGGTCTCGTTCTCCTCCAGCATAACGTGCGCCGCGCATGCTGTCGCGCCGTTCCGCTGCGGACCGGCTTGCGATTGACACCGGTTTCCCTTAATCCAATCGAATGCAGGGGAATGTCGAAGGGGTGAAGGTGGACGAAGGACGCGATCTGCACGGGATCGCGCGCGGTTTCGTGGCGGCACGCCAAGCGGGGAAATCGCTGGCCGCCTATCCGGGCCTATTTCCGCAAAGCCTCGAAGAGGCCTACCGCATCCAAGATCTCGCCATTGCCGAGGACGGCGACCGCGTCGTCGGCTGGAAAGTCGGGCGGATCGCCGAGGCCGACCTGCCCGCTCATGACGTCAATCGCCTGGCAGGGCCGATCTTCGCGCGCTTCGTGCGCGACTATGACGGGCGCGTGGTGCGGATGCCGGTGTTCGCCGGCGGCTTCGGGGCCGCGGAGGCTGAATTCCTGCTCCGCCTCGGTCAGGATGTGCCGCCCCGTCCGCTGGGCTATACGATGGACGAGGCGGCGGAGCTGGTCGATGGGGTGCATGTCGGCATCGAGATTGCGAGTTCGCCTTTCCCTGGCATCAATACCCATGGCCCGGCGGTCACGATCTCCGATTTCGGCAACAATAATGGCCTGGTTGTGGGTGCCGGCATTTCGGACTGGCGCCAGAGCGGGTTCGAGCGCTGGCCCGTCACGCTCCAAGTGGACGGGATCGAGGTCGGCCGTGCGACGACCGAGACGATGCTCGACGGTGCGGTGGGTGCGGTGCGTTTTCTGCTGGAACTGCTCGGGCGTCGCGGCATCGCGCTCCAGAAGGGCAGTTGGGTCTCGACTGGGGCGGTAACCGGCGTTCACGAGGTTCGGCCCGGTCAGACAGTTGTGGCGCGGTTCGGCGCTGATCTGGCAGTAACCTGCATCATCGAGGCGGCGAAGACCGCTTGAACCTGGCGGAGAGCATGAAATGGCGACGAACGATGTGCGACGGCCTGAGATAGCAGCCGCCGCGGAGCGGGTTGGCCGCTATCGCTGGGTGATCTGCGCTTTGCTCTTCGCCGCAACCGCGATCAATTATGTCGACCGGCAGATGATCGGCGTGCTCGAGCCCGATTATCTGCGCCCGGAATTCCACTGGAGCCCGGGCGACTATGCCCGGATCGTGGTCTATTTCCAGCTCGCTTATGCGATCGGCTATCTCGGCTTCGGCAAGATTGTCGACCGGATCGGCGCGCGGTTCGGCTATGCGATCGCCGTCGGCATTTGGACCCTGTTCCATGTGCTGCATGGCGGCGTGCGATCGATCGGCCAATTCGCCATGGCGCGTTTCGGCCTGGGCATCGGCGAGTCCGGCAACTTCCCCGCGGGTGTGAAGGCGGTGACCCAGTGGTTCCCACAGAAGGAGCGCGCGCTCGCGATCGGTGTGTTCAACGCCGGCTCCAATGTCGGCGCGATCCTGACGCCGCTGATCGTCCCGGCGATCGCGCTCAGCTACGGCTGGCGCATGACCTTCCTGGTCACCGGCGTGCTCGGCCTGCTGTGGGTCGCCGCCTGGCTGGCGCTCTATCGCGAGCCCGACGATCATGCCCGTGTCGGCGCGGCCGAGCTGGCCTATATCCGGCAGGATGCGGTCGATCCGCCGATGGCGGTGAAGGGCCTGTGGCTCCAGCTGCTCGGCAAGCGCGAAACCTGGGCCTTCGCGCTCGGCAAATTCTTCATCGATCCGATCTGGTGGTTCTACCTCTTCTGGCTGCCGTCCTACCTGCACGACAAATATCACTTGAACCTGGTCGGCTTCGGCCTGCCGATCGCGGCCATCTACCTGCTTTCGGATCTCGGCAGCGTCGGTGGCGGCTGGCTTTCGGGGCGCATGATTCGCGCCGGTGCTACGCCGAACAAGGCGCGCAAGCTGACGATGCTGATCTGCGCTTGCTGCATTCTGCCAGTGGTGCTGTCGCAATTCATCGACAGCCTGTGGCTCAACGTGCTGGTCATCGGCATCGCGGCCGCGGGACACCAGGCCTTCTCGGCCAATGTTTATACCATCCCCTCGGATACGTTCCCGCGCTTCGCGGTCGGTTCGGTGATCGGCATCGGCGGCACGGTGGGCGCGCTCGGGGGGATGCTTTTCTCCATGTATATCGGCAAGGTGCTCGACAGCCTCGGCACCTATGCGCCGATCTTCGCCGTGGCAGGCGGCTCCTATTTCATGGCGCTATTCTGCATTCAGCTGCTCTCGCCCCGGCTGGAGCCAGCGAAGCTGAAGGAGTGAACCCGGCTCCGGTCGTCACGGGTTTCGCCTTTGTTCGGGAAGCTGTTCTGCCCACTTAGCGATGGCCTTCAACACCGCAACGGCAGCGAGTCCCAATTCCGTAAGTTCATAGACCTGCCGGTCGGCGGGGTGGGGGAGCTCTTTCCTCCGCACCAGGCCGTTGGTCTCAAGATGGCGAAGCCGTGCCGTCAAAATATTGGACGAAATTCCAGCGACTAGCGACCTGATGCGGGAAAACCTGGTGGGCCCGTATGCCAGTATCCGCAGGATCGGGATGATCCATTTGGTCGAAAGAATCTCGTCTGCGGCGGCTATTTGGGGATCGGCAGGTTCCATGCCCGTCAATCCGGTTGGAGATAGTTCGCGGGGTTGCGAATGCCCCCGGATTGCTCAAGCGCGGCCAGGCGCTCCTCGATCGCGGAAAGACGTCGCCGATAATCCTCGTAGGGATCGTAGTCGGTCGCCGAATCGAGCGCATCGAGAATGTCCCTCGTGCGCTGCAACCATCCGGCCAAGCGTTCGGTCAGCACGGGCTATTTCCTTTTGCTGCAACGGGTCGCTTGGCGGCCCGCACCGTCGGGCGGCCATGTCGAAGGTGCCGTGCGTGCGGTTGCAAGGCAGGTGCCTTTCTCATCGTTCGCCGCTTCAGCTGGCCTGAAGCGCCACAGACATGGTTCCCGTCTGTATATCCTCGCCAGGCGGCCTGATGCGGAACCAAAGGGCATAGAGAGCCGGCAGGAACAGCAAGGTCAGGATGGTGCCGCCAAGCGTGCCGCCGATCAGGGTGAACGCCATCGAGCCCCAGAACACCGATTGGGTGAGCGGGATGAAGGCCAGCACCGCGGCCATGGCAGTGAGCATTACCGGGCGCGAACGCTGCACGGTGGCTTCGATGACGGCGTGGTAGGGATCGAGCCCGTCACGCTCGTTGCTGTGAATCTGTCCGATCAGGATCAGCGTATTGCGCATCAGGATGCCGGCAAGCGCGATCAGCCCCAGGATCGCGTTGAACCCGAACGGCTGACCAAAGAGCAGTAGCGTGGGCACGACGCCGACCAGACCGAGCGGCCCCGTCAGCAGCACCATCGTCATCGCGGAGAGCTGGCGCACCTGGAAGATGATGATGATCATCATCAGCACGATCATGATCGGGAAGACGGGTATGAGCGCGGCGTTGGCCTTGCCGGCCTCCTCGATCGAGCCCGCCATATCGATGCGATAGCCGGCAGGCAGAGCCTTGATGATCGGTTGGAGGCGCTGGAGCATCTCGGTCGAAACATCCGGTGGCTGCAGGCCATCGGCGATATCGCCGCGCACGGTGATCGTCGGCGTGCGGTCGCGGCGGCGCAGGATCGGATCCTCCATATGCACTTCGAGCTTGCCGATCTGGCTGATCGGCACCCGCTGGCCCGCGCTGCCCGTCAGCGTGAAGTCGGCGATGCGCGCGGGGTCGAGTCGATTGGGGCCGGCCGAACGGGCGACGACGTCGACCGTGCGGATGTCTTCCCGCACCTGGGCAACGGTTACACCGGTCAGCAGGAATTGGAGTTGCTGGCCGACGTCGGCCGAGGTGAGTCCAATGGACCGCAGCCGGTCCTGGTCGAGCACGAAATGGATCGCCGGTACGCGCTCACCCCAATCGGTGTTCACGGTCCGCATCGCCGGATCGGCAAGCATGGTTGTCCGCACCTTCTCGGCGATCGCGCGGACCGTGGTGAGGTCCGGGCCATTGACCCGGAAGGCGACCGGAAACGCCGAATAAGGGCCGAAGACAAGCTGGGTCGCGCGGACGCGTGCCTCAGGCGCGAGGCCGTCGGCGACCGCCTGACGCAGCCGGAGCTTGAGCGCGTCGCGTGTCTTTTCCGATGGCGTCAACACCACGATCTTCGCGAAGGAGGGGTCGGGTAGCTCGGGCGACAAAGCGAGGAAGAAACGGGCCGCCCCCTGACCGACATAGCTGGTGACGATCTTCGCCTCGGGCTGCTTTCTGAGCCACGTTTCGACCTTGGCCGTCGCGGCGCTGGTGCGCGCGATCGAGCTTCCCTCCGGCATCTGGATCTCGACCAGTACCTCAGGCCGGTCGGACGCCGGAAAGAACTGCTTCCTGACCAAACCCATGCCGAGACCGGCGACGAGGAAGGCCGCTAGCGTCGCAAGCGCGACGGTCTTCTTGCGATGCACCGCCCAGCGGATCACATCACGGATCCGGCGATAATTGGGCGTGTCGTAGATCGCCCCGTGCCCGCCTTCGATCGGCTTGATATCAGGGAGCATCTTCACGCCGAGATAAGGCGTGAAGGCGACGGCCACGACCCACGATGTGATCAGCGCGAAGCCGACGATCCAGAAGATATTGCCTGCATATTCGCCGGCGACCGATTTCGCGAAGCCGACCGGCATCAAGCCGACTACCGTCACCAGCGTACCGGCGAGCATGGGGGCCGCCGTGTGACTCCAGGCATAAGCGGAGGCCGCTATGCGGTCATAGCCTTCCTCCATCTTCACGACCATCATCTCGATCGCGATGATCGCGTCGTCGACCAGCAGGCCCAGCGCGAGGATGAGCGCACCCAAAGTGATGCGGTCGAAGTCCCGTCCCGTGCTCATCATGATGACCAGCACCGCGGCGAGCGTGAGGGGAACGGCGGCGGCGACGACAATCCCGACCCGCCACCCCAGGCTGAGGATGCTCACGATCATGACGACGCCGAGCGCCACGAAGAATTTGAGCATGAACTCGCCGACCGCTTCCTTGATGTTGACGGCCTGGTCGGTGACCTTGGTGAAGCTCATGCCGAGCGGCAGGTCACGCGCGATCGCCCCCGCCTCGGCTTCGAGCGACTTGCCGAGATCGAGGCCGTTCCAGCCCTCGCGCATCACCACGCTGAGCAGCAGCGTCGGCTGGCCCTGGTTGCGGATCAGGTAAGTGGGCGGATCCTCGTAGCCGCGCTTCACGTCGGCAATGTCGGAGAGGCGCAGAGTGCGCCCCTTCGCGACGACCGGCAGGTTGCGGATTTTGTCGAGATCGGTGAAGGCGCCGTCGAGCCGGATCAGTATTTCGGGCCCCTTGGCTTCGATCGAGCCAGCCGGGGTGACCATATTCTGCTGGTTGAGCGCGGCGAAGATGTCGCGAGCCGAAACGCCGAGATTGGCAAGACGGTCGTGCGAGAATTCGACGAAGACGCGCTCGGCTTGCTCACCGAGAATGTTGACCTTCTTGACACCGGGGACGTGCAGCAGCCGCTGGCGCAGCGTCTCGGCCTGCCGCACCAGCTGCCGTTCGGGCTGGCCCGGCGCCTTGAAGGCATAGAGGGCGAAGGTGACGTCGCCATATTCGTCGTTGACGAAGGGCCCGATGACGCCTTGCGGCAGGTTGCGCGCCTCGTCGCCCAGCTTCTTGCGGGCCTGGTAGAACTCCTCCGGAACCTGGTTGGGGGGAGTCCGGTCCTTCAGGGTCAGTGTTATGAAGGCGAGGCCCGGACGCGTGAACGTTTCGGTTCGGTCGTACCAGCGAAGCTCCTGCAGCCGCTTCTCCAGAGGCTCCGCCACCTGGTCCTGCATCTCCTGCGCGGTGGCGCCGGGCCATGTGGTGACGATCGTCAGCGTCTTGATCGTGAAGCTCGGATCTTCCGCGCGGCCGAGCTTGGTGAAAGCGAAGATGCCGGCCAGCGTGATCGCGACAATCAGGAAGAGTGTAACCGAGCGCTCGCGCACCGCGAGGGCGGAAAGATTGAAGCCGCCGCCGCTCATTGGGGATCACCATCCGTTGCCGCGATCCGTACGGCTTCGCCCTGGTGAAGCAGGTGGGCGCCCAGCGCTACGAAGCGTTCGCCCGGCCGAAGCTCGCCTCGCACGGTGGCATCCTCTTCGCCGAGCGCGACGAGGGTGAGCGGGCGCCAGCTCACCGTGGGGCGCGGCCCGGCGCCCACCATCCACACGCCCGGACCCAGGCCATTGTCGTAGATTGCGGCGAGCGGCACATGTGCCGTCGCTGTCAGGCCCGAGACCGGGACGCGGATTGAGACAGTCGCACCGAGCGGCGCCTTCGTCGCCGCGCCTTCGAGAACATAGCGCGCCTCATAGGTACGGGTCGTGGGGTCCGCCGCGTCCGACAGTTGGCGCAGGCGCGCCTGGCTCGCCGCATTGTTACCGAAGATCGCTGCGGTCGCGGTTGAACCGATGGCGGGACGGAGCGTCTCGGGCAGGTCGACCGACGCCTCGCGCGGACCGGCATGCGCGAGACGGACGACGACCTGGCCGGCAGCCACCACCTGCCCAGGTTCGGCAAGCGTCTCGACGACGGTACCGTCCGCGTCGGCCGCCAGCGTGGAATATCGGGCCTCGTTGCGGGCGACGTTGGCTTGGGCGAGCGCGGCTCTCAGCTGTGCCTGCGCCGCGTCCGACGCGGCCTTGGCTTGGTCATAGGCGGAGGCGGATACCGCGCCGGCGGAAACCAGATCGCGAAGGCGCTTCTCGTCGGCGGCTGTCTGGATGGCGCGCGCGCGCGCCGCTTCGACCGTGCCGAGCGATGCGGTGGTCGCCAGCGCGAGATCGGTGCGATCGATCCGCATCAGAGGCTGGCCGCGCCGAACGACCTCGCCGGCATTGACCAGGCGTTCGACTACCTTGCCGCCGACCCGGAAGCCCAGGTCGCTCTGGACACGGGCAGATACCACGCCGGTAAACTCGCGTGTCCCGCCCTCTGCCGGTTGCGCAATGGCGGTCCGGACCAGCGGAGGCTGGGTACGGGGGTCGGTTTCCGCCCGGTGGCAACCCGCGAGAGCGGCAAACAGCGCGACAGATATTCCGACACGCTCGTTGAAACGATGCGACACGCTCGAATCCTCCAAATCGAGGACCTGTATACGAGTAACTAATTTGTCAAGTAGTCACAACCGCCGCTACGGCGCGAGGCTCCTCAAAATGAGTCCGGCGACCTCGGTCTGGGCATCGGGCAGCAGATCGAGATTGCGTTCCAGGTGCAGCGGATCAATGAAGGGCTTCATCGCGTAAAAGATCGCGCGACAGGTCTCGTCGAGCGGAGTCTTGCGCTCGAACTCTCCGCTTTCCCGACCGCTTTTCACGATCTCGACGATCATCTGTTGCAGCTCTTCGCTATAGCCGCGTGCGGAGCACCATTGCTCGGACGCGGCCAGCGCGGCAATCTCGTAAAGCTTCCGATCGTTGAAAAACAACGAAACGCTCAAGGTGGTTATACTCTTGAAAAAGCGCCTGAAACGGTCTGTCGCGCTCCCGCCCTCATCGATAGCCTGCCGGGATTCGGCGATCAGCTTTCCCAGGCACGCGCTGCAGATCGCTTCTCCGATCGCCTGCTTCGACTCGAAGAATCGATAGATGTACGCCTTGGAAAAGCCGATCTCGCGCGCCAGATCCGAAACCGTGGTCTTGGCGTAGCCGTACCGCGCGAAACATTCGTGCGCCGCCTCGACGATCTGGTCGCGAACGGCATGTTCGGCAGGCCCCCGTGCGGGGGGTTCGGGTGCGAACTGTTCCATGGCCTCTAAATAGCCGCTTCGCGCTGCATTGACAATTGTGACCAATATACTTATTAGTCACAACCTTAAAATTTTGTCCGAGGACCGACAATGCGGCCATTGCGTCGAGCGGCGGGCGCCGCCCTTATCGCCCTGTTCATCAGCGGATGCGCTGTCGGGCCGCGCTATGTGCCGCCATCTCCACCTCCCGCAACGAGCTTCGTTGGCGCGCGCGCGATCGAGGAACGGCAGGCCGTATCGGCGCCCGCCGATCTCGTCGCCTGGTGGAACGCGTTCAACGACCCGCTGCTCAGCAATCTCGTTGAACGCGCTTTGGCGCAGAACCTCGATCTGCAGCAGGCGATAGCCCGCGTCGGCCAAGCGCGTGCCGCGCTGACGGCCGCAAATGCCGCCTTGTTGCCGTCCGGTCAGGTGAGCGGCACGGCAGGTACCAATTACCAATCCCTCCAAACCCCAATCGGCCGCATCGCCGGCGCGTTCCCGGGCTCCCAGCGTCGGACGGACATTTACGAGCTGGACCTCGGCGCCAGTTGGGAAGTGGACATGTTCGGTGGCCGAAGCGCCGCACGCGATGCCGCGCGTGCCGACTGGCAGGCCTCCGCCGCAGCGGCGGTCGCGGCACGGCTCGCGGTCGCCGCACAAGTGGCCGACACCTATATCGCGATCCGCGCGCTGCAAATGCGGCTCGCCGTCGCGCGCGACCAGATCGCAACCCAGCAGCGGCTCGTCGATCTTGTTGCGCTCCAATACCGCAAGGGAGTCGCAGCCGAGCTTCAACTGCGTCAGGCTGAGGGCGCGCTCGCGCCGGTGCGTGCATCGGTGCCAGCGCTGCAGAACGAACTCGATATGGCGCAGAACGCGCTCGACGTGCTGCTCGGCGTCCAGCCGGGAACGACGCGCACCGAACTGGCCGTGCCGGCGCCGCTCCCTGTCGCTCCGCCGATTTCTGGCGCGGGCGGGCCTGCTGCGCTGTTGCGCAGGAGGCCGGACATCATCGCCGCCGAGCGCGCGCTCGCGGCCTCGAACGCCCGCATCGGCGTGGCCGTTTCGGAATATTATCCCAAATTCTCGTTGAGCGGGCTGCTCGGCACGGCGACCATGGGGGCGGGCGGGCTTTTCAGCGCGGGCGCGACGCAGGCGAATGGCGTGCTGGGCCTGCGGTGGCGGCTGTTCGATTTCGGTCGGGTGGATGCGGAGATCAAGGCCGCCAAAGGACGCAATGCGGAAGCGCTGGCGGCCTATCGCCTTGCGGTGCTCCGCGCATCGCAGGATGTCGAGGATGCATTCTCGACGCTCGTCCAGCAGGAGGCGCGCACGCACGCGCTGACTGAGGGTGAGGTTTCGCTGGTCCGTGCCCGCGATGCGTCATCCGCCGCCTATAAAGGCGGGGCTGCAAGCCTGATCGACGTACTCGACGCGGATCGCCGTCTGCTCGAAAACAGGGATAATATTGTCGAGGCCCGCGCGGCAGCGGCCCACGGCGCCGTGGCTTCGTTCCGGGCGCTCGGTGGAGGGTGGGATCCTGCCCCGATCGCGCGGTGAGTCGATGAACGCCCCTGAGCCGAAGAAGGGGAAAGCCGTCGCAAGCTCATCTCGATCGAGAGTGGCTCCCCGAGTTGGATTCGAACCAACGGCCGCTCGATTAACAGTCGAGAGCTCTACCGCTGAGCTATCGGGGAACATGCCATTCTGGCCTGCGAAGGCGCGCCCTATACCAAAGCGTCGCGCGGGCGCAAGCGGTTCCGGACACTAAAATTTATCCCTCGGGATTCAGATCGCGAACTGCTCCATAGCGATCCGGTCGTCGAGCGCATGCTCGGGATCGAACATCAGATTGAGCACGTTGCTGCGATCGACCGTCACCTCGACGCTGGCGACGTCGCGCACCTCGCGCTGGTCTGCCACGGCGCTGACCGGGCGTTTGATCGGATCGAGCACGCGGAACTTGATCCGCGTCTGGTCGCGCAGGATCGCGCCGCGCCATCGGCGCGGGCGGAACGGGCTGATCGGCGTCAGCGCGACAAGCGCGCTTTCCAGCGGCAGGATCGGTCCATGCGCGGAGAAATTATAGGCGGTCGATCCCGCAGGCGTGGAAACCAGCACGCCGTCCGCGACCAGTTCGGCCAGCACCACACGGTCGTCGACACTCACCTCGATCCAGGCGGTCTGGCGGGTTTCGCGCAACAGCGACACTTCGTTGATCGCCGAGAGCGAGACTTTCTCCCCCTCGATCGTGATCGCATCCATCCGGATCGGCGCGACCTTGATCGTCTTGGCCGCCATCAGCCGGTTTTCGAGCAGATCCGGCGACCATTCGTTCATCAGGAAGCCGACCGTACCCAGATTCATCCCGAACACGGGCAAGGCGCGGTGCCGGTCGAGCATCTGGTGCAGCGTCTGCAACAGGAACCCATCCCCGCCCAACGCGACCATGATGTCCGCTTCCTTAGGCGAAACCCATTCGTAGCGTTGCTTGAGTGTCTTCGCCGCTTCCTGCGCCTGTTCCGAAGGCGAGGCGGCGAGCGCCAGCTTGCGTTCGCCGCTCATCCGCCCGTCACGTTCATATGGCGCGCGACCGCGGGCGCGGGCGCTTCGATCCGGAAGGCGTGCCGCTCCGGCTTGGCCGCCATCGCGCGATCGAGCGCCTGGTCGAGCGCCGCCCGCCCGCCTTCGCGCAGCGCCGCGCGCAGATCGATCCGGTCCTCGCGGCCAAGGCACAGATACAGCGTCCCTTCCGCCGTCAGCCGCACCCGGTTGCAGCCCGCGCAGAAATTGTCGGTAAGCGGGGTGATGAAGCCGATCTTCGTATCCAGCTCGGCGACGCGGAAATAGCGCGCCGGGCCGCCCGTGCGCTCGGACAGCGGCGCCAGGGTGTAAAGGCTCTCAATCTCGCGCCGCACGCCGTCGAGCGGCAGGTAGCGGTCGGTGCGGTCCTCCTCGACCGCGCCGAGCGGCATCGTCTCGATCAGCGTAAGATCATGCCCCTCGGCCGCGCACCAGCGGAGCATCGGTATGATCTCATCGGCGTTGAGTCCCTTCAGCGCCACCATGTTGATCTTGATACGCAGCCCCGCGGCCTTGGCGGCGCCGATGCCGTCCAGCACCTTCGCGACATCGCCCGTGCGCGTAATGTGCCGGAACCGCGCGGAATCGCGGCTATCGAGGCTGACATTGATCCGCCTGACCCCCGCCGCCGCCAGCGCCGGGGCTTCCGCCGCCAATCGCGTGCCGTTGGTGGTGAGCGTGAGCTCGTCGAGCCCGTTGCCCAATCGCTGCCCGATCCGCTGTGCGAGCTCGGCCGTCCCGCGCCGCACCAGCGGCTCGCCGCCGGTCAGCCGGATCCGCCGCACGCCGCGCGCGATGAAGGCGTCGGCGATCTCGGCGATTTCCCCGATCTCCATCAGCCGGCCGGCGGGCAGGAACTGCATCTCCTCGGCCATGCAATAGCGGCAGCGGAGGTCGCAGCGGTCGGTGACCGATATGCGCAAATAGGTGATCGCGCGGCCGAAGCCGTCGATCAGGGGTTTGATGGAGGGCGGGGCCTCGGCCATGTGCGCTAGTTAGGGCCTGGAGCCGGGACCGGCAATGGCCGTACGAATCGGGCCCGGCGCCATCCCGGCTGCCGGACCCGACCCGATCCTCGACATGGGTGCTGCCTGCGCAGCAACGACGGCCCTGTGGGGGTAGGCCGCCATGTCGGCGCAGAGGTTCCTTGCGGAACAGGCCGACATCCATGTCATCCCTCGGCAAAAACGATGCCCTTGGGGGGTAGCATCGCATACGCCGCCGAGGGGAACCTTAGCCTGCAAGCCCTTCCGTCAAAAAGCGGAAGGCCTGCTTCCAGGCATTCAGTACCGCGTACGTGCCCATCTTGCCTAAGGCTTCTCCCAAAGCCAACATCAAGGCGGGCTCCATCGACGAATAAATTGACTCCGAACTCAATTTTTCCGTCGGGGTGAGCAAACGGGGCAACGTTGCCGGCCATGTCCGGCGCGCAACGGCCGCGATCGCTTCGAGCAAACCGACGACGCGGCCTTCGAGCGCGAATTCCGCGAACAGCAGGTGACGCGCGGCCTCCGAGGGCACATGATGCCACATCCGGAAGGTTATCGCGGCAGCCTTTGCCTGGACGTCGGGCGCGGTGGCCTCGACGATCGCGATCGTCTCAATAGGTAGCGTCTGCACGAAAACTCACGCGACGGTTACAGGGATTTTCGGGGGAGCGAAGGCAGGGCTTCTATCGTTTCGCCCCCGTCCTGTCTTTGCGCTGGAACAAGTAAGGCGACATTGCATACGAATACATTTATAAATCCCGGCGGAGCGGCACGGGGGGACCGGCGCCGTATGCCAATCGGGCGGGGGCGATGCGCAATACCCCACTGTTCGCAGGATTGAGCGAGGCGGATTGCATCGCGCTTCAGCAACGTGCCCATCCGCGCACATTTGCCGAAGGCGAGAATCTTTTCACCCAAGGCGATAGCGCCGACGCGCTGTTCGTCATCACCAAAGGGCGGGTGAAGGTGTGGCGCGCGTCGGAGGATGGTGGCGCGCTGACCCTGACCTTGCTGAGCCGCGGTCAGCCGATCGGAACGCTCGGCGCGGCGGAAGATCGGCGCAACCACGCCACCGCCACCGCGGTCACGCCGGTCGAAGCGATGGCCTGGCCGATCGAGGCGTTGCGCCAGCTGATGGAAACCAGCGCGCCGCTCGCTGCCAACATCCTGCGGACCGTCACCAATTATGCCGAGCAATTGATCGAGCGCCTCGAGGAGATGGCGAGCGTGCCGGTCGAGCAAAGGATCGCGCGCACCTTGTTGCGTATGGCGCGCCGCGCTTATGGCGAGGAAACCGCCGACGGTTGCGAACTGCCTTTGTCGCGCCAGGATCTGGCCGATCTCACCTCGGCGACCCTGCCTACCGTCAGCCGCATCATGAGCCGCTGGCGCATGAAGCGGCTGATCGCGGGCACACGCGGCCGGGTGAAATTGCTCAATCTGGACGCGCTCGCGCGCATCGCGGAGCGTCCCCCCACCTGAATCCCGTCCGCATTGGATCAGCCTTCCGCCTCGGTCGTTCACGAGGAGGAGAGGCGAGAATCACGATGCGTGAAGGCGCGATCATGCGAGAGGGGCAGGTGCTGGCCAACGCGATGCGCGCGGCCGCCGAACTTTTGCCCGATATCGACGATCCAGCCTTCGCCGATGCGTTCGACCGCTTCGGCGATGCGCGCGTGGTGCTGCTGGGCGAGGCGAGCCATGGCACTTCGGAATTCTATCGTGCGCGCGCCGCGATCACGCGCCGGCTGATCGAGCGCCACGGTTTCACCATCGTCGCGGCCGAGGCGGACTGGCCCGACGCCGCCACGATCGACCGTATCGTGCGGCACAAGCCGCCGCGGATGGCCGGTGGCGCCTTTTTCGACCGCTTTCCGACCTGGATGTGGAAGAATAGCGATATGCTCGCCTTCATCGGCTGGCTGCGCGACCATAATGCGGCTCTGCCGCCGGAGCGCCGTGCGGGCTTCTACGGACTCGATCTCTACAATCTGAACGGCTCGATCCGCGCGGTGATCGACTATCTCGACCGGGTCGATCCCGAGGCCGCGCAACTCGCGCGGATACGTTATGGCTGCATCCGCCCATATAGCGAGGATCCCGCGGTTTACGGCCGGCTTGCCCTGACCGAAGGCTTCTCGCGCTGCGAAACCGCGGTGGTCGAGATGCTGACCGATCTGTTCGCGCGGAGCCGCGAGCAGGGCGGGGCACAGGATGAGGAACTCTTCGATGCCGCCGCCAACGCACGGCTGATCGCCAATGCCGAGGCATATTACCGCGTGATATATTATGGCTCGACCGAGAGCTGGAATCTGCGCGACAGGCATATGTTCTCGACGCTCGATCTCCTCCTTTCCAGCAAAGGCGAGGGCGCCAAGGCGGTGGTCTGGGCGCATAACAGCCATATCGGCGATGCGCGTTTCACCGACATGGGCAATGAACGCCACGAGCTCAATCTCGGTCAGCTTTGCCGCGAAGCGATGGACGGACGAGCCCAGCTGATCGGTTTCGGCACGCACACGGGCACGGTCGCCGCCGCGACCGACTGGGACGGGCCGATGGAGGTCAAGCGCGTCACGCCCTCACGCCCCGACAGCTACGAAAGGATCGCGCACGACACCGGGCTGGATCGCTTCCTGCTCGATATGCGCGCGGGCCAGAATCAGGAGGCGCGCGCCGCCCTGATGCAGCCACGGCTCGAACGCTTCATCGGTGTGATCTACCGGCCCGAGACCGAGCGCCGGAGCCATTATTCGGGCGCGATCCTGCCCGAGCAGTTCGACGCTTATGTCTGGTTCGACCGGACGCGGGCGGTGACGCCGCTTTCAGCCGCGACGGGCCACGACGGCGGCGAGGAAACCTGGCCCTTCGGATTGTAGGAATAGCCCCACATCGTTCGCGCTGAACTGTCGAAGCGCCGCCCTTCTATACGCGGGAGTAGGCAGATGGCAGGACGGCGGCTCTTCGCCGCCGAGAATGACGTGGCCCGATGTCCCCCGGACATCGGCTCTAGGTCATTCTTCCCCGAACTTGTCCTCGACCAGGGCGCACAGCGCCGTGAGCGCGTCCTCGGCGCCATCGCCGCTCGCGCTGATGATCACGCTGTCGCCCATCGCCGCGCCCAGCATCATCAGTCCCATGATCGAGGTGCCGGCGACCTTGGATCCGTCTTTCTCGACCTCGACCGCGGCCGGTTGGCTCGATGCAAGCGTGACGAACTTGGCGCTCGCGCGCGCGTGCAGGCCGCGCTTGTTGGTGATGGTGACGGTCCGCTCGACCATCATGCGGCAGCCGCTCCCAGCACTTCGGAAGCGACCGAAATATATTTGCGGCCCGCTTCGCGCGCGGCGGCGACCGCGGCCTGGACCTTCATCATCTTGCGCGCGCCTTCCAGCCGGATCAGCATGGGCAGGTTGACGCCTGCGATCACCTCTACCCGGCCCGGC
>Ga0207702_10002844_pt1 | contig 16184 bp, 10 predicted proteins | sample KBSCornC62_FD_184302 | JGI IMG/M metagenome (GOLD analysis project Ga0207702, IMG submission 184302) | Corn rhizosphere microbial communities from Kellogg Biological Station, Michigan, USA - KBS Corn C6-2 (SPAdes) (version 2) | ecosystem: Host-associated > Plants > Roots > Rhizosphere > Soil ...
CCCAAAGCCACGCCGGCCTATGAGGCCAAGCCCGTAGTGTCGCGGATCGAGCCGGGTATCACTTCGCACGCGTCCGAGATCAAGCAGGCTTCCGAGCGGCACAAGATCGTCTGGAGCGGCTTCCTGGTCGCGCCGGAAAGCGGGACCTATCGGATCGCGGTTACGGGCGTGAAGGGATCGCTCGACGTCGGCGGCAAGCCAGCCGTGTCGTCCGACCGTTATTCCCACTGGGGCGAACCGCTGCATCTGGTCGACGTCAAGCTGGAGAAGGGGCAGCGCTATCCAGTGCATTTCCAGACCGAGGCGCCCGGCGTTTCGGCGGGAACGGGCATGTTCTGGAAGCGGATCTCGACCGATCTCGATCGCGATCTCGCTGCGGGGGCGGCGAATGCGGACGTGGTCGTCGCGGTGGTCGGCCTGACCTCCGACCTTGAAGGCGAGGAGATGCCGGTCCATGTCGAAGGCTTCTCGGGCGGCGACAAAACTACACTCGATATTCCCGCCGACCAGCGCCGCCTGTTGGAGAAAGCGCGGGCGCTCGGCAAACCGCTGATCGTCGTGCTGATGAACGGCAGCCCGATCGATCTTGCCTGGGCGAAGGACAACGCCGCAGCCATTCTGGAGGCTTGGTATCCGGGCCAATCGGGCGGCCTGGCGGTCGCCAATGTGCTGTCCGGCAAGGCCAATCCCGCCGGCCGCCTGCCGCTTACTTTCTATCACAGCGTCGAGGATCTGCCGCCGTTCGACAATTATGCGATGACCGGGCGCACCTACCGCTATTTCGCCGGCACGCCGGTTTATCCGTTCGGCTATGGCCTGAGCTACACCAGTTTCTCTTATGGTCCGCTCAAGCTCGCGCCGGCCGCGGGCGGCGCCGAACAGGGGCTGCACGTCACGACCGAAGTGCGCAACACCGGCGCCGCGGCCGGGGACGAGGTGGCCGAGCTTTACCTCAACTTCCCGGATGCGCCCGGAACCCCGCGCGTGGCCTTGCGCGGTTTTCAGCGGCTCACGCTGAAGCCGGGCGAAAGCAGGGTGGTCAGCTTCGATCTGTCTCCGCGCGACCTGAGCAGCGTCGCGCCGGATGGAACGCGCCTGGTCGTGCCCGGCCGTTACCGGGTCAGTGTCGGCTCGGGCCAGCCCGACAGCGGCGTTTCTGGGCAGTCGGCCAATTTCGAGACGCATGCCGCAGTCGTGTTGCCGCGATAAAGACGTGATCCGCATGGACGCAATCAGCCGGCGCGCTTTCCTTCTGGCCGGCGCGGCCGGCGTGGCGCTGCCCGAATGGGCGATGCCCGCCGGCCGGGGCTCCGTCACACCGGATTTTGTGTCCTGGCTGCCCGACGGCGTGCTCGAAATATCCGGGCTGACCGATCGTGCCTTCCGCGTGCGTTTCGTACCCGCCATCCGGCGCGGCGCACCGGCGGAAAGCCCCGTGCTGCTCCCCTCGGATTCGCGGGGACGCGTGGTGCGAAGCAAGCGGGGTGGAACCACCATCCTCAGCCTGCCGTTTCTGCGTTGCGAGGTGGATGCGCACGCGACTTTGCGCTTCTTCGATTCCGCAGGCCGTCTTCTGCTGGCGGAGGCGCCAGGTTCGCGCAAGCTTCTGCCCGCGCGCCTGTACGACGAGCCGGTCTACGAGGCCGAGCAAGGGTTCGAATCCCCGCCCGACGAATATCTGTTCGGCACAGGCTGTTTCCAGGATGGCGCGCTAAACCTGCGTTCGCTTCCCCGCCGGCTGACGCAGGTCAATACCCAGATCAGCCAACCCTTCCTGCTGTCGAGCAAGGGCTATGGGCTGCTATGGCACAATCTCGGCATGAGCGAGCTGAACATGCCGTCCAACCGGCTGCTGCTCGAAAAGCGGGCCAGCGGCGATGCCAGCGTCAGCAATGTCACCACAACCGGCGGCAATGCCCGGGTCTCGCGCCGGATGGCCAGCTTCGAGGGCGAGATAGAGGTCAAGGAGCAGGGGCGCTACGCCTTCCTGCTCGACATCGGCCAGAAGATGGCGTCGCGCCATTACGTCGAGATCGACGGCAAGGCTTGTGTCGATTTCGCCAATCTATGGCTTCCGCCGACGACCAGCTTCTTCGCCGATCTGGCACCCGGCAAGCACCACCTCCGGGTCGAGGCCAATGAAACGGATGCGCCGATCCTGCTCCATGGGCCTGCGCAGTCGCAAACCGTCTGGCGTTCCCCGGTCGCCGAAGCCATCGATTATATCGTTATTGCTGGCCCGCACGCGGACGCGGTGATGGCGGGTTATCGCGCGCTGATAGGCCCGACGCCGATGATGCCGCGCTGGGCCTATGGCTATATCCATTGCCGCGAGCGCTTCCATTCGTCGGCCGAGATAGTCGACACGCTGCGCGAATTTCGCCGCCGCCGCCTGCCGATCGATATGATCGTGCAGGATTGGCAATATTGGGGGAAATATGGCTGGAACGCGATGCGCTTCGACGAGCGCTTCTATCCGGATCCGGCCGGCCTGGTGCGCGATATCCACGCGCTCGATGCGCGCTTCATGCTGTCGGTCTGGTCCAAGATCGGACGCGAGACGGAGCTCGGCAAGGATGCCGCGCGGCGCAATTTCTATATTCCCGGCACCGAATGGATCGATTTCTTCAATCCCCAGGCGCGCGCTTTCTATTGCGCCAATCACGATCAGCGACTGGGCAAGCTCGGCATCGACGCCTGGTGGCAGGACGCGACCGAGCCCGAGAATGACGATCTGGTCGGGCGCGTGACCGCGGCGGGCAGAGGCGAGCGCGTCCGGCTGACCTATCCGCTAGAGGTTGCCCGCGCGGTTTACGAGGAACGGCGTCGCGACGAGCCCGACACGCGCCCGATGATCCTTACGCGCTGTGCTTTCCCGGGGCAGCAGCGCTACGCGGCGGCGACCTGGTCGGGCGATATCGGCAGCGACTGGGAAACGCTCAAACGGCAGATCCCCGCAGGCCTCAACATGGCCGCTGCCGGCTATCCTTACTGGACGGTCGATGCGGGCGGTTTCTTCCGGCCGGGCAACGGCCAGTATGACGATCCCGCCTACCGGGCGCGCTTTCTGCGCTGGTTCCAATATGCCACTTTCCTGCCGCTCCAGCGGGTCCACGGCTATCAGACCGATACCGAGTTCTGGCGTTACGGCGAGCAGGTCGAGGATGTGGCCCGCCGCTATCTGGAACTGCGCTATCGGTTGCACCCCTATATCTACAGCATGGCGGCCGAGACGATGCGGACCGGCGTGCCGTTGATGCGGCCTTTCGTTTTCGATTTTCCGGACGACAAGCGCGCTCTGGAAGAGCGCCATTCCTATCTGTTCGGGCGCGCTTTGCATGTCGCGCCCGTCCTGGCCGAGGCGGAAAGCTGGCCGGTCTATCTGCCGCAATCGCCGAGCGGCTGGTTCGATTTCTGGACGGGCAGCCGGCGCGCGGGAGGACAGCAGCATCTGGTCCCGGCGCCGGTCGAAAAAATCCCGCTGCACGTCCGGGCAGGAAGCATCGTTCCGATCGGCCCGGTGCTGCAGTCGACCGCTCAGTATAGGGGCGAGCATCTTGCCCTTCGCGTCTTTCCGGGGCGCGATGGCAGCTTCGAGCTGTACGAGGATGACGGCCTCAGCAACGCCTACGAGCGTGGCGCCTACAGCGTGATCCCAATGCGCTGGGATGATGCGCGTGGTGAACTGCAGCTCGGTCCGCGGCACGGCGCATTCGCCGGGATGCAAGCATCACGCGCATTGTCCATGCGCCTGGCCGGGCAGGGCGGCGTTCTGGACGAGACGGGCGGGGAGCGGACGATCCGCTACGCAGGCACGCCGGTGCGCGTTCGGCTGACCTGACCCCGCTCGCTCAGGTTGGTCGGAGATCGGGCCCGGTCAGGCGTTTGGGGCGACCCGGCGTAAGCGCGATTTTGACCCTTGTGTCGCCGAGCCGAACGGTTCGGACCGAAGCCTGGTCGGCGGTAAGTGTCACATTCGCGAGCCCGCCGCCTTGCCAGGCGAGATCGACCCGGCAGGCGCCACGCGCGCGCAGCCCGCGCACCGAGCCCGAAGGCCAGGCGCGCGGGAGTGCCGGCAGCAGCAGGATCTCGTCGCCGCTGCTCTGCATCAGCATCTCGGCGATCGCGCGGGTGCCGCCAAAATTGCCGTCGATCTGGAAGGGCGGATGTGCGTCGAACATGTTGGGGTAGGTCCGCTCGGGGCCGAGCAGGAATTTGAGGATGCGATGTGCGTGATCGCCGTCGCGCAGCCGCGCCCAGAGATTGGCGCGCCATGCGGTTGCCCAGCCGGTCGATTCATCGCCGCGCAGCTCGAGCGAGCGCTGCGCCGCGCGGGCGAGAGCCGGGGTATCGTCCAGATTGATCTGGTGGCTCGGAAAGAGGCCGTAGAGATGCGAGACATGGCGGTGATGGGGATCGGGGGCGTCCGCGTCCCAATCCTCCTGCCACTCCTGAAGCTGGCCCTGCTTGCCGATCTTGTCGGGCGCAAGCCGGGCACGCGTGGCATGGAGCTGCGCGGCGAAATCTGCGTCGGTGCGAAGGATTGCGGCAGCGCGGGCGGTCTGATCGAACAGGTCGCGCAATATCTGCTGGTCCATCGCCGGGCCTGCGCAGAGCGAAGATCCATGCGAATGAATATTTTCCGGCGAAACCGATGGGTTGGTGACCAGATTGCCGGTCGCCGGATCGGTCTGCAGCACGTCGAGGAAGAAGAGCGCGGCGCCGCGCATCAGCGGATAGACCGAACGCAGATAGGCCTCGTCACGACCATAATCATAATGGTCCCACAGATGTGTGCAGAGCCAGGCCCCACCGGTCGGCCAAAGGCCCCATTGCGCTGCGTCGATAGGGGCGGAAGCGCGCCACAGATCGGTATTGTGATGCGCGACCCAGCCGCGCGCGCCATACATTTCGCGGGCGGTGCGCGCGCCGGTCTCGGCCAGGCTGCGTACCATTGCCACCAGCGGGGCCACACATTCGGCAAGCGCCGTCGGCTCGGCCGGCCAGTAATTCATCTCTGTGTTGATATTGATCGTATATTTCGAGCCCCAGGGCGGCCGGGTGGATTCGTTCCACAGTCCCTGCAGGTTGGCCGGCTGTCCGCCCGGGCGGGACGAAGAAATGAGCAGATAGCGCCCATAATCGAAGTACAGCGCGGCAAGCGCGGGGTCGTCCGCGCCTTCGCTGGTGCGGATGCGTATATCGGTGGGCTGATCGGCGGCGGACGTCCGTCCAAGATCGAGGCTGACGCGCCGGAACAGTCGTTGATGCTCGGCCGATGCATCGGCGCTGATCCGCGCGAACGAGCGCCGACTGGCTTTCGCGATCTGATCGCGGACGATCGCTTCCGGATCGCCGCTCACATCGGCGAAGTTCCTGTAGCTGGCCGCCATCGCCAGCAGGATCGTTACCGCATCGGCACCGCGAACTTCGGTATGCGTGTCGTGCGTGGTCAGCTTTCCGCCTTCGATCCGGGTTCGAGCCAGAGCTTCGAAGCGGAGCGCACCTGGGTTTCCCTGATCGGCGGGCCCCTTACCCGACAGTCGAATCACGTCCCCGGTTGTCGATGAAGCGGCGGATTGGGGCGTGGTCAGGGATATATCGAGGTCGAGCGCGCGCGGCTTATCCGCACTGATCCGGACCGCGATGACCTGGTCGATCGCCGAGGCGATGACTTCACGCCGGATCGTGACGTTTCCGACGGTGAAGCGTGTCGAGGCTATCGCCGAGTCCAGATCGAGCTCGCGCCGATAGTCGCGCGCTGCCGCCGGGTCGATGCCGGGCATTTCGATCACCAGATCGCCGATCGGCTGATAGGACATCTGCCCGAGCGGCTTGGCCATCACCTGCGCATTGGCGAGCGCCTGTGCTTCTGCGAAGCGGCCCGCGAAGATCAGGCGCCGCACCTCGGGCAAGGCGTCGTGCGCGGTCGGGTTGACCGGGTCGTAGGGACCGCCACTCCAGAACGTGTCTTCGTTCAGCTGCAGCCGCTCCCGGGCGATGCCGCCGAAGACCATGGCGCCGAGCCGGCCATTGCCGACGGGCAAAGCCTCCACCCATTGCGCAGCGGGCTGGCGATACCAGAGCTTGAGATCCGACGAGGACAGGGGCGCCGCATGCAATCCGTCGGAAAGCGCGAATCCGGCCGCCAGGCTCGCCGTTCCGCTTAGTGCCGCGCGTCGCGTTATGCCTCGCCTCATGACCACCCTCCCTGGTAGGTTATCCTATTATCTTGTCTGACTATTTCGAGCGCGGACCCTCGTCAAATCATGCGCGGTGACCGCCCCTGAAAAAATGTGGGCCTGCCGAGGGCAGGCCCATGAGGAGGGATTTGCACCGCCACGGGTGTCTGAGGCGATAGCATCCCCATTTACTCAGACAAATTATCCCGGGTCAATATGGAAACGTTTGCAGGAATCCTTTGCGGGCTTGCCAGAATGCGAGGGTCTCAATAGCATTTGTCCGACATTTTGGAGAGGGGCGACATGCGGGCGATACGTTCGGCGATTTTGGCTTTGGGACTTGTTTCGCTGCCTTTGGCGCAGGCGGGCGCGGTCGAGACCGCCTCGGTCACCATCCGCGCCGATCAGCCCGGCCCACAGGTCAATCGCCAGATTTTCGGCCAGTTCGCCGAACATCTCGGTCACGGGATCTATGGCGGCATCTGGGTCGGTCCCAAATCGCCGATCCCCAACGTCCATGGCTATCGCAAGGACGTGGTCGATGCGCTCAAGGACCTGTCGGTACCGTTCGTGCGCTGGCCGGGCGGCTGTTTCGGCGACACCTATCACTGGCGCAACGGCATCGGCCCGCAGGCCAAGCGTTCGGTCATGGTCAACACCAACTGGGGCGGCGTGACCGAGGATAACAGCTTCGGCACGCACGAGTATTTCGGCTTCCTCGATCAGATCGGCGCCGAGGCCTATGTCTCGGGCAATGTCGGCAGCGCCGCGCCGAGCGAGCTTGCCGAGTGGGTCGAATATATGACCTCGCCAACCGGTTCGTCGCTGGCCAAGGAGCGGGCCGCCAACGGCCATCCCGCGCCATGGAAGGTATCGTATATCGGGATCGGCAATGAATTGTGGGGCTGCGGCGGCAATATGCGCGCCGAATATGCCGCCGACGTCACCAAGCGTTATTCAAGCTTCATCCGTCCGGGCAACGGCAAGGCCATCAAGGTCGCGAGCGGCGGGCTTGAGGACGATTACGCCTGGACCGAGACGATGATGCGCGAGGCCGGCAAGGACATAGACGGCTATTCGCTCCATTATTACGTCTTCCCCGGCGGCTGGGCGCACAAGGGTTCCGCGACCGATTTCACGGAGAGCGAATGGGCGCAGACCCTCTCGAAAGCGCTCCATATCGACGAGCTGATCGCCAAGCAGTCGGCGGTGATGGACAAATATGATCCGGCCAAAAGGATCTGGCTGTCCGTCGACGAATGGGGCACCTGGTACGATGTCGCGCCGGGCACGAACCCAGGCTTCCTCTACCAGCAGAACAGCCTGCGCGATGCGCTGGTCGCGGCGACGACGATCAACATCTTCGTCAAGCATGCCGACCGCGTGAAGATGGCCGCGATCGCGCAGATGGTGAACGTGCTGCAGGCGATGATCCTGACCGACGGCAACCGCATGGTGAAGACGCCGACTTACTATGTCTTCAAGCTTTACAAGCCGTTCCAGGATGCGACCCAGCTGCCGGTCGAGGTCAAGTCGTCCTGGTATGGCAAGGACGATTGGGGCATGCCTGCGATCAGCGCGGCGGCCGCGCGCGACAAAGCGGGCGTGATTCACATTGCGCTCGCGAACCTGGATCCCAACCAGCCCGCGACGGTATCCGCCAAGCTGGCGGGCGCTTCGGCCGCCAGTGTGACCGGTCAGATCCTCACTGCGCCTGCGATGAACGTGATCAACAGCTTCGACAAGCCGGACCAGGTCGTGCCGCGGACGTTCGATGGCGCGCGCGTCGGCGCGGATGGGCTTACGGTCGAATTGCCGCCCAAGTCGGTGGTGGTGCTCGATCTCAAATAGGCTCATGCCGGCCGGCACAAAGGCCTTTGGGTAGTCGCTATAAGCAGAGAAAAAGGGGAGAGATGTCATGGGACGGATGCCCGGTTTGCGGAATATTGGTCGCTTCACCCGGTTCGCTTACGCACCCCTGGCAGCTCTCAGCCTTGTGCTTTCCGGCGCTCTAACCACTCCGGCGCAGGCGCAGAACGACAAGATGACGCCGATCGCGACGCCGGCACAGCCGAACGCGATCGAACTCGGGACCGGCCCGCTTCCGGGCGCGACGGTGCCCGAGTCATGGCACAGCCAATATGGCAGCGTCTTCGCCCGCAACGTCACGGTCGCCACGCTGACCCCGTTCCTGCCGGACCCCGCCAAGGCGACGGGTGCGGCGGTGGTGGTCGCGCCGGGCGGAGGGTTCATGACTTTGTCGATGGAGAATGAGGGCTGGGATGTGGCGCGCGCCTTGGCTGCGCGCGGCGTGGCCGCGTTCGTGCTCAAATATCGGCTCCATCAGACGCCGCCCGACATATCCGCGTTCGAAGAGTCGATGCGGAAGATGTTTTCGGGCGTCGCGGGTCCGCCGCGGACCGACCTGGCCAGCATCCAGCCTCAGATCACGGATTCGCGCGCTGCCTTCGCGCTGATCCGCAGCCATGCGGCCCAGTGGCATGTCGATCCTGACCGGATCGGCATGGTCGGCTTTTCGGCGGGTGCCATGCTCACGATGGCGACCGAACTGTCCGGACAGGACGCGAAGCCGGCCTTCATGGGGATTATCTATGGTTCGATGGCACCTTTGACGGTGCCCGCGGACGCACCGCCGCTGTTCGTGGCGCTCGCGGCCGACGATCCCCTTTTCGGGAATGGCGGCTTCGGTCTGATCGAAAGTTGGAGGGCGGCGAAACGGCCGGTCGAATTCCATCTGTTCGAACAGGGCGGCCACGGCTTCGGCATGTATCCCAAGGAAACCACCAGTACGGGCTGGTTCGATGAATTTGCGCGGTGGTTGGGCATGCACGGCTATCTCAAGCGCGCGCATTAGCCACCCGCGTCGCCCCGGCGATTCAGGTGGGTAAGGGCAACCGCGCGAGGCCAAACCTTCGCCTGGCATGTGCGGTGGCGACAATATTTATGGCGTGCCCGGACTCACCGGGCGTCGGGCGGGTCCGGCGCTATGCTTTGGCCGCGGCTTCGATGATCGGCGCGAAAGTTGCTGCGGACAGGCTAGCACCGCCGACCAGCACGCCGTCCACGTCGCGCGCGCCGAACAGATCGGGCGCATTAACGGGCGACACCGAGCCGCCATATAGCAGCCGTACCGTGTCCGCTTCCGCACCGATCAAGGCGCGCAGTTTTGTACGGATTGCCCTGTGCATGCTTCCGACTTCCTCAAGCGTCGGCATATTTCCGCTCCCGATTGCCCAGACCGGTTCGTAGGCAACGGTAAGCTGTCGGAATTCCATATCGGCCGGGAGTGCGGAGGATATTTGCGCCGCCACCGCTTTCTCGGCTTTTCCGGCCTGCCGTTGTGCCGCCGTTTCGCCGACGCACAAGATTGCATTCATGCCATGGCGACGTAGCGCCTCACCCTTGGCCTTAACGTCGGCATTGCTCTCGCGGCAGTGGATGCGTCGTTCACTGTGACCGATCAGGGAAAAATTCGCGCCGATTTCCTTGATCATTCCCGCGGAAATGGAGCCTGTATAAGCGCCGCATTCGGCCGCATGGACGTCTTCAGCACCGATAATAAGCCCCGGAAAGCGCGTTTTTGCAGCTGCGATAAGCGTGACGGGCAGCGCGACCGCAACGTCCACATCGGGATGCGAAGCGGCCAGTGATGCAATATCTTCGAGCTCGTCGAGGGCGGCCAGGCTGCCGTTCATCTTCCAATTGCCGGCCACCAGCCTGCGGCGCATCGGCATATTCCAATCCACTCTCTGCCATCCGGTGCGCAGAGCGGGCGTGATGGTCGAGCCTTGGCCTTCGCCGGTGTGCATGGTCAGTGTACGAGAGTCCGCGCGAGGGCCTCATGCCAGCCGCGGGTAAGGGTTTCGCGACGCTCTGCCTCCATCGAAGGCTCGAAGCATCGCTCGCGGGACCAGAGGCGTTCCAGATCCGATAGTCCCGACCAGAGGCCGGTAGCGAGCCCGGCATGGAACGCGGCGCCGCGTGCGGTCGTCTCGAGATCGGCAGGACGCTCGACCGGAACTTTCAGCAAACCCGCGAGGAATCCGCACAGCCAATCATTCGCGGCCATGCCGCCATCGACCCGCATCGTGGCCGGCCGGGTCCCGCCATCGGCGACCATCGCCTCGATGAGATCCAGCGTCTGATATCCCACCGCCTCGAGCGCGGCGCGGGCGAGGTGGGCCTGGCTTGCACCGAATGTCAGCCCGAATATCGCGGCGCGCGCATCAGGATCCCAATGCGGCGCACCCAATCCGACGAACGCGGGAACCATATAGACGCCGTGGTTGTCGGGCACTTGCGTGGCCAGATCGTTGGTCTGGCTTGCGTGCGTGATGACGCCGATCCCATCGCGCAGCCACTTTATCGCTGCCCCAGCAACGAAGATCGATCCTTCCAGCGCATAGGTCGTCTGCCCGTTCAACCGGTAGGCGGGGGTACTCAGCAACCGGTGTGTGGAGGCGACCGCTTCCGTGCCGGTATTCAGCAGCATGAAGCAGCCGGTACCGTAGGTCGATTTCGCCATCCCCGTATGGAAACAGGCCTGACCAAACAATGCGGCTTGCTGGTCGCCGGCGATCCCCGCGATCGGAATCTCGGTGTCGAACAAGCCTGCGGCGGTAGTGCCGTAAATATGCGCATTGTCATGCACCTCGGGAAGCACCGCCAGAGGCACGTTCAGCAACCGGCACATCTCTTCGTCCCAGCGGCCTTGCCGGAGATTCCAAAGGAGCGTGCGCGATGCGTTGGTTACGTCGGTCGCGTGAACCTTCCCTCCGGTCAGGCGGCAGAGCAAAAAGCTATCGATGGTTCCAAATGCCAGCCGGCCCGCCTCTGCCCGTGCTCGCGCGCCGTCGACGTTATCCAGAATCCAGGCGATCTTCGTCCCCGAGAAATAGGGATCGAGGAGCAGGCCCGTGCGCGCGCTCACCTCGGCTTCGACACCGTCCCGTCTTAAGGAGGCGCAAAGCTTCGCGGTACGGCGGTCCTGCCAGACGATGGCATTGTAGATGGGCTCCCCGGTGCTGCGATCCCATACGACGGCGGTTTCGCGCTGATTGGTGATTCCGATCGCCGCGATCGAGCTTGCCCCGCCAATTTGGCCGACCGCCTCGCGCGAAGTCGCCACGACGTCCCGCCATATGTCCTCGGGATCATGCTCGACCCATCCGGGCTGCGGATAATGTTGCGCGAACTCGGTTTGCGCCGTGGCGATGCGGCGCGCCTCGCTGTCGAAAACCAGGCTGCGGGTGGAGGTGGTGCCCTGATCGATCGCCAGAATGTTTCTTGTTGCCATGAATCCTCTCCGGGTCTGCGTCAGCTTGGCCTGTTTCGTTCGAAACATCAAATCTTTCATTCGAAAGCTTATGCGCTATAAACGAACCAATCGAAACTCAGGTGAGCGCGGATGGACGAAGGGCTTTATGACCTGTTGATCGTTGGCGGCGGCATCAACGGCGCCGGTATCGCGCGCGATGCGGCCGGCCGCGGGCTGAAGGTGCTCCTCGTGGAGCAGGATGATCTCGCGAGCCATACCTCGTCCGCCTCGACGAAGCTGATTCACGGTGGCCTGCGTTATCTCGAATATGGCGAGTTTCGCCTCGTGCGCGAGGCCCTGATCGAGCGCGAAACCTTATGGGGCATGGCGCCTCACATCATCTGGCCGTTGCGCTTCGTCCTGCCCCAGACCCAATCGCCGAGGGCCGCCTGGGTCGTTCGGCTTGGCTTGTTCCTTTATGACCATCTTGGCGGCCGCAAGAAGCTGCCTGCCACCGAAACGATCGACCTGGAACGGTCGAGCATCGGCGACGGTCTCGCGAATCGTCGTGGGAAGGCTTTCGTTTATTCGGACTGCTGGGTCGAAGACAGCCGGCTGGTCGTGCTGAACGCCCTGGATGCTGCGGAGCGGGGCGCGGAGGTGCGGACGCGGACCCGGCTGATCGATGCGCGGCGCGATGGCGGCGTCTGGCTGGCGCGGATCGCGGATGAACATGGCATCTCCGAAATCAGAGCCCGCATTCTGGTGAACGCGGCCGGGCCGTGGGTTGCGGATGTGATTGGCCGTCTGGGCGATGTCGACAGCGAGCGGGGCGTGCGACTGGTCAAGGGCAGCCATATCATCGTGCCGCGCCTCTATGAGGGGGAGCACGCCTTCATGCTTCAGAACCCGGATCGGCGGATCGTGTTCGCCATACCCTATGAGGGGCGCTTCACCCTGATCGGCACGACCGATGAGCCCTGGAACGCCCCGCCGGGGAAGATTTCGATCGACGCCGCCGAGACCCGCTATCTGGTCGACACCGCAAACCGCTATTTTCACCGCGCGATCGGGGAGGGCGATATCGCATGGAGCTATGCCGGCATCCGGCCCCTCTATGACGACAAGGCGGGCAACGCATCGGCGGTAACGCGCGACTATGTCCTCGACGTAGACGCAAGCGAACGCAAAGCGCCCGTGCTGAGCATCTTCGGCGGAAAGATCACAACCTATCGAAAGCTCGCCGAGCATGCGATGCAGGCGCTCAAGCTCTATTTGCCCGGCGCAGGAGAGGCGTGGACCGCGGGGGCTGCTTTGCCCGGCGGCGATTTGCCCGGAGCGGATTTCGAGGCGTTCGCCGATCGGCTTTCAACTGCCCGGCCAGGTCTGGCACCCAGCCTGCTGCGCCGGCTGGCGCGTGCTTATGGCAGCCGTGTCGACCATGTCCTTGGGAAAGCGCAGGTGCCGAGCGATCTGGGAACCGATTTCGGGGGCGGGTTAAGCCAGGCGGAAGTCGATTATCTTGTGGCCAAGGAGTGGGCACGAGATCCGGAGGATATCCTATACCGCCGCAGCAAATTGGGTCTGCACGTTCCCGGTGGCACGCGTGAGCGGCTCGCCGACTATCTGGAGCAATCGGCTCCCGCGCGCGTACGGGTGGCATCATGACCGCAGCACCTGTCGACGTCGTTACGACCCGCCACCGCCGCATCCTCGAGCTCGCGCGCCAGGCGGGTAGCGTATCGGTCGACCTTCTGGCGGGTGAACTGGGGGTGACTCCGCAGACCATCCGCAAGGATTTGAATTTCCTGGCGCGGCGCTCGATGCTCTCGCGCGTCCATGGCGGTGCGATCGTCACGTCGGGCGTGGACAATCTCGACCATGCGACGCGCAGAAATGTCGCCAGCGGCGCCAAAGCAGAGATCGGCGCCGCCGCCGCGGCACTGGTGCCGAACGGTGCGAGCCTGTTCATCAATATCGGCACGACGACGGAGGCGATTGCCGAGCAACTTGCAGATCATAGCGATCTGCTCGTCATCACCAACAATCTGAACGTGGTGGACATATTGTCCCCCTGTCCGACGTTCGAGGTGATCGCAGCCGGCGGCCGGGTACGTGCCAGCGATCGTGCGATCGTGGGGGCGTTGGCGATGGATTTCATTCGCGGCTTCAAGGTCGACTACGCGCTGATCGGAGCGTCGGCGCTCGATTCCGACGGCACCTTGCTCGATTTCGACGTGGACGAAGTGCGCGTCTCGCAATCGATCATCGCACAGGCACGCAAGGTGATCCTGGCTGTAGACCAGTCCAAATTCGGGCGACCTGCCCCGGTACGCATCGCCGGTCTTGAGGCGATCGATTATCTGGTAACCGACCGGCTGGCTGACCACGATCTTGCGCGAGCCTGTCGTGACGCCGGCGTTCAAGTGGTCGAGACAAGTCCATGGCCGACCTGAGGGTCGCCAGCTTATATTCCTGTCCGGTCGATCAGGTCGTGAGCGAGAAGCGCCTTCGCTTCGCTTCGATTTCGGCGCGTGCGCGCTCGATCGCTTCCACCTCGGTGGCCTCGAGCAAGCTTCGGATGACGCGATCGAGATGATCCCGCATTGCCTCGCGCGCGGCCGTCGCGTCGCCGGCCTCCAGCGCATCGACGATACGCTCGTGTTCAGACACGCGCGGAGCGACCCCGGCGGCGCGTACCTTGCTCGTGAGCAGGCTATATTGCGGCGAATTGTCGCGCGCGTCCCACAGCATGGCGATTGTCTGCTCCATCGCACTATTTTGCGTGGATCGCGCGATTTCCATATGGAATTCGCGATCCGCGGCTTCGGCATCGAGCAGTACCTCGCTCTGCATGTCGGCAACCAACGAACGCAAACGCTCTATTCTGGGCGGGTCGATGAGCTGCGCCGCCAGCGCGCAGACTTCGGCTTCGAATAAGCGACGCGCTTCCAGCAGTTCGAACGGCCCGACCGCGGTCGCGGACAATGTGCCACCGCGGGGATGCAATGAGATCACGTACACGCCGGAGGTGGTCCGCACCTCCACCAGGCCATCGATTTCGAGCGCGATGATCGCTTCGCGTATCGTCGGGCGGGACACATTGTAGAGCTGCGCCAGGTCGCGTTCCGAGGGCAGCCGATCGCCGACACCGTACCGAACGCCGATCAACCCTTCACGGATTTCGCCGGCGATGCGTTCGTAGAGGCGGCCTTCCTGGCGTATCTCTGGGGTCATCTGTCGACTCTCGATTGTGGCGGGAGGAAAATCAAGCGACCGTCTCCGCGCCGCGCAGGCGGTCGAGTGCTGCTCCGATAGTCTCGATGAGCATCGGCCTGTGATTGTCCGTGATTTTGGCTGCGTGCAGCGCCGAGGCCACGATGTCGCGGCCGTGGCCGGGCGCGCGCGCGGCTGCGCAAAGTTGGACCAGGCATGGATCGACCAGGCCTTCGACCGAAGCGAGCGCTGCCAGCCAATCGGCCGCAACCCGCGTCAGCGCAGGCGATGGCAATCCGCGCGCATGCCGGTCGGCGATCGTGTCGAATATGCGTGGGGGAATCTTCTGGGATCCATCCGCCGCAATTTGGATCAGGGCATGCGGCAAGGCCTGATTGGCGAAGCGCCGGACAAGGGCCTGTCGATAGGCGCCTACATCCACCACGGACCGGTCGATCGTCTCGGCAGCCTCATCCCATAAAAGATCGAGCAGTCTGGCCAGGTCGGGATCGCGAAGTGCCTCATGGACATAGACATAGCCTCGCAGCAGCCCGCCATAGGCCAAAGCGGAATGCGCGGCGTTGAGAAGGCGCAGCTTGGCAGCTTCCCAGGGCCGGACATCCGAAATCAGCTGAACTCCGGGGAGGGAAGGGCGGGCACCGGCAAAACGATCCTCGATCACCCATTGCCAGAAAGGCTCGGTCCAGACCGCAGCCTCGTCTCGCAATCCCAGCGCGGCAGACGTCTCGTCGATCATGGCGCGGGTGGTTGCAGGGGTGATGCGGTCAACCATGGTCGACGGAAACGCGATCTCATCGGCGATCCAGCGTAAGCCCGCATCAGGGATGCCTGCGGCTGTGGCCGCGGCGAGCACTGCGCTTCGCGCAAACGGGCCGTTCGCCGTGCGATTGTCACACGACATCACCGTGATCGGTCCGGTGCCGCTCACGCGCCGCCGTTCGATCGCGTGCGCGAGAAGCCCCGCCGGGCTTTCGGGCCCATGGTCGAGATAGCCTTTCTCGGTCACGGTCAGCGTAACGATATGCGCGTCCCCACCGGCGATGGCGGCAATGACCCGTTCGGGATCGTGCGCCGCGACGTACAACGCGCAGAGTGCGCCGATCACGCGAGGAGATGCTTCATCCCCGCCACGTACGTTCATGCTGTAGAGGCCATCCTGCGCGGCCAGCGCGGTCACCAGGTCCGGAGACCGCATCGCAACGCCAGCGATGCCCCAACGCGGATCCCCGGAAGCGACCACCTCTTCGAAGAGGGGCGCCTGATGCGTCCGATGAAATGCGCCCAGCCCCAGATGCACGACGCCAGGCCTGAGTCTCGATCGGTCATAGCGAGCGCCCGGCATCTGCGCGTTCGAGAGCCGCCTCACAACCGGTAGGCCTGTTTGACCAGCCGGTAGGTCAGATCGTGGGCCAGCTCCGCCGCCTCATCCTCGTCCAGCCGATGGTCTGCGACGAGACGCGCAAGGAAGGCACAGTCGATCCTGCGCG
>Ga0207702_10002847_pt1 | contig 16175 bp, 9 predicted proteins | sample KBSCornC62_FD_184302 | JGI IMG/M metagenome (GOLD analysis project Ga0207702, IMG submission 184302) | Corn rhizosphere microbial communities from Kellogg Biological Station, Michigan, USA - KBS Corn C6-2 (SPAdes) (version 2) | ecosystem: Host-associated > Plants > Roots > Rhizosphere > Soil ...
CAGGCGCGCAGGCTCCGCGTGCTCAGGCGTAAACGTACGCAGGGATGCCAGGTTGCAATAAGCCTCCACCGACTCGCCGTCGATCGCCATCGCCGCCTCGAAATGCTCGCGCGCCTCATCGAGACGGCCCTGCCTGCGGATGCTGCGGCCGAGGTTGTTGCAGGCTTCCACGTAATCGGGTTTGAGTTCCAGCGCACGGCGATAATGCTGTTCGGCTTCCACGTAGCGGTCCTGCACATACATCAGGCCACCCAACTCGAAATGGATCCGCGGCAGTCCGCCATCCAGCGCCAGGGCCTGCTGGTAACTGGCATCGGCCTGCTCGAACGCGCCCGCTTCCCGCAAGGCATTGCCAAGGTTGACATGCGCCTCCGCGCTGTTTGGCGTGAGCGCAAGCACGTGACGGAAGCTCTCGGCGGCTTCCGCCATGCGGCCCTGCCCATACAACGCCGAGCTCAGCGCGTTATGCAGATGCGCGCTGTCGGAATGCGCATGCAGGGCTTCACGCAGATGCGGCTCGGCTTCGGCGTGGCGGTGGATGCTCATCAGACTGAAGCCAAGATGGGCATGCGCCTGGTGGAAATCGGGACGGATCGCGAGTGTGCTGCGGTAAGCGTCGATCGCTTCCTCGAAGCGGTTCTGCACGGCCAATGCATTGCCGAGCTTGAAATGCGCGTCGGCGAAATCGCGCTTGATGCTGCGCGCCAGGTGGTAGCTTTCCGCCGCCAGCACCGGCTGCTGCAATGCCATCAGGCTTTCGCCCAATACGTAATGTGCCACGGCATCCCAGGGCGACAAAGTGACGGCTTCGCGTTGTGCTTCCGCGGCTTCGGCGAAGCGGCCCTGTGCATGCAGCGCCGCGCCCAGGCCTTGCCACAGCAAGCCATGCGATGGGTAGCTGTCGATCAGCTCGCGCGCGAGCGCTTCGGCCTGGATGGATTGCCGCTGTTTGATCAGGCCGACCAGCGTTTGCATGTCCCGCTTGTCGGGTGCGTTGGATGTGCTTGAGGTAGCGTTTTGTGACATGGCTTCAGGCACCGTCTTGAAGGGATGTAACGGAGCTGACGAGCAAGCGCAGATGCAGCACAAGAACGTGCGCTTGGATGCCGATGGCATGGCGCGCATCGATCATCGCGTGGGTTAGGCACCGCGTACCTTAGCGCAAACGGCGCGCGGGGGTTTGACGTGCCGCACATAAGAGCGTTTTGCAGGGGGAGTGCGTCAAGACTGGGCTATAGTTGCATGACATCCGTTTCACACAATGCCGTACCGATATTGCCATGGACAACACCACGCGCTCCGAACGCACCCGCCAGGCAGTGATCCAGGCTGCACTTGCCATCATCGCCCGCGATGGTCCGGGGCGGCTTACCTTCGACGCCATCGCGCGCGAAAGCGGGGTCAGCAAGGGTGGGGTAATGCATCAGTTTCCCACCAAGGTCGACGTGCTGAAGGCTTTGCTGGAACACCAGATCCAGTATTTCGACGATGCTTCTCCCGTTCGTGGAGGGAAGGCGGAAGCCGCTCGGCATGCCTCTGCTCTTGCGGAGCAAATAGCCAAGCTCAGGGAGGTTTCGCATCAGCCTTATTCGATTGCCCACGCCATTGTTGCTGCGTTGGTGGAAGATCCGGAGTTGCTTGCATTGAGCCGGGAAACCTCTGGCCAGCGTGCCGAACGCATCAGGAACGAAGCGGACGACGCGGAGCTGGCGTTGTTGCGCTGGATGGCTGCCCAAGGGTTGTTGCTTTCGGCGATGGTTGGGCTTAGCCCGTTTTCCGATGCGGAGCGGGAGGCCTTGTTCCGCCGCCTGATGGATGATGAAAAATGGACAGCGTTGAGCAATGCGAAAGGCGCTGCCAAAGCACCACGGCGCACCGTGGCTGCGGGTGGACCCAGCAAAAGCCGTAAGCGATAAGGCGATTCCAGGGAATTTACGTACTTTTGGCGGCCTTTATAAAAACCGTCCAGACGGTTTGCAAATTGATTGGGCCGCTGCTAGCCTGTAACCCGCTCGAACCCAGGCATACCTGCCGCCTTCCCCTTGGGCGGCAGGTATCCCCTCAAACAACACACAAGAGATTCCCATGAAAAAGTCGATCCACGGTCGGCCATGGCTGGCTGCTGCCGTTTGCATGGCCCTGGCCGGCTGCGCGGGCGTGAAGCCAGTGCCTTACTCCGGCCTCGCATCCTCCTCGCACTTGAGTCCGGATACGCACAACAGCCGTGTGCCGTATCGCTACGACATGCCGGTGAATTGGCGGTCGTATCGAAAAATCATGCTGGAACCGGTCGCGGTGTATCAGGGTGCCGACAATCAATTCGGCGCCATGTCGAACGAAGACAGGAACGCGCTGGCCAGCTACATGCAAAGCAAGTTCGCGGAAAAGCTGGGCACGCGCTTCGAACTGGTGAACGAGCCAGGCCCCGGCACTTTGCAGGTCAAGCTGACGCTGACCGGCGCGAAAACCACCAAGGCGGTGCTCGGCACGGTGACAAAGTTCGATATCGGCGGTGGCATGTACAACAGCGTGCAGGCCATTCGCGGCAAGGAAGGCGCGATGAACGGTTCGGTGATCTATTCGGTGGAAATCTACGATGCGTTGTCGCGGCAATTGCTCAGCGCTTACATCACTAAGCAATATCCGAACGCGATGAACGTCGGCGCCAGTTTCGGTGCATTGAAGGCGGCGCGCGTCGGCGTCGACAAAGGTGCCGATGCGCTGGTCGAGCAGCTGAGCAGCGATGCCACGCCGTTGGACGGTATCACCAGGTCACGTTGAGCCGGGCTTGCACGTTGCGATCGTTTTCGTGCCGCGCATGGGCGTAAGCGCCGTCGAGGCTGAAGCTTACGTTGCGCGTAACACGTAGCCGTGCGCCGCCGGAAGCACTCGCCAGCATTCGCCCGGTGCGCGCGCTTTGCGTGCTGAATGCCGTATCCGTTGCGGCGGGCAGGGTGGCATCGATGGCGGTGCCATCCTTGCGCAGGCGGCGGCCCAGGCTCACGCTGAAATCCGGCGTGATGCCCAGGCCGCTGCTGGTGACGAAGTTGCGGCTGGCGTGCACGCCCAACGTGGCGATGGAGACAACGGTGCGATGTGCTTGCAGCATGAGTTCGGTCGGCGCGTTGGCGACTTCCCGCACCGCGCTGCGCCGGGCAAGGCCGCCGTCATAGGCGACGAACGGACGCATGTCCACGCCGGCAACGTTCGCGTGATAACCGAATTCCGCAGCGAGTCCCACCGCATGCTCGCGATAGTTCGCGCCCGACGCATAAGCCAGGCCGCCCACATCCGGTACGCGATACACCGCTACCTTCGGGTTGCCGACGCCGACGATGGCATTGCCGTACCACGCATCCGTCTTGCCGATCAGGCCACGCGCATACAGACCTGCCTGCGGCCCCGATACGCTGCCATAAGCGCCGTTCGCCAGCGTCGCCGTGGAGCGTGCATGGCCGGCAAAAGCGCCTATCTGCAGTTGGTCATTGATCGGCACGTCCACGCCCGCAAACACGCCGTCGCGATGCCCGGAGAAGCCCATGGCATTGCCATCGCCCGTCACGCGCGTGTCGCCGTCTACATATTCCACCCACGGGTCGCGATCGCTTGCGAGCGGATGGCGATCGATCAAGCTGCGCAGATCGGCGATCTGATGCGCGGCCAGCCAGTCGGCGTCGGCATAGATTTCGCCATCGAGCGAGTTGAGCGCAGCGCGGCCGCTTGCCAGGGTCTGTTCGCCAAGCGCAGCAAGTACCGGCTGCAGGGTGGTCGAGGTTTGCGTGGAAGCCTGCTGCAGAGCGTGCTCCACCGAACACTGATTGGAAGTGAGCTGCGTGCAGGAAAACAGCGGCATCGCGCCCGGTGCCACCGTCACGACGGTGGCCGGAAGCGAAGGGGAGGTCGAAGAACCCGATGACGTGCTGCCCGAAGCATTGCTGCTCGACGTACTCGTGCTGGCGTTTGGATTGACCAGATCGAGATAGACGTCATTGCTGGTGTAACGCAGCGAGGGATCGAGGTTCAAACCATTTACCAGCACGCCGGCGAATGTGCCGTTCACGCCGCCGCTGGCGTTGAGGATCAGGTATTCCTGCTTGGCCGCATACGAGCCGTTCGCGACCGTTACGCTGACGTTGCCGCCGAGCAGGTTGGTGCTGCCGTTCACGTGCAGCAGACTATGTCCGCCGTTTGCATCCACGTTCACGGCGAAAATCGAGCCAGCAGCAAACGTGAGATTGCGCGCCACATTGAAGGTGGCTTGCGCCAACGCTGCATCACCGGGACGCAGCGTGCCATAGACATTTGCGCTGCCGGCCGTACCAGTGCCGGAAAGTTCGCCTTAAGCGTCGACCGTTACATCGCTGTCGAGCGTGCCATCGAGCTGCAACGTTCCCGCATCGATCGTGGTCGCGCCCGTATACGTGTTGTGCGCAGTCAGCACTGTCGTGCCGCTGCCCGCTTGCACCACGCCACCGATGCCGCTGATCGTGCCGCCATAGGTAAACGTATCGCTGCGATCGAAGGCAAGCGTGGCGTTGTCGACAATATTGCCGATCACACTGCCGGAAGCGCCGCCGGTGCCCAACTGCAAGACGCCGCCACTGATCGTGGTGCCGCCGGTGTACGTATTGTTGCCGCTCAACGCCAGCGTGCCGCTGCCGATCTTGATCAGGCTGCCGCCGGTTCCGCCCGCCATGCCGCCATCGGTGAGGCTGCCGGCGAATTCGCTGGAATGGCCGGTGCCTGCGGTCAACGCATAACCGCCAAGCGCGACGACGCTGCCCGCTGCACCGGCCAGGTCCTGCACGGTTTCGGCGCTGGCTTGCGAGATATCCAGCGTCGCGCCGTTGCCGGCGAGAATGATCGCGCTGCTGGAAGCAATGCTGCCGGCCACGCCGGCGCTATTGGTGCCCAGATAAAGCGTGCTGCCCGCGCCGATGGTGGTGGTGCCGGTATAGGTAGTGTTGGCCAGCAGCGTGAGCGGCAGTGCGCCGATCTGCTGCAGGGAACCGCTGCCGCTGATATTGGATAGCGATACGGCCGCAACACCGTCATCCGCGCCGGGCACATTGTCGACGATCAGCGTGCCGTTGTTGACGATGCGATCGCTGGTGGCGCCGTTGGCGCTGTCGGCCGTAAGCAAACTGCCGTTGCCGCCGGAGCTTTGGTAATAGCCCACCGTGCCCGGCGTGCCGTTGGCGTCGCCCTTACTGCCATCGCCAAGCTGCAGTGCGGTGCCAGTGTCGATCTGGGTAAGGCCGTTATAAAACTCGGCCTGGGTAAAGATCACATGGTTGGCATTGGAGTCGTTGCCCTTGATCACCACGTCGCCTACGCCCGGCGTGGAGAGCGAACCCAGATACTGCCCGCCGCCGATGGCGGTATTGAGCGTTACGGTGCCGTTGTAGTCGAAGCCGAGAATGCCGCCGTTGTGCAGATTGATGTATGTGTTGTACGCATTGCCGTTGATGAACATCTGGCTGGTGGTACCGTCGCCGAACTGCACCACGGCGCCTTCGATGTTCACACCGCGCTCCGAAGCGTTGCCGCGCAGGCTGGTGTAATTCAACTTTTTGTTGGTCAGGCCGGGATTGTTCTCGTCACCGGAATCGCTGTAGCTGTAGACGCCACGAAACGTCACCAACCCGGTGTAAGCGTTGAGGTTGATGTCGTTCTCGTAACGGTCTTCCCAGATGTTCTGGGTGATGTCCACCCGGCCCGGCAGGCCTGCCACGGCGACCGGCGTGGCAGGCAAGTACGAGGTGGTGATGAAGATGAACTTGGTATCCGGCGTGCTGCCGTAGATGTGGTCGGTGCCGACATTGGCGCCGTCCCACAAAAACAGCGAAGGCCCCGTATAGGTGTTCACCCCGAACAGGCGAACGCCGCCGTTGAAGCCCTTGCTGAGCACGGTAATGCCGCCATTGCCGCTCACCGTGCCGCCCAGCGTGATGATGCCGCCCTGGTTGGAGAAGCTGCCCTCGTTCAACAGCAGCGTGCCGTTGTCGAGCATGTTGTTGTTGATGGTGACGTTGTTGTGCGCGGCGTCGCCAAGTTGCAGCGTGGTGCCGCTGCCGATGGTGAGCGAGGCCGGGTCGGGATTTTGCGTTACCCACACACCGCCGTGGAAGGCATTCGGGCTGGTCAGGCCGTCGTATGTGGTAGCGACATTGTTGACGTAGGTATAGCGCGTGCTTTGCGTTTGCAGCGCGGTGGGCAGGGTGTACGTGGGCGTCTGCGTAAGAATCAGCGTGGACGCGCCATTGGGCGAGTTGATGGTGAGCGTGCCGGTGCCTGAGATGACGCCACTGTACGCGGTGGCCCCGCTCGGCAGATTGATGAGGTAATCGCCGCCTTGCAAAGCGATGTTGTCCGCACCGCCATCGGCAAGCATCAGACTGGTGATGTCTCCACCGCTGGCTGGCGCGCTGACGCTGGTCTGCGCATAGGCATCGATGCTGGTGGCGGCCAGCGCCATGCCGAGCATCATGGCCAGGTGTTTTTTCGCAAGCTCGCCCGGCCTCGTCAAAGGCCGCGCGTGGCGGTAATGGTGCATCGATGTGTCCCCTGTGCGTGCTCATCGATGCACCACGGCACGGCCCGGGCGCTGCGGTATACGGCGTGCGCCGTACCGTCTTCCTTGCTGAGGGATTCGCGTGCCGAGCGTGCATCGAACGCCGCATGCATATTCCAGGCAATGCATGCGGCATGAGCGTTCTTTTCCCGAATGTAAAGGGCGATGCGGACACCGCCCATGTCCATTCGGGCCAGGGAGTATTTTTTTAGGACAGCCTTTGACGCACAGTGGCCTGCGTCAAACCGGCGCTGCGATGGCGATCACAGGAGTAGGTTGGGTTACCCCCGGACTTGATCCGGGGCAACCCAACCTACTGTGCATCACGCATGCAGTTGCCGCGCCTTCAATCCGAAGCGGCGTACCATCCGCTGCACCAGCGGCACCACTAGCGCTTCGTTGGCGGGTTCGAGCATGACTTCCTCTGCGCCATTCTCCAGCTTCAACGCGCCGCTGGCCTGCATCGCCCAGCAGAACGCGTTGGCGGTTTGCGTGGATACGCCGCATTGTTCGGCCAGGTTTTGCACGCGCCAGCCTTTGCGGTAAAGCGCCGACGACAGGCGCATCGCTTCCTTGTTGTCCGGAAACGCAATCAGGTCCGGCCACACGCCGAGGCGATAGGTTGTATCGCTGATCGACGCAAGACTGGCTTGATGACGATGGCAGGCGGATACCAGGAAGCTATCCAGGCTTTCGGAAAACAGTCCTTCGTATTGATGCTCGCAAGGGGCGGTTATCGGCACGCAGGTCCAGGTGGTGTCGAGCAGTTGCTGCTTCGCCACTTCAAGTTCTTCCCGGGAACTGGCGTAGATGCGGCGCGTACCGTGGCGAATCACTACCGACGCGGTGCCGTTTCGCACCAGCACTTCATGCCCGTTCGCGCCTTGCAGCAGGCATATGCCGAGCAGGCCTTTGGCGACGCTTTCGCCAGCCGTGGCCGGTACGCTCTGCAACATATGCTCCAGCATCTTGGCCAGCGCCGATGCGGCGGCATGCTTGTCCACTCGCGTGCCGCTGAAGTGTTCGGTGCGTTCGTCCTTGCTCAGGAAAAGCACGCGCGTATCGCCATGCATGGCCAGTTCATAGGCGACCTGGCCTTGTTCGCTATCCAGGTCGGCGACCAGGATGTCGCACGGCTTGCCCTCCCACTTTTGCAACTGGACCGGGGTGGAGGAGGACATCAGGAGTTTGCAGGCAAGCCAGAACCTGAGTTCGACTTCATAGGGAAGGCCGGCCAAGCCGATATGCACTTTCATGGAAGATTTCCTCCCGGATGCGGCAACTACAGGCCTTCCCCTAAAAGAACCTGCAACACGTACATCCGGGTCTGCGACAACATCACGCCTAACGTTTTTAGGCAAATACAACACGCAGGGAAATCATCGCGGTTAATGCACATCACCGCTATCGCTACTTGGGTCGATTAACTGTCAGATGAGGTCAATATCGCAATGCGCCAAAACGCAGCGAAGATTGTCCTGAAAGGACAGATTCACGGCCGCCTTCGGCGATGCGGAGTGGGGCGTTTCTTGCTTGGAAGGGGCAAGGGCAACCTGCGTACGCAGGGTAGCTCCCTCCCGAGCCGTCATTCCGGCGAAGGCCGGAATCCATGCTCCGTACTGGCGATGGATTCCGGCTTTCGCCGGAATGACGGCGGGGGTTTGTTTTTGTTTCGAGGAAAACTTCAGCCCACGAGTTCGCGCGCAAAGCCGATTCATCCTAACGGTCGTCACTCCCGCGAACGCGAGAATGACGACCCTAAAGCAAGCATTGCAATTACGGCTTATCGGCAAACAACTTCAAATCCACCGCATTGGCCATCGCCTGATAACCCGCGCTACTCGGATGCAAATGATCGCCACTGTCGTACGCGGGCAACATCTTTTCCGGCGCTGCCGGATCGCGCACCGCCTTGTCGAAATCCACCACGCCATCGAACGCGCCGGAACTACGAATCCATGCGTTGAGTTCCTGGCGCGTCTTCTCGCCCGTCACGCTGTGATACGGCCAGCCGTTGCCACCATAGGGCGTCAAGGTGGCGCCGTAGATTTTCACGTGCTTGGCATGCGCACGGGCAATCAGCGTTTTCATGCCGTCGATCAATTGCTGGGCGGTCACCTTGTCCTTCGCTTCCCACGCAAAACCCGAACCGCCGATATCGTTGATGCCCTCCATCAGGATGATCCAGCGCACTCCGGGTTTATCCAGCGCATCGCGGTCGAAACGCGACAGCGCGCTGGGGCCGAAGTTGTCGTGCAGGACACGGTTGCCGCCGATGCCCGAATTGGCCACGCCGATGGACGACAGCTTCGTATCGGCTTGCAAACGCACGGCCAGATCGTCTGGCCAGCGGTCGTTCTTGTTCTCATGGGAACCGACGCCATCGGTGATCGAATCGCCGAATGTAACCAGCGTGTGCTTCGCGGAAGGGCCCGCGACCTCGACATCGGTAAGGAAGAAACGATTGCCGCTTACTTCTTCGCGCGGGAACTGCACGGCGGCGGTGGCATCGCCGCTTTCGGTGATATAGCTGGTCGCAAGCGCAGCGTTGTGAATGGTCGCCGGATGGTATTGCGTATCCGCCGGCACGTAGATGCTGACCGCCAGCTGCTGCAGCGCCTTCACGTCCATCTTCACCGGATCGCTCAGCGCGCTTTCGCCTTTGGCGATCGTCACGGTGGGTTTGCCGTTGAACAGCAGAACATGATCGCTGCCGGGCACGGTATCCGCACCTTCGGCGCTCAACGCGACGTGCACCGGCCCCAAGGTAACAGGCACATTGCCGAACAGGTTGGAAAGACGAACGCGCACCTCCGTACCGCCCACGCTGATGCGCACGATCTGCCGCACCGTCTGCGCATTGAGCACCGGGCCGGCGGTATCCGGGGTCGCTGCCCACGTATCTACCCAAACATGCTGATCCGCGCCAGCAGCCATTGCACAAGTCGCGACCGCGCAAACCGAACCGGCGAAAACCCATTTCAATACCTGATGACGCATGCCCTTCCTCCCATGTGGTCTAGTCAGAGGGCACGTATAACAAAAGCGCGGTTACTTTAGCTGCGAACGAGGATTACAAAATTTATCAGGCAAGTGCTTGTTGCGTCGCAAAAAAACTTTATGAGTGATAGAAAAAAAAGCCCGCTTCGGCAAAGAAGCGGGCGCGAATACACGGGTGGCATTTCCGCCAGGCATAAAGCCCTAGCGGGGAATCACCTTAGAAGTCGTAAGTGACACCAAGCCGCACATAGCGCGGCGTGCTCCAGTACTGCACGCGTTCGTAGTTGACGTTCACGGCAGTGGTGCTGCCGTAGCGTGCATAGGTGGAGGTGGGGACCGATTCGTTGAAGATGTTGTAAACCATCACGTTGAAGCCGAGCTTCTTGCCGGCCCATTCCGGGCGATATTCGGCCGACAGGCTGAGCACGTGCTGCCAGGGCAGGCGGCCGGCGTCGCCGGGACGGGAAGGTTGGCCGCCGCAGTAGTGGTAATAGCTGCCGTAGCCGATCGGGTTGGTCTGGTCGGCGCCGTAATAGCCCAGGCACGTTTTTGGCGCGCCGGAGATCAACGACAGGTTGCCCGAGAGCATCCATTCCGGCGCGAGCTGGTAAGAGCCGTACGCCTTCAACTGATGCTTGTGGTCGTTGGACAGATCGCCGCCGGCGTATTCCATGACCTTGCCGAAATCCCAGTCCACCGTGGCGGACACATCCGTTTGCCCGATGTCGGAACGCACCTGGCCTTCGGAGTTGCCGTAGCTGCGCGAGTAGACATAGTCGACCTTGCCGTACCATTTGCCGTCGAACGGATGCTCCAGGAAGGTTTCCAGGCCGTAGTAGTTGCGCTTGGCGCGCGGCATGCCGAAATCCTGCGCGGTGACCGTCACTGCGCTATAGCCGCCCGAGGTATTGGGCAGCAGGTAGGTATTGCTGCGGCCCGGGTTCGACAGGTAGCAGCCGTTCATGCTGCTGGTGTCGATGGAATAGCCGAGCTTGGCGGCCTTGGCGGCGATGGTGTCGGTGTCGCAGATATCGTCCAGGATGTTGCGGATCTTGCGTACCTGCGCCTTCATGCCCCACACGTAGGACGGATTGAATTGCTGCGAGAAACCCAGCAGGTATTCGTCCTGGTATTCGGACTTGATGTTCTGCGATGCCACCGTCTTCGGATCCGGCGATTGACCGTATTCGTTGTTCGCCGATACCGCGCCGCCCGTGCTCGAGTTGATCAGCGTCAAACCGGTGGGAACGCCATTGGCATCGATGCCGGTGTACGTATAGTACTCGTTGGTGTAGAGCGAACCCGCCGCGGCGCGCAAGGCCACGCTCGCCGGCATGGCGAGAAAGTAGCGGCCGACGTTGCCGTATACCTTGAGCGTGGAATCGCCATTGACGTCCCAGCTGAAGCCCACGCGTGGCGCCCATTGCGGCTTGGTCAGGCGGATGTACGCCTTGCCGTCCGGGTTGTAGTTGGTGAACTGATCATTGCGAATGCCGAGTTTCACCAGCCAGCGATCGGATACCTGCCATGCATCTTCGATGTATTGCGCGCGCTGCTTCACACGCACCGAGGCGGCGGTGTTGAAGATGTATTTGGCCACGTAATAACCGGTCGAGCCGCCGGCATAATTGCCGGGTGCATCCACGAACGGGCTGTCGCTGATCGCGGTGTTGGCGTCGCCGTGGTAGTAGAACCACGCGTAGCCGGGACCGGAAGTGGTGGTGCCGTCGTCGACGTCGTGGCTGTCCTGGTTGTCGATACCCGCCGTGATGGTGTGGTCACCCAGCTTGTACGAAAGGTCCAGGCGAAGATTGGTGTTGGTCGAGCGGTGGTTGGGATTGTCGAACGTCAGCACCGTCTGGCTGTTGGTGATGACCGAGCCGCCAGTGATGGCCGGGTTCTCGTTCTCCGCCGTGCCGATGTACGGATAGGTGCCGTTGTAGCCGGGAATCTGCTGGTAATAGCGGATCTTCTGCTTGCCGTACAGCAGGCTGAGCGTGAGGTCGTCGGTGATGTAGCTGGTGTACTTGAGCACGTGCACGTCGGCAGCGGTCTTGGTCGACGTGTCGTAGTCGTGCAGGCTGCCGGTGGTTTCGGTGGTGTAGTCGTAGTTGTAGTGCGCGCCTTGGTACTCATGCTTGCTGGACGCGGCGGTCAACTCCAGGATGTTGCTGTCGTTGATGTTCCAGTCGAGCTTCGTGTAGTACTTCGGGTTGTGATACTGGTACTTGGTGTTGTACGAGGATGTCACCGCGCCATAGCTGTTGCCTTGCTCCTTGTCGCCTTCCACGGCGGCAAAGAAATACAGCTTGTCCTTAATGATGGGGCCGCCGAGGTATGCGCTTTCGGTGGTTTCCCAGTTCTTGCTGCCGTTGTAGCGCCGATAGATTTGCCCGGCCTTGCTGCCCGAGACGTAATAGGCATTGTCGGAATCGCCCATGGCGAAGCGTGGTGTCCATTGCACCATCGCGCCGAAATGCCATTCGTTGGTGCCGCGCTTGCCGACCTGGCTGATCACGCCGCCGTCGGAACGGCCATACGCCGCACCGTAACCGCCGCTGAGAATTTCCTGCTGGTCGATGGCGCCGTACGGCAGCGTGATGCCGCCGAAACCGCTCAGTGGATCGGTGGTGTTGAAGCCGTTGAGGTAGTACGCGTTTTCCGTTACCGACGAACCGGCAAAGGAAACCAGCGCATTGCCGGAAGGGCCGGTGAAACCGCTATAACCGCCCACCGCACCGGGTGCGAGCAAGGCAATGGCTTCGGCCGAACGCGCAAGCGGCAGTGTGGCGAGCTGCTGCGACGTGATCACCGTGCGCGAATCCACGCTCGTCACATCCACCGCGGGCAACTTGTTGCCGGTCACCGTGACGGTGCTGAGGTTCTTGGCGTCGGCACTGGTTGCGACAAAGGACACTTCAGTGCCCGTGCCGACCTTCAGTGTAACATCCGAGTGCGAATCGACGGCGTGGCCGTCGCGCATCAGCGTCACGGTGTAGTTGCCCAAAGGAAGCGCACCGATCGCATAGCGACCGTTACCATCCACCGGCACCTCGCGCGTAAAGCCGGTGTTGCTCTTGATTACAACGGTTTCGCCGCTGGCGACCGGTGCTTCACCGAAGATTGAACCGGTGGTGGCCTGGCCATGCGCCAGACCGATGGAACCCAGGCCAATCGCCAGTGCGAGGTTTTTTGGGCGCAGCAGTGCCCCTGGCGTGAAATAACGCCTCATCATCGACATGTTTGTTGCCCCATATCGGCAGTCGCCGAATAAAGTGGTTTGCGTACCTTGCGGACGGCCCTTCTTGTTGGTTTCGCCGCGTTGCTTGCTACGCCGGCGCTCCTGCGTGATGGCCTCGATCGGAAGCGGAAGTTGCGGTCGAGGTGAAAATCCGGTTAATCGTTGCAAGTTGAGGCGAAGCTAAGGCGCTATGACGTAAGCGTCAATGTGTCGATTGAATATTCGGCCCGTAATGACAAGAGAATTGCCTGTTGTGCAAAGAGGCTTTCTGAAAGGCGAGGTATGGATGCTGGGAGATCGCTAAAAAAAAGCCGGACGTCATTCCGGCGAAGGCCGGAATCCATCGTCATTACGAAGCATGGATCCCGGCCTTCGCCGGAATGACGACGGGGCGATCGGAAAAATCGCGCGCAGCGTCTCATACAGGAGAGGTAACACTAATCAGCAACCACTTCGCTCAAGTCTCATCCCATCCATATCGCGCCGCATAGACGGCCGCCTGCGTTCGATCGGCAAACCCAAGCTTGTGCAGAATGCGTTCCACATGGCTTTTCACCGTGCCGGGCGCGATGTTCAGGCGTTTGGCGATGGCGATATTGGTCAGGCCATGCGGCAGCAACGCAAACACCTGCCGTTCCCGTGGCGTGAGCAGCTCGATCATTCCGCCGCCAGGAGTGAGCGGTTGTGCTGATGCAAGCAGCGCGGCGCCGAGCATGACGCCAAGGGTATGCAAGGAAGCAAGCTGCGCCATGCTCGGTGCCATCGCATCGGCGGCGCCCATCAACACCAGCAATCCGACTGTGCGGCGGTTGAAGCGCAATGGAATGAAGACATCGAGGCCGCCGGTTTTTTCGTGATCCGCATTCGGCACGTCGTGCGCGCGCCAACACATGCTCGGCAAGCCAGAAGTGTCTTTGATGGCGCGCATCGCACCTTGATCGGTGACGCGTGTCTCTATTGGCAGCCCGCGGCCACGGCTGGCTAGTACGCGCCATTCCTGTCCTTTTGGGCCAATCAGCCATCCGTCTTCCCACTGAAGATGCCGCAACGCTGCGCCAAGTACGCCGTCCAGCGCAGTGGAATGGTTGCCATGCGTTTCGAGTGCCACGGCCGCTTGGGCCAGCAACGACTCATGAAGGTTGCGCGGATGCGATGGGGCGGTGCCGCCGTCGGATGGATCGCTTGCGTATCGCTCGAGTGATGTGCCAGTCGGCATAGCGGGTCTCTGTCAGATGGCCGGCTAGTGAGTGCGCCATGATGGGCACACCGGTTTAGTGCGCAAATGCAAAGTTGCGCACGTATTTCGATTTGACCATCGGTGACACGATGCAGGCTCGCTGCACGTGTGTCTATGAGCGACTTGTTCGGATCGACCTTTCGCGGACGCTGATGACAAGTCGCGCGCACACCATCCAATGCAGCGCGATGCCCAATGCAAACAACAGTGATGGCGATGTTGGATTTATGAGAGCCATCAACAAACGCCCGCTTTGCAGCACTTAACATCGCTCGCCGTGAGAGGGCGCATGTTGCGCGGATTCAAGCGTAAGCGTGGCGATGCGCATTCAGAAGGGGAGCAAAACATTTTTCGTTTGACGTCGTTCCGGCGAGCGCAGGAATGACGCGTTGCTTTGCGCGAAATTCAACGCTGGCGCCAAGTTCGTGACGACCCCGCTGCGCATCGCTGGTCATGTCCATCAAAGGTTTATCCACGGAGCATTGCATGAACGCAAAATCCTTCTCGCAGAAATTATTGTCCCACGCTGTGTGCGCCACGTTGGGCACGATGATGTTCGCCACGGCTTTCGCCGCCACGACCATGCCGTCCTCCAGCGTGCAGACGTCATGGGGCACGATCAATGAACCATCGTTGCCAGGCGACAGCGCGGTGTGCGCCAAGGTCCCTGCAACGCAGAAGCCCGTAAACGGTTTGCTTGAAGCATCGGTCGATGCTGATCCGACCAAGTCGGCGCCGGATACCAAAAGTATCCAGACCGCCATCAACAACTGCCCAGTCGGCGGGGCGGTGAAGCTGATCGCCGGCACCAACGGCGAAACGGGTTTCCTGACTGGGCCGATCACCTTGAAGTCGGGCGTGACGCTGTGGATCGACAAGGGCATCACCGTGTTCGGCTCGCGCAATCCGGCGGATTACGACAGCGGCCTGGGCATTTGCGGCATCGCCAACACCAATGGGTCTTCGTCGTGCTATGCGTTGTTCAACGGCAATCACCTTGCCAATAGCGGCATTGTCGGCGAAGGCGTGATCGACGGTCGCGGCGGCGCGGTATTGAGCAAGGGCTCCAATGCCGGCATCAGAACGTGGTGGGATGTGGCGTATCAGACCAAGACGTCCAAGGTCACGCAGCACAATCCGCGCTTGCTGAACATCAACGGCGGCAGCCATTTCACGCTGTACGGTGTGACGCTGCAGAACTCGCCGAACTTCCATGTGGTGCTCGACGGCCTGGATACCATTACCGCCTGGGGCATCAAGATTCTTTCGCCGAGCCTTGCCTACACCAAACCCGGCTACGCCTGCGCCAAGGGCACCACGCCGGATACGGTGACGGGCACCCATGCCACCTGCTTCACGCCCGAGACGGTGAAGAACACCGACGGTTTCGATCCGGGTGAATCCAGTCATGTGCTGCTGGCGTATTCGTACATCAGCACCGGCGACGATCATGTGGCGGTGAAGGCTGGCTCCGGTTCGGGTTCGCAGCACCTGATGTTCGCGCACAATCACTTGTACTACGGGCACGGCCTGTCGATCGGCAGCGAGACCACCACTGGCGTGAGCGACATGACGGTGGACGATCTCGTGATGGACGGCCATGACAGCTCCGAAAGCGTGGGCATCCGCATCAAGTCGGATGCGACGCGCGGTGGCCTGGTCAACGGCGTGGCTTATCAGGGCGTATGCATGCGCAACGTGCGCCAGCCGCTGGTGTTCGATGCGTTCTACAGCTCGGCCAAGAGCAAGACGAAGTACCCCTCGTTCAAGAACATCAGCGTGACCAGCTTCCACGACACTGGCAGCACCGCGTACGGCGGCGGTTTGGCGGTGTTCGCGGCCTACAGCAAGTATCCGCTGCAGATCACGCTGAACAATGTGCAGTTCGATGGCGCACAGCCGACCACCTACATGAAGGGTCACAATGGCAGCCCGAGCGTGTTGCCGGCCAACGTGGCGTTCACCTTCGGCCCGGGCACGGTGAGCGTCGCCAAGGAGCTGGAACAGCAGCACGGTGGCGGCGTGACGTTCGTCGACGCCATCACGCAGAGTCCGGCTCCGGTGGATTGCAGCAACGCGTTCGTCACTTACAGCAGCGTGTCGGCCAACGCGCTGCTGTTCCA
>Ga0207702_10002866_pt1 | contig 16128 bp, 14 predicted proteins | sample KBSCornC62_FD_184302 | JGI IMG/M metagenome (GOLD analysis project Ga0207702, IMG submission 184302) | Corn rhizosphere microbial communities from Kellogg Biological Station, Michigan, USA - KBS Corn C6-2 (SPAdes) (version 2) | ecosystem: Host-associated > Plants > Roots > Rhizosphere > Soil ...
CTCCTCCAGCGTTACAACGAAGCCATCAAGGAACTCTCGGCCGAAGCGATCCAGCTTCTGCGCGACTGGCCGGCCCGCAAGGACGCCGTCACCGCCGAATTCAACGAATACACCGTCCGCGGCAAGGCCATCAAGGTCCAGAACTACCGCGAAACCCTCTCGCACCAGAAGGTGCCGAAGATCGCGCCGCCCACGACGAACGACTGGGGCGAGCAGCTCAAGTACCTGATGCTGGAAAACCTGCCCGGCGCGTACCCCTACACCGGCGGCGTGTATCCGTACCGGCGTTCCGGCGAAGACCCGACCCGCATGTTCGCCGGCGAGGGCACGCCCGAGCGCACCAACCGCCGCTTCCATTACGTATCGCGCGGCCAACCCGCATCGCGGCTTTCCACCGCGTTCGATTCGGTCACGCTGTACGGCGAAGACCCGGCGCCGCGCCCGGACATCTACGGCAAGGTCGGCAACTCCGGCGTGTCCATCGCCACGCTGGTCGACATGAAGAAGCTGTATTCCGGCTTCGACCTGTGCGATCCCAAGACCTCCGTGTCGATGACCATCAACGGCCCCGCGCCGATGATCCTCGCGATGTTCATGAACACCGCGATCGACCAGCAGGTCGAGAAATACCTGAAGGAAGACCCCGCCCGCTGGGCCGCGGCGCAGAAGAAGATCGCCGAACTGCTGAAGGGCAGGCCGCAGCCGCAGTATCACGGCGACTTGCCGCAAGGCAACGATGGCCTCGGCCTCGCGCTGCTCGGCGTCACCGGTGACCAACTGGTCGATGCCGAAACCTACGCGCGCATCAAGGCGCACACGCTCTCCACCGTGCGCGGCACCGTGCAGGCCGACATCCTGAAGGAAGACCAGGCGCAGAACACCTGCATCTTCTCCACCGAATTCGCGCTGCGCATGATGGGCGACATCCAGCAGTATTTCGTCGACCACAAGGTGCGCAACTTCTATTCGGTGTCGATCTCGGGCTACCACATCGCCGAGGCCGGCGCGAACCCGATCTCGCAGCTCGCCTTCACGCTGTCGAACGGCTTCACCATCGTCGAGTACTACCTCGCGCGCGGCATGCAGATCGACGACTTCGCGCCCAACCTGTCGTTCTTCTTCTCCAACGGCATGGACCCGGAATACAGCGTGATCGGCCGCGTGGCGCGGCGCATCTGGGCGCGCGCGATGCGCGAGCGCTACGGCGCCAGCCCGCGCAGCCAGATGCTGAAGTACCACATCCAGACCTCCGGCCGCTCGCTGCACGCGCAGGAAATCCAGTTCAACGACATCCGCACCACGCTGCAGGCACTGTACGCGCTGTTCGACAACTGCAATTCGCTGCACACCAACGCCTACGACGAAGCCATCACCACGCCCACCGAGGAATCGGTGCGCCGCGCGGTCGCCATCCAGCTCATCATCAACCACGAGCTCGGCCTCAACTTCAACGAAAACCCGTGGCAGGGCAGCTACGTCATCGAGCAGCTCACCGACCTCGTGGAAGAAGCCGTGTACAAGGAGTTCGAGGCCATCAGCGACCGCGGCGGCGTGCTGGGTGCCATGGACACCATGTACCAGCGCGGCAAGATCCAGGAAGAATCGCTGTACTACGAGCACAAGAAACATGACGGCTCGCTGCCGCTGATCGGCGTCAACACCTTCCTGCCCAGGGAACACGCCGGCGAAACCGCCACCAAGATCGAACTGATCCGCTCGACCGAGGAAGAAAAGGGCCAGCAGATCACGAACGTGCAGGCGTTCCAGAAAGCCCGCAACGCGCTGGCGCCCTCAGGCGAAACCGACCGGACGCACGAAGTCGATTCCGCAGACGCACCCGTCAAACAAATCCACGACGGCCACGGCCTGCGCTACCTGCAGGACACCGCGCGCGAACGCCGCAACGTATTCGAAGCGCTGATGGAGGCGGTGAAAACCCACTCGCTGGGGCAGATCAGCCATGCGCTGTACGATGTGGGTGGGGAGTATCGGCGGAATATGTAGAATCTGCTGTCACCGAATTCAACAAATTCAAAAACAGGGGGCGTAATGAACGACGGTTTGAAAGCCATTGAGATGGCAAACCTCGTATGTCGCTTTGGTAGCGAAGTCCTGCTGGACCATTTTGATGACATCGTCTACCCAAGCTTGACCGACACTGATCTAGTCCGTACTTACGGCGAAACAAGCTACTTTTTTGAGAAGGTAGAGCTTATTCACTTGGAATCGGTGGATGAGAGCGAAGTAGTTGGTGTGGTCGGTCGCTTCATAAAGGACACGAAGCTACGGCGGGAGCAAATATACGTCCAGGGCCAAGGTCTGAAACATGCGCCTCGCAGCATGCAATCATCCCCTTCTTCCCTGTTTCTGTTGGTCTTGAACTCTCACCGGCTCGTTTACTTGAAAGAAACGGTGGATGCACCAACTAAGGATGCTTTCCGGTCAACGCTACTATCGCTTCTTCGTAAAAAGCACTCTCAGGTTCTGAAGGCCGTGCTCGCTGAAGTCGATGAGCATAAATTGGATAGGGACAGTGCCAGAGAAGCGAAGGATCGATTGAGGGCGGGGCTAGCGCGTCCGACATTGGAGTTGATCCCCTTAACGTCCGAGGAAAGTATCGAAGAGTTTATTCGCGCGTATGAAGTTCTGAAGCAGATAAAAATCTCGCTGGCAGAGAGAAATGATGAATCAGATCTGAATGGTTTTTTTGATCAAATGCAGCAAATAAAAGATGACGTTGGTAGCACCGATACTGCATTAGTACATCGATCCAACCTCGGTTTAGACAAAGATGCAGCGGTGCAACAAGTAACTGCAGCTACGGCTCAAGGCAATCAGAAGGTTACGCTACGTGGTCTTGATGAAGGGGGAGAGACAATAATTGGTAACAATGAAAAATTTCAGCTCAAGGCGCCTGTTGAAGACATTAGTGAAAATCCGTCAGAAGCAGGCTACCAGATGTATGAGTCTTTTAGAGCGCTGGTTGACCGTGGCCTAGTAAGACTTCCGCCGGAAAAAAAGAAGACTTCAAGATTAGTGAGACGGATTCTTGCGAGGTATTTTGAATGAGCGATGAAGACCTCCTACCGAAGAACTTCACAAAAGAGAGGAATTTATGGACCATTTTTATTCAAGCTCGCAGGATTCCTGCGAACAAATTTAACGTCCTCTCCACAGCACTTTTCTTCGGGGCATCGATCGCTACAGTGTGGTTATCATCTAGGTCGTCAGCGGACACAACTCAAATTGTCCGTGATGGGGCGGTCTTGGGGTTCAACACCTCGTTAGTTGTGCTTGGTTTTTTAGTTGCTGGATTTACTATTTTTGCCACTATTTCAAATCCGAATATGCTTATCCGGATGGGTGGTACGCGGCATCCAGATAGTGGTCTCTCGTGGCTCAAGCATACATTTTTCTTGCTAATCCGTGTATTCATATATTACATTTCATTTTTGGTGTTTTGCTTTATCATAATTTTCTTCGGATCACAGGGTGGACTCTTAAGTACCCTTTTGCGATTTACGCCGAATTCTGATTACGTGAAATTTTGTATCGTAAATATTGCATTTGTCATTCTGGTATCGTGGCAGTATTTTCTGTTAGTACAGTTAAAGTCGTTCATCTTCAATATTTACCATTCTGTTGTTGCTTCACTGCGCTGGAAAGCTGAAGGTTACGACGAGAAACAGGAGCCCTCAGAGAATGTTAACAAGAGGGACGGGGCCACTTAGGCAGAGGAAAAGTTGCCGACTGATTTTCATGCAGGTCATGCAAATTCATGCAGGGCAATTATCGATATCGAACACCGCATAGGTAGGCTTTTAGGTCATTCGGCGTTAGGCCTGAGGGTCAATCGGATTGTGATATGGGGTAAGGCAAGTTCAGTCGCGTGCGATAATTACGTTGAAGGATTAAATGAATGCACCTGTTTCGACCTCAACCCCAATCATGGCCTGAGTTGAGGTTGCCTCACGCTCTTGCGGACCAATTGATTCAAGCCGCACGGAGTTCCGATTCAATTTCGGGGCTGACACACAATTTTTACCGTTATCCGGCGCGATTCTCTCCGGCGTTGGTGCGCGCGGCTATTCACGCTTTTACTAAACCGGGCGACGTAGTACTGGATCCTTTCGTTGGCGGAGGAACGACGCTCGTGGAAGCGCTGGCCAGTGGACGACACGGCATTGGCAGTGATATCAGCGCGCTCGCTGCATTTGTTAGTGACGTTAAGACGACTATTTACACGGAATCGGAATTACAGAAGCTGCACCGTTGGGGCGACAGGGTTATTCAGTGCATTGATGGGAGGTCTAGCGTTGATATACATGAGATGTATGAAGATGCAGGGTACCTTCGGCACCTCAATGGCGTAAAAACGTGGCGCTTGCGCAATACCACGGCGCAGGCGCTAGCGAGTGCAAGGAGAATGAGAGGCGCACGGCTGGAGAAATTTGCCCGCTGTGCGGTTCTGCGGACAGCGCAGTGGGCGCTCGATGGTCGAAAGGTGCTTCCTTCAGTCCCCGCGTTCAGGGTAAAGCTGCGTGAACATATTGAGGAAATGATTGGTGGCGCGGAGGAGTTGGCCCGTTCAGCGGCGGCGCACACCGACCCGGTAATCTACTGCTTGCAACGCCCGAGTCATGGGCTGGAGCTCGAGCCAGTGTTTCAGAACGGGCGCAGGCCTCGCCTGGTCATCACGTCACCACCGTATCCCGGCGTTCACGTTCTTTATCATCGTTGGCAAATTCATGGTGGCAAGGAGACACCGGCACCGTTTTGGATCGCGAACCGGCTAGACGGGGACGGAGCCGCCTACTACACGATGGGTGATCGAAAGACGCATGCTAATTCCACATATTTCGTGATGCTTCGTTCCGCGCTGGATTCCGTTGCCGCCGTGTGCGATCGCAATACGACTCTCGTGCAAGTCGTTGCATTTTCGAATCCGGATTGGCAGCTGCCGAGATATTTGTCTGTGGCTGATGACGCTGGCTTTCAAGAGCACTTTCTTTCAATGAGCAACGACTCTAAGTCACCGGAGCGGTTGTGGCGCACGGTACCAAATCGGAAGTGGTACGCTCATCAGAAAGGCCAAACCACTGGTAGTCAGGAAGTCGTGCTATTCCATAAGCTCAAGTCATAGGGCATCCGCAATATCGGCGATCTCTTCGTTCGCAGTCGGCGTGGCCTCGATCTCATCGAAACTTAGGTTTTCGTCCGTGAGGTCACCCAACGCCTGAATCATTGGCAGTAGCACTGGCGCAAGCGCGCGTGTCATGTTTTTCACTTGGCTACGAAGATCAGTACCCGCGTCCTCATTGCCATTTGGCTCATCATGGTCGTCTTTCTCACGTTTTTGATGTTTGTCGTAGATTAACGCCAACCCGACGAGCACCGCACCAATTTCGAACTGCTTCTTAGCTAACCTAGGATTGAGCTTCGTGGCCTTTAGCTCGGTCAGCAGTGCGACATTGTCATCATTCATGTAGAACGTGTACTTCATTTCATCTGGATTGTCTTCGTCTGGTTCCGCAATCAAGTCAAGACAGTCGTGGAGATCTGAGAAGTGCTCCGCCCATTTTGGCTTTTTTTGCTCGAAGTGAAGGCACTGCGGAAGTGCCAACCCACCCGTATCCTTCGAACTGCCAGGAGAAGTGCCTGGCGGCTTATGCGGAGATGACAGTGCATTGGGCTTTTTCGGCTGAGCCATTGCGACTTGGAGTTGCAGTCGGCTGACGAAGCGTCGTTGCGTTACGTCATCTTCGACAACTGCCTCATATTCAATGAGGTCGCCGGCTTTCGCTTCGGTAGGCAGGTCGAAGGAGATTGTTGCTCGGCCCTGGACCAAGTTTGGCCCATTGAACGTCAACACCGGTTCGGCCTGACCATCGTGCATTCGCTTGAAGGCAAATTTGCCTTTGTCGTATTTGCGAGTGAAGTAGTCGTCAATAGCATCGGTTGCGAAGATCACGCGACATTTTTGCCCAAGGTGAGCCGCCCGACGCAAGGGGACATCTGCGTCTTTGCCCGCGAAGTGGAAAAAGGTTGGGTGAGCATGTAGTTGCGGCGGGTTTGATGCGGGCTTGACGTCTTGAGGTTTGAAGGGATTGGATAGCCGCTCGCCTCTACCGAACAATTTGGCCAGTGCAGGCGAACTCTTCAGAACCTTTTGCAGCACTTGCTCCAGCGGCTTGTCATTGCCGAGCTTCTCTTCAAGATCTTCTTGCGCCCGCCGGCTGCGAAGTTCGCGCAAACCGGGGTGATCGGCAAGCGCTTCCATGAGGCTGGACTCCAACTCTAAGAACAATGGTGACTCTTCAGCGACACGATCGCGGCTGCTCATGAACAAGTCGTCACGCTCGTTTGCATCGAGCGTCGAGCAATCTACAACGACCAACAAATCTTTTTGCAGTCTGGCCAGACCGACAGCCTTGCGAGCGAAGATTGTGTCCTTGATTTCGGCGTGAGCCTGACCGTTGACCGTTAGGATCACTCCTTCGTTCCGCCGGTAGGTATTGCCTTTACCGCCCTTGAAGGCGAAAACACGAGCTACCAATTGTTTGCCACGGACAGTGATGAGCATCTCGGCGGGTGGCGCCTGCTCGACATTCTCGTTTTCGGGATCGTGCAGACGCGAGAACAGGCCGCTCATCGTAGTCGTTTGTTCAGCGGCCCCTTTCCCTTTGCGGCCGGGCCGACATTCATGCAAGCGCACCGGAAGAGCAGGGTCTGGTAGTAGGAGATCCAATTTATAGAGCAGACCATCTCGGCGAAGAATGTTGCCCGTATTACGTAGCTGGTATGCGAACAGTTTGATCAGCGTGCCCCACTGTACGGGACGCTCGTAAGCGCTGTCGCCTTTTGGAAAGATCGGAAGAACATCGGAACGGAACCGCAGCACACCGCCCCGTCGCGGGCTGTCGGTGATGCCGAGTGGAGCGAGATACGTCAGCATTGGGAGCTTGTTAGCCGCGGTCGCGGCTTCCCGTCGCACAATCGTGAAACCCCAACAATCATCGGTGTTGCTTTGCGGATAGGTGGGCAACAAATGATGCGACGTGACCAGCATCGGATTGCGCCTCGAAATTATCAGTTGCAGCTTGTGATCGCCGCAATGCCTGATAGCACCGCTGCCACCCTGACAAAACTTGCCTTGCACAAATTGGACGGAAGCCTTGTTCTTCTTTCCGAGCGACACCAGCGTCACCGGAAAAGCCTCAGGGGTGTGGCCTTCCCCAAGATCAGCAACGTTCACCGAGGGCTTGGTCCCGCTTTTCGATCCGATTGGTTCCGTAACGAATATGGATATGTTCTCGGCTACCTTTGTACGGAACGCGCGAGTCCAATCTTCGACCCTGCCGACTGTCGTCGTTAGCTTGTCGGCATGTTCAATGAATTTCGCGACGGCTTCCCGGATGGACTGTGGCGCTTCAGGGCTTTCCGGGTTGATGCCTGCCAGCAAACATTCGCGCGTCAGCACGGCATCGATTGAGTTGATGACTTTTTCGTTCAAAGCGAAATCTGCGCGACCTTGCTGTCCTCCGGCTTGTGACCAGTTCAGTTCGGTGTCGCCGTAGTAGCGCCAGCAACTCGGGTTGTCCCACAGGTTGTGTTTTCTGAGCGTGTCAATGACATCTTGCTCTGTCTCCGCGTGCAGCAATTCGAGACAAAGCTTCTTCGCCGGCTCGTTATCCATCCTGTGCCCCCCTAGAGTTTGAATTCAACGGCCGCTTTGCTGCCCTTCTTCATCATCCTAAGCCGCACATCCTCGACTTCCTTCGTCAGAGCGCTGACGATTTTTTTGATGTCGGCCTCGTCATACTCATATGCAAAAGGGTTGCCAAGCTTGCCGATGACTCGGATCGAGCGAATGGCGTTGACCGTTCTGCGCTCGGCAAGTTCGACGAATTTGGCACGCTTGTCAGTGGCTCGGGCACGGCCCGTACTCAGTTGGCTCACAGTAGAAACCTCGAAATGAGCAACAATAGTACGACCAAATTTCGAACAAGGCAAATTGTATAATTTTGGCAGTTTGGCGTTCGGGATTGCACAGAGCGTTCGCCAGGTCGCGGCGGGTGCGAAGGTAATCAAATCGAGGCAATCCACTGCAGGGGAGGCAGCGATAGCTTCTGGCCAGGATGCGTGGGGCCGCGCAAAAAGGTGTCCAGGGATAAATTTTTGACCGGCCGACGCGGGCGCCTCGGCTGAAACTCGATCAGGTTGCGTCTTCGCAACCGAAGTCTTTCGCGAGCATCCAACCCACGGCGGCCTGGCAGTGGAGTTCGGTGGTGTCGACGCGCGGGATGTCTGGCGCGTCTCCTGCGCGCAGCAGCATGCCGAACTCGGTGCAGCCGAGGATCACCGCCTGCGCGCCCGCGGTGTGCATCCGGCGCATGATCGTGATGAAACGTTCGCGCGATGCCGCTTCCACGCGCCCTTTCACCAGCTCGTCGAAGATGATCTGGTGCAGCACGTCCTGTTCTTCCGGCGTCGGCACGCTGATGGACAGGCCGTGGAGAAAAGAGGGGTCAGAGTCGGCTTTTTAGCAAAGAGTTGTCAGGGACAGAGGGCGCGGCGCAGGTCGAAAATCGACTTCCACCATCCAGCCATCGTCGGACCAGTAGTCGCCGACATTCCCGAATTCATCCGGCTTCGGACACGCGGTTGCGGCGACAGTCACGCGCCCGATCGCGCCAATCCGACCGTTCGCGTACGAAAACACGATGTCGCCTGGACGGGCCATGCGCATGTTTTCGTAGGTCTGGTTGCGCGCGCCGTTGGCGTTTCGCATGGGCGACCACAGGTACCCGCCACGAACTTCGTGGTCGCGCGTTTGCTTGTGGTTGACCCACCAAAATGCCATCTGGTGCCCCCGAGTGGCGCCAGGTTACCGCATCACGCTATCCGACAGTGTCGCGAGCCGTTCTGCATCGGCGCGCCGGGCATGTCGAGGCGAGGAGGCCTTCGCAAGGCGCGGCAGCGATGTGGCAGGTCGCACCACTTCGATCCTGCGGCAGGTCGCTGACTATCGGCGAACGCCTGCCGCAACTGTCAGGAAAAGTCGACTCTGACCCCGGTACGAATCGGAGTAATCTGGCGGGATTGGCGTCTGCGGGTCCTTCGGTACCAGCTTATCCAATTCCGCTCAGGGGAATGCCATGAAGCACGCAAGGGTTGTGTTCCTTACCGCCTGTCTTGCGCTCGCCGTTGGATCTGTCCGCGCCGGGATGCCGCCGATTCCGGGCACGCGTCCGGATCCGGCCGTGGCGGCGGCCCACGCGCCTGATCGCGCATCCATGCAGACCATGCAGGTCCCCAGCCATGGGGAGCTGATGAACGCATTGGTGTACATCGCCGCGGGTGCGGGTCCCCATCCGGTGGTGATCCTGCTGCACGGGTTTCCCGGCAACGAGCGCAACCTGGACCTCGCGCAGGACATGCGTCGTGCCGGTTGGGATGTCCTGTACTTCAACTATCGCGGTTCATGGGGCACGCCTGGCGACTTTTCGTTCGCCCACGGCATCGAGGATACCGCCGCCGCAATCGCCTACCTGCGCCAGCCGGGCGTGGCCCGATCGCTGCGGTTGGACCCGAACCGGACCGTGCTGATCGGCCACAGCATGGGCGGCTTCATGACCGTCGAGGCTGCCGCGGCGGATCCCGCGATCAAGGCCTTCGCCACCATCTCGGCCGCGGACATGTCCGGCCGCATGCAAGCTCTTCTCGGGAAGGAAAAGCGGGCCGACGCGATCGCCGCCATGGCCCACGGCCTGGCCGAAGAAGGCATGGCGCCGCTGGCGGGATGCACGCCCGACGGGCTGGCCAAGGAGCTGGCGGACCACGCCACGAGCTGGCCGTTCCTGGACAAAGTGGACGCGTTGAAAAACCGCAACGCGCTGATCCTCACGGCCGACGACGGCCTCACCCGGGAGAACAACGCCTTCGCCGCTGCCTTGCGCAACGCCGGCGACACGCACGTGACCACCCGGCACTTCGCCACCGACCACGCCTATTCGGACAAGCGCATCGAGCTGTCACACGCGGTGCTGGCGTGGCTGGCGGGTTTGCCGAAATAAAATCGGCGAAAACAGGGATCAGAGCCGAATTTTCTGTGGATAGGAAAAGGGGTAAGTTCAGTTGCCAGCATTCAGGTTTGAACACGCATCGGGGGAACTGCGGTGGAGAGCGCTACTTTTTTGATGGTCTGGAAGTCCGTCAAACGGCCCGTGCTTCTGACTGGCATCGTTGTGTTCGCGTTCGTCGGTGCCGCATGCAGCGAGCGAGCCAACTCACCGAACGACCAGGCTGCCTCCAATGCACCGCCACAGGCAGGTCAGCCTTTGAATGCTCTCCACGTCGCCGAGCGTGTTGCGGCTGTTCGTGCGGCAGCGCTGACAGGCGATCAGCGCGCCGTGCAGGCGAACATGCAGGCCTTCAACGACGATTTCCGCAAGTCCATCAAGCTGCCTGATCCATCGCGCCCGATTGATCATGAAACCGCTCGCGCAGCGGTTCGGCCCTTGGCTGGGGTGCGCTCCAGCGTGTGGATCGATCAAAGCAACTTGCTTGTCATGGTTGGTGGTGCGCAGTATCGGAACATGGAGACTATCGACCGTGTCTGCAACGCGCTTGCGCCGCTGGGCGACACGCTCTCCGTGGTGGTCAATCTGCAGGACGTGACCGCTACCACTTCGCAAGGCGCTGACACGCTGTCCCGCAACTGCCAGCTACCCGAAGGACAGCGCGCCTTGATGCAGCGTAATCGCAAGATCGATGCACTGGATCCGGCTACGCGGCGCGCGTTCGAGGCGGAGCAAGGCGGCCATACGCACTAACATCGCTGGAAGCAGTAAAACAGGGTCAGAGCCGGCTTTCTGAGCTGTCACCGGCGTGTGGCGCCGATGGTGGCAGGCTCGCCAAAAAGGTGTCAGGGACAATTTTCTGGCAGGGCGACGGGGGACACCTCGACTGACCGTCGATGAGGTTGGGTCTTCGTAACCGGAGTCTTCCGCGAGCATCCAATCCACGGCGGCCTGGCAGTGGAGTTCGGTGGTGTCGACGCGCGGGATGTCTGGCGCGTCCTGTGCGCGCAGCAGCATGCCGAACTCGGTGCAGCCGAGGATCACCGCCTGCGCGCCCGCGCTGTGCATCCGGCGCATGATCGTGATGAAACGTTCGCGCGATGCCGCTTCCACGCGCCCCTTCACCAGCTCGTCGAAGATGATCTGGTGCAGCGCGTCCTGTTCTTCCGGCGTGGGCACGCTGATGGACAAGCCGTGGCGTTCCAGCCGTTCGCGGTAGAACGGCTGGGCCATGGTGAAGCGGGTGCCGAGCAACGCGGCGCTCCTGTGGCCGTCGGCCAGCAGGGCGTGGGCGGTGATGTCCGCAAGGTGCAGCACCGGAACGCTGACGGCCGCTTCGACCGCAGGCGCCACCCGATGCATCGTGTTGGCGCAGATCAACAGGCCTTCGGCCCCGGCGTGTTCCAGTCGGCGCGCGGCATCGGCGAGGATGCGGCCGGCCGCGTCCCAGTCATCGGCGTGTTGCAGGCGCGCGATCTCGGCGAACTCGACACTCCACAGCAACAACCTGGCCGAGTGCAGGTCGCCCAGGCGCGCGGCAACCAGCTTGTTGATGCGCTGGTAGTAGTGCATGGTGGATTCCCAGCTCATGCCGCCGATCAGGCCGATGGTTTTCATACCGTGCGACGTCCTGATGGATTGAAGCGGGGATTCTCGCATGTGTTGATCGGTCCACGTCAGCGCGATCGATCTGGAGATACACAACACTGGCCAATCCGAAGACATTCGCGCGGCCCCTGGTCACTCGGGTAAGCTGCCCGTTCGCGTGATGTGATGGGCGCGGGCGGATTCATGAAGACGACGCGATACTTCCAGATGATCCGCACCCGCCCGGATCGCGCAACGATTCGTGATGAATGGATCGAGCGAACCATCACCAATCCCGTAAGGCGATTTGTCCAGGCGGATGGCAGAATTCGTTGCTGGGCGCCAGTTCCGGAAGCAGATGACCGGTATCTGCGGGTGGTGCTACTGTCTGATGGCGAGACCGTGCACAACGCGTTCTTCGACCGAGGTTACGTGCCATGAAGATCAAATATTTCCAGGACACCGACACGCTCTACATCGAATTTCGCGCCGATCGCATCGCGGAAACACGCGATCTGGACGAGAACACCTTGCTGGAACTGGATGACCAAGGGCGCGTCTGCGCCATGACGATGGAGCACGCGTCCCAGCGCACCGACATTCCGGGGTTTTCGTACGAACAGATCGCGGCTTGACGAAAACAGGCGTCAGAGTCGACTTCCCGGCAGGCCGTTGGTTTGGTGGCTGCCTTTTTCGGGGTAAGCGAACCGGACCCCGTTCTTGTCCTCCGCGTCGACTCGCGATCTCCCTTGGGAAGCGGCCCCGAGCTCGGTGGAAGCTACACGGAAGCGCAACACCGGTCCTGTCAAACTTGCCATGCAGCAGGTCGCAAGCGAGGTGGAACATGAAACGCATGGCCGGATCCAATCGGGGCATCATCGCCATCCTTGTCGCGCTCGCGCTGTGGCTGGGCAGCATCGCGCCGTTGGCGGCCGCCGCGGCCACGCCAGCCGAATCCTCGGTATCGGTGACGTACGTCAACCCGGAGCAATTCACCGAAAACCGCCTGTACGGCAGGCAGGACCGGTTCAACCGGATCGATTATCTGGCGCAGCTCAAGGCCTACCTGATCGAGCAGGGGCAAGCCGTCCTCAAGCCGGGGCAGAGCTTGCACGTCGACATCACCGACATCCGGCTGGCGGGTGCGTACGAGCCCTGGCGCGGTCCGCAATGGGATTACGTGCGCATCATGCGCGACATCTACTCGCCGCGGATCGACCTGAACTTCAGGTTGGTCGACCAGGACGGCAATGTGCTGCGCGAGGGCAAACGGGCATTGCGCGACCTGAACTACCTGTACAGCGGTACGAGTGTGCCGGGCGCAACGGGGTCGTCGCTGTATTACGACAAGGCGCTGCTGCGTCGATGGCTGCGTCGTGGTCCGGACAAGCTCTGAAACACCGATCGCAAGGCGGAAGCGGTCGGGGTCCGTAAGATGCCCGGCAACGGCCGGTTGTGCATGCCAACACACGATCTTGACGTGATCACCACGAAGATGTAGCCTGTGCGCGCACATCTAAAGAGCCGTGGCGGAGCCATGAAGACTCGAATGGAGTTGCGCCTCCGGATCGAAGCGACGCTCGGAGTGTTGAGCGCCATTGTTCTTCTGATCACGCTCATGATGCCCGATTGGATCGAACGCGTCTCCGGCTTTGCGCCGGATGGCGGCGAAGGGTCAGTCGAGTGGAGTTGGGCGATTTTCCTTGTCATTGCGGCTGGCGCGCTTCTCGCCGATGCGCGTCGGGTGCGACTGCGATCGGCACGAGCATTCGGTTCGACGAAGTAGGCGAAATCCCGCGCCCCGGTTCGCCAGTGACCCCGTCGCGGTGCCGGCCCATCCCGGCCTTCCCTGCGAGGGAACGTCATGAATCCTTCCGATCATGATCCGCACCACAAGACCGCGCCATCTGCACCGCAGGATCCGGCACGCGACGCGCGCGACTCACCCGACAACCCGCATCAGTCTCCGGCTCCAACGATGGCGGGTTGCGACTGCGATCAAATCATCTGTCTGCTCGACAAGATCGCGCGGACGACCTGCCTTACCGCCAACGAGGTGCATCGAAACGGGATCGCCCTGAAATCGATTGCGGCGTCCCTGGAAGGCCTGCTGGAGACCTATCGCACAGCCAACCCGGCGGCCGCGCTCGAGCATGACCGTCATGCAAAACTGCGCGCCCAGTTGAACGAATGCTGTCCGCCTGGGGAACACGACGACGACGTCTGCAAGTATGTTCCTTGCCCGCCGAACGGCGGAGCGAGGCGAGGTGATGGCTGGTCGGCGAAATCGCGCGCTCACGTTGCGCTCGTCCAGACGTCGCAAAGGCACGAATCCTGGACGTTCGTGGAACGGCCGCGCCATGAGGAGGATGCTGGGCGTGGTGGCGTTCCCATGGGAGAGTTCACGGGAACTCTCGATCCACGCCAACCGACACCGCGGCCGATGGACTTTCGCGGCGATCCGGGACCAACTCCACCCGGAGCGGCGGGACCGGTGGGGTTTCGCACGTTCACGGAAACCGAGCTTGCACAGAACTGGCCGCCCGACATGAGCGGCGCACGCGGCGGGGACGTCGTGCTGATGTCGGGCAACCTGTGGCTGAAGCTGTCCGTCGACGGCGGCAAGACGTTCAACGACCTCGATTTCACGAAAATCTTCGCCGCGGACACGGTCTATGGCGGTTGGGCCGGTGATCAGGTGATTCACTACATTCCCGCGATCGACTGTTTCGTCCTCTATGTCCAGTCATTCAAGGGCAGCGGCGCCCAGGCGAACCGCAACGTTGTAAAGGTGGCGATCGCGAGCCAGACTGACCTCAAAAAGTTCTCCGGCGGCAAGCAGGCCTGGTGGCGGCAATGGGATTTCACGTCGGACACTTTCGGCCTCGGCACGTCATGGATGGATTTCCCCGATCTCACCTACGGCACCAATTTCCTGCACGTCAACACCAACGTCTTTGTCGGCAAGACCGGGAAGCTTTTTTTCGAGCTGCCGCTCGGCGGCATGGTCGCGGGCAAGGGGCTCGACTTCCTGTTCGGCTTCATTGACGACGAAAAGACGCTCACCGGCTCGCCAGCACAGAACGTGAGCGGAAATGAATTCTATTGGGCGCAGCACGTCGACAATTCGCACATGCGTATCTACTCTTCAGTCGGCGGTGACCCCAATTTCGCGTGGCGCGAACGCGAAGTTCTGAACTGGCCCCGCGTGGATGATGGCAACGTCATTACGAAGGCGCCCGACAGTCCGGATTGGGTTAGCGGTGACCATCGGATCATCGGCGCCACGCGCCGTGGAAACGAACTATGGTTCGCGTGGACGGCGGCACCGGGTGATGGCGGGCACGGTGGATTCTCCTTCCCATTTGCCCACGTTCAGGTCGTGCGATTCGATATCGGCGCCGATTACAAGCGCATCGATCAGTTTGCGGTTTGGAATGGGGATCATGCCTATTGTTACCCGAGCCTCGCCACGAATGCGGACGGCGAAGTCGGCATCTCGCTGGCATGGGGTGGGGGTACGACATTGTTCGGTAGCCACGCCGTCGGGATCCTTGGCGACTGGGTCGTGTGGTACGGCGAGGCGAGCGACGTTACCGTGCTTCGCAAGCAGATTGGCGATGACGGGAAGGTCGTGAAGGACGAGTCCGGCAATCCCGTGGTCGCGCCGACACGCTTCGGCGACTACCTCCATGTCAGGCTCGCACAACCCGACGCGCGATGGTTCGGTGCGTTTGGTTACGCAGTCAGGAAGGATGCGGCTGTCGCAGCGCCCGAAGCCGGAAAGTTCGTCTATTACTACGTGGAGTTTGGGCGCGACGTTCCGCTGGCTTCTCCGATCAGATAGTGGGTGCATGGTGCTTGGCCCCCAACGCCGGGAACTCAAGGCTATGCGGCACTCGCCTGCATCGGCACGCGCTGAAAACCGGTATGCTGGGTGACGATGGGGGAAGCCGTCGAAAGTCGTGGTCCGAACCGTCACAATCTTCTCAGGGGTCCTCGAGGGAGAATCAAGATGCGACGCCTGCTTTGCGGTTTCGTTGTTTCTGCCTTGTTGTTTCTCGTCCCGCAACTCGCCAGCGCCACACTGACCTACACATGGCAGCCGCTGACGGCGGGCTCGAACGACTCGGGTGGCGAGTTTCTCATCAGCGGTGGCAAGTTGGTGGCGACGGGTCCCCTGCAGTATGTCGTGTCCACCGGCAGTTACGATCCCGGCGTGGACTACGGCAGTCCATTCTCGCTGCTTGCCTTGAGCATCCAGGGAAATCCCTATGGCTTCTACCTGGGGCCGAACCTGAGCGGGAACGTCGGTGATGTCTACATCTCGATGGATATGACGCCCATGGGCAGCGGCATCGGCAGCCTTTTGGCCGGGTCGTTGTACGCCAATAATGCGGACATGGATTTCTCCATGACGTCCAGCAACGGCGTCTGGTCAATCCTGGATGCGCATTCC
>Ga0207702_10002869_pt1 | contig 16119 bp, 13 predicted proteins | sample KBSCornC62_FD_184302 | JGI IMG/M metagenome (GOLD analysis project Ga0207702, IMG submission 184302) | Corn rhizosphere microbial communities from Kellogg Biological Station, Michigan, USA - KBS Corn C6-2 (SPAdes) (version 2) | ecosystem: Host-associated > Plants > Roots > Rhizosphere > Soil ...
GGTGGGTTCGTACTCGCCATGATGTTTCTCGGTCTCTCGCAATAGCTCCGTCAGGCTCGCAACGTCAAAAGTGCTGACCCCTCGCCCAGGCAGTCGGGTTGTGAGCTCCTGTAACAGCCAGCCGTTGCCGTCCGGATCATGGAACGAGGCAAACGAGGAGTAACTGGTATGAGCAGGGTCCGGACCGCTGAGCCGGAGGCGTCCAAATAAGTACGGTTCGTCCTGTCCAGTATGCTCGTTGCTACCGTGGAATACCTCGCTGACTTCAACGCCGCGACGGAGCAGATCGTTCCGGGTGGCCTCAATGTCGGAGACGGCCAGGTACAACCCCTGAACGGAGCCAGGTGCTGCCTTGGTGACGTTCTTGCCGAAGATTACAGAGCACCCGGAGCCGGGCGGCGTGAACTGAACCCCACGCCAGTCGTCGCCGGCGGTGAAATCGGCGTCGAGTCTCCAGCCGAGCCTTGCGTAGAACTCTTTCGCGCGATCGACATCCGAGACCGGGATGACGACCACCTCAAGCTTCATGTCGACTCTCGCGGCACTCGCGTCAGTGGTTGGTTCATTGTTGCGGATTGCTCTCAATGTTGCCATTTTGTCCTCCTGGAATGCATTCACATAGATTGAAAGTCGGATCTGGCCTTTGGCGCCTGCTACGCTCTTCAAACTTGTACTCATGGTTCTCTGTGGTCGTCTCATTTCGCCGGGGCGGGAATTGTGAATGTCACTGTGTTGGACTGACCAGGGAAGACCTCATGGATGGCGTTCACCAATTCAACCATCCCGTCTCCAAATGAGCTGTCCTCAAGTGAAACCGGCAGAAGTATACTCCTGTTCAGTTTGCGATTGACCCCGGAACAAAGCCTAGTTTGGTGCGTAATCAGTCAGCACAAGCTTGCGCCATTTGTTCGTCTGACAGGCGAAAGGAAAGCGCAAGCTTGTGTTATCGCGATGTGACGCCAGCGAATCGGGAGCCACTGGCGAAAAGCCGGCAAAGCCATCTCCGAACTCACTTAACGAAAACGTAGTAGAAGAACCAAAAATAAGCCAGAACCGCGACGAGCCAGTATTTTCCATTACGAGACGTTGGCCACCAGAGCCACATAGCCGCGAAGAATAGAAGCGCGTGAGGCACAACAACCAGCATCTGCAACCAGAATGGCCATTGGCTTATCTTTGTCATCGTGTCGCCTCAATGCGGCTGCGACGAACCATTGAGGCAGATGATACGCTCGACCGTCGTAAACAGGCGATTACACTCAAAATCCCCGCCCAAGGGTTCAATGAGCGTAATGGCGATTTATCAACAACTGGAGGGCGTGTGAAATCACTGTCGAGGTTTCGGCTACCCTAGCCTGCAGTCGGTTGCCAACCGCCTAGCTTCGCCTTGATTTCAGCGTATTGGTCGCAGTCTGCCGGAATGAAGATCGAAGAGTCCTTACCTCTAACTGTTAACCCGTTGGCACGACCAAAGAGAGTCCAATGACCTCCCTCCGTAAGCGAAAGCACGTGAGAACGACTTATGCCTATCGTCTTGTCCCCGGAATGCCTAATGATCCGGTCCGAATAGATTTCGATTTCACAGACGAACAAACGTCGGTCCGAGAAGGCGCCCCAGATACCGCACGCCACGGCAAGGGGCAGAACAAACAAGTACCAAATTTGAAACGAAACCAGCATTCGTGGGTCAAGTAGGACCACAACAATTCCCAGCGCGATCACCAGACCTTTGGCTGCCGAGTATAGGATCACACCAAGAGCACGACGGAAGGGGTCGCCGTAATCCTGCGCAGTGATCTTATAGAGCTTCTCGTCCCTCCAGCTAATCGGTTTCACGGAGAATACTTTACCCGTAATTTTGGCCGACTTCTAGATTGACTGACGAAATCAGGCGTTAGCACTCAGAATCCCCTCAAGCGGCAGGAATGACTGTTCCAAGGGTGGTCAGAACGCGGGACCCACAAAGCGGCATTCTGGATCAAAGAAACATACGTAGTACGCTAGGCAGAGCGCAGGAACATACCAGGTACGCGGCTGGGTTCGCGCCGGAGCATCGCCTCGGTCCGTTCACGAAAATTCAGAGTGGTGAGTGTTATCGCGATCTATCAAAAATAATGCCAGATTTAAACGCTCGGAATAAATTCCAACGAACGTCGCTGGACATAAGCAGCGTAACAGTGCCCGCACACTCAAGTCGCACCTTCACTCACATATCCCTCTGGCTGGCCGTCAGGGCCGAGGGTCGCCAAGCAGATCTCGCAATGCTCATGATCCCATCCGCCCTCCACCAATTCGCTCCCTTCAGGATGGGAGTCATCGGCCTTCTTCATGTATACGCTGCTGCGTTGCTTGAACCGGACCCCGTCAGCGACTTCAAATCGGGCCCTCTGCCATTGGCGACCGCGATCAAACACAATGTCAGCACGCGCTCCCCAGTAGCCGTCTAAAACCATCCATTCACTCGAAGCAACGGGCGCTTGAAGGGCACCAGGCTTGTCCGGCGCAAAGCCCCAGAGGTCGTCTCGGCGATTCCACCGACCTCGAATCAGGTGCGTGTCGGCCACCAGATAACCTATCCACCTATCGTCTATCCACACCTCTTGGCCGTGAGTTGTGGCCGTAACCAACCCCAGGACTTCACCAGTCTCGCTGAGCTCATTTTGAACCAGCCGGAAACGAGGAAACATGATGAAATAGTCTCACAAGAGACGCTTGGCGTGCCCCCCTTCTCTCCCATCCGCCAAGTGTCGTTAACCGCGTTAGCACTCATTGACCAGACCAACCCCCGAGAACAGGGCTTTTTGAGTGTTATCGCGATTTCTCGCCAAATCTCGCGACTTGAACAGCTCGCCACCAAGCGTGTACTTTTAGGTACCAACTCCGGACATTCGGCTTTGATCCACACCCCACCTTCCCGGTCTTCGAACGTAATTCTCTGGAGACGGTTTGCGCGTGGCGCGGGACTTTTCCTGCTTGCCGTTCTGGGGTGCCTGCAAGCCAGCGCGCAACAGAAGCCCGCGTCACCACTCGACGAATTTGACCGGCGATTTGCCGCTGCGAACTCGGCCAAGGAGGCGGGTGACTTGCCCGCTGCCGCTGCGGCCAGCGAGAAGATAGTCGCCCTTGGACTCCGCGAAATGGGAAAGTTGCGCCTCTTTGAAGCCGCATATCCCGAGGCCGCCAAATTCTCCCGCAGGTCCCTCGAGTTCGAGGATGTTGCAGATGCGCACGTCGATCTCGCTGCTGCCAACTTGTTTACCGGCCAGTTGGACGAAGCACTCAAAGAAATCAGCCAGGCTCTTGCCGCCGATCCGCGCAACGCCACGGCCTGGAACATTCAGGGCCAGGCGCAGCTCAAGAAAAAGGACTACCGCGCCGCGGTGGAGTCTTTCCAGAAGTCCCTCGAGATTCGCCCCGACCGCGAAACCAGCTACGGTCTCGCCAGTTGTTTGCTCCGCTTGAAAGAAAAGGAAAAGGCCGCGGCCATTTTTCAGCAGATGACGGTGGAGTCCGGTGATCGCAGCGGCCTCCATCTCTTGTTCGGCGACGCTTATCGAAATGCCACCCTGTACGACGACGCTGTCCGGGAGTTTCAGCGTGCGCTCTCACTAGATCCCAAAGTTCCAAACGGCCACTACTTTCTCGGGCTGACCTACTTGATGCAGAACGAATGGGTGCTCACGCCGGAGGCCCGCCGTCAATTTCTCGAGCAACTGCGAGTTGACCCGGGAAATTATTTTGCGAACTATCTCCTGGGCTATATGGCGTTCAGTTCGAACCAGCCGCAGGAGGCGGATCGCTATCTGGGGGAGGCGGCGAGATTGAATCCGTCTTCATCGCAAGCCTGGCTGTACCTGGGACTGAATGCCTACCGCCGCAAGGAAAATCAGCGCGCGGAGCGGCTCTTCCGGAAGGCAATTGCACTCGCCGAACGTAGCGGCGCAGACGCTCACAACGATATCCGGAAGGCCTACACCAGTCTCGGCCGGATCCTCATTGCTTCCGGAAGAGCCGCGGAAGGGGAACGATACTTCGAAAAGGCGCGCGCGATTCAGCAAAACATCATCGCCGGCAACCAGGAAGAGGGTGGCATGGGTGATTCGGGTGGATCCGGAGTTTCTTCAGCCGATGTCACCAGCCTTTCGCAAAACGAGCCACCGGTTGCTCTGGGGGGGACGGGCAAGGATGCGGCCACGCCGTTAGGCGGCAATGCGCTTTCGCACACCAAGCTGACGCAGGGCCAGAAGCGACAGGCAGCCGCCCAGGAAGAATTCTTGCGTTCTGTTCTGGGCGGCGCCTTCAGTGATCTGGCCACGGTCGAAGCCATGCAGGAGCAGTATGCCGTAGCTCTCGGACACTACCAGGAAGCGGAGGGATGGGACCCCAAAGTGCCCAACCTGATGCGCAATCTCGGGTTCACCGCCTATCGCGCCGGCAACCAGCCGGAAGCCATCCGGGCATTGCGAAAGGCTCTGGCACTTGCCCCGGGTGATGATGCGGTTCGCGCGGCTCTGCGAGAATTGGGGACTACCGTCCCCGCGCAGGCTCCGCAAAACAAGAAAGACAAAAAGCCATGAACTTGAGCGCGACGGACAGCAATTGAATCCGCAACCATTACTTTGCCTTCGCGTCCTGCTCCTCGGCGCAGCGCTGCTGCTGGCAGCGATGGCTTTGAGTCAGGAGCAGCATCCGGCCGCGCCGCCTCCTCCTCCGAACGCCAGGAAGGTGCAGTGTAAAGGACGTCCGGTACCGCAGCTGGAGGACGTCACGGAGAAGGCAGGTATCCGTTTCCGCCACATCGCCAATCCGCTGAGCACATACATTGTCGAGTCGATGAGCGGCGGCGTCATTCTGTGGGATTACGATCGCGATGGCTGGCTGGACATCTATTTCACCAACGCGCCTACCATCGAGATGGCCCTGCGCAAGGAATCGGCTCGCGGAGCGCTCTACCATAACAACCACAACGGCACATTCAGCGATGCGACGGAGAAGTCAGGCCTGGCGGCGCCTTGCTTCGCCATGGGCGGCGCAGTGGCCGACTACAACAACGACGGCTGGCCAGATCTGTACCTGACGTGTCTCGGCGGAAATGTTCTGTTTCGCAATAATGGGGATGGCACGTTCACGGATGTCACCGCGAAAGCCGGCGTTGCGGACGGTCGCATGTCTGTTGGTGCGGCTTTCGGAGATTACGACCATGACGGATTCGTTGACCTGATGGTGGCCAACTATGTGGACTTCCAACTCGACCATCTGCCCCCGTTTGGCGGCAAGTCACTCTGCAAATATCGCGGTGTCGATGTCTATTGCGGGCCGCGCGGATTGAAGGGCGCAGGCGATTCGCTGTTCCGCAACAACGGTGATGGCACGTTTACCGACGTTTCCAGGGCCGCCGGCGTGGATGACCCGCACGGTTACTACGGTCTGGGTGTGGTTTGGGCCGACTTCAACAACACCGGCTGGCCTGACCTCTACGTGGCCAACGACACGCTGCCTAACTTTCTTTACCGCAACGACGGCAAAGGCAAGTTCACCGAGATTGGCCTCGAATCCGGCACCGCGTTGAGCGAGACGGGCTCTGAGCAAGCCTCCATGGGAGTTGCCCTCGGCGACTACCTGCACAATGGGCGTCCTTCCATCTACGTGACAAATTTCGGCGACGACTATAGCGACCTGTATCGCAACGACGGGAACTGGATGTTTACGGATGTCTCTTATGCGTCAGGGGTAGCCTTGCCCTCCTTTCCTTTCGTGAAGTGGGGCGATGCATTCGTGGATCTCGACAACGATGGCTGGCTGGATCTGGTGGCGGTGAACGGTCATGTCTATCCGCAAATGGATAAGGTGCCTGCCAGCGGTGGTTACGCGCAGCCCAAGCTGCTCCACATGAACCAGAAAGATGGCACCTTCTGTGATGCCGGCAATCTGGCCGGACCGGCTCTGCAAGAAAGACGTGTGTCACGCGGCCTGGCGGTCGGGGATCTGTTCAACGACGGCAATGTGGACGTCGTGGTCGAGGATCTCGATGGCGCGCCGATGATCCTGCAGAACCACGGTGTTTCCGGCCGCCACTGGGTAAGTCTGGAATTGGCGGGTACGAAGAGCAATCGCATGGCAATCGGGGCGCGCGTCAAGATCGTGGCCGGCGGGATGACGCAGACCGACGAGGTCCGCAGTGGCGGTAGTTACATCTCCCAGAGCGATTTCCGTTTGCACTTTGGGCTAGGGTCGGCAGAGAAGATTGAGTCGCTGGAGATCCGCTGGCCTTCGGGGAAAGTTGAGACGTTCAAGAACCTCGCAGCCGATCGCTTCTATGCCCTGCTGGAAGGGGAAGGGATCGTTCCAGCCGAGCGGATTCGGCCGGTTTCCCCGCATACCGCGCTGCGATGGGTCCACGGTTCAGGAACTGCATCGCAAGTCACCTCTATGATACTGCCAAGCACGAAACCCACCCGTGAGATGCGATCCGCGATCCCCCAGCGATGACAGCTATTTGTCGTTCAAGGCTATTCCAGGCAATTGTGAAAAATTCCAGCCGCTTCCTTCGTTCGGCAATAGTCTTTCGACTCATCGATCACATTAACGTGTTTGGGGTCTGGCATAAGGGTAAGACAGAGATTCGGGATGACGTCGCAAAGCTGCATGCAGCCGGGCTGGGTGGCCATAAGGACTTCACAATCGAAAAGATCCGGATGATGAAGCCAGATATTGCCGTGGTCCAGGTTAAGGCAATCAGCAAATTCTGCAACCTTGGCACGTACGTGATGTCGAAACAGAGCGGGAAGTGGCTGGTTGTGAGTTTCACCAATGTTAATTGTGACCAGCCAAACGTTCCGAAGTATTAAAGGCTCCGGGGAAATACGGGGACAGTTCCTCGGGCCACGTGTGGCAGGGCCGGTTCTATTCCTGCCCGCTCGACCAATCGCATCTCTGGACCGCGCTGCGTTATGCCGAGTTGAACCCGGTGCGCCTCGGCATGGTGGAGGCCGCCGAGAGGTGGCCCTGGTCCAGCGCCGCGGTCCATTGTGGCGCCCCCGCTCCCGAGGCGCTGTTGACAATGGATCGCTGGCGAGCCCGTTGGACGGCAACTCAGTGGCGGGAATATCTCGCCGAAGGATCTACCCATACCGGACGACTATTGCAGCAGATAGATGCGAAACAGGTTCGCCTTCACCGAACGGCGCGTACTGACGAAGTATGTCGAGGACATGCCCGTGGGTACATCGGCTTGATCGATCAAACGGGAGCCGGGAATCCGCTGGAAGTCCGCTTCGCTAGCGAAGCCCTTGGTAAAGGTTGGAGGTGCGGTCCCGAACTTGATGGGAATCACGGCCGTCTTGAGCGAGCCAAAGGGAAACTGGCGGAGAGATACGTACACCCATTTCCCGTCCAGACTCCATGAGACCAGGGGGGCCGACGAGCGTGCGGTGCCGAATCCGACGCTGCAGTTGTCACAAACGGTGATGGGCGCACCACCCTCGAGCGGCACCGCCATAATTATCGAGTTCCTATCGCCATGCCCATTCGGCGGGGTTGCGCCCACGACAACCCAGCGCGCGTCGGGCGACACGCTTTGCAACTGCATGATGGGAAGGTCCGAGACCACGTCAGGTCCGCTGCCATCTTCGCTGATCCTCATGATCTTCGATGGAATTTGAGTGCCCTGATACAAGATCTGTCCCGGCCTGCCAAAAAAAGCACGATCTTCGCCTCCGAAGGTAAGTTGCCGCGGTGCCTGTGTGCGGTCAAGCCAGCCGATCCAGATTCCCGACCGGGCCTGACCCTGTTCGGTCGCGAACACGATCTTCTTCCCATCCTGTGATATGGAGAAATGAGTGAGCACTAAACCCCGAAAGAGACGCTCCGCGGCTCCGGTGGCGATGTCGGAAACCCATAGTTCACCGCTGAAGTACGAATGCGCATTTCTGGTTCGTTGCAGGTAGTAAACCTTCTTGCCATCCGGTGAGAGTGTTGGTAAGAACGAATAACCCTCGGAAGTAATCTGCTTTCCCCCTCTCTTGTCGTCGTGAAGCCAGATCACGGATTGTTGCGTGCCTGAAGTAGTGATGAACGATTTGCCATCCGGCATCATCGCCAGGCCTTCTTCCTCGCTGGCTCCGGAGGGGGTCAGCTGCTGAGGAGTGCCGTCAGGAAAACGTTGGCGCCAGACGTGAAAACCGTCTGTCCGGGTGTCCACAGTGAAGTACATCCATTTCCCGTCAGGAGACCACTGGGCCCACGTGCAAGAACCCTCGGGTCCGACTGGCCGTCCCCCAGAGGAGCCGTCGAATGGAACCACCCGGCATCGTCTCCACCACTCGCCATCCATCTCCGCCAGCAAAACGTTTTTTCCATCTGGCGACAGTGCAGATCGGTGCACCATTCCCTGCAAGGGGTCGGCGGGAACGTATATGTCACGCTCTTCAGTCCGGTTGGGATTTGAGGTGACGAGCTTCATGTGTATTCCGGTAGTGATCGCAGAGAACAGTACACGGCCGCTGTCAATCCAGCTCAGGCCGGTGGCGTTTGCCATGAACAGTTTCGGCTCCTGCGCGCCCAACAACGGCAGCTCGTAGGTGTTCCAGACAAACTGACCTTCCAGTTGGGTAAAGAACAAACGGCTGCCGTCCTGAGAAAAATTGATCGTCTGCTTCCGGAAGGGGGTCTTTGTGAGTTGAAAGGGTTCGCCATCCGGCAAGGACCTGAACCAAATCTGGCCTGAATTCGCAGAACTTCCAAAACTGCCAGGGCCGCGAAGGAACGCCACCAGCCTGCCGTCGCGCGGCAGCGCGGGAATTTCGGCTGCATCATTAAAGTTGGTGAGTTGCTCCCAGCGCAATGCAGGCGTTGCATTCTCGCTGCGGGTGAAACGCGGCCACAGCCACCAGGTTGTGGCGATCAATGCGAAAACCCCGGCGGCGGCCATCGCAGGCATCAGCCACCGTTGCGGCGGCTTCGGCAGCGTCGCGGCGGTCGTCCCAGAGGCCGACGTCACTTCAAGACGTCGCATGTCGGTTGCCAGTTCCTTTGCCGACTGGTATCGAAGATCCGGGTCTTTTTCCAGGCATTTCAACACGATGCGCTCAAATTCGGATGAGAGCTTTGGAGCTAATGGTCTGAGGGTTGGTGGCACCTGATGCAGAATTGCGTTCGTCAGCTTTGGAACTAGCGAATCCGTGAAGGGCAGGCGCTGTGTCGCGAGCTCGAACAACGTTACTCCGGTTGAGTAAATGTCGCTGCGTTGATCAACTTCTTCTCCCAGCAACTGCTCGGGCGACATGTACGGCAGGGTGCCAGCGACGCCGGTGGGCGCATCTGCCATCGTCAGGGTCGTGCTCAGTGTTAACACTGCCTCGTGGGAGAGTGTTGCCAAACCAAAATCGAGTATTTTCAGCCGGCCGTCAGAGGTGACCCGCAGATTCGCAGGTTTCAGATCGCGGTGCAAGACACCTGCTGCATGCGCTGCCGCCAGGCCTTGCGCCAGTTGATAGCCGAGATGGATTAGCTCGTTCTCCGGCAGCGCACCTAATCGCAAGCGCGCGTCCAGCGACACACCGGGCACCAGTTCGCTAATCAGGAAATCGTGCCCTTCGAAGGTTTCGAAGTCGTGAATGGTTTGAATGGATGGGTGATTCAGCCGTGAGAGGATGCGGGCTTCGTTACGGAACCGCTTGCGTGCCGCTTCGTCATTCAACGCACCAGGAATCAGTACCTTGATGGCAAGATCACGCTCGAGCTTTTCGTCGTAGGCTCGGTAAACGACACCCATGCCGCCGGCACCGATTTGCTCTTCGATGCGATAGCGCCCGAACTTCTGGCCAACGTGCGGCATCCGCGACACCCGTGGGCGAGATCGTAGCACGTCAACCGACTAAGCACCCGTGAGACCGGTTGGGGACGGGTGGCCAAGTCGTTGTACGCTGAAAACTGTGCGACTCGGCAATCGTTTTTGCAGGTCGTGCAAAAGACGGGCGGGCCTCCCAGGCTTTTGACTTCGCCGGCGCCATAAACACAGCGGGTGCCCGTCCTTTGCGCACTTCGCAAAGGGCGGGAACCTGGCAGCCGCGTTCCCTTTGCTGGGTGGAATACTACCTAATACTCTGATATAAACAGGTGCCTAAAAGACCAGTAACTCCGAGCCTTGCCGTAGATGGGAGCTTAGAGTGACGATACGCTGCCGGGCCATGCGGCCCAAGGACGTGGCTGGGGCTGCTGCAATTCTGGCCAGCCATCCTGTGATTGCAGCGCGCTACCAGAACTCGATCGATCAACTCCACTCTGCTTGGCTGCAACTGTTGGGATGCGAAGCGTTTGGCGGCATCGTATTTGAAGAATTCGAAGGAGACACGCCACGTCTGTTTGCGGCAGCGGCAAGTGTCTTCACCACTCACAAGTTTGTTCAGGAGTTGAAAGCGCCGCCGTTTTTCTGGATCGGTCCTGAGTTAGCCAGGCGTGTTACTTATGGTGAGTCTCCTTTGCTCTCCGACAGAGAAGTCGCGGCCGCGAATGCGGATGGGGGACTCAACCTGGTCTTGTGGCAACTTTGCATCGACGCCAAAGATACCCGGCGCGATGAAGTCCGCACCCAGGTTTCAGCAGCATTTTTCGATATGCACCGCGGCTTTCGTCTGAAGGAATTTATTGGACTGCAAGCTACTGTCCTGGAAGAGCCGGGATGGACAATGGATGGAGGGGCGTTTTTTCTTAGCCCCACGGATGGATCGTATATAAACACGTTCGACATGTCCCCCGACAAAGTTCTCGCCACTCCTCACGTATTCGGGCTGACACGCGAGTTAGCCCATGGTCGGATGAGTTGGATCAGTTCTCTTTTTCACTACGATCCCCCTCAAATCGGCTTCTCTCGAAGCGAACAAAAGCTCCTATCAGCTGCATTGCGAGGGGGGACTGACGAGGAATTGTCCGATGAACTCGTTATCTCTCTCTCAGCAGTGAAGAAGGCCTGGTCTTCTGTTTATGACCGGGCAGCGGAGCATCTGCCCGACTCTATCCTTGCCGTCGAAGAAGAAGAACGCCGCAACGGCGACCGTGGCAAGCAGAAAAAACAACGGTTGCTTGCCTATCTACGCGAGCATCCCGAAGAGCTTCGCCCTTGTGCGCGGAGAACCCGCGAGGAGTCGCCTGCCACATCAGTCTAGTGGACGGGTCGCGCACTCAATCCGGGCCTGTTACCGTTTTCCAACAGCTTTAACGAGTACGGCCTCAGTTCTTCTGGATGTTCGCGGAGGAACACGAGCAGTTTTTGCTTCTTCCCCTTGCCACGATCACCGTCAACGCTTTCATCGAGTTCGATTTTTAGATCGAACGGCTTGCGGAACTGGACACGGAGATAAATGGAAGCCCACATTTTCTTCACCGCGGACAAAGAGACGCCGAGTAGATGGGCTAACTCTCCATCCGTTCCACCTTGCAGGGCGGCCGAGAGCAGGCGCTGCTCGCTGGGCGTGAATCCGATCACCGGCTTGCGATATGCGAAGAAAAGGTTGGCCCAGCTACCAGGCTGCTTCGCCGCCATCGCTTTCGTGGCCTCTAGTATGTGAGGCTGTAGGAACACCGACTCAGCTGACTCCTGGACGCTCGGGGAGTGAACTGAAGGCGTGTTCCGCAAGCACCATCCTCCGCTATTCACCCCCATCGCAATTTCAATTGGATGGGTCGCTTGCGTCTGAATCCGGTTCATGTTGAAGCCTCGATATGCGTCGAAAAAAACAACCTGACTCCCCTGAAAAAGCTCCGGAAGATTTTCGAAACCGGCGCGCGGACCGGTTGGCCAGACCAGGATGTTCAGGCCTTGGGTTGAGTTGGCACGACGTACTTCGGCGTCGGTCAATACAGGAGCTGGGCCGTGAACGCAGCGATTCAGCAGTTCAGGCCCGATCCATTTGAGTGGTGGTGTGGCCAGCTCTGTTGCAAAGTCTTCGGACACGAAACTGGCGATTTGCGCGCCGATTATTCGGGCCCTGCCCGAACCTCTCTCTTCGCTGACGATGCTGAAAAGCGCATCTGAGCCTAGAAAGCGATGCCACACTGTTCCCAAATGCTCGATGGCAGGCCCGTATCTCGGTCGCAGAACCGGATGGTCCGCGATGAACTGTACGCAGGTTGCGATGTCATCGGGGCGCGCGAGGCGATAGCGAATCATGCAGTGCCTGGGACGCAAAGGTGGTCTTTTAGGCCACTTGTTTATACCACTCAAAGGAGTATTGTCCACTGCAAATGGAGTGTTGCATTCCCCGCGCTCTCCACCTGTAGGGGCGACCATAAATCAGTCTCTCTGCGGCAGCACGATAAACGAAGCACGACGGTCTAACGTCGGCGAAAAGATGACTGCGAGTTCACCACTCGCTGTCTTTAACCAGGCTTCCTTCGTGTTGAAACGGCCCGAACGACCTACTCCCGATTTAGGAGAGATTTATGCGATCCTCCTGGTTACGTCTTGCGGTGAGTCTGTCCCTGGCGATGCTCGTCGGCTGCGGCGGCGGTAGCTCGATGGGCGGAGGGAACGGGGGCACAGGCCAAACCCTTCCACCACCGACCAGCTTTGCGGAAAGCTGGCATTTCTCACCCTCTGCGGGTTCGCCAAGTATCGAAGGCGCTCTCACTCTGTCGTCTAGTTCGGTCGTGGGGGTGGCACACTTCCAATCCTTCAGTACTTCGAGCCCGTGCCCCACGTTCTTCGACGATCTCCCTCTTTCCGGGACCATCGATGCTCAGGGCAACCTATCGGTCAAGTCATCTTCGTCGTCTGGCCGGGTGCTTTTCCTGAGCGGTGTGCTCGCACCCGACCGGGAATCTCTGTCGAGTGGAAGTTATCATTTCACCGGAGGGTGTGCGGCAGCAGATACCGGCACAGTGACCGGAGTGAAGGTCAAACCCCTGACCGGACTCTATACCGGGACCATGCAAGGGGCCGGGAATACGCTTGGCATTTCTACCCAGCTTACCCAGTCCACTAGAGCAGATAGCCACGGTTTTTTTGTGTTAACCGGCACATTTACTGTGGCGAATAGCTGCGCTGAGACCTTCACGCTAAATGGAGCCGGGGTGGTCGGTAACGTGGTTCATTTGTATTCAAACTCAGGCACTGGTCTGGAAGGTCTGACCGGAGTGATGGATCCGGAGGCACAGCAGATTGAACTCGATGATTACCTCTATATGGGCGATTGCATTGCGGGCGCTCACGGCCTGGTCACGCGACAGTAAGGAAGGCGACTTGTAAGACGCATCGTTGATCCGGGCCATTGGAGACTAATTGCAATACGCACCACGCTCACTGAAGTGAGAGAGGAGAACATTATGAAGCACAAGACAGGTTTTTCTGTGTTCTTTCTGTTGGCAGCCATGGGGGTGGCAACCCAGTACGCTCAGGCAGCAAATCTGAGCGTCAATTGCGACAAACACGATTCCATTCGAGAGGCCTTGCACCTGCTTGCGACTGTCAATCCGCAAGGGCCAAACACGATAGCTGTTTCGGGCAGTTGCAAGGGAAACTTCGTGATTCAAGGTATGGATCGACTGCTGCTGATCACCAGGAAGGGCGCCTCGATCACAGATGGCTCCAACGGAAGCTTGGCGGTCCTGGATATCGAGGACTCACGCAGCGTGACCGTGCAGGGATTCACCATCAACGGCGGAGGCGGGGGCGTGAATTGTGGCTCCGCAAGTGTCTGCTACCTGACTGGCAATACGATCCAGGATGGTGCGGGAACTGGGGTAGGCGTAGGTCATGGTTCCCATGCCTTTCTGGATAGCAATGTGATTCAGAACAATGGGGGCAGCGGTTCCATGGTCAGCGGCGCTTCGCAAGTGTTCAGCAGCAATGACGTCTTCCAGGGCAATGCGGCTCAAGGGGTTAACCTGGCCGGCGCTTACTTCGAAGCTTCCAATTCCAGCTTTCTCAACAACGGAGTTGGCATACGGGCGGGCGTGGGCACGGTGCTAATCCTGGGCGGTACGATCAGTGGCAGTGGCGGGGATGGCATGACTCTGCTCGGCAGTTCCACAGCAGTATTTCGGGGTCCAACAATTACAGGCAACGCCGGCAACGGTGTCCACCTGGAAGACGGCTCTTTCGCGGGCTTCGTCGCGGCCAGTATAACGGGTAATTTGAGTGGTACAGACGTGGACTGCGCTCCGCAATTTCCGATCACTCGCTTTGTCGAACGAACCGGCGGTATTACAAACTGCGTCGAGCCTGTCAGCAATGCGAAGCTAAAAGCCGTGGAATAATAATATTGTCGGCCTCGCACGAGATCAGCCGCCCCGTATCCGGGCGGCCTTTCTTTTGCCTCACGCGGGGCACGGGCAAAACCCCTGAGCTTCCTCCGGGCTATTATTCTTGAACCGTGACGGCAACACCGAACCCACAGACAAAGGCCACGCTTGGGATGCGCTTCCTCCGATCGTATATTGGATGGCTTGTCATCGGGCTGGTGCTTCTCTGGTCGCCGGCCGCGTTGATCCTTGTGGCCGCCCGGTGGATCGACCCACCGACCACCGCGGTGCACATGCAACGCCGCGTGCAAGCCTGGATTCACCACACGCCGTATCACGAACGGTACAAGTTCATCCCGCTCAGCCAAATCTCGCCCGATCTCCAGCACGCTGTAATCGCGGCAGAAGACGCGCACTTCTACCAGCACCACGGATTCGACTGGCATGAGATCCAAATCGCTGCCCAGGACGATCTGGAAGGCGATCGCACTCGCGGAGCGTCCACCATCACGCAGCAACTTGTGAAAAACCTGTTCTTCGGAACCGGCCGTTCCATCCTCCGCAAAGGTGCAGAGGTCACGCTGGTGCCCGTGGCCGAATTTGTCCTCGGCAAACGACGCATTCTGGAGATATACCTCAACGTGGTCGAATGGGGTCCTGGTATCTATGGTGCAGAGTCGGCGTGCCGTTACTACGACGAAACCTCAGCCCGGAATATCGGCCTGCAAGAGGCGGCGCGGCTGGCTGCAATCCTGCCGGCTCCACTGAAGCGACGACCCGAGCGCATGAATAATTACAGCGCGATTATTCTCAGGCGGATGCGCCAAATGGGTTGGTAGCGGCGGACATTTTACCAATACAGCGGCTTTTATTACTCATCGCGGCGGGTGCGAGTCGGATAGCCGCGGCTTCGGAAGTCACCATCTCCACAATAATGCTTGGGGCAGGAACGGACGCAGCCAGATGGTATAAGCTAGAAACTCTGGTCCAGCGAATGGTCTTCGTCCTCGACAACTACGATTCATTCACCTACAACCTGGTCCAGTATCTGGGTGAGCTGGGGGCGGAGGTCGAAGTGCGGCGCAATGACCAGGTGACGCCCGCGGAGGTGGAGGCCATGCATCCGGAACGGATCGTGCTTTCACCCGGCCCGTGCACGCCCCAGGAAGCCGGTATCACCATTCCGCTAATCCGACATTTTGCGGGTAAAGTGCCGATGCTCGGGGTCTGCCTGGGACATCAGGCCATCGGCGCGGCGTTTGGCGGGCAAGTTGTGCGTGCGCCTCACCTGATGCATGGCAAGACCAGCCCGGTGCAGCACGACGGCAAGACCATTTTCGGCGGGCTGACGTCCCCCATGACGGCGACGCGTTACCACTCCTTGATTGTCGAAGAGAAAACCCTCCCAGCCGATCTGGAAGTAAGTGCCTACACCACCGAGCGCGATGGGACACGCACCATCATGGGTTTGCGGCATCGCAAGTTCGCGGTAGAAGGGGTGCAGTTTCATCCCGAGAGCGTGCTGACCGATGAAGGGAAGAAGTTAGTAGAGAATTTTCTGGGAATCTAGTGTTGCCGCCGCGCGGTTCTGGAAGGTTGGCATCTGGGACGTCCGCTGGTACAGTCCAGTTCCGCCGGTAAGTCAATGCGCAGGATGATCAAGCCCGGCTTTCTTGGGACTTCCCAACCACATTTTCACATCAGCGCCGTATTCAACCACGGTGTCGGCAGCGGCCATGTCTGCACCTCGGCCGAAGGTTGATCGAATGCCCCGCTCCGAAGTCGTACTTTTCGGAGTCAAGAATCGGCGTTGTACAGGGCTGCTGGTGGTTTTCCTGGGCGCCTGGGCCAGGAAATTGACAGGTTTTTGGTGCCGGATGA
>Ga0207702_10002874_pt1 | contig 16108 bp, 14 predicted proteins | sample KBSCornC62_FD_184302 | JGI IMG/M metagenome (GOLD analysis project Ga0207702, IMG submission 184302) | Corn rhizosphere microbial communities from Kellogg Biological Station, Michigan, USA - KBS Corn C6-2 (SPAdes) (version 2) | ecosystem: Host-associated > Plants > Roots > Rhizosphere > Soil ...
CACGGTCGTCGTCCCGGTCACCACCCTCTGCCCGTGTTCAAAGGCAATCAGCATGCACGGAGCACACAATCAACGAGGCGAGGTCACCCTGGCCGTGCGATTCGGCACTCCCATCTGGATCGAGGATCTCGTCCGCCTGGTGGAGGATAGCGCAAGCTGCGAGCTCTATAGCCTGCTCAAACGACCGGACGAAAAAGCAGTGACCGAGCGCGCCTATGAGAATCCCGTCTTCGTGGAGGATCTGGTTCGCAATATCGCCCTGCGCTGCGATCAGGACGCGAACATCCGTTGGTATCGCGTGGAAGCCGAAAATTTCGAGTCGATCCACAATCACAATGCCTATGCGCTCATCGAGAAGCATTCGGCATGAAACGTGCGGACAAGCCCGGCACACTCATTGAATCAGCGATTTTTCGGGAATAGCAGTCACCCATGATCACCCGCCGAGCGCACCATCCCTTCACTCACACCCACGGCGAGCACAAGCTGCGCTATGGACATCCGCTCCCTTTTGGCGTCAGCCTCGTACCCGGCGGCGTCAATTTCTCGATCTATTCAGCACATGCCACGGATTGCACACTGGTGCTTTTCGAAAAGGGTGCGCCAGAGCCATTTGTCGAAATTCCGTTCCCGACCGAATTCCGCATCGGCCACATCTGGGCGATGATCGTTTACGATCTGGATCACACGAAGATCGAGTATGGCTACCGGTTCGGCGGACCTAACGACAAGAAGATGGGCAATCGTTACGATCGGTCCCTCATCCTGATCGACCCATTCGCCCGGGCGATCGGCGGTCGCGGCGTCTGGATGCAGGATGGCAGCGGCAACCATCCCCTGCGCGCACAGGTGTGCGATGAGGATTTCGACTGGGGACACGATCGCCCGTTGCGGGTACCGGCCACCGACCTCGTGATCTATGAAATGCACGTTCGCGGCTTCACGCGACACCCGAGCTCGGGTGTAAGGAATCCGGGCACGTTCGACGCCATCCGGGAAAAAATTCCCTATCTGAAATCCATCGGGGTGAACTGTCTGGAACTCATGCCCATCTTCGAGTTCGACGAGTGCGAAAACACACGGACGAATCCGGTGACGGGCGAGCAGCTCTGCAATTATTGGGGATACAGCACGATTGGCTTCAACGCACCAAAGGCGGGATATGCCGCAGCCGGGGCACAGGGTGGCCAAGCGGACGAGTTCAAGCAGCTCGTCAAGGACCTGCATGCAGCTGGCATTCAAGTCATCCTCGACGTGGTATTCAACCACACCGCCGAGGGCGGCGAGGATGGCCCGACCCTTTCCTTCCGGGGTATCGACAATAAGACTTACTATATGCTGCTGCCCGATGGCAGTTACGCGAATTTCACGGGCTGCGGAAACACGGTGAACTGTAATCATCCCGTCGTCCGCACATTCATCCGCAGCGCACTCTCCTACTGGGCGGCCGAATTCCATGTTGATGGTTTCCGCTTCGATCTCGCCTCGGTACTCAGCCGTGATTCTGATGGGCATCCGCTGGCAGATCCGCCCCTCATCGAGGACCTTGCCCACGCCCCCGTCCTCGCAAACTGTCACCTCATCGCCGAGGCATGGGATGCCGGCGGTCTCTATCAGGTGGGCCGATTCCCGGACTACGGCCGCTGGATGGAATGGAATGGCAAATACCGCGATGCCGCACGCCGCTTCCTCAAGGGCGATCCCGGCGTGGTCGGAGAAATCGTCCAGCGTATTCTCGGCTCACCGGACCTTTACCAGGCGGCCAATCGTAAACCCGTCGCTTCGGTGAATTTCATCACCTGCCACGATGGGTTCACCCTGCGCGACATGTGGTCGTACAACCAGAAACAAAATCTGGAGAATGGCGAGAGCAATCGCGATGGCAGCGATTGGAACGCGAGCTGGAATTGCGGATTCGAGGGTCCGACCGACGATCCGGAAATCAACGCCCTGCGCACCCGGATGCAGAAAAATTCCATCGCCCTCCTCTATCTGAGCCAGGGCGTACCCATGATCTATATGGGAGACGAGTGCAATCGTACCCAGCGCGGCAACAACAATGCGTACTGCCACGACGAGCCATGGAACTGGCTCGATTGGTCCCTCACCGAAAGCGATACCGGAGTCCTGCGATTCCAGCGCCAGATGGCGGCATTCCGCCAGGCCCATCCCGTCCTGCGTAGGGAGGAATTCCTCACTGGCACGGATACGGTCGGGAGCGGTTACCCGGATATCAGCTGGCACGGGGTGCGCGCCTGGAAGCCGGACTGGAATTTCGGCAGTCACTCTGTGGCATTTCTTCTCTGTGGCCGGCATGCCCGCACCGCCGGAGGACCGCCTCATTTCATCTATGCGGCGTTCAATATGTTCTATGAGCCGCTTACCTTCGAGTTGCCCGTCCTGCCCAAGGGAATGAACTGGCATTGGTCGATCAATACCGCCGCCGATGAGCCCGAAGACATCTTCCCAGTCGGAGCGGAACCTCAGCTCGGGGAGCGAACCTCTCTTGAAATCAAACAGAGATCAGTCATTGTCCTGCTTGGAAAATAGCTCCCTTGCAAGCATCCACATTGCACCGAGTGTGCGTACCTTTAAAGAGAGCTCATTCGTCGAATCCTTTCCCCCAAGCAGGAATAGCCTGCAAAAATCGCTTGCGTCATCGCCGTCGCGAGCATAATTTCGCCACCTTTTTCCATCCATCGCATTTGTCATGGTAAGCAAGAAACCCACCAAAGCAGCCAAAGCCGTATCGAAGTCTCCGGCCAAGTCGGCGAAGCAGCCTGCTTCGGTAAAGAAAGTGGTCGCCAACAAAGCGACGGAAAAAAAAGCTGAGAAAAAAGCTGTGTCTCCGAAACCCAAATCTTCCAAGCCCGTAGCGCAAGCGCAGCCGAAAGCTGACGATCGCGTGGCCACCAAGCTCACGCCCTTCCTCGAGAAGCAGCGCGAGAAGCTCCTCACTCTCAAGGACACGCTGCTCGACAGCATGTCTGGAGTGGCCCGTGACAGCCTGCGCTCACAGACCGGCGGCGACGCATCCGCTTTCGGCATGCACCAGGCCGATGCAGGCAGCGATGCCTACGATCGCGATTTTGCCCTCAGCCTCCTCTCGCAGGAGCAGGACAGCCTCTACGAAATCGACCAGGCGCTCAAGCGCATCGAAGCGGGCACCTATGGCATCTGCGAGATGTCCGGAAAACAAATCCCCAAGGCGCGCCTTGAAGCTCTACCCTTCACCCGCTATACCGTCGAGTGTCAGGCGGAGATCGAGAAGCGCAACCGTTATCAACGCTATCGCCAGCCCGTCACCTCCCTCTTCGGCCTTACCGACGAGGAGTCCGAGGGAGAGGAAGACGATACAACCACCGACACCAAGGACTGATCCCATATGGCACAGGACATCATCACGCTCGAGTGCACCGAAGCGAAAGCAGAGGGCAAGCCCGCCTCTCGCTACATGAGCACGCGCAACAAGAAGAGCCCGAACACACCAACCAGGCTCGAGAAAAAGAAGTACAACCCATTCCTCAAGCGGCATACCCTTCACCGCGAGATCAAGTAGTCCCATGCAGCCGAAAAATGCAAAACGCCGCGCCGCGTTCCGCCGCGCGAACCGCTCGATGCCCCGTCGCCGCATCGACCTTACCTTCGAGGCGATCGACCATAAGAACCCCGATCTCCTCAAGCGATTCGTGACCGAGAGCGGCAAGATCCTTCCCCGCCGTCTCACCGGCATGCCGGCGCACCTGCACCGGAAGATCACCCGCGAGATCAAGCGCGCCCGCGCCGCGCTCTTGATGAAGTAATCTTTCCTTTCGTTTCATACGAAGCCCCGGCGGCCCTCGAGCCTCCGGGGCTTTTGCATTCCCCTTGACAGGTCTCGCCTGCTAATCGGCGGGCCGCCGCGAGGCAATTTCAGCCCCGGATTAAAAGTACAACCAGTGCCACTGGACAGGCAGCTAAGGACCTGTATGATTTTCCCGTGTCCCCTGGTCGTATCCTGCTCCTTGGCCTGCTCGCAGCGCCCGTTCTCGCCTACTCCCAACAATCCTCCGACGCTCCGGCCGTCGACGTACATGCAGCGTTGCAGCAGCTGGACAATCTCCAAAGCGGGCGCGACAACTCGAAAAAGGCCTATCTCGCGCAAATCCGCGACAAGATCGAACAGCCGCTTTCCGGAAATGGCTCTCCCTCGGGATTCGTGATCGACTGCATTCGGAAGGTCCAGTTCGAGGGCAAACCCGGAGGGCTTAACGATTTCACCCAATGGCGGAAGGACAATGGCGGACTCTCGTCCGACCATCCGTTCAAGGTCGCCTGCGACCTGCACCTGCGGTATCTCGCGCTGACACTCCAGCGAGCGATTATCGGCTCAACGGAACCGCTGGAAGACGATGTTTTTGCGTATTTGCATGCGCTCGACAAAGCTCAGGATGTGCTGGCGAAAGTCCGCCATGAGCCCGGGCAGGTGCAATTCAACGTTTACGATCCGAAGCAGCAGAAGGTCGTGGGCCAAATGCTCGGTAATATTCAGTCTCTCCAGCCGAATACGGCCCTGCGAAATTACCAGGGCTATGTGGACGAGATGATCAATTCGTCCGTGGACAGCGGACTGGTCGCACAGGCCTATAATCTCACCGGTCAGCTCGGAGATATGGGCGAATGGGCGATGACCCCGGGAGACTTCAGCAACATTATCGAAGGTGATCTCCGCGTACCGTTACGGAAGAAAAAAGACCCCCGCCTGCTCGATACATGGGACTTCGAGATCGAGTATCTCGGCTCGATCTCCAAGATCAAACAGGACAAGGCTGACGAAGAGAAGTTCCAGAAGCTCACCTACCCCCGCCTGCTTTGGAAGAAAGCCCAGGATGCCCAGCTCATCGGAATGCCGAATCGCGCCCTGTCCATGATGATGTCGATTGCCGAGCAGTATCCTGCTCACCCGGATTTCAATAGCTGGACTTCGACCATTCGTAGCTCCCTCTTGAAAGCGGCGTCCGGAGCAGCCTCCCCCTCGCCATCTCCTGCTCAGGCTCCAGCCACAGGAACATAGGCACTCCCCTCGGCCACTCCCGCCCCGGGGAACGGTTGAGTCACGGCTGGCCAGCCTTTTTGACCGGCTCGCTGTTCCCCGCGCCCAGTACGTTGAAGAATTCCTTCGGGATGATCTTCGGACGCCATTGCGGATGCGATGCCGTACCGCTCGCAGAATACTCGAAGAGCTTGCTCACCGGGAAAAGCACAAGGCCGGGGACTCCCTTGGCATTGATGCGCACGTTGAGATCGATCGCACCACTGGGAAAGCCCACGCTGCCGTAGCCCAAAAGCTCGAATCCCGCTCCCTGGATCTCCAGATTCTTCGTGCGAATCGCCTGCTCTGCCACGCTGAAATCGACGATCGCCAATCTGGCGCTCTCGTGCCCCGCGCCGGGGATGATGGTGCTGATGATGTCCGACAGAGGGCCAAATAGAGGAATGGCGAGCACATGCCCGTCTTCAACCCTCACGCTGCCACTTCCCACCATCCCGGACGGCTGGCGGAGACTCGCCCGGAATGCGTAATGCCCGCTCATGGCTCCCTGCGATTTCGAATATCCGAAATACAATTGCGTGAGCGACGGAAAGTCGACGTGCTCCGTGCTGACATCGACCGAAAAATCGGGTGCCGCAGGATTGGTCGATACATCCGCCTTCAAGGCCACCTGGCCGCCGTATAATGCCGCATCGCCCACATCGGCGAGTACGTGCTGGCCCTTGATCAGGACAGTCCCCTTCGTCGCTCCGAAGACGAGATCCCGATTAAGAAGCGTATAGGCGAGTCCTCCCGGCGCGTTCACCTCGATGTGCAGATCGTTCTGTGTCGGATCCACCATGTGCGCCAGCCCATCCGCTCGCACGTCGGGCGGCGAACGGAAGCGGTAAACTGCGACCGTGGCCGCGATGCGCGGATCCACCCACATCAGGACAGCCGCTGGGTCGATATTGCAGCGGATGTGATCGAGGCGGACCTCATGGCGGCCAAAATCATAGGTAAACGAGCCGGTCGCCCGCAGAGTCCCTTTCCGAATCGTGAGGTCCTTGTAAACGATGGCACGGTCGGCGATGACGATGTCCGACTTACCGGAGTCGATCCAAGAGCCGCGCATTGCCGCCCGGCCAATCTCCATCTCGCCCGTTCCGGAGAGTGCATCCAGGCTCGGCCGGGTACCTGCCAGCGTCACGTGCAGTTTCGGTGGGTCCTTGAATTCCAGAAGATCGATGATTGCCCGCTCTTTCGGGCCGAAGAGCTCGCTGAACTCCGTGGGCGAAGCGTCGCTATCCAAAGAAATCCGAAACTCCTGCGGCCCTGCCAGGATGCTTGCCTTTACCGTGCCGGTGCGCGAGGCCAGCACGGCATCCTGGATATAGAGACGCCGATCTTTCCATGCAAATGCCGCCGAGAAGCTGCGCGCCCGAACTCCCATCAGCTGAAATTCCCCCGCGGAGGCTTGACCGAGTGCCGTAATCGAGAGACCTGCAGCTCCCATGCTCGCGTTCACAGATGCCTGCACGACCGGCGGATGATCGAATACGATTTTCTCCGCAAGGTCCGGATGCCCCGCGAGGCGCAGCAGAGGCGCCAGTGCCAGGCCTCCATTCACATCGCAATTTCCGACTTCACTTGCGAAATCCCATTCGCCGGCGAGGTTCAACGTCCCCGATGGCCCGCGGGCGCGCAGGCTGGCGACTTTCAGCTTTCGATCTGCGTATGAAACGGAAAGGTTCATCCGGTCGAATCGCATGTCCCCATAGCGGATCTTTGCGGTGCGCAGCGTGATGGAATCTGCCGAGACCGACGCCAGCTGCGAAAGGTCGCCGCTCAAAACGACGTCGAGTTCCGGCTTCGGAGTCTCGCACTGGATCCGGTCGAGGGCGCCAAGGATGGCACGAATCGCTGCAATCCGTCGGGGGTCCTGCGGCGTGGCTGACTTCGATGCTGCCTGTTTGAGCGAGATCGTTTCCGGGTTGAGAAGGTGCCCCTGGATGGAGACCAGCAGATCGCCAAAGGTGCATTCCGCATGGCTGATCGTGATCTGGCCGGCGGAGTTCCAGATTTCGGCGCCGATATGCCGGAGGTAGATCGTATCCGGCTTCCTGCCGTCATTCGCAAAAGGGATTGCGACCGATGCGTCATCCAGCTCGAGCCGATCGATCGTCACATGTCCCTGGAGGAGATTCGCCAGATTGGGGGAGACGATGATTCGACTCACCTTCTCGACCTGCTGAGTCGATGCATCATGCCGGTGAAATCTCACCCCCTCTGCGACGATGCCTTCGAATGGGTGAAATGTCAGCTTCGCGATTGTGACCGTATATACGGAGCCACCCAGTGCAGCCGCCACACGGTCCCGCCATTCGGGCCCGAATCCGACGACCTGGAGGTAGATCAACAATGCGGGCATGGCCAGGAGCAATCCAACCCCCAACAGCCGTTTGAAAAATCGAAGAATCCGCAACACCACGTCCGCTTTGAATTACCAGCTCTTCACTCCCGGCTACAAGAGATGCAATGCATCCACATCCACACCGATTCGCACATCCCGGGGCAGCGTGAGCTTCGCAAGCACCGTGCGCAAGAGACGACTGATTTTCAAAGCACCGGGACCGCGAAGCGTGAGATGGTATCGGTGCTCATTCTTCACCCGGGCCAAAGGGGCCGGCGAAGGTTCCCCGATTTGTATGCCCTCCGCGGCGGCTTCACGCAGTCGCCGCGCGAGTGTTTGCGCGGTGAATTCCGTCCTCTCGGCATGCTCGCCGCGTACGGTGGCGAGCACGAAGCGTTGGAAGGGTGGATGTCCAAAGGCCCGGCGAAATTCCGACTCCTGCTCCCAATAGCCCGCGAAGTCATGATGTCGCGCATGCTGGATCGCGGGATGAGCCGGAGTGAAAGTCTGAACGAGCACTTCTCCCTCGGCCTCGCCTCTTCCTGCGCGCCCGGCCACCTGCGTGAGCAGCTGGAACGTACGCTCCCCTGCCCGGAAGTCGGCCATGTGCAGCCCAACATCGGCGTTGACGATTCCCACAAGCGTCACGTTCGGGAAATGGAGACCCTTCGCGATCATCTGCGTGCCGATCAGGATATCGATCTTGCGGGCCTGAAATTGGTCGAGCGTCTCGCGGTAGCTTCCCTTGCGAGCCATGGAGTCTGCGTCCATCCGCGCCACGCGGGCCTGCGGGAATATTTTCCGCACGGCCTCCTCGACTTTCTGGGTGCCAAATCCCGCGTGCCGGATCGCCGGATCCTTGCAAGTCGGGCAGGCACGAGGCGTCCGCTCCGCGTGTCCGCAGAGGTGACAGCGGATGCGCTCATCATCGCGATGATAGGTAAGTGCGACGCTGCAGTTCGGGCATTGCGCCACATAACCGCATGCCTGGCACATGAGGGCGGAGGAATACCCCCTACGGTTGAGAAATAGGATGGTCTGCTGCCCGATCGCCAGTCGCCGCTCGATGGCCACTCGAAGCATGGCGGAAACGACCTGCTGCTGGCCGCGCTGCCGATTCTGCAACCGGAGGTCCACCACACGAATGAGTGGCATTCCGCGATCGTCGATGCGGGAGGGCATTTCCAATAGGCGGTATTTCCCAGTGGTCGCGTTGTGATAGCTCTCGAGGGAGGGTGTGGCGCTGCCCAGGACCACTGCGCATCGCTCGAGCGCGGCGCGATAGACCGCCACGTCGCGTGCGTTATAGCGCGGGGCCTCGTCCTGCTTGTAAGAGCCTTCATGCTCCTCGTCCACGATGATGAGGCCGAGATTTTCCAGTGGAGCGAATATCGCGCTGCGCGCGCCGATCACGATGCGCGCGCCCCCCGAGTGGATCTTGTGCCACTCGTCGTGCCGCTCGCCCTCGGAGAGGTGGCTGTGAAGCACGGCCACCTGCGATTGGATATCTGCAAAGCGGGATTTGAACCGCTCGACCGTCTGAGGGGTGAGCGAAATCTCGGGGACGAGCACGATCGCCGATTTGCCCGCCTCGAGCGCATGCCGCAGTCCCTGCAAATAAACCTCGGTCTTCCCGCTTCCAGTCACGCCATGCAGCAGCAAGGGCCTGGTCTCCCCCGGACGATCGATTGCGTCCCGCACGGCGGCAAGCGCCACCGCCTGCTCTGCATTGAGCGGCAGATCGTGTGAAGGCATATACTCCCCCTCTGGATCCCTCGCTACGCGGCGCAGACCGATCCGCACGATACCGCGCTTCTCGAGCGCCTTCGCAGCCGTGCGCGCTCCGGGGATTTCCGCGAGTTCGATCGGAGCCCCGACGGCTTCGAGGTTTCGGAGGATGTCGATCTGTCGGGGCGCACGGCGCTCGATTTCGCTGCGCTCGTTTTCGGCGGGAGTGCGCACCAGCTCGATGAACAGGCGCTCCTTGTGGGCGAGCTCTGCTTTCCGAATCACGACAGGGAGCACCGCCCGCATCGCGATCTCTTCCGGGCAACAGTAGTAATCAGCCATCCAAGCAGCCAGCCGCATAAGGACGGGCCTCACCAGCGCATCGTCGCCCACAAGCTCCGCAATCTCGCGTACGCCCCGGGCATCGGTCTCTTCATGCACGGATACGACCGTGGCGAGCACCACTCTGGAGCGCAAAGGCACGCGCACGCGCGAGCCCTCCGTCACGCGGAGGCGCAGAGTCTCGGGTATCGCGTAGTCCAACGGCCGGCCGGTGGACTGGTCCAGAAGGACGCGCGCAAATTTTGACATCGGCCGATCTAAGCAAATTGACGCGTCGGCAGGAATTGCCTTTGTCGACAGGCTTCCCGCCACACTCATTCCAATTGCCAGAGGGATTGGATCAGCTCGATCCCCGTCTCCTCGGCCGGGAGGTCGCTCCGGTTCGTCAGAATCGCCACTCCGATTCCCAGATCCTTATTGAATGCCAGCTCTGTCGAGAATCCCGGGATGTCTCCATTCTTCGACACAGCCCAAGCGTTTACCCCATTGAGGGAAATTGGCTTCCACCTCCAACCCAGAGCTTGAAACTCCCCATCCACGAAGAACCCGTGATTCGCCGACAACACAAGCCCCGCCGCAAGGGTCGGTGGGACATCCGTGGAAAGGCCCATCATTCCACGAAGAAATTGCGCGAGGTCGGAAATCGTCGATTTGATTCCATCCGCGGCAGCGTCGGCATCGACCGGCCATTCGGCAGCCGGCGTCCCTCCTGCGGTCTCTCCGACTGCAAGGCGCGCTGCATGCGGAGCGTCCAAAAAGAGCATTGTGTCATGCATGCCGAGCGGCCGAAGCACGAGCCGCAGCAGGCGGCCTTCGAACAGCCCGAGCCGCTGCCTCCCAAGACATAACCCAAGCAGGCCGACGCTCACATTGCTGTAGCGGCACGATGCAGGAAGGGGTCGCGGAGGCCTCCACTCGCTCACGAAGCGCAGGAACTCGTCCGTGGAAAAATTATCGATCCCCTGCCTCTCGAGCGGCAGGTTCTCCAGCGCAGGCGGGTCGAGAGGCAATCCGGCAGTAAACGTCGCCAGCATCTCGAAGGTGGCCTGCCGCATGTGGCCGCGCAGCGGATAACCGTGAAGGTCCTTCCGGACCGGCTGGTCGAGCGACAACCGGCCGGAGGCGACATCCACGCCAAGCAACGCCGTGGTGAAAACTTTGCTGATCGACGCCGTCTCGAAGATTGTGCGCGGGGTGACTGAGAGTCCCGGCCGACCACTGCTTCCACCCGTCCAAAAGTAGGTCTCGCCATGAAAGATGACCGCGATCGCGATTCCCGGCGCGCCTTGGTGAAATAGCTTCGTCGCAGTCTGGCGCAGGAGTGGATCCACCCGTCCGTCCGCCCCATGGGCTACACAAGTAATTCCCGCGGCGGCGGAGAGTGCCCAGGCCAGGATGCGCCGATGAATCCCACTCATTGCCAGAACATTACAAAGATTTCATGTGAATTCCCATTGCGCATGAGGCCCGCCTTTTTAGAGTCGGACTCCAGTGCTGTCGCGCGTGTAAGGAATCCCGCCGGGTATTTCTGTCGCACCTTCGCAGCCGGACTCAACTCGATTTTTTCCGCCGTGGTCAAACTTTCTCCAGATTCGATTCAGGACGCCGTCTGCGAAATCCTCGCCTCGGTCACTGGGGTGGCGGAAACGCGGAGTGCGCCGGACTTGAAGATCCGGGAACTCGGCATTCTTGACTCGCTGGGCGTCGTCGATCTGATCATCGCACTCGGCAGCCGATTCGGCATCGATGTCGCACCGGCCGAGATCGAAGAGTCCGACGTTGCCACGCCGCGAGCCATTGCGGAGTTCGTCGCCAGGAAGCTCGGCGGCTCGGCCGAGTAGCCCATGAACCAGCCGAAGGCGGACCGCCTGATCGATCGGGCGCCCCATCTCTTAGCGGCCCTGCTTGCTCTCGCGCTCACGGCCATTCTGGTGCCGCTCTGCCTGAAGTGCTTTCATGTGGATCGACGCCTCGCATATATCGTCGCGAGCGATCTCCTCGAGGAGAAGGACCAGGGGCTGGCGCTGCAGAAAGCAGCCTTCGCGCAGAGGGATCTGCTCCCGATCTACGGAAGCTCGGAGTTTCTCAATGAGTCGCCCTATTGCGGTCGCACATTCTTCGCCCGCTTCCCGACGGGTTTTGCACTCTTCCCGGTGGGCAAGGCAGGACAGGAAAGCGTCGTCATTGCGCAGCGGTTGGCTGCATTGGGTAAAGCGCTTCGAGGGAAGAAGGTCGTCGTAATCGTTTCCTCGACATGGTTTCTCTCCCACCACGAGGCGGCAGATCGATATGCGGGAAATTTTTCAGAGCTTCAGGCTTACCGGCTAATCTTCGCGAGCCCGCTTTCGCCATCGCTCAAGCAGGAATTTGCCACCGAGATGCTCAAATTTCCCGCCACTCTCGATGGACATCCATTGCTCCATGACACAGTCAGGCGCTATGCGAGTTCGAATTTCGGCGCCAGTGCATTCGATCTCCCTGGCAGAGCGTATGCCGCTCTCCTGACCGCTGCGGATGAATGGCAAACCGCCTTCGCCCTCGCGGGCACGGCATGGTCCGCATCGCATGCTTTCTTTCACGGCCCGAAGCACCGTGCCGCCACGCTCGACTGGGCACAACTTGCCGCCGATGCCGACCGGCGCGCGGCCGAATTCGCCGCCGCACAGGCCCGCGCCGGAGTGCATGTTCCGCAAATCTTTCGCGCGAAAAACAAAGGTGCCCGCGCGGCCTCGTTCAAGGCGGCATTGAGCAACGCCGACGAATGGACTCAGCTCCGGATTTTATTGCAGACGCTTCACGAACTGGGGGCTGAGCCCCTGTTGATCGATGTGCCGATCGACGCATCGTCGTTTTCCAGCCTGGGGCTTACTCCCGACCTGCGGGCAGCCTATTACGACCGACTCCGCAGCGAAGTCCGTCCCTTCGGTTTTCCCCTCGTGACATTCCAGAGCGAAGAAAACGACCCGTCCTTCTTCGAAGACGCCCTTGGCCATCCCAGCGCCTCTGGATGGCTGAAAATGGATCGGGTCATCGACCAATTCTACCATGATCAACTTCCGGCAACCGTGGATTAGGATCGCCAGCCTGGCCATCTATTACCTCTTCGTGATCCTGACATTGCTGGCGATGTACTCCTCCGGCTCCTTCAAGACGCCGGCGTTCATCTACCAAGGATTCTGATCCGACGCATATGGATATCGTCGCTCTCATCGACCGTTGGGGAACATTCGCACCCGATCGCGCAGCCCACATCAGCGCTGACCGCATACTGACCTATGGCGAGCTGGTGCAATCTTCCGACTCGCTCGCATCCGATCTCTTGCAGACTTGCTCGCAGGATCGCTCTCCAGTCGTCGTGCTCGGCCACAAGGAGCCGGAGATGCTCATCGGATTCCTAGGAGCATTGAAGGCAGGGCGCGCCTATATCCCTGTGGATGATTCCGTGCCGGCGGGACGAGTTGCGCAGATTGCCGAGAGTTCGGGATGTGCGGCGGTCCTCACTCCAGCCGATATCCGCCAGCGAATCGCGGGCGCGGGTGCAAATCGGGAGACCTTCCCCGATCGCCACCCCGACGACCCTCATTATATTATCTTCACCTCGGGAAGCACCGGCACACCCAAGGGCGTCGTCATTTCCACGCGTAATCTCTTCACCTTCACCGAGTGGATGCTGGCGGAGCAGCGATTCACTGAAGGAGCAGAGGTCTTCTTGAATCAAGCCCCCTTCTCCTTCGACCTCTCGGTGATGGATCTGTATCTGAGCCTGGTCACGGGAGGCACATTGGCCAGCCTCACGCGGGACGATATGTCCACGCTCAAGAAGACTTACGAAGTCCTCGATCGGTCGGGCGTGACGACGTGGGTTTCCACTCCTTCGTTTGCGCAGCTCTGCACCGCGGATGCCCGCTTCCAGCACGCGCTTATGCCCGCGCTGCGGCGCTTCCTCTTCTGCGGAGAAACCCTCTCCCCGCACCTCGCCTCGGAACTCCTTGAGCGCTTCCCGTCCGCGGAAGTCTGGAATACCTACGGCCCCACGGAAGCTACCGTGGCCATGACCTCCATCCGGGTGCTCAAGGATACGATTGCCCGACATGGCTCACTGCCCGTCGGAAAGCCGATGCCCGGAGTGACGGTAAGCATTCGCTGCGCAGAGGGAAACGAGCTGCCCCATGGCGAAGTCGGAGAGATCGTCATTCATGGCTCCAACGTGAGCGCCGGATATCTGGGCAGGCCCGACTTGTCGGCAAAGGTCTTTGCCGAAACCGATGGTGTGCGCTCATACCGCACTGGAGACTCGGGACATCTCAATGCGGACGGATTGCTCTTCGTCGGAGGCCGCATGGATAACCAGATCAAGCTCAATGGCTATCGAATCGAGCTCGGCGATATCGAAGCCCACCTCCGCGAACTTCCGCATGCCCAGGATTCCGTCGTGCTGCCCGCGCTCCGGAATGGCGTTCCGCACATGCTCGCCGCATTCGTGATTCCCCGCGGCCGCGAGGGCCTTTCGGACCTCGATCTCATGCTGCGGCTTCGAGACTCTCTCGCGGAGCGGCTGCCCGCCTACATGATTCCGAAGAAATTCGTCTTCGTGGACCAGTTCCCGATGACTCCGAATGGCAAAGCCGACCGGCGCAAGCTCGCCGAACTCCTGTGATTCCCTACGCAGACTTCTCATTCTTCGGAATCGTGGCGCTATTGGCGTGCCCGGTTCTCGTCCTGCGCTGGTTGGGAAAAGACACACGGCTCTGGCTGATTGCCGCGTCGATCGTGATGATCGTGCTCTGCTCATCGCGGGAATCCCTCATCGCGATCGGAGTCTTTGCCCTCGCGCAGTATGCCGTGGTGTATGGATTCCAGCGCCTGTGCAGCCGATTCCCGGTGCGCACGCGTGCCCGCAAATGGAGTCTGGCAGCTGGGATTCTCGCGCTGCTTCTTCCTCTCGTTATCTGCCGTTTCACGCCCTTTTTCGCCAAAGGAATCAGCATCGGATTTCTCGGCATATCGTACGTGACCTTCCGAAGTCTCGATGTGCTTTTCGGACTGAGCGACGGGCTGATCGCCTCGCTCGATGCCGTGCAACTGTTCGCCTTTCTTTTCTTTTTTCCGCCACTCTCTTCGGGACCGATCGACCGTTACCGCCGCTTCGGAAAAGACTGGCTCTCGACCACGGACCGCTCGCGGCTGCTGCCTGATTTGGACAGTGCGACCCGGCATATTTTCCGCGGCTTCTTTTACAAGTTCATCCTGGCCAGCCTCATTAAGGAGCACTGGCTCGATCCCGCTGCAGCCCAATCCGGTGCCCTCGGGATGGTGTCGTATATGTACGCCTACAGTACGTTCCTATTTTTCGACTTTGCCGGGTATAGCGCCTTCGCCGTAGGAGTCAGCCATCTCTTCGGCATCGCCACTCCCGAGAATTTCGACAAGCCGTTCCTCGCGCGGAATATTCGCGACTTCTGGACCCGGTGGCATATCAGCCTTTCCTTCTGGTTCCGCGACCATGTGTACATGCGCTTCGTCCTGGCTGCAGCGAAAGGAAAGTGGTTCTCGAGCACCCATACGGCATCCCATATCGGCTATGTTCTCACCTTCGGTCTCATGGGACTTTGGCACGGCCTTGCACCGAATTTCCTGATCTATGGCTTCTACCACGCCGCGTTGCTCGTCGGATATGATATCTTCAAGCGATGGAACCAGGCGAAACGATGGATCGGCGATGGACCTATCGCACGAGGCTTCAGCATCGTCCTTACCAGCCAGGCTGTGTGCTTCGGCTTTCTGATTTTCTCCGGGCATCTCAACCTAGGCCCCGGTACCGCGCATCCCAAGGTAAAGGCCGGCCTCCACGCATTGGCGGCTGGGAGAGCATCTTCGGTTGCGGCCATAGCTCCTCGCCATGGTTATAAGAATTCCCTTTTCAATCCCACGTCACTGGATTCCCCGGATCCTGGTAGCGCTCGGGATTATGGCCGTCTCGCTCCTGGCATGGCACTGGAGCCCCGGCAGGCAGGTTGAACTCCATCAGCGGCATCTGTGCGATGCAGTAGGAGATCGCAATTGGAAGCGCGTCGGGAGTCTCCTCGCCGCGGATTACCACGATCGGTGGGGACAGGATCGGTCAATGATCCTGGCCCGATTGCCGCAAGCCTTCACAGATTTCCTCGCCTGCGGGGTGATGGAGGATCATCTCTCGCTCACATGGCGCCAGGGAGGCTGCGATCTTGTCGCTCACATTCGCATCGTGGGCTCGGGAGGTCCGATTGCTCAGGCCATCATGGAGCAATCCACTCAACTCACCGAGCCCTTCCATTTCCAATGGAAGAAGCAAAGCTGGAAACCATGGGACTGGAAGCTGGTCTCGGTGGATCAGCCCCAGGTCGAAATTCCGGACGAGTCCGAGTTTCAGTAAGCGTTAACCCGAAAATTCAGGGGACGCACAGATATGAAATCCGTGCCGTACGAGAAATCGAGGGAACCCGATGGCGCGGCTTCCCTACCACCGAAAACGAACCTGGCAAGTGCCGGGTGTCCCCGGCGCGAGCTTTCCTTGGGGTGGTAGGCGCGTCCGGCCGCTGCCGGACCGCCGTAGACTCCTATTTTCATTCCGCGTG
>Ga0207702_10002875_pt1 | contig 16101 bp, 12 predicted proteins | sample KBSCornC62_FD_184302 | JGI IMG/M metagenome (GOLD analysis project Ga0207702, IMG submission 184302) | Corn rhizosphere microbial communities from Kellogg Biological Station, Michigan, USA - KBS Corn C6-2 (SPAdes) (version 2) | ecosystem: Host-associated > Plants > Roots > Rhizosphere > Soil ...
TCTGCGCGAGGCCGGGTGCGCCTGCCTCGACGTCACCCTCGCCCCGGGGGGTGAGGCCACGGACGCGGTGCTCCTGTGGCTCGCCACGCCGAAGCTGCTGCGTGCCGCCGCGCCGGACTGAGCGGCTCGCGACCGTCGCCAGGAGTGGTGGTGCCTGGGGGCGATCGGGTTCGGCGGCCCGCCGACCCACATCCTGCCTGCGCCAGCTGTGCGTCGACCGGCGGGGGCGGATCGCGGCCGACGAGTTCGAGGACGCGATCGCCGCCTGCAACCTGCTGCCGGGGCCGTCGTCGACCCAGCTCGCCATCTTCTGCGCCGGCCGGGTCGGCGGCTGGCCGGGGGGCGCTCGTCGGCGGCGCGGGCTTCATCATCCTCGGCCTGGTGGTCATCATCGCGCTCGCGGTGCTCTTCCTGTCGTCGTCGGCGTCGGCGGCGGCTTCCTCGAGGGCGCCGGCCCCGCCGCGATCGATGCGATCGCCGGATCGTCGGTGCTCCTCGCCGGCGAGCCGCGGGAGGGCTGGCAGTACCTCGTGCTCGCCGGGGCGGCGGCGGCGCCGCTCCCGGCGCGCCGCGGCATCGTCGCCGTCCTGCCGGCGGCCGCGGTCGCCGGAGAGGCGGGCGCTCGTCGCCGGCGCGCACCTCCCCGGGTAGGCAGGGACGGCACATAGCACAACGGGGACCGATCTTCCGTGGGATGGATCCCGCGGAGTGACCGGTTCCAGGTGATAGATTCCACGTGCAAGTCGTGTACTCGCGGTCTTGGAGCTTGGCCGGCGGGCCCCGGTGGGCGTATCGGGGCTTGGTGGTTCTTCAGAGGGAGCTCCGTGGAGCGTGGCTTGTAGTGGGGCTAAACAAATGGCGTGAGTGAAAACTCCGCGCGCCCCCTACGCTCGGGGTGCGCGTGGGCGGGGGCGGCCCTTGAGCGAACGTCGGAACGACCAGTCAGGCTTCCACGACTGGGTCGCCATGCGCGAGGTGGGTATGAGGGTGGACCGGAGCAACGACTCGCCCTTCCGCGAATGGCTCCGCCTGCTGTCTCGGCGCTGGTGGGTCGTGGTTGCCACCGTCGTCGTGACGACGCTCACCGCGTTCGTCGTGTCGCGGAGCGAGCAGCGCCTGTACCAGGCGACTGCGACCGTGCTCGTGAGCGAACAGAACCCCGCTGCGGCTGTGCTGAACCTCGCGTCGACGAACGCGTCACCGCCGGACAGGTACGCGGCGACCCAGGCTGCCCTCGCGCGGGTGGGGGGGGTCGCGACGATGGCGATTGCCGCCGCGCATGTCCCCGGGCAGACGCCCGGCGGCCTGCTCGCGGAGTCCAGCGTGACGGCGGACCCGACGGCGGACCTGCTGTCGTTCTCGGTCACGAACCCCCAGCCGCGCGTCGCCCAGAGGCTGGCGACGGCGTACGCCGGGGCCTTCAGGGATTATCGCCGCCGGCTGGACACGTCCACGGTCACGGCCGCGCTGGCGGACGTCCACAAGAAGCTCGCCCAGCTCGACGCCGTGGGGCAAGGCGGGTCGGCGCTGGCCCGGCAGCTGACGAGCACGATGCACGGGCTCGAGTCGATGCAGGCTCTGGAAGCGTCCGGGGCAAGCGCCGTGGTCGTCGGTCGGGCCGGGCCTGCGTCGCTCGTCCAGCCGCGCACGACGCGGAACATCGCGCTCGGCTTGATCGCGGGCCTCGCGCTCGGCGTCGCACTCGCATTCCTGAGCGATGCCCTGGATACGCGGGTGCGCTCGACGCAGGAGCTACACGAACAGCTGGGGCTGCCACTGCTCGGTGAGATCCCGCGTTGGAAGGGTCGAGCGGCGTTCGCCGGAGGGACGCTCGCGACCCTGTCCGACCCCGAAGGTGCCAGCGCGGAGGCGTATCGAATCCTCCGGACGAACCTCGATATCACCCGGCTGCAGCATGACGTCTCCTCGATCGTGATCACGAGCACGGAAGCGGGCGAGGGAAAGACGACGACCGCCGCCAACCTGGCGGTGACGCTGGCCCGATCGGGACGCCACGTCATCCTCGTCGATCTCGACCTCCGCAGCCCCGGGATCGACCGCTCCTTCGACCTGCCCGCCCAGCCCGGGCTCACCGGAGCGGCAGTGGGCGACGTCTCGCTGGCGGATGCCCTTCGCGTCGTCGACGTGAACGCGGACGCGACCGCAGCCGGCGACGGGCTCCTGGAGGTCATGACCGTCGGCGTTCGGCCGCCGGATCCCGGCGCATTCCTCTCGTCACGGATCGTCGCGGAGATGCTGCGGGCACTCGCCGAACGCTGCGACGTGCTCCTTGTCGATGCCCCGCCCATGCTCGGGATCGGGGACGCGATGACGATCGCAACGCGCACCGATGCCATCCTCCTTGTCGCAGAGATCAACCACATTCGACGGGGGACGGTCGCCGAGACTCGGCGGGTGCTCGACGGGTGTCCGACCCTGGCGCTCGGGGTCGTCGCAACCGGGAGCAACGGCGCGGACCGCTACGGCTATCGTCGCAACGGCCACCGCAGGCACCGGGTCGCGAATGCCTGACGACCTCGCCACTCGTGCCGCCCTCGACCCGAACGAGCGGCCCGATGCACCCGACGTCGTGGATGCTCAGCGCCTGGGGCCGGACGGCGCCGCAATCGCGGTCGACCGGCGCCCGGGACGCCGGATCCGGTCGGCGCTCGCGATCGCCGGGCTCGCGGGCCTGGCGGTCTTCACAGTCGTCGTGGAGCCCGCGACCGTCGGCGTCGCCGCGCTTTCCGCAGTGGCGGTCGCTCTCGCGGCGCTTGCGATCACGACGAGTCGGACGCGGGCGGCGCGGCGGAACCACCCCGATCGAGCCGTGATCGTGGGGGCGGGAGACGTTGGGCAGCTGGTCGCGAGGAAGCTCTTGCGACATCCGGAGTACGGGATCGACCTGGTGGGGTTCGTCGATCGCCCCCCCAAGCGCTGGCGGCGGGACGTGGACGGCGTGCCGATTCTGGGGCAGGCGGGCGAGTTGCTGTCGATCATCGGGGAGCGCGGCATCGACCGTGTGATCGTGGCGTTCTCGACGATACGTGACGAGGAGATGCTCGGTGCCGTCCGTGCCGTCGTCGGGCGCCACGTCCGCGTCGACGTCGTCCCGCGCCTGTTCGAGATCATCGGCCCCGACTCCCGGCTGCCGCATCTCGAGGGCATCCCGCTCATCTCGATCACCCGTCGCCGGCGCTCGGCCGTTGCGACGTGGGCGAAGCGCGCCATCGACGTCGTCGGGGCCAGCGTCGGCCTGGTCGCCGCCGCGCCGCTGTTCCTGTGGGCGGCATGGCGCATCCCGCGGGAGACGCCGGGGCCGGTGTTCTTCCGCCAGATCCGACGCGGCGCGCACATGCGGGAGTTCACGATGCTCAAGTTCCGCACGATGCGCCAGGACGCGGATCAGTCCCTGCACCACGCCTATTTCCACGAATCGATGAACGGCGACGGCAGCCACGCGGTGGGCGTTGGCGAGCTGTACAAGGCCGATCACGGCGACCGCGTCACACGAACCGGCGCCTGGCTGCGGCGGACGAGCCTCGACGAGTTGCCCCAGCTGATCAACGTGCTGCGAGGCGAGATGTCGCTCGTGGGGCCGCGGCCGTGCCTTGGCTACGAGACGGAGTTCTTCGCGCCGCACCACTACGAGCGGTTTCTTGTTCCGGCGGGGATCACGGGTCTGTGGCAGGTGACCGCCCGCGCACATGCGAGCTTCGCCGAGGCGCTGGAGATGGACGTCATGTACGCGCGTGACTGGTCGCTTCGCCTCGATCTGTCGCTGCTGGTACGGACTCCCGTCGCGGTGCTGCGGCAGCGGAGGGCGACACGCTAGTGCCCGGCGCCACTCACGGGATTGCGACGTCCGCGGAGCCGGCCGGGACCGCCGCTCCGCTGCGAGTCGGTGTGCTCGGGCTCGGCTACTGGGGGCCGAACCTGGTCAGGAACCTGAACGAGATGCCTGCGGCCGAGGCCGCCTGGATGTGCGACCGGCGTCCCGAGCCGCTCGAGGCCTTGGGGCGCAGGTTCCCAGCCGTCCGCCGGACGCAGGAGTTCGACGAGATGCTCGACGACGACAGCCTGGACGCTGTGGCCATCGTGACACCCGTTGCGACCCACCACGACCTGGCCATGCGGGCGCTCGAGGCGGGGAAGCATGTCTATGTCGAGAAGCCGCTCGCGGCGTCGTCGGACGAGGCTCGGGAGCTCATCCGCGCCGCCTACGAGCGCAGGCTTGTGCTGATGCCCGGACACACGTTCCTCTACAGCCCGGCGGTGGTCCGGATCCGCGAGCTGATCCGCTCCGGGGAGCTCGGCGAGATCTACTTCATCTCCATGTCGCGGGTCAACCTCGGCCTGCACCAGTCGGACGTGAGCGTCATCTGGGATCTCGGGCCACACGACTTCTCGATCCTGCTCTACTGGCTCGGGCAGTCGCCCAGTCATGTCGTCAGCATGGGACGCGCATGCATCGTGAAGGGGCAGGAGGACATCGCCTTCATCAACTGCGAGTTCGACTCAGGCGCGATCGCCCACATCGAGCTGTCCTGGCTGGCGCCGAGCAAGCTCCGCAGGACGACCGTCGTGGGGTCCTCGAAGATGGTCGTGTATGACGATTGCAGCAACGAGCCCGTGCGCGTCTACGACTCCGGTGTCATACCGCGCAACCCGGAGTCGTTCGGCGAGTACCTGAAATACCGCACCGGCGACATCGTCTCGCCCCACATCGACGTCGGCGAGCCGCTCGCGATCCAGATGGCAGACTTCTGCCACGCGGTTCGGTCCGAGTCGACCCCCCGCGCGTCGGCTCAGCTCGGGCTCCAGGTCGTGCACCTGATCGAAGCGGCGGAGCGGTCGCTCGAGCTGTGCGGCCGGTGCGCCAACTCGACCGCAGTGACGCGGGCCGAGGTCGAAGGCGTCGGCGTGCCGGGCGGCTTCGTCGGAGCACATGCCGACCTCGGATGATGCCCACGAGCTGCGGGTGCTGGTACTGACGAACATGTACCCGACGCCGTTCGAGCCGGATTTCGGGTGCTACGTGCGGGATCAGGTGGACGACCTGAAAGCGCTCGGCGTTCCGGTCTCCGTGCTTGCGTTCGACGGGAGGCCGGCGCGCCGGCGGTATCTCACCGCCGGGCGCGTGCTGCGCAGGGCTCTGCGGCGCGGCCGGTTCGACCTCGTGCACGCGCATTACGGCCTGACCGGAGCCGTCGCGGCGACGCAGCTCACGACGCCGGCCGTGACGACCTTTCACGGGAGCGATGCCTGGGTGCCGTGGCAGCGCAAGGTCTCGTGGCTGGTGGCGCGGCGAACTCAGCCGATCACGGTCGCGCCGGTGATCGCAGACAGCCTCGGCCTCCGCGATGCGCCGGTCATCCCCTGCGCGGTCGACCTCGATCGGTTCGTGCCGATCGACCGCGTGGAGGCTCGCAGCGCGCTGGGGTGGCCGCAGCACGCATGCGGCGTGCTCTTCCCGGCGGCGCGGGGCGACGTCACGAAGCTGGTGAGGAAGCAGGTGGGCGTCTTCGACGCGGCGGTCGAGCGGCTCCGCGCTCGGGTGCCCGACGTCTTCACCGCGAGCCTCGACGGTCTCACACGAGACCAGGTGGCGCTGGCCATGAACGCGGCCGATGTGGCCGTGATGACGTCGTTGTGGGAGGGCGCTCCCGTCGGCATCAAGGAGGCGCTCGCGTGTCAGACACCGGTCGTGTCGGTCGCCGTCGGCGATGTCGCCGGCCTGATCGACGGCCTGCCGGGATGCGCCGTCGTCGAGCGCGACCCCGAGGCGGTCGCCCGGGGCATCGAGCGCGCCGTGGCCGCGGGCCGCGACCCGGTCCTGCGCGAGGCGATGCGCCCGTACGGGCGCCGAGCGATCGCCGAGCGGGTGCTGGGCGTCTATCGGCAGCTGCTCGGCCGGGGAGATGCGCCGTGAACCGCGAACCGCGGCCAGGGGTCTTGTTCGTGTGCGGGAACCTCGAGGCAGGCGGAGCGGAGCGCCAGTGGTCGCTCCTGATCCCCGAGCTGGACGCCCGGGGTTTCGACGTCACGGTCGTCACGCTCGACGGTCGTGGCGTTCACTACGAGGAGCTGCGCGCGGCCGGCGTGGAGGTCTCGTGCGCCGGCCTCCGTCATCGGGCCGATCCGATCGGCCTGGTCCGCGCCCTGAGCCTGGGGGGGCGGCGGTCGTCCATCGTCGTCTCTCGAGGCGTCAGCGGGCATCTGGTGGGACACGTTCTGGCTGTGCGACAGGGCGCCCGGCATGTCGTGACCGAGCACCTGGGTCCTGACCCGACCGGCCTGCGGCCGTACCGGCAGCACCAGCGGCTGCTGCTTGCGCCGATGCGGCCCCGGGCGTCTGCCGTGGTCGCGGTCGCGCAGAGCCAGGTCGACCACCTCGTCCGCCAGGGCTACCGGCGCGAGGCCATTCGCGTCATCCCGAACGGGCTTCCCGGCGACCCCCCTGTTCGTGACCGCGCGGCCGTGCGCGCGGAGCTCGGCGTCCGTCCCGGTGACCTGCTGGCCGTGCTCGTGGCGGCGCTTCGGCCCGAGAAGCGGCCCACGATGTTCGTCGACCAGGTGACCGCGGCGCATGCAGAGGAGCCGTCCATCCATGGCCTCGTCGTCGGCGATGGATCGGAGGCGGGGGCTGTCGCGGGGGCGGTCGACCGGTCGCGGGGCGCCGTGCGCATGACCGGATACCGAAGAGACGCCTTGGACATCATGAATGCCGCCGATGTCGTCTGCCTCACGAGCGCGGTCGAGGCCGCGCCCCTGTCGGTGCTCGAGGCGATGTCCGTCGGGCGACCCGTCGTCGCGACGAACGTCGGCGGCGTGTCCGACCTGGTCGTGGACGGCGAGACCGGCCTGCTCGTGCCTGCGGATCGTCCGATCCGGCTGGCGGAGGCGCTCGTCGCGCTCGCCAGGGATCAGGCCCGGGCGGAAGCCCTCGGCCGAGCCGGGCGCAGGCGCCAGCAACAGCGGTTCTCGATCGAGGCGATGGTCGACGGGTACGCCGAGCTCCTGGTCGAGCTCGGCGGCAGCCGGCGGCGGCGGCCGCTGGTCGCGGCATCCGGAGCGGGGTGGGCCGGATGACGCCGCCTCACGTCGTGGTGGTCAACCAGAACGCGCCGCTCGAGACGGACTTGCGGCCGCGCAGGGAGGCCGAGGCGCTTGCGGCGGCCGGGTACGAGGTGACGTTGGTCGGGGGCTGTCTCTCCCCCGACGACGTCCGCGACCTGACGAGCCCCGACGTCCGTCTCGAGCTGTTCCCGCAGCCCGCGGGAGGGAGCGGCGTCGGCGGCCAGGTTCGCGAGCAAGGCCAGGCGACGGCGCTGGCGATGCGGGGGGTGGGCCGCGCGAGCCGGCGGTCCCGGGTCTCGGTCGTCCATGCCGGCAATCCGCCCGACAACCTCTTCCTCGCCGGACGGGCCCTGCGGCTGCTGCAGGGGGCGGCGGCACGGTTTGTCTTCGACCAGCACGACGCCGCGCCCGTCCTGCTCGCGGAGAAATTCCCCAACACGCCGTTCGCGCGGCCGCTGATGACGACGGCACGTACGATCGAGCGGTGGAGCTTCGCGCTCGCGTCGCTGGTGGTGTTCGCGAACGCCGAGTACCGCTCCCGGGCCGCGCGCGAGAACCTGTTGCGAGGCGATTCGGAGGTGGTCCCGAACGGCTGGTCGCTGCCCGAGGTTCCGCCGGATCTGGGCTGGAGGGACGGCGCCGAGCACCTGCTGGCGTACGTCGGCACGATCGGCGAGCAGGACAACGTCGACCACCTCGTCGATGCCGTCGCCGCCATCCGGCCGGGCCGACGGATTCGGGTCGTCGTCGCCGGCTCGGGATCTGCACTGGATTCCGTGCGGAGCCGGGCCCGCGACCTGGGAGTGGATCGGATGTTCGAATGGCTCGGGTTCGTCGGCGACCGGGACCGCATCGCGGGGCTCGTCCGGGCTGCCGACGTGTGCGTGGCGCCCGAGGTCGACTCGGAGTTCAACCGGCTCGCCACCTTCGTCAAGGTCATCGAGTACATGTCGGCCGGCGCGGCGATCGCCGCCCACCGCCTGCCGCAGACCGAGACCCTGGCCGGCGACACGGTCGCCTACCCGCGAGACATGACGGCGGACGGGCTTGCGGCGGCGATCTGCGAGCTGCTGGACGCGCCCGCGAGGAGACAGGTGCTCGGCGCCGCCGCGCGGCGGCGATTCGACGAGCGGGTCAGCTGGGAGCGACACGGCGCCCCTCGGCTCGTGGCCGCGTACGGACGTCTGCTCGGGGGGAGTGGCGACCAGGGCGCGCCCCGGCGTAACGGACGACGCGGCTTCCACGATCTTCCATATGCCGGTCCGTTCGCCGCCTCCTCGCGGAAGGTGCCGGGCGGACCGGCGCAGCCTCTTCGAGAACGATGACGCGGGGCGATGGTGAGCGGTGGTAGATCCCGACCGAACTCCACCAGCCCGCTCCGCCGGGAAACGGGTGCCGCTGCGCGTCGCCGTGATGGTCGAGTCGATGGTCGTGCCCGAGTGGGTCGCGTGGACGGTCGCGCGCATCGCCGCCGCGGAGCAGTTCGAGCTGGCCGCCGTCGTCTCGGGCTCTTCCCACGACGCGGCCGGCGGTGCGCGTCCCCGCGGGCTCTCGCTCGCGTCCCTTTACGAGCGGCTCGACGCCCGCGTGTTCGGCGAGGCCTCCGCTCTGCGCCGCACGCGGCTCGGGGCGTTGCCCATCCCGATCAGGCGATCGCCGGCCGCGCCCCTCGATGTGGTCGTCTCGTTCCCGGCGGCCGAACCGCCCGTATGGCTCGGTCCGCCGCCCCGCCACGGTGTCTGGACCGTCGCCCCGGCGGACGACGGGCGGCCCGGCGCCGGCGTGCGAAGGCTCGGCGACGTTCGCGGGCGCATCCCCGGCGCGACCGCCATCCTGGCCGACGGCGGCGGACGCCGTCGGGTGGTCTCGACTGCACGCGTGACCACCGATCACCTGTCGGTGACGCGCACGCGAGATGCCGCGGCCTGGACATCCGCCCGCCTCGTCCTGCGCAGTCTCGAGCTGGTTCACCGCTGCGGCCGGCTGCCCGGCTGCGGCGAGGGCCGGCCCGAGGAGGCCGACGCGCCGTCCGCTCCGGCCGTGATCGCCCACGCCGTCCGCACGGCCGGACGCGGGCTCGCCGCCAAGGCGGGCAGGGTGCGGGCGCGCGAGGAGTGGTTCGTCGCCGTGCGCAGGACCTCCGCGGACGGTCGCGTCCGCGGGCCGTTGCAGCGGATCCCGAACCCGCCCGGCCGCTACCTGGCCGATCCCTTTCCGATCGACGTGGATGGGCGCCACTACCTCTTCGTCGAGGACTACTCCGTGGCACACGGCCGTGGGGTGATCTCGGTGTTGGAGGCGCAGGCGGACGGCGGCTGGTCGGCCCCGCGGCCCGTCCTGCGGCGGGATCACCACCTCTCCTACCCGTGCGTGTTTCGGCTGGACGGGGTGACGTACATGCTCCCGGAGACGGGCGAGGCGGGACGTGTCGAGGTCTATCGCGCGGTCGAGCTGCCGGACGCGTGGGAGCTCGACCGCGTGCTGCTCGACGGGGTGACCGCGGTGGACGCGACTCTGCACGCCGCAGACGGAGTCCTCTGGCTGTTCGCGAACGTGGTCGACGGCCCGTACGATCGCGGTGAGCTGCGTCTGTACTGGTCGCGCTCGTTGGCCGGGCCCTGGCGCGCTCATCCGGAGAATCCGGTCGTGTCCGATCCAGCCGCCGCCCGCCCGGCCGGGCGGCTGTTCCACCGCCGGGGCGCACTCATCCGGCCCGGTCAGGACTGCTCACGGCGGTACGGTGAGGCGATCGTGCTGAACCGGGTCGAGGTGCTCTCGCCGACCGAGTATCGGGAGCGGCCCGTCGGCCGCATCGAGGCGGACTGGATGCCGGGACTGTCCGGCACACACACGTACGCGTTCGACTCCCGGTACGAATGCCTCGACGCGATCTGCGCCGTCCCGCGCCTCAGGGTACGGCGCCGCTGACAGCTACGTCGGGAGCCTCTTCCGCGCCTCCTGCAGCTTCAGCCACGACCGGATCACCGCTGCCTTCGTCTTGTCGATCGGCTCGGATTCCCCCGCGGGTCGTGGCGAAAGGTGCAGCTTGCGCATCCGCTTGTTGATCCGGGAGACCGCCTCGGCCTGCTCCACGTACCTGGTGTGGAAGGGAATCGAGAACGAGATGGAGATGCCGGCCTCGGTTTCCACCCAGTGCGGGACGTACGAGGGCAGGTAGACGCCAAGGCCGGGGGTGATGGTGAAGGTCTCCGCGACCGCCTGCATCGCGGCGAAATCACACTCCCGGCCGTCCACGTAGCGATCGAACTCGCGCCGAAGCGCGGAGGGGTCATCCTGGAACGCGGCCACGCTGACATGCTTCACGCCCTTGATCTGCAGGAGGAAGCTGTGCTCGACGTCGAAGTGCATCGGCGTCGTCGAGGCGGGTGCCGTGATGAAGAGGTAGCCGGCCCGCTGGGTCATGCCGCCCTCGCGGCCCCCCACCAGTTCCTCCACCTCGTCGAGCAGCTCGTTGATGAGCTCGGCGTACTCGGGCGCCTGGTGGATGTCCCGGAGCGAAACCCGGATCCCGTTGCGCTCGACGTCCCTGATCGTTGCGGAGGGAGGGCCTTCCCCGACGTCGACGTACTGCCCGTAGTTCGCGAGCGGGAGGTCGCCCCGTTCGCGGCGGACGGAGTCCGCGGGGAGGCGGTCCGCGAGCTCGGCGATGGCGTCGAGCGTGAAGAGGGGATGATCCGCGAGGTGGTGACGAACCGTGACCGACCGCCCTGCAAACGCGTCCGCGAAGGCCTCAGCGTCGATCTCGACGTCCCGGGTCTTGTGCACGCTGCCCCCTTTCTTACCTGCGTGACCCCGGTCCGCGTTTTCGAACCGGAGGACTTGCGATCATAGACCAGCCGGCGGTCTCACCGTTGTGATCTCGAGGACCCGCGTCATGGTTCGTCCGCCGCGGGCCTCCGACGAGCGTGGAGCAAGTTGGTCACGCGCTCGTGGCGGATGCGCGGCCGGTGACCAGCTCCTCGTAGAGCGCGGTCGTACGCGCAGCCGCGAACTCCCACGAGAAGCGGGATCGAGCATGCCGAAGGACGGCCGCCCGCTCCTGGTCGCCGTCGTCGAGGTGGCGGAGGATCACCTCGGCGAGCGCGTCTGGCCGGCCCGACGCCGCGATGAACGACGGGTCGCATGCAAGCTCGGGAAGGGAGCCGAGGTCGCTGACGACCACGGGCACGCCCGCTGCGATCGCGAGCAACCCGACGCCGCTCTGACTCGCTTGCGTATACGGCAGCGCCACGAGCGACGCCTCGGCCAGGAGTGGCTCGATCTCGCTCTCCGGGACGTAGCGCGCCATGAGCGTGATCCGCCGGTCGGCCGGAACCAGGCGAGCCGCCGGCCCCTCCCCGGCAACGATCAGCCGGACGTCCCGACGCCGCTCCCAGACCCGGTGCATGGCAGCCGTGAGCACGTCCACACCCTTGTACTCCTCGAGCCGGCCGAAGAGGAGCACGGCGCGGCGGTCCGGCGCGGGCAGCGGCTGTGCGCGTGGAGTGGTGCCGTGCGGGATCACGACGATCCGATCCTCGCCGCCGACGATCGGCGCGAGCTCCTCCACCAACGCCTGGCCGTGGACGACGAACCGCCGCGCCCGCCGGAACCACCGCCGGAAGACCCAGTTCTCGGCACGGGTCAGCTCCGGCGCGCCCGGGTGGCCGAGCGGGTCGTGGACGGTGAGCACGGTCAGGTAACGACTCGTCAGCGCAAGCAGGCGCGGGTCATGGTTTTCGTGCACATGGACGACGTGCGGAGACCAGCCGCTGATCTCCCGGCGCAGTCGCCACATCGCCGGTGCCGCCGATGCGGATCGCACTCTGCCCGGGACGACGAGGAGGCGGACGCCGTCACCGGCAAGCACCGAAAGCCACTGGTCCCGTTCAGCCGCCGAGCCGCCGAACTCGAGCGAATGGCCCCGGCATAGCATTGCGACGTCGTGGCCCATGGCCGCGAGCGACCGCGCCTGCTGCGATCCGTACTTGAAAAGAAAATCGCAGACGATCAGGATGCGCACGAGTACGGCGAGAGGTTGGAGGTGGTCCAAGCACCGTGGCATCGTCCCCAGCAAACGACGCTCCGTGGCGGCTGATCGACGAGGTCGAGTTCGGCCGGGACGTGGCCGTGCACTCCTTCACGAACCTGTACGGCTGCAGGATCGGAGACGAGACGCGGATCGGCCCGTTCGTCGAGATCCAGCGCGGCGTCGCGGTCGGGCCCAGATGCAAGATCCAGAGTCATACGTTCATCTGCACCGGCGTCGTCATCGAGGAAGATGTCTTCGTCGGGCATGGGGTGATGTTCATCAACGACCGGTACCCGCGTGCCACCACCTCCGCGGGCGATCTGAAGTCCGACGCGGACTGGAAGCTCGAGCCGACCACCGTCGAGCGGGGCGCCGCCATCGGCTCCGGTGCGGTGGTGCTCGGCGGCCTGCGGATCGGCGCGGGCGCGCTCGTCGGCGCCGGCGCGGTCGTGACCCGGGACGTCGCGGCCGGCTCCATCGTCACCGGCAACCCCGCCCGCGAGCACCGACCGTCGAATCCGAGCTAGCCTCCGCACCGGAGGGCGGGCGCGGGGTCGGGGTGCGATCGACGGTGCGCCGGCGCAGGCCGAGCGAACGGCCGCGTGCCGCCGATGCCGCCGCCAGGAGGAGCCTCGCGTCCGCGCCGCGCGCGGCCCCGATCGTCTCGAGAGTGCGCTCTCTATTCGCGAACCGCGCCTTGTACCGCTCACCGCCGCGAAGCAGGTGATATTCGCGCATGCCGTCCGTGAGCGCCTGCTCAACCGCGTGGGCGATGAGGGTGAACCCGAGCGGGTGCGCGGCGAAGGCCGGGTCCCTGCCTGCCTGGTAGAGGGCCTCCACGCCGTTGAAGCGGAAGCCGTACAGCCCGGCGACCGCGCGTCCGCCGACTTCGAGAAACCACAGCCGCAGCCATCCGCGTTCCATCGCACGTGCGGCGAAGTCGCGGTGGAACCCGGCCGCGGCCAGGAACGGCGTCTCAACGCCCTCCCATCGGCGCCGGTGCAGGTCGAAGAGGATGTCGAGGTCGCGATCCAGCGCTTCGGGATCGGACGCGAGCCTGTACGACACAGGGCCGAGCTTGGCGAGCCTTTTCGGAAACCGGCGCGCCTGCTGACGGAAATTCCGTCCGCGGTCGCGAAGAAACTCGTCCCACGAGTCCTGCTCGAACCGCAGCAGCGGGCTCTCGTCGGTGTAGAGCGTGCGGCCCCCGACCAGGCGGCCCAACCCCTGATCTTCGGGCACGAGCTCGGCGAGGAGGAGGAAGCGGCGCAGCGGGATCGATGCCAACCCGCCGGCGACGGCGCTTGCGAGCCCGGGATCCGTGAGCGGCCCGCAGATCGGGCCGAGCTGGTCGCTCGGTCCGTGGCCGACGAACCGCAGGACAGGGACTCCCATTCCCCACCAGACGGTCAGCGGCAGGATCGCCACGAGCTGTGACTCCCGGCGGACGAGCCCGACCAGCGCTCGTCGGCCGCCGCCGTACCAGCGCCACCAGGTGCCGAGCCACTCGGGCGTCGCAAACACGTGGCCGGCGTTCCCGGCCAGACGATCCCAGTCGGCCGGAGCCACGGCCTCGAGCGACGGGGCGTACTCGACCTCCGCCCCCGCCCCCGACGGAGGCCGCGGTGCCCGGCCCGTGAGGTGCACCCGGATCCGGTCACGAGCCGAGGCCACGTCGCGCCCGTTCCCGCCGAGGGCGTGCCGTGCCGCGCGGGCAGCGTCGAGGCCGACGAGCGACCCGCGCAGCGCGGCTCCGGTCACCCGACCGAAGTGCTTGTCGGCGTAGCGGTGCTGGCTCTCCAGGAGGAGGAGTGACCGCTCCGCCCGCCCATCGGGTGAGCTGCCGCCCGACGCGTGCACCGCTTCGACGGTGGGCACGAACATCGTCCGCCATCCGCGCCGCTTGGCTCGCACCAGCCAGTCCGTCTCCTCGTAGTAGACGAAGAAGTGCTCGTCGAACGGGCCGACGTCGCCGAAGGCGCTCCGGCGCAGGAACAGGCATGCTCCGGTGGCGGCGTCGACCTGACGACGAGAGCGGTAGTCCCAGTCGAGCATCCGGTACCGACGTGGGCGCTGCCAGCGGGGGAACCGTTCGGCCAGGGCGAGATCCTCGGCGACCAGGTCGAACGGCCGCGGGGCGGTGAAGCAGTGGCGCGCGAGCCGGCCGTCGACATCGAGCAGCCGCGTGACCACGGCCGCGACCCGCTGGTCGCCGAACGTGTCCCACACGTCCTGGAAGCGTCCGCAGATCCGGTGGACGTCCGGGTTGAGGAGCAGGACGATCTCCGCCTCGGCTGCGGACATCGCCCGGTTCACCGCGGCCGCGTAGCCCAGGTTCACCGGGTTCGTGATGACCCTCGCGTCGGGCGCGGCCGCCCGGACGACGTCGGCCGCCCCGTCGCCCGGCGAGTTGTCGACCACGATGATCCCCGCCGCCTCGCCGCCGAACTCCCGCGCGAGGGCGACCGTCCGGCCGATGAGGCGCGTGCTGTGGAAGTTCACGATGACGACGTCGAGGCTCATGCCGGGGCGCGGCCAAGCGTCAGCTGGCGGCGCATGTACGCGGCCAGGGCAAGCACGCCGACCAGGGGGACGGTCGAGTCCGGGGGCGTGAGATAGATGGCGACGTTCGAGCTGGCCGCGAGCGCGACGAGGGCCACGATCACGCCCGCCCCGAGCCAGCCGTCCTCCTCCCCGGCTCTCGCCCGACTCCAGCGCACGCCGGTGGTGATGCCCACCGCGAGCATCGCGAGCAGGGCGATCAGGCCCACGATGCCGGCGCGCATCCAGATCCAGAGGTACTGCTCGTGCATGAACGTGCGCGGCTGGGTGACGAGGAAGCCGGCGTCGGAGCTCAGCAGTTCGGCGCCGTACGGCGGCCCCCAGCCCAGTCCCCCGATCGGATGGGCCCGGATGCGCTGCATCGCGATCCGGTTTTCGTAGAAGCGGTCGTCGAGGGTCTGCGTCTGCAGCTGGGAGTAGTTCGTGATGCTGGCGAACCGCGAGACCACCGGGTTGGACGCGAACGCCGATCCCTGGGCGACCAGCACGGCGGCGGAAAGCGCGGCTGCCACCGTGGCGGCGAAGACGACGGCACGATGCCGCCGCTTCGCGACGAGCGCGGCAGCCGAGAGCCCCAACACGAGGCCGAGCGCCATGTTCCGATTGAGGCTGAGGATCACGCCGGCCATCGAGACCGCGACGACCGCCCATCCGGCCATGCGTCCCCTGGCGGGCCCCCAGAGCACGCGTGCGAGCGCGAACGCGGCCACGACGTACACCGTTGTCAGCCCCGGCGGGCGGACGCGGAGGAAGCCGGTCTGGTCGGCGGTAAGCGCGGAGCTGAGATCGGACGCGGCGATGAGGAACATGTGCCGCGAGGGACCGACGACGACCTGGATCGCTTGCAGCATGACGACGACGATCGCCCCCGCCGTGACGAGCCTAAAGGGAAGCCGGCGGCCGCGTGCCAGCGCCGCCAGGGCAGGCCAGAACGCGGCGTAGAAGAGCATGGAGCGCATGTCGAACGCGGCCGCATGCAGACTGGCGCCGTTCTCCATCCCCACAGCGACTCCCCCGAGGACGGCCGCCAGGAACAGCGCTATGAGGACGCTCTCGGCCCGAAACGCCATCTCCTTCACGACCCGACGTACGTCTCCCGGCAGAAACAGCACGCACGCGATGGCCGTGAAGTTGAGGATCTCGGCCGGGGCGAAGAGAAGCGACGAGACGCCGACCTCCTGGACTGCGTTCGGATCGACCGCCGTGCCGACGCTCCACAGGATGCCGATGTAGCCGGCAACCGGGACACGGGCGAAGAGGACCGCCGTGAGCGCCCATACCGGAAGCACGGCGAGCTTGATCTGACCGTGGGCCACGGAGGCGCCAACGACGATGCCGGCCGCGGCACTGGCCGCCAACCAGACGAGCGCCCCGGGAGGAGCGAACACCGAAACGATCCTCGATCGAAGCCGACTCCGACCCCAGGC
>Ga0207702_10002884_pt1 | contig 16078 bp, 10 predicted proteins | sample KBSCornC62_FD_184302 | JGI IMG/M metagenome (GOLD analysis project Ga0207702, IMG submission 184302) | Corn rhizosphere microbial communities from Kellogg Biological Station, Michigan, USA - KBS Corn C6-2 (SPAdes) (version 2) | ecosystem: Host-associated > Plants > Roots > Rhizosphere > Soil ...
TTAAACCTTGGTAGCACCCATAGGGCAGGTTTTCCTGATAAGTCTTCCAGGTATAGCCATGCTTCAGCAGTTCGCGAACGACATTATTGCTGGTGTGCTCGCACGAGATGGTGTTGTTGTTGAGCTCGACGGGCGCGCCCGCGACAAACCACATCAGAGCCGGCAACGAACTGTGCTGGTTGGAATAGAACTGAGTTGCCAACCCATACTTCTTGATGAGTTCGTTGTAATAAGGCATTGCAGTATTGCCCACGACATTCTCGTAACTGTGGTTCTCTTCAGTAATGATCCAGACGTGCGAGGACCTTGGCACGGTCTGCGCATGGATGAATCCGGTGAGGAGCAGAGAAAAGAGCACGGACACACGTAGAGCAATCGACCGCATAGCTTGGGCCCCGATCTGTTTGAGATACTGACAGGCCTAGATATACATCGGAAGTTGTAGGGGCGAATCCGTTACTAATGGTTTTAGGCGTAACGAAAGTCGGGGGATGATGTGTCCTGAAAGGTGCCGCATGGGGCTTTCCCTGAGTGCCGACGTAGCGGGAAGCGTGTTCCGAGCAAGTTTTGGAGCCCACTCACTCGACCAAAGAAGGCCGAATGAATGGGGCACTCGATGCGGCGCTTTCGCCTATTGCACCGAGTAGGAAACGCGAGTGCGGTGGAGGACGTTGTAGTTCTGGTCGAGATCGAGCACAGTGATGTGGTGCGAGCCTGGTGAGAGGCTGTAGTACTCGTTGACGTCACTGCCGAGGTAGCGGCCTAGCTTGGTGCCGTTATCCCATACCTGGACCTGGCTGACCGGGACTGACTCAGTTGCATGAGCAACGACATGCACGGTGGTCAGGCTGAAAATCTGGTCCAGGATGGGAGACAGGACCTGCACGCCGTTCACCGGGCTCGCCACGTTGTAGGTTACAGAGGACTGATGAAGCAGGTGGTGAGAGCTATCGAAATCGAGGACCTTGGTGACATGCGGGCCGGGCGACAGATTCAATATGGCGTCGATCTGGGTGCCGTAGGTTCCGAGTTGTTGTCCGTTGTCCCAGACCTGTGTTTCGCTAATCTGCTGAGTTTCTGAGGCGGTGGCGAGCAGATGTACGGGACCCGCGAGGGTTGCTCCGTTGCCGGGTGTCGAAATGATGACCGAGTCAGAGGGGCTCGAGGAGTCTGTCTTGAAAAAGTCGGACATGGGTGACGCGTCCCGCGCGGCACCCGGACAGGGTGAAAGGCCCATGGTGGCACAGACGGTTTTGAGCACGTTTTCACTGTGGTAAGTCGTGGTGGATTGGAAGCCCGGCTTCACTTGTGGGCCGATAACAAGGTTGGCGATGCGTCCGCCGCAGCCGGTGGAATCAGAAGCAGAGCAGCGATTGTCTCCGGAGACTGATTCATCCCAGACGATGAACAGGAGGCCATCACCGCCTGGTGCAAACTCGGGCAAAGCGAGGATTGCAGGAAGGTGATCCTGCAACCACTGATCTGCAGCTTCGAGCGTGCCGTCGTGCGCATCCTCGTCGCCATTAGGAGTGATGTAGGCGTAATTGGGAGTGGCACCGTTTTCAATGTCCTTTGCTAGCTGCGAATAGGGGACACTCTTTTTGTCCTGTCCTGTTCCGGGGCAGACATCGGAGAAATCGATGAGAGGATTGTGGCGGCGATAGTAGGCGTGGGTATCACCGCTTTTCAGACCCTGGAATCCGGCGTAGGGCATGCTCTCTTGATATGTCTTCCAGGTGTAGCCCTGTTTGAGAAGTTCGCGAATAACGTTGTCACTTTTATGAGCGCAGGAGATCGTGTTGTTGTTCGTCTCGATCGGAGCGCCTGCAACAAGCCACATCAATGCGGGCAAGGAACTGTGCTGGTTAGAGTAGAACTGCGTGGCTAAGCCGTATTGCTGGATGAGCTGGTTGTAGTAGGGCATCTGCGAATTGCCGACTACGGACTCATAGCTGTGGTTTTCTTCGGTGATGATCCAGACGTGGGATGAGCGAGGAACGTTCTGAGCTTTTAGGTAGGCAGCAAAGACGAAAAGGACGAGCGTGGCGATACGAGCAGGATTCGACTTCATACATGGGGTCCCAATGCGATTGATTTATGGAACACCAAGGCAGGCTGGAGAGTGGCAGCGTTGGATCCAAGATTGCGAGGGCGGCGACGAGAATCTCGTACTCGTAGGGAGTTCAAGGAAGAAACTTAATCTACGTTGCTTTCGCGTATGAGGCGAGATCTCACTGCGAAAGTGAGATGCGAGTTGTGGAACTTTGGTGATCTGGCGGAGCCGGGCTTAGCGCGGGGGCGGGATACGCACAACGACTGCCCGGCAGGAGCGGATCGAGCCGCACTGGACAGGCTTGAGGGTCTTATCGAGGCAGACTTCGACGGCGGTGAGGTAGTTGTTGCCGCAACTGACGGCGAGACTCTCGCGGGGGATTCTTGGATTCTCCACCATGAAGAGGTTCATGATCTGATTTGGAGACATGGAGGTCTGTTGCGAAAGCGTCTGGAGTTTCTGCGGGACGGCGATGGACGTGTAAGCTGCGCGCGCGGTGGCGAGGAAGTTGTCTGCAGACAGGCCGGAGCAGGTGCCATGTGTGCGCCACTCATGCTGGAGAAGGCCCAGGTCGGGGTAGATGTCTTTGTAGGAACTGGGGTCTGAAGGGCCGGGTGCGCTGGAGCAATTCTCGGGATATGAGCCGTCGTAGTTCTGCGGCCAGAGGCCGTGCAGGACGAAGGTGGAGTGTGTGGCGCATTCGGGGGCATCGGGATGGGAGTGGCAGAACTCCGGCGACCAGGAGAGGTTGAGAAGGTAGTAGTCGAAGCCGGAGCCGAGAGGGAGGGATGCCCGCTTTGCGGCTGATGAGTTTGGAGCCGCACTTGAGCCGTTCGATTTGCATGCGGAGAGAGGAACGAGGAAAAGGAAAATTACGAGCGGGAGCGAGGATTTCATCGAAGGAAGGATAACGGCAGCTCCCAGCTTTCCGCTAGAGAGTGGGCATGCAGCCTCGGGCCGGACATTCTGATTTGAGTGCTCAGCGGAGGACGGCGGGTGGGGCTTCGAAGCTAGAGAGTTCCTGGAGAAGGCTGTCGGGCAGCTTGAGCGATCCGGAGGCGATGTTCTCTTCGACGTGGGCGACTGAAGATGTGCCGGGAATGGGGAGCATGATGCGGGAGCGGGAGAGGAGCCAGGCGAGGGCGACCTGCATGGTGGTGGCACCGATTTCGCGGGCGATGCGGTCGAGGAGCTCATGAGCCTGGCGGTTTTGTCCCAGAGGGGCCCAGGGGATGAAGGCGATGCCTAGCTTTTCGCAATGGTTGAGGAGGTAGTCCCACTCGCGGTCGGCGAAGCTGTAGCGGTTCTGTACGGAGACGATGGGAACGATTTTGCGAGCGCGCTCGAGGTGTTCGAGTGTGACATTGGAGAGCCCGACATACTGAATCTTGCCTTGCGAGCGAAGGTCGGCAAGGCATTCCATCGAGGCGTCGAAGGAGACAGCGGGGTCGGGGATGTGGAGCTGATAGACGGCGATACGATCGAGGCGAAGGCGTTTGAGACTGCCTTCGACGGCTTCGCGGAGGTGATTGGGGCTGGCGTTGTGGATCCACTGGGCGGGTCCGACGCGCTGCCATCCTCCTTTGGTGGCGATGACGAGGTCGGCGGGGTAGGGGTGGAGGGCCTCGGCAATGAGTTCTTCGGAGACGTTGGGGCCATAGGAGTCGGCTGTATCGATAAAGTTGACGCCGAGTTCGACGGCGCGCCGAAGGGTGGCGATGGACGCGTCTGGGTCGGTGGGCGGGCCCCAGATGCCCTTTCCGGTAATGCGCATGGCGCCGTAGCCGAGGCGGTTCACGGTAAGTTTGCCGAGAGAGACGGTTCCGGCGGTGGCAGCTGGGGTTGAGGACATGAGGACTCCTGTTCACTAGGATGGGGGTTGGTGGGGCGGGGTAGCAAGGGGAATGCCGTTATCAATTTGTGCTTCGACGACGGCGTCTGTTTCCAGTCTCCAAATGCGATTGACTGGGGCATTCGGCTGCTGGGCCCTAGCTTGGTTCGTTCCAGACGAGACGGGTCGGTGCTCCTGGGCAGGTGCACGTCTAAAATCAATAGAGATGGCGGATACGCTTTATTTGAGTTTGTGGTACCCGAACCTGCGGTTGGCGGGTTTGGCGCAGAAGCTTACGGCGGTTCTTGGCACGTTTGCGAAGCATGGAGGCGAGGCGCGGGTCTATTCCGCGACGGTGTGGCCGGTGGGTTGGAGCGAGGCGCCTGTCTTTCAGCGGGTGTATGGGCACCGCGAGCGGGGCGTTGAACCACGGACGGCCGTGGACGATGCGCTGGAACTGCTTCACGAGGACTATGCATACGAATTTCAGATCGGTTGGTCCCTGTGGGAGTTCGAACCGGCCGGCACGGGCCTGGATGCGCGGTGGGTGAGGCAGCCTCGACTTGTGCGCGTGGTTGGATACGGCCCGCTATTTGATTCGGGCGCGTATGAGCAGGACGGGCACATTCGGATTGACTTCGGGAGCGATGCGCCTTTTCTTGATGAGGAGCTTGAACTCGACTCAGGCACTGCGAAGCACGTGGAAGAAAACGTGCGGCAGTTGGTTGAGCTGACGGCTGCAGTGGAAAAGGAATCGGGCGCGACGGCGCGGCTGCTTTGGAGCGAACTGGGGGAAAGCCTGGCTCAGAGGCTGGCGGCGCGTCTCGGGATGACGAACTGAGAGGAACGGTGCGCTTCACGATCGAGCGGCTGCGTACGTTGGTCCTGGTAGCTGGAGTGCTGCTGGTGATTGCGCTCGGCGTGTTTCTGGGAGTGGGGAAATACCGATATCGATTTCTTCGTAAGGACCTTCCGCAGAAGCTTGGATTGAATGTCCAGGAACAGGGAAAAGATATTGAATTTTCGCACTCAGTGGGCCCGCATCTGCAATACAAGATTCGCGCAGCGAAGCAGGTCCAGTTGAAGCAGAACGGAAAGGTGATGTTGAAGCTGCAAGATGTAGCCATCGAACTCTATGGCGAAGATGGAACCCTTGTGGATCGAATCGCCGGCAATGAATTTGACTACGACCCGAACACCGGCATCGCTAAAGCGGAGGGGCCGGTTGAGATTACGATGGCGCGGCCCTCTATGGCGCCAGCGGTCGCGCCTAAGGCAGCGGCGGGGAACGCGATCGAGTCGAAGCAGATTCCGGGAAAGCTGGCATCGGCGGCACAGACGGCCGCGAGCGGCGAGATTCATGTGAAGACCAGCGGGCTGATCTTCAATCGCGGGAGCGGGGAGGCTTCTACCCAGAACAAGGTTGAGTTCTCGTTGACGCAGGGGAGTGGCAGCGCGGTCGGAGCGAAGTATGTCGCGACGGATGGGGTTCTAGTGCTGGATCGTGACGTTGAACTCAAAGTGCAACGCGGGGCTCAACCGCTGCAAATGTTCGCACGTCACGCGGAGTTCGATCGAAATGATCAGACATGCACGCTGAGGGCGGCGACGATTCGGTACGGCGACGCTGCTTCTAGCGCGGAGCTGGCGAGGGTAGCATTTCGAGGGGATGGGTCTGCGGAGCGGCTTGATGCATCGGGCGGCTTCTCGGTGACGACGCTGGCGGGTGGAAGGGTCGCAGCGCCTAAAGCAACACTCAGTTTCGACGAGCATAACGAACTGCGGAATGGGCGTCTGGAGGGCGGCACATCGATCGATTCGGATCGAGATGGCAGGACGGTTCACGGCAGCGCGCCTTCGATGCAGCTGGTGTTCGCGAATAGAGGCGGATTGCGGAGCGCTCACCTGGAGACAGGGGTGAAGATCGTGAGCGACGAGGTGCAGGGCTCGCTAAGGACGCATCGGGAGTGGACGTCGCCAGTGTTGGATGTCGGGTTCAGGGATGCCGGGCAGGGAAAGACCGAGCCGGCTTCGATGCATGGCTCCGGAGGGGTGGTGGTGCTGGCGTCTACTCAGCGCGGAAGTGGACCGGCCGAACCAGAGAAGCTTACGGCGGATGACGTGACGGGTGAGTTCGGACCGCATGGGGCCTTAACCTCATTCACGGGTCAAGGGCGTACGACGATCACGCAAACGACGGCAGCAGGGGTGCAGCAGTCAACGAGTGGAGACCGGCTGGTGGCGCACCTGGCGCAGACGACGAGTGAAAAGGGTTCAACCGAGAGCGGGCTGCAGATCAATTCGGCAACGGTGGATGGGCATGTGGTATTGGTTCAGCAGCCTGCCGCTAAGAATGGTGTGGCGCAGACTGCGGTGAGGGCGACCGCAGGTCATGCGGACTATGGTGGCAGTGGATCGTGGCTGCATCTCACGGGAAATCCTTCGGTGCGGGATGGCGGGTTGGAGATTTCCGCCGATAGGCTGGATGTATCGCAGGACTCGGGCGACGCATTGGCCCATGGCAAGGTGAAGGGCACGTGGGTCGGGGATGTGAAGCGTGGCAGCACCGGTTCTAGTGTGAGTTTCGGAGCACAAGGGCCAGTACACGTGGTGGCACAAGAGGCGGAACTGAAGCGATCGAATGGAGCAGCGGCGTTCAAAGGAAACGTGCGATTGTGGCAGGAGGGGAACTCGATTTCCGCGCCTGTGGTCGTGCTGGATCGGGCGAAGCAGATGCTGATGGCGCAAACTTCGAACGCAAAGGTGCCGGTGCAGGTTGTACTGGTGAGCGCGATAGCAATGATTCCGGGTGAACAGACCAAGCCTAAACAAGGCGAACCTTCGGTGATAAGCGTGAGTGGAGGCGACCTGAAATATTCAGGCGGGGAACGCACGGCAGTGATGCGAGCGGGTGCAACGGGCGATGTGGTGGCGACTACGTCAAATGCAAGGACGACATCGAATGAGGTAGAGCTAGTGTTGTTACCTGCTGGAGATCATGCGCGCAATGCTGGAGCAAGTGGTCAAATTGATCGTATGACTTCGCGGGGACATGTGGAAGTTTCTTCGGCGGGAAGACGCGGGGTTGGGGAACAGCTCGTCTATACAAATGACACAGGTGACTTTGTTTTGACTGGCACTGCGGGCTCGCCCCCTCGGTTGATTGATCCCACCCATGGGACGGTGACAGGACAAGCTTTGATTTTCAACAGTCGCAATGATAGCGTCAGAGTCGAAGGCGACGGGCAAAAGACGACGACAATGACGACTTCGCCGAAGTAGCGGGAAAGCAGGGACCGCTGGGCATGGGTCCGGAGTTCGATGGACACACTGATCGCTGAGGGAATCGGCAAGACATACAAGGGCCGTCAAGTCGTACGTGGAGTCACGCTGAAGATTTCGCGGGGAGAGGTCGTCGGTCTGCTAGGACCGAATGGCGCTGGGAAGACGACCAGCTTTTACATGATTGTCGGACTGGTACCGCCCGAGACCGGACGAATTCTGGTGGACCAGAATGATATTACGCACGTGCCGATGTATTTGCGGGCGCGGAATTTCGGAATCAGTTATCTGCCTCAGGAGCCCTCGGTTTTCCGAAAGCTGACGGTGGAGGAGAATATCCTGGCGGTGCTGGAAGCGCAGGCGCTGGATACGCGGGAGCGCAAAACTCGCGCGGAACGTCTCATTGCACAATTGAACCTGGGACATATTCGGGGGACGAAGGGATACGCGCTGTCTGGCGGGGAGCGGCGCAGAGTGGAGATTGCGCGCTCTCTGTGCATCCAACCGAATTTCATTTTGCTGGATGAGCCATTCAGCGGGATCGATCCGATCGCGGTGGCGGAGTTGCAGAAGATCATCTTTGATCTGAAGTCGAGCGGGATCGGAATTCTGATCACGGATCACAATGTGCGTGAGACGCTGAGCGTTACGGATCGCGCGTACATCATTTCGGAAGGGCTGATCTTCAGGGCCGGAACGCCGCACGAATTGGGAAACGATGTGGAGGTGCGGCGGATTTACCTCGGTGAAGGGTTCTCGCTGAATTAGTTGTCTCCAGCCATTAAGGCGGCGCGCCGCCTGTGGCCGGTCACCTTGCATGGTGTCTGTCCTGCTTCTGGCGGGCGAATACTTCTATCCCATTGATTCGGCAAAGGCGGCCGGATGGGGTAGGCAGCGGCTGACCTTTTCCCCAGGCGAGCCTCGGGCTTTTCGAGGCCCAGTTCGGCTGTTTTCCAATTCGGACAACAAGTTAGGAGATTTAGGTAAAGGTGGTTTAACGCATCTATGGGTGCACGGAACCTGCTACCCGATTACACTAGTTCGTAGTCCTAAAGGGAATCGAGTTCGTTGTATGGCGCTGTTGCAACCCAGACTGAATTTGAAGGTGGCGCAACGCCAGGTCCTCACGCCGGGCTTGATGCAGATGGTGAGCGTTCTTGCGCTCAACAAGCTTGAGCTGAAGGAGATGATCGATGCCGAGATGGTGGAGAACCCCGTCCTGGAAGAGATTGACGAATCGGTTCCAATGCTGGATGAGGTGGCAAGCCGGCAAGAGCAGGATCTGCTTCCCGAGCGGGTGGACGGACAGGCGGACACCGCGACCGAGCCCAAGGATCCTTTCGCCGAGATTGATTTCGGGTCGTATTTTCAGGAGTACCTTGACCCGGGCTATCGCACCCAGCCGGAGTATGAGGACAGCGAGAAGCCGTCGTTCGAGAACTTTCTTTCGCAACCTACTACGCTCACCGATCACCTGGCGTGGCAGCTGGGAGCACTGACGCTGGAGCCGGAACTGGAGATCGCTGCGGAGTTCATCATCGGCAACCTAGACGAAGATGGGTATCTGACAGTCAATCGCGATGAGCTGATCGATGCATTTGCGCAGTTTCCGGAAAACAAGGAAAAAGAACGCGAGGCGCTTGCCGAGCAGATAGGGCGCGGGATCGACCTGGTTCAGCACCTTGATCCGGCGGGTGTGGGCGCGGCGGACCTGAAGGATTGCCTCTTGATTCAGCTGGCAGCGCAGCAGGTCGAACTGAAGCAGGTCTACGCCAAGCAAGCCGATGAAGAGAATGAGGAGCTTCCAGATGGTTTGCGGGCGGAAGCAGATGCAAAGCTCAAAGAGCGGCGCCGCGCGATGGAAGTGGCTGAGCAGATCGTGCAGAGCCATCTGCAGCTTCTGCAGAAGCGGGATGTGAAGGACCTTGCGAAGGCGCTGCACGTGAGTCCCGAAGAGGCGCAAGCCGGCGTGGAATATATCCGCACGCTGGAGCCGCGGCCGGGCAGGCTCTATAACCGCGAGCAGACGAGGCTGATTGAGCCGGATGTGGTGTTCACGAAGCGAGGCGGAGAATGGGTAGTGTCGATGAATGAGGAAGACCTACCCAGCCTGCGATTGAGCGCACGGTACCGCCGGATGCTAACTGCAGAAGGAACAGAGAGGGAAGTGAAGGAGTACGTGAAAGAGAGGTTCAGGTCGGCGATGCAACTGATGCGCAACATCGCCCAGCGGAAGAGCACGATACTGCGGACCTGCGAAGTGATTGTACGGAGGCAGCAGGACTTTCTGGACCAGGGGATTGAGGCGCTTCGGCCCATGATGATCAAGGAGGTTGCGGAAGAGATCGGGGTGCATCCTTCTACGGTGAGCCGGGCGGTGGCAAATAAGTACGCGCATACACCTCAAGGCGTAATCGAGCTCAGATTCTTCTTCTCAGAGGGCGCGAATGGGCCGGAGGGCGCGGATACTCCACTGTTGCTTCTGAAGCGGAAAGTCCGCAAGCTCATCGACGATGAAGATCCAAAGCGGCCGCTTACGGATGACCAGATCGCGGCGGAGTTGCAGAGGCAAGGTATCCAGCTGACTCGACGGACAGTGGCGAAGTACCGCGAAGATATGAATATCCCGTCGACGCACCAGCGGCGCAAGCGGGACGAATAGCCCACAACAGACAGAACTTCAGCATCTAGAGTTCCGCAATCTGTGTCTCTTCCACTTCAAATATTCGCCTTTTTGTTGCAATCGGCTTCCCTCAAGCCGTACCATCACATCACCACGTAAGTTCAAGAACCTGCAAGCCTTCCCCCGTCCGTATTTGGATCGCATGTGTGAGGATTCAAGATGCGATGAGGTCATCTCGTGCCCGTATTGAAGACAAGCTTTTCTGAAGGCGAGCTGGTTGCAGGCAATTATCGCGTGCTCTCGATTGCGGGCTCCGGGGGCATGGGTGTGGTGTACAAGGCGCGAGACGAGCGTCTGGGTCGAACGGTCGCGCTGAAGTTTCTGCCCACTGATCTGAATGCAAGCGAAAAGGAAAAAGAGCGCTTTCTGCGCGAGGCGCGGACGGCATCGTCGCTCGATCATCCAAACATCGGTGTAATCCACGGAATCGACGAGACGGAGGACGGCCTCACGTTCATTGTGATGGCGTTCTATGACGGCTCATCGCTCGCGCAGCGGATTGCGAATGGCCGGTTGAAGGTTCATCAGGCGATCAGTATCGCGCGGCAGATGGCGCTGGGGCTGAGCGAGGCGCACGCGCATGGGATCGTGCATCGCGACATCAAGCCCTCGAATGTCATGCTGACCGGCTCCGGTGTAGTCAAGATTGTGGACTTCGGGCTTGCGCGAGCGATGACAGAGGCGACGGCGTCGCAGACCGGTGTGACGGGAACGGTGCGTTACATGTCGCCAGAGCAGGCGATGGATCGCGCGGTGGACCAACGCTGCGATATCTGGGCTTTGGGCGTTGTGTTTGCGGAAATGCTGACAGGGAGTTCACCGTTTCATGCGGAGAGCATTACGGCGATGCTGTATTCAATTCTGAATGAGCCGCCCAAGGGACTGGATCCAGTGCATCCGGCATTGCAGCCGCTGTTGTATAGAGCCCTGGCGAAAGATCCGGAGAAGCGCTACGCGTCTTGCAGGGAATTCCTGGCTGATCTGGATGCGGCGGGCAAGGAGATTCCCGAAGACCTGGCCGGTGCTGAAGTCACGCAGAAACTATCAAGCGGAGTACTTGGGGGACGGACGAATGCGCACACAAAGAGGTTGATCGCGGAAGCATCGCGCGGAGCGTGGGGTCCAGCAACGAAGAGGGAAGGACCGGTTGCGAGGCGGTTGGTCCCCGCGCTGGTTTTATTGCTGTTGGCCGGACTGGCTGTCGGATTCGTAGAACCTTTGCGCCAGAAGATAGTCTCGCTGTTGACTGGAGCTCCGACTGAGAAGCATGTGGCGGTGCTGCCGTTTGACAACATCGGGAGCAATCCGGGAAACGCGGCGCTGGCCGATGGTCTGATGGAGTCGCTGGCGGGAAGGCTTACGAATCTTGATGTGGGGAACCAGGCGCTGTGGATCGTGCCGACAAGCGAGGTACGACGGCAGCATGTAACGGATCCCGCAGATGCACTGAAGAGCCTTGGAGCGAATTTTGTGATCAAAGGTGCGGTGGAGCGGGATGGAAATGACATTCACCTGACCGTGAATCTGATCGACACGAAAAAAATGCGGCAATTGGGATCGGCAATGCTGGAGGATCCGGCGGGCGATCTGTCGACTCTCGAAGATGAGGCAGTTTCGCGGCTGGCGAAGCTGATGAATATCACTGTCACGGCGGACATGCTGCGAAATACGGGCGGGAAAGTGAATCCGGCAGCTTATGAAGGCTATCTGACCGCGCTGGGATTGATGCAGCGCTATGACAAGCCGGGGAATCTCGATCAGGCGATCAGCGCACTTGAAAATGCGGTCAAGGCGGATCCACGATTCGCGCTTGGGTATGCGCAGATTGGCGAGGCATATCGTGTTAAGAGCATCGTGGAGCAGAATCAGCGGTGGCTTGTGCAGGCGGAGGCTAACGCGAGGAAGGCGATTGAGCTGGACAATCGGATTCCGTCTGTCTATGTGACTCTGGGCCGGATGCACGATACGGCAGGGAAACACGATCTTGCGCTGGAAGAGTTCAAGCATGCACTGCAACTCGATCCCCGCAATGCGACTGCGATGGCGGGAATGGGCCGAGCGTACGAGTTGGCGGGGCGCGTCAATGATGCAGAGGCATCCTTCCGGAAAGCAGCGGACCTGCAGCCGAATGACTGGGACGCGCACAACAACCTGGCGATGTTTTATGACCGGCAAGGGAAGTACCCTGAGTCGATCGCAGAATTCAAAAGGGCGCTGGAACTTGTGCCTGATAACGCACAGGTGCTGTTCAATCTGGGCGCCACCTATGTTGACTCTGGGAATTCAAAGTATTTTGCAGATGCTGAGGCAGCGCTGAAGAGGTCAATCGAGATCAATCCGAGTTTTCCGGCATTCGCAAATCTCGGGGCACTTTATGACCGCGAAGGCAAATATCAGCAGGCTTCGGAGATGACGCAGAGGGCGCTGAAGATGAATGCGGATAATTATGTCGTCTGGTCGAATCTGCGTATCGACTATGAGTGGCTGAAGCAACCTGAAAATGCTGCCGAGGCGCGACGTAAGGAAGTTCCACTGCTGGAGCTGACGATTCAGCAGCATCCTCGAGAGGCGGAGCCCTACGCGCAGCTTGCGAATCTTTTTGCAGAAGAAGGCCAGAAGGAGAAGGCGATTTCTAACCTGAGAACGGCGCTTGCGCTTGCTCCGAACGACCCTCGAGTTCTGAACCTGTGTGCTGACACATATGAGAAGCTCAAAGATCGTAAGCAGGCAGTGGAGTTTCTTGGGAAGGCGATTCGAGCGGGGTACACGAAAGACGAGTTGACCTCCGATCCGGAGTTACAGGATGTGATGAGCGATCCCGCGGTTAAGGCTTTACTGAAGTAATTTCCGCGTCGGTGCGGCGGCGTGGATTGACCAAACTCTGTTCAGCCCCAGAAAGGAAACAGCATGGCAGACTATACGCTTGAGATACCTGGTGACAAAAGCATCACAATGAATATCGGAGACACTCTGAAGATCAACTTCAAGAACCCCGCGAAGTTCTGCATTGATTCAGGGGGAAACGCCGAAGCGTTCAATCCCTGCCTGCCTGTCGGCGAATTGAAATCAGGATGGTGGCCCGGGCCGGATCAGTCAGAAACTGCGACTGCCCTCTCAAACACGACCGTCACCTACTGTCATGTTGGGAGTGACAAGCAATGTCAACCGTGCAAGAGCCCGACAGGTGGGCCTCCGGGCACGATCAAGGTGGGAACGGGTACTAAGTAGACAACAAGCAGATCTCTTGAATGGGAAGCCCCGGTCTCCCCGATCGGGGTTACTTGCCTGTGTAACGAATATCGAGAATGGTCCAATCGTCCTGGGCTTCGCGGGCTGCCTGGATATTCTGCAGATGCTTCACGATATCGTCGAGTTCCGGCAGGTGGATGAGGGCAGCGAGGCCTTCGGTGCCAATCATCTGACCCGATCGATCCTGGATTTCAGTGATTCCGTCGGTGGTGAGGAGAAGACGATCGCCCGGTTCGAGCATGACGCTTGATGATGCATAGGTCGCTTCCTGAATTATTCCTACGATGAGATTTCTTTCTTCGAGGTAGCTGACTTCGCCATCGCGGATCAGAAGCGGTGGGATGTGGCCGCAGTTCATGTACTCAAGACGCCCATCAGCAAAGAGCTTGAGCAGAACCATCGTGGCGTATCTGCCAACCTGACGCGTGCACAGAAAGCGATTGATGAGGTCAGCCATTGGAGGCAGCGTCTGACCTGTAAGCATGAGTGCGTGAATGATGCCCTGTAGTGTAGCGGCAACGATTGAAGCGGAGACGCCTTTGCCCGAAACGTCAGCGATGGCAACACAGACACAGTCGTTGAGTGCAATGACGACGTAAAAGTCGCCGCCGATGGCGTGACAGGGAAGCGTACGGGCTCGGAATTGGGCGTAGTCGAGGCTCGGCAGCGCGATCGACATCAGGCCAGAGTGGATGGTGGCGGCAACAGCGAGCTCCTCTTCTGCCAAACGGGCTTTCTGCTCAGTGTCAGCGAGGAGTGCGTTGTGCAACAGTGTTGACGCCTCGCTTGCCAACGTATCGAGAACCTGGTGGTCGATGTCGCTGAGGCTGCGATTGCCGATCTGACTATCGAGGTAGAGCATGCCAAGAAGGCGGTTTGGCTCTGCTGGTGAGATGTTTTTGCGCAGCGGTATGCAGTAGATGCTGCGGATAGAGTTTGCCATGACGCTCGCCCAGCCAGCGGCGCTGTCGTCTGCCAAGGTGTCACTCAGCGAGAATTTGGAATCGCTCTCAACGGCTTTCTGCATGGCGCGCCTCGAAATGGACGAGTCTTCCTCGAGGTAGGTGCCATCTGAGCGCAGCCCGAGAGCCAGGTGCAGCTCGCTTTGTTGAAGGAGGAAAACGAAGCCTCGTTCGGCTCCGGTGAGCTGCATAGAGAGTTGAAGCAGCGCCTGGAAAACGTCGTTGATAGCGCCACCGGAATTGAGCTGGCGTGCGGCATTGAGGAGGAAGTTGAGCTTTTCGATTTCGCGCGCAGGCTGGGGAATAGATCTGTCAGTGGGCGCAAAAACGGAGAGCGCGGAGAGCAATTCCGATGCGCGCACGCCGGAAAGGGTGTCACTGCGCATGATGAATCGGAAACTCCCAGCGTTGACGGATCCAAACTGGAGAGTGTCGCCGGATTTCAGAGAAGCTCTCTGTATTCGTTTGCCATTAAGGTAGGTGCCGTGGGAACTGTTCTGGTCGACGACTTCAAAGCCGTCAATCTGACGTGTGATTAAGGCGTGGCGACGAGAGACGAAAGCTTCTTTCAGGACAAGATTTTGATCGGGCGAACGGCCGATGGTCGCGACATCGCCTTTAATGGCGAAGGCGTGTTCGCCATCGAGATCGACGTAGAGCAGGTTTGGTTCAGATGTGGGGACGGCCATCAGGCCGATTCTATTCTGTGGAATCTGAAGGAGGCGATGTAAATCTGTCGAAGCGTAACTGGTGGGGCATGAGATCTTGGTTCTTTTCGATCCCAGACATTGCACGCCGGGTCGAGCTTCGCTACTTGCTCTTTTTTATGAGTGCGTCGACGGCAAAGCCCCCGTTGGGATCGCGAGTGGCACTGAGGGCCACGCTTGGCGTGACTTGATATTGACCTTGTATGGTCTGGCCCTGCGTGGTGGTGACATTGCTGGAGAAGGTGATGAAGAGGTTGCCGGTGATGCGCTGCTGTATGGTGATGTTCGCACCAGCGTTTTGCCCGCCGCCGTTGGCCAAAACTGGATTCACCGAGAGCTGCGAAATCCCAGCCACTTTGGAAATGCGGCTTGTGACCTGGCTGGAGACCTGGTTAGCTACGAGGGTTTCAGCCGCCTGGTTTGCGGGAGTGGCGTTCTGGGCGCTTGCTTCGGAGGTTTGGCCGAAGGCGAGAAGGTGGATGATATCAGCTTGGGGAAGGGCGGGGTTGGCAGTGTATTGCGTGCGCAGCTGATCGACGGGTCCCTCGAAGCGGAGGCTGATGTCGTACTGCTGAATGGTGGTGGTGACCGTGAGATTAACGACGGGCTGAGTCATCGTGGGATTGACGAACTGGATGGTGCCGCCGGTGAGGAGATAGCGATTGCCGTTGAGGATGATGTCACCGCCGCTCAGGTTGATGCGGCCAAGGATGACGGGTTCAGCAGCGGTTCCGCGGACCTGAAGGTTAGCTGTTCCTCCAATGCTGAGAGTGCGGCTGACGAGATTTACTGCATTTGAGGAGCGAACGGAGAGATTGAGCCCAAGGTTCTGGGCGAAGCCTTGTGTTGGCGGGGGTTCTACGCCGCTCGAGAACTGGCCGATGAAACTGCTGAGATCGAACCCTTGTGTAAATGAAAGGTCGGTTAAATTCACGGTGCCGCCGAGAAGCGCGGCATCGGTGGTGCCGGTGAGGCGGAGATTGGCGCCGATGGACTCGCGCATTCCCTGCGGGTAGAGCATGCGGATGCCGCGAGCTGAGAGTCCCATATCGAACTGAATGGAGGGGCGAAGGGCAACTCCGCCTTGTGCGGTGAGGGTGCCGCCGCCTACTTGTCCCTGAAACTTCGTAATGTTGAGACGGTCTTTCGTGAGAGCGAGTGTACCGTTGGCGTTTTGCAGGCCGACGGGAAGATCGGGGGACGCGAAGGAGGCGTTGACGATATCGATGGTGCCTTCGACTCCGGGGGCGTGCGTGGCGCCGTAGGAGTTGACGTTGAACTTGATCTGGCCGCCGGTACGAAGGTCGGGAT
>Ga0207702_10002891_pt1 | contig 16062 bp, 19 predicted proteins | sample KBSCornC62_FD_184302 | JGI IMG/M metagenome (GOLD analysis project Ga0207702, IMG submission 184302) | Corn rhizosphere microbial communities from Kellogg Biological Station, Michigan, USA - KBS Corn C6-2 (SPAdes) (version 2) | ecosystem: Host-associated > Plants > Roots > Rhizosphere > Soil ...
GGGTGATCGGGGGCGACGCCACCGCGAACCAGCCCGAACGGCGTCGGCAGGCGATCGAAGAGATCGACCTGAGCGTGCAGGTCGCCGTCCTTGAGGATGTGCTCAGCGGCGTAGAAACCGGACGGGCCGGCACCGACGATGGCGACGCGCAGGGGATTGTCTTCAGTTCCGATCTTGCTCATGGCGAGCGCGAAAGAATAGGGAACTCCGCCCGTCGCGCGCCTACGCGGCGAGCAGCATCGCGTTGCAGTCGGGGCAGATGCCGTGACTGATCGCCGGCAGCTGGGAGCGATTGAACAGCTGTAAGCGCCTTGCGGCCTCCTCGACCTCGACCCATTCCCCGTCGACTTCGAAGCGGTCACACCAACCGCACATCTCGACCAGCTCCTCGCCGCGCGGTGCCTCGGGATCTAGCAGGGGCTGGGGGATGTCGCGCTCCACCTCCGATCGCAGCCGCGCCGAGAAGAGCACGACCCGTCCGCCCGGGCGGGCCACGATGCGAATGTCGGCCTCACGGCGCATGGCGGGCGCGTCACAGCGAAAGGGCAGCTCGACGTCGCCGACCTCGTCGCGGACCCGGCGCACCAGCAGCCGCTGGAGGTTGACCAGCTCCCGGCCAGCGACGTAATCCCATAGGGAGCGTCCGAGGCTGCTGCCGGCATCGGGCCAGCCGTTTTCCTCGGCGAAGCGGTAATAGCCCTCGTCGACCCTGATCAGGTGGTCGTGCTCATCGATCGCGTAGCTGAGCGCCGCGGTGGTCATGCCCCGGCGGCGACAGCGCTGGGCACACCGTCCAGCGCATCCAGCGCCTTGCGCAGGGAGAGCGCCACGCAGGTGAAGATCGGTGTCTCGAGCTCGGTGAACTCGCTCGACTCTGTCGGGCGCAGCTCCTGCACCAGGTCGAGGAACATGCCCGGGTCGTCACCCTCGAAGGCGACCACGAACTCCTGGTCGTCGAGGCCAAAGGAGTAGGAGGTGTTGATCGAGATCTCGGGATAGCGGCGGCCGACCTCGATGTGGCTTTTCATGATCCGGCCGCGCTCCTCGGGCGTCAACCCGTACCAGCGTCGCTGCTTGATCATTGGGTAGAGGAACATGTACTTGCGCTCCGATACGCAGATCTCGGGCCGCGCCTGCTCCTCCGAGTAAGGAGAGCGCTTGGTCATCGAGAGGAGCGAGTAAGGAATGTCGGTCCACTTCGCCAGGCCGCTCTGGCCGAGCACGACGTGGAAGGTATGCAGGTCGTCGAGGCTCGGGCTCTGGGAGAGGATGACCAGGTCGACGTCGCCGCGCGTTCCTATGGTTGAGTAGGCGCGCAGCGAGCGGTCGAGGGCGAAGTCCTCGCAGGCGGCGAGGAACTCTTGCTTGTCGGAAGCGCGCTGTTCGGCGTCGAGGCGGCGCCAGGCGGGATCAACCTTGAACAATGTGAACTTGGCGAAAGTGCGGTCGGCCATTGGGTTGACGATAGCTATTGGCCTTGTGGCGGGGCTCGGGAGGGGGGTTCCGCTTAACTTTTTCGGTGAAGCGGAGGGGGCCATCCGAGATTCCCCTGCCGAAAAAGTGCAAGACGCTCCACCCCCCTCCCGAGCCCCGGTCAAAGGGAGAAAGGAATCGCCCACGCCAGTGACGGTGGCTCTTTTGCCAAGGGGCACGAGCGTCAGCGAGCTCGCGAGGGTTCGAGGAGTTTCGCCAGGGTTGATGAGCGCCGGACTGGGAAGCGTCCCGGCGGCTCAGACGTATCTCGACATCAGCCAGGGGAATCGGGTGTTCGATTCGCTCTATGACTCCGAGCTTCCGCGCAAGGTGGGTGGGGGGATTTGTGGGCCTGGGTACACGCGGGCGGTCGTGGAACGGGCGGAATCGGCGCCGGCGGAGATCGTGCCGGGGTTGCTGGCAACGACGCTGGCGGGACACGGGCAGAGGTGCGCGGTGCGGTCGGTTGGATTGCAAGGGCTGAGTGGCTTGGTCAGGAAGCTCAAAGGCGACGAGCTCCTGATCGCGATCGGGCGGGCGCCGCCGGCCAGGAATGGGGCGCTGGCGATTGGGATCGCGGGGCGGGGGTTCGACGGGGACCTCACCTCGGACAGCACGCGGACCGATGGCTACGTGCTCTCTACCGACATCGCCCCGACGATCCTCTCGCGACTCGGGATCGCGGCGCCGTCGCAGATGTCGGGACAGCCGATTCGGTCCGAGGGCTCGGTCGATCCGATCGCGATCGAATCGCTTGGGACACGGATGGCGGTGATCTCAGCGCGGCGCGGCCCGGTAATCGGGGTCAGCTTGCTCGTCTGGCTGGTGGTCTTTGGCCTGGCCGCCCTGGTCAGCTCCGATCGTGTCGGTCGAGTGGCGATTCGACTCACCGGCCTCAGCGTGGTCTACCTGCCTTTGCTACTGATGGCGGCCGCGGCGCTCGAGCCCGGCCAGGACACGGAACAGCTCTTGGTGATGTTCGGCGCCCCCTTGCTCGCCGCGTTGACCCTCTTCCTGCTCGGCGGGCTGCGGGCGCTCGCGGTCGCCTCGGGACTGGTCGTCGGCGCCGTCGCGATCGACGTGATCGCCGGCTCGCCGCTCACCTCGCTCTCCCTGCTCGGCCCCAATCCCGGACTCGGCGTGCGCTTCTACGGGATCGGCAACGAGCTCGAGGCCCTGCTTGGCGTCCTCGTCGTCGCCGGGACCGGCGCTGCCCTGAGCGGTTTCTTGCCACGGCTGGCAGCTCGACGGGCGGCCGCCGCATTCCTCCTGGTCAGCCTGCTCAGCGCAATCGTCTTTGCCGCCGGCCGCTTCGGCGCCGACGTCGGTGCCGCGATCGTCCTGCCGCTTGGGGGCGCCGTCGCCGCCACCGCGATCGCCGCCCGGCAGCGGCGCAGCGCGCTGCTGGCGATCGCCGCTCCCGTGGCGGTGCTGGCGCTGATCGCGCTCGCCGACTTGATCACCGGCGCCAACGCCCACCTGACCCGCTCCGTCCTCGATGCCGGCGGGCTCGGCAATCTCGCCGAGGTCGCCCAGCGGCGCCTACAGCTCTCGGCTCACAGCTTCGCCCGCCCAATCCTGGTCCTCTTCCTTCCCGTCCTCGCCCTCCTCACCGTCCTCGCCTACCTGCGCCGCGATCGCCTCCGGGCCCGGCTGGCGCCCTTTCCGGCCCTGCGCGCCGGCCTCGTCGGCGCGCTCGCCGCAACCGCGATCGGCACCCTCGCCAACGACTCCGGCGCCCTCCTGCTCGAGATCGGCGCCGCCTACATCCTGGTCTTCGCCGCCTACGCCTGGTGCGAGCAATCCGCCTGACTTACGCAACAAATCCCCTCTGGGGAATCAACTACCCTTTGTGATTCGTGCGGATTGCTCTCGTCTCGCCATATTCCTGGTCCTACCAGGGCGGCGTGAACCGGCACGTGGAGGCCCTCGCCGAGGAGTTCCTCGGCCGTGGCCATCACGTTCGCGTACTCGCCCCCTTTGACCCCCCGGGCCGGGTCAGTCGCATCCTGCACCGCGCCGCGCCGGAGTCGCGCGAGATTCCCGACTACCTGATTCCGCTGGGACGGACGGCCGGCTTCCCATCCAACGGGGCGATCTCGAACCTGGCGCCCTTCCCCGCCGGCGGCGTCCTCGCCCCGCGTCGCGAGCTGAGCCGGGGCAACTTCGACGTCGTCCACATCCATGAGCCGCTCGTCCCGCTGGTCGGCTGGAACGCGGCGCTGGGAACCGACGCCCCCGCCGTCGGCACCTTCCACGCCTACTCGACCAAGGCGATGCCCAACCACATTGCCTCGGGTCTGGGAGCGCGGCGCGTGTTCAATCGCCTTTCCGCCCGGATCGCCGTCTCGGAGGCGGCGGCCTGGACCGGGCGCCGCTGGTTCGGCGGCCACTACGAGGTGATCCCCAACGGGGTCGACGTCGCCGCCCCGTCGACTCAGCCGAAGCTGGAGAGTGACGAGCTGAGGGTTCTCTTCGTCGGCCGCCCGGAGGAGCGCAAGGGCCTGCCGATCCTGCTTGCCGCCTTCGGCGCCCTTACCGAGCACGTGCCCAGCCGCCTCACCGTGATCGGCGCCGAGCGCGAGGACGTGCTGCGCTACCTCGCCGATCCGGAGACGATGCGCTGGATCGACGTGCGCGGCCGGGTTTCCGGCGACGCGCTGCACCAGGCCCTGCACGAGGCGGACGTGCTCTGCGCGCCGTCGCTCTCGGGCGAGAGCTTCGGCATGGTCCTGACCGAGGCCTTCGCCGCCGGCACCCCGGCGATCGCGTCGGCGATCGCCGGCTACAGCGATGTCGTCAACGACGGCGTCGACGGCGTGCTCGTCCCCCCTGGCGACGCCCAGCGCCTCGCCGAGGAGCTGCAGCGCGCCCATCACGAGCCGGAGCGTCTGGTGGCGATGGGACGCGCCGCTCGTCAGAGCGCCGAGCGCTACGCCTGGCCGCACGTCGCCGATCGGGTGACCGCTGTCTACGAGCGCGCGCTCGCGGCGCCCCAGCCAGCGAGCAACCTGGAGCGGGCCGCCCGCTGGCTGGGGATACAGCCGTCCGACGGCCTGCCCCCGCAGCCGCCGCAACGACTCCCCTCGCTCGACCCCGAGCCCGCCCAGCCCGGCAAGCGCAAGCGCAAGATCGCCCGCCGAATCGGGCTGGCCGCCGCTGGCGCGACCGGTGTCGGCCTGACCGCGCTGGCGGCGCAGAAGATCGGCATCGACAACGTGGTCGAAAGCATCGTCCGCTCCGACCTCAGCTGGGTCTGGGTGGCCTGCGGGCTGATGGCGCTCTCGCTCTTCTTCCGCGCCGCCTCCTGGTATTGGATCGTGCGCGCGGCGCTGCCGCTGGCGCCCGTCCGCCGCCGCGACGTCACCTCGGCGACGATGATCGGCGTGCTGATGTCGGCGACCCTGCCCGCCCGCCTCGGCGAGCCGGCCCGCGCGATGTCGCTGGCCCGTCGCATTGGCCGCATGCGCGAGACCTTCCCGGTGCTGCTCGGCACCCTGGTCTCCCAGACCGCGCTCAACATCTTCGCCCTGGCGATGCTCGGCGTGATCATCGTCTCCACCACCGACCTCTTCCACTCCAGCACCCAGAAGCTCTTCGCCTTCAGCTTCGTGCCGCTGCTGCTGCTGCTCGTCGTCCTGCTCGGCCCGCCGTTGATGCGGCGCAACGGCAACGGTCGCCTGGCTCGAATCGGCACCGCGATGCACGGCGCCCTGCTGCAGGTGCGGGCCGGGTTGCGCGTCTTTCGCAACCCGCGCCGCGGCCTCGCGGCGGCCGCCGCTCAGCTCGGGGCCTGGGCGATCCAGCTCAGCGCCTGCTGGGCATTGCTCGCCGCCCTCGGTCTCAGCGACCAGGCGGGGATCGGCGCTGCCGCCGCGGTCCTCTTCGCGGTCAACGTCACCGCCGTCGTGCCGGCGACGCCTTCGAACATCGGCGTCTTCCAGCTCGCCGTGATCAGCGTTCTGCACACCGGCTTCGGCGTCAGCACCGCCGATGCCCTCGCCTACGGCGTGATCCTGCAGGCGGTCGAGATCGCCACCGCGGTCGCCCTGGGGCTGCCGGCGCTGGTTCGCGAAGGGCTGACCTGGAGCGACCTGCGCGTGCAGGCCCTCTCCACGACGCCGGTGCGGCTCAAGCCACAGCCGGTGCCGCGCGACACCAGCGCGCCTCGCGCAGGCATCCGCGCCTAGCTCTGGCTGAGTACGTCTTTCGAGACGCTGCCCACGCCGAGCAGGCCGGGACCGACGTGAGCGCCGATCACCGGGCCGATCTCGGAGATGAAGGCAGGCTCGCAGCCGAAGATCTCACGGCAGTCGTCGGCGAGCGCTCCCGCCGTCTCGGGATCCTGGATGTGCTGCACGACCCAGGCATCGAGACCGGACTCGTGGCGCTGGCGGGCGTAGTCACGCAGGCGCTCGATCGAGCGGGCCCGGGTGCGAACGCGCTCGACCGGGGTGATCTCCTCCTCCAGGGTGAGGATCGGCTTGATCTTCAGCGCCGAGCCGATCCAGGCGCGGGCGCCGCCGATCCGTCCGCCGCGTCGCAGGTACTCGAGCGTGTCGATCGCGAACCACATCTTCAGCTCCTGGCGCGCCCGTTCGGCGCGGGCGATCGCCTCCGCCGCATCCGCCCCCGAGGCGGCAGCAGCGGCAGCGGCGACGACGGGAAGGCCCATGCCGCCGCAGGCCGAACGCGAGTCGAAGAGGTGGATCCGCTCGCCGCCCTTGCCCTCGGCGACCAACCGCTCGCGAGCCTGGTTGGCGGCTTCGAAGGTCCCCGAGATCCCCGAGGAGATGTGGATCGAGACGATTTCTCGGCCTTCATCGAGCAGCGGCTCATAGACCGCCGTGAAGTCCCCGATCGAGGGCTGGGAGGTGGTCGCCCCGCCCTCCGAGGCGCGCAGACGCTCGTAGAAGCCGGCGTAATCGCTGATCTCCAGCTCCGACTCCTGCTGGCCGTCGACCGAGACATAGAGGCTGATCCTCTTGATCCCAAGCGAGGCGACGAGCTCGTTCGGCAGGTACGCCGTCGTGTCGCAGACAACCGCAGTTTCGGCCGGAGAGCTCAAGCACGGCGATTCTCGCAGACCCTTCTGGTCAGATTGACCTGAGCAGCGGGAAGGGGCCGTTGCTGGGGGGACCGCTCAAGGTAGTGGGTCAGTTTGAAGGCGTAGGACCGATTGGGATCTAGATCGCAGCTTGGCAAGTAATCCAGGAACCCTGAGCTAGGGTTCTGTCGTGGTTCTCGCCTACGTGGATGAGTCAGGGGATGTGGGGCGCAGCGGGGGATCGAAGACCTACGCGCTGGGCTGCGTCATGGTGCGCCACGACGCTTGGCTGGAGACCTTTGACCGCCTCATCAACTATCGGCGTCACTTGCGGGCGCGGCACGGGCTGCCTGTTCGAGCAGAGTTGAAGGCGAACTTCCTGCTGCAAAACAATGGGCCGCACCTCAGCAAGAATCCCCTCTCCGAGGAAGCCCGCTTTTCGATCTACCGGCAGACCATGCGCCTGCATTCAAAGATCGGCCTCGACACCTTTGGGGTTGTCATCGACAAGGCAAGGGCCGACAAGAGATACCCCGACCGGCCATATGAGGACATAGCTTGGGAATGGCTGATGCAGCGCCTTGAGCGGCGCGCGACCATTGAAGGCGAGCACGTGCTGCTCATCCATGACGAAGGAGATGCCTCAACGGTGCGGACAATCGCGCGAAAGGCGCGTCGAGTCGGCACCGCCGGAACTTCGACCGGGGTTGTATCGGTGCCGTTTAAGCGGCTGATCGATGACCCGATACCCCGAGACTCGCGTCAGTCGTATTTCCTGCAACTGGCCGACCTCGCGGCCTACGCAGCGTTCCGACGCCTTCATCCGCCACCTCCTCGCAAGGTGCAGATCGTTCCAGAGAGCATGTGGGACGAGTTGGGCACGGCCCGCTTCAAAGCGGTAACGCGTAGTGCTTCTCCAGTGGCAATCGTCCGCAATTGATTGTCCTGCGAAGTTGGACCCCGGCCGAAGCCGGGGTAAGTGAAGGCCGGTAACTACCCATATAGGGGTAGGCCAGTCTTCTGCGGGCGACAGTAACAAGGGCGCTGGACGGAACGCAAGTGTCTTTTGCTACTAGACCTCAGTCCAGCAGCGCCGCGATCTCTTCCAGCGTCCAGATGTGATCGGTCACCCCGGCCGCCATTGCTGGAGTGCGCGGGTAGCGCTCCTTCAGCGCCGTGTGGGGCCGGGCGAAGTTGTAGTGCATGAAGTGCAGAGAAACGGCGTGCGAGAGGTTCTCGACCTTGCGACTGAAGCCGTTGGTCAGGCGGGTGAAGCGGCGCATGCCCATCCTCATGGTCAAGTTCTGACGCTCCACGTAGCTGGTTGAGATCCGGTCCGGGTCGGGATCGCCCTTCCGGGTCAAGCGCTTCGTCCCAGTGCAGACGGCCGGGCTGTATTTGCCCGGCTCCCCACCCGAGGCATAGGTCTTGTGGATCTGCGCCCAATCGACCTGATGGCGGAAGGACGGCCCAACCGTGCCTTCGTACATCCGGTGCCCGTCAGTCGATAGCTGGATGCGGTTAGCCATCCGGCCCGCCAGGTCGGTTAGAAAGACTTCGGCGTCGTCGGAGGTGCGCTCCCCGACCAGCCAGGACGGGACCAGCTTTGTATCGGCACAGATCGCCGTGAAGGTCCATACGTCCCCGTAGCCCGGAGTGCCTTTGAATTCCTCCGGCACGTTCTTCTGCTTGGAGTAGCAGAAGGCCCATATCTCGTCGGCCTCTACGACCTTGCAGGGAAGGTCAACGAAGACCCCATCCTGGTACTCGGCGCAGGCTTCCCCGAGATCGACCAGCAGTTTCGTGATCGTGTTCTTGGCCGCGCCGGTCATCCGCACGGTCGCCCGGATGCTGTTGCCCTCGACCAGGCAGCCAATAATCCGGGCTCTTTTCTCGATGGTCAGCCTGTTCATACTGACCATTATGCGTAAGCGATCGGACGTCAAACCGCAGGCACTCCACCGCTCAAGCAGCCACCATGCAGGCAGGCCGAAGGATGAAGGATGAAGCCCTAGCGGTTGGAGAGGCCCGAATGGTGCTGCGGCCCGAAGAGATCCTCCATCAGCACTTCGCCTCTACTGCGAGCGCTGGTCTCAGCCTCTTCTGCTGCTGCGTTGGGAAACAAATCCCGCTTGATTTCGCCCATCGACCGGTAGCGCTTCACGCCATCAGACTTGCCTAGATGCTCTTGTTTAGATGATTTCGACATCGCTCCATTACCGATTGTAGTTGGCGACAAAATGGGGGTTGAGCTCCGTTCTGAAGTAGTGCTTGCGCTTGATCCAGATGAACCCGTCGCCGCGTGAAATCACTGCGACGTCGATCGGTCCCCCGACCGTCTCCGCTTCTGGCGTCACTCGTCGCTTAAACGAGGTCAAGTTGACCAAGGACTCGGCCATCTCGGCAAGCTCGTCCTTCGGGAGCATTCCGACGATGTTGGTGATCGGCGAGACGTTGTTCTCCTCGGAGAACTTGTCGAGGTCGTCCTCGTACTCGTCATGGACGATCTCGACACACCGCTCCTCGAAGGACTTTTCTAGCGATGCTTTTTTTCGCTTCGACAGCTTGAGTTGATCAGCGACCTCGCCGACGACATCCTCAAGCTTGTGGTGCCACCAGTGGTGGAGGTGCAGCCGGAGGCTGGGGTCGATCCCCCTCATAAAGGTATGCACCTGCTCGGCTTGGGCAAACGGGATAATGGCTGCCCTCCAGTCTGCCCCGATGTACACGGGGTCCTCCTCGGTGCACTTCAGCCTGTTAGCGAAGATTGCTTCGAAGTGGTAACGCCGAAGACGCGGGAACACGTCGCTTTTGCCGAATCCCGCGATGACTATTCCCGAATGACTCGGTGCCCGTTCAAAGCGAAGATCCTTTGAGGCAACTTCCGGAATTAGCTGCCGTAGGTTGCGCTTCGCGGAGGCCGACAGCTCCACCTGCTCGAAGACAGCTTTGATCGCCTCATCGATCCCTTTTTTGTATTTCTTGGCAACGGCCTGCTTGTAGGACTTCGGCACTCCCGCTCGTAGGGGGGCCTCTTTCCATCGCTGGCGATGGAAAGAGATCGATCGTTCGATCTCCGCGATGACCTGCTCTCTGGTCGGTTCCTCGTCGCGTTCGATCATCGCCTCAACATCTACGAGAGCGTCCTCAAGAATCGTGCGAAACATGGTGTAGGCAAAGTTCCGCGCAGCACGGTCCTGTGCGCGATCCGGAAAGACCGGATTCTTACGACTGAAGAAAGCTAGGAAATCCTCGGCGTGTTCCTCGAGCGTTTCGAAGCACTTGTCCCCTAGCTCTCGTCGGTACTGCTTGACGATCGTCTCCCATGGAACACGTAGGAACTGCGCGTTGTCAAAGACCATCAGCGCGACTGGGTGGAACTTCGACAGAGCGAAGATCTTGTTCGCCGACGTGAAGATCTTCCCGGGACCAGTAACCGCACTGTCGGCCGCGAGCGCGATTGCCTCCTCGTTCATGACGGCGATCTCAGCTGTCACCGGGCCTCCCAGCCAAACATTGGCGAGAGACTAGTCGATTCCTTAAGACGTACTGACTAAGACCCAGAAGACCAGCGAGCTTCTGCGGCTCGTTTGGCAGCCGCCGAACGCTCTTTAGGAGTCATCCGCGACGCTCTAACTTTGCCGCCCTTCTGACCGCCCGCTCGTCCTGCGAGTTGCTGCTGGCTCTCTGGTGCCTGCGGAGCCTCGTCAGTTGCATCGCCGACGATGGCGGCAGCAAGCCGGTTGAGGTCGGCCGGCTTCTTGGACTGCTTCGCCATGCTCAGAGCGTAGCGTCCTGGTCGGGCTTGAACTGGCCGCGCTGAAAGTCTCCGGGCTCCCAAACGATCCCGTCGAATAGGTCGCCCGGATCCACGCCGAGGACCGCTGCGAGCTTCGCCGCTGTATCGATCCGGGGGATTCGGGTGCCCCGCTCGATATAGCTGACGGCCGTGTGGTGCAGCGAGGCGCGGAAGGCGGTCTCCTCTTGAGAGAGGCCCGCGCGCTTGCGGCAGTAGCGCAGGTTGGCCCCGAACTGCGCTGCCACGTCCATGCTCACAAGATCTCCAGGCGATGACAGTGATAGGCCGCGTCGGTCAGCAAGAGGGTCTGACCGTGGAGCCGGATCAGGCCGTAGTCGCTGAGCTTCCTCACAGCTCGCTCGACAACTTCCTTGTTGCCGATCTCCCTGCTCATTTCGAGCATCGTGCGGTGATGCGGGTGGCTGGCCAACGCAAGGGCCAGGATCGCCCGCTGCGCGCGCTCGTCTTCGCTCGGCTTGGGCCGAATACGCTTTGCCTGCATCGGAACCTCGTTTCCGGTGCCGGGCGGGGGGTCGTTAGCGCGACGCCCCCGCCGTTTGATTTCTGGACGCAGGCGAAGCTAGAGCAAGGCGGCGCTGCGATCTAGGGGCGATTCAAACTGACCCACTGCCCCGCTCAAGCCTCGCTACACTTTGTGAAGTGACCGACGCGACCAGCGACACTCCCCAGACAGCGGTCTCCTTGACCGACAAGGCGGCCGGCAAGATTGCCGAGCTGCTCGGTTCCCAGCAGGACTCCGAGGGCCAGGCGCTCCGGGTCGCCGTGCGGGGAGGTGGCTGCTCCGGCTTTCAGTACGCGCTCGCCTTCGATCGCGCCAAGGATGACGACCATGTCTTCCAGGTCGACGGCGTGGCGGTGATCGTCGACAAGGTCAGCATGCAGTTCGTCTTCGGCTCCGAGGTCGACTACGTCGAAGGCCTGCAGGGCGCGGGCTTTCAGGTCAACAACCCCAACGTCGTCGCCGCCTGCGGTTGCGGATCGTCCTTCCAAGTTAAAGACGACGCTCCCGCAACCGCCGCCGTCTGATCAAGCAGATCAAGGACGCAGGGAGCGTGGCGTGCTCTGCACGCGAGCGACCGAGGACGCCGATATGCGCCGATCAGACGGCGGCGGTTATTCGATCTGCAGCGGGGGCGACTGCGCCGGAGGGGCGGCGGCGGCCGGTGCGGACTCGGGTTGCTCGACACCCAGCACCTCGGCAAGCTCGCCGGAGTCGAACATCTCTTCGACGATGTCGGCCCCGCCCAGCAGCTCGCCCTTGACGTAGAGCTGCGGAAAGGTCTGCCAGTCGGAGATCTCGGCGGTGACTTCGCGAAGCGGTTGCAGCGCCGGCAATACGTCGATCGCGCCGTACTCGACGTCGAGCGAGTCGAGCACCTGCACGACCCGCATCGAGAAGCCGCAGCGCGGCATCTCCGGCGTGCCCTTCATGAAGAGCAACACCGGGTTGGCGGCGATCAGTTCCTCGATCTTCTCTTTTAGTTCGGCGTCGGCCATTGGCACAGAGTAGCTATCCAGGCTCCCCGGTCTTCAGCGAGAGGGCGTGGATCGTGCCGTCGTCGAAGCGCTCCTTCACCGCGGCCTTGACCAAACGGTGCTGGGCAATGCGGGAGAGGCCCGCGAATTGAGCAGCCACCACGGTCGCCCGCAAGTGGTCGCCGGTGCCGGTTTTGTCGATTACCTCGACCTCGGCCCCCGGCAAAGCGGCTTCGATCATTCCCTTTATCTCCGCCAGGTCGGCCGCCATGGGTCGGCTAGCGACGGCGGCGCAGCATCATCAGGCCGCCGAGGGCGAAACCGGCAAGCGCGGCGCCGGCGATCAACTGCGAACGGTGCTCGTAGGCCTGCCGGCGCCAGTCGGTGAGTTCGGTGACGCGGCCGCGCAGAATCTCGACCGAGCTGCCGAGGTCGCGGCGCTGCAGGTCGATGTCGCGGCGGATCTCCGCCGCGGAGCGGCCCGGCCGGCCGGCGGTCGGGGGACGAACGGGGTCGGGTTGAGCGCTCATTCCTTGCCTGCCTTCGCTCCTGATTCCAGCGTTTCCCTGGTCAGCTTCGCCTCGGCGATTGCCTGCTCGGGCACCGGCGGGGCGCCGGCCTGTACGGAGCGGTAGGCGATAAAGCCCGCGGCGGCGGCGATCAAGAGGAACGCGGCAGCCTCGACGAAGAAGCCGGGCCAGGCGTTGCCGTCGAAGACCTCTTCGGCGAGCAGCCAGGCGATGCCCTCCATGACCAGGATCAGGGCGAGGAAGGCGAAGACGCCGGCTGCGACCCCGACGACGGAGCCGCGCAGGATCTTGCCGACCTTCTCGGAGATCTCGGTCTTGGCCAGCTCGATCTCCTCGCGGACGAGCGAGGAGCTCTTCTCGGCGACGTCGAAGACGAGCGCTGAGACCGAGCGCTCGTCCTGGGTCGGCCGCTGCGGTACGTCGCTGCCCGGGGGCGGTGTGCCGGTTCCGTCAGCCACGCTACTCGGGCGGATCCTCGTTGTAGATGCGGCGGAAGACGATCGCGGCAAGGCGCGTCGCGGCAATGCTGGCGAGCGCACCGCTTGCGGCCAGCATGCCGCTCCAGACAAGACGCTTGGCGATCTCGTTATCCATTGGGCTCGACCATACCTATCGAGGCTCGAGGCCGTCGCATATCGTCGTCACCAGCAAGGTCTTTGCCTCGTCGAAGTCGCTGTCGGCGGCCGGGATCACCTCGAAGATCCAGCCCGAGAGGAGCTGCTCGACCGCCCCGTAGAAGGCCATCGAGGCGAAGTTGGCGTCGACGTCACGGCGGAAGACCCCGGCCGCTTGACCGTCGGCGACGATCTTGGCGATCGAGTCATAGGCGCGGCGGATCTCGGCCAGGTGGGTGCGACCGAAGGAGTTCGCCGCCCGCGTCACCTCGACGATGATCACCTTCATCAGCTCCGGGTCGTGCCGGTAGGAGTCGACGATGAAGCCGGCCGCGGCTTCCAGCTTCGCCCGCGGGGAGTCACCTTCGCGATCGGCCTCGTCGATCGCTGTGATGAGCAGCGACCAGCGCTCGCTGAAGAGCTCGTTGAGCACCTCGTCCTTGGACTTGAAGTAGTGGTAGACGAGGCCGTAGGCCACCCCCGCCTCGTCGGCGATGTCGGAGACCCGGGTCGAGTGGAAGCCCTGGCGAGCGAAGACGCGCACCGCCGCGTCGAGGATCTGACGGCGCTTGTCCACCGCGGCTGTCGGTGCCTTGGCCATCAGGCGGCGCGCGCCTCGCTCAGCTGCGGCCAGACGTAGGCGCCTGGACGGCGGTTGGCGAGCGAGGGCAGCGTCTCGCGAACGCTCTCCTGGGCGGCGAAGTCGAGCTCGGCAGCGGCGAAGCACTCCTCATCGGGCGCCATCGCCAGCACAACCCCCCAGGGGTCGACGATCGCCGAGCGGCCGTTGGAGCTGAAGTGCGGCGGCGCTGAGCCAACCTGGTTTGGGGCCAGCACGAAGGCCTGGTTCTCGATCGCCCTGGCTCGCAGCAGCACCTCCCAGTGGTCGCGGCCGGTGGCCAGGGTGAACGCCGAAGGGACGGTAAGGATCTGGGCACCGCGCACGGCGAGGATGCGAAAGAGCTCGGGAAACCGCAGATCGTAACAGACGCTGAGGCCGATGGTGAGTCCCTCGAGTGCCGCGGTGACGATCTCCTCGCCAGGATCCTCGTGGGCCGACTCGCGGTAGGTGACTCCCCCGGCCTCGACATCGAACATGTGGATCTTGCGGTAGACCGCAAGGTCCTCCCCGTCGGCGCCGATCAGGACCGAGGTGTTGAAGGCCTTCTCGCCCGGGCCCCGCTCGGAGATGCTACCGGCGAGCAGGTGAATGCCGAGCTCGCGAGCCCAGGCGCGGGCGGCGCTCAGGCTCGGACCATCGAGTGCCTCCGCGCCGGCGAGCAACTTCTCGCCGCCGACGAGCAGGTTCCACTTCTCCGGCAGCGCGATCAGCTCGGCGCCATCGGCCGCAGCGGAGCGCACCAGCCGCTCGGCGGCTTCGAGGTTCCGTGCCTTCTCGCCGGTGGAGTTGAGCTGTACGACGGCTGCGCGCAAAGTTCCTTTTGGCTCCCTGGTTGACTGACCAGTCAATCGGTTTGCCCAGTATAGGTGCAGGCGTAAGCTTGAGTTTTCATGAGTGAGATCGCCCAAGCCGGCGGCGAGCGCAAGCAGGTGACCGTCCTCTTTGCCGACGTCCAGGGCTCGATGGACATGGCCGAGGGCCAGGACCCCGAGCAGTGGCACGCAATCATGCAGCGCTTCTTCTCGACGCTCGCCGACGCCGTGCACCGCTTCGAGGGAACGGTCGACAAGTTCACCGGCGACGGGATTATGGCCGTCTTCGGAGCGCCGGTCGCCCACGAGGACCACGGGCGGCGCGCCTGCTATGCGGCGTTGAAGATGCTCGACGACGTCGGCGAGTACGCGGCCGAGCTGCGGCGCCGGCACGGGCTCAACTTCTCGACCCGGATCGGGATCAACTCCGGCGAGGTGGTCGCCGCCGAGGTCGGCGAGGGCGGCTATACGGCGGTCGGCCACACCGTCGGTCTGGCACAGCGGATGGAGGCCCTGGCCGAGCCGGGCAAGGCGTACCTGACCGAGAGCACCGCCGAGCTGGCCCACGGCTACATGGAGCTGGATGATCTTGGACGTTTCGAGATCAAAGGCGCCAGCCGACCGGTCGGGGTCTTCGAGCTGGCCGGGGTCGGCGCCGCGCGCTCGCGGCTCGATCTCTCGCGGGAGCGCGGCTTCTCCCGCTTCGTCGGCCGCGACGAGGAGATGGGGGTGCTGGAGGAGGCCCTGGCGCGGGCGGAGAGCAGCGAGGGCGCGGCCATCGGCATCGTCGCCGAACCGGGCGTCGGCAAGAGCCGCCTCTGCCACGAGTTCGCCGAACGCTGCCGCGAGCGCGGAATCGAGGTCTTCGAGTGCCAGGCCCAGGCGCACGGGCAGTCGATCCCCTTCATGCCCGTGCTGCAGATGCTGCGCTCCTACTTCGGCATCGCCGACGGCGACCCAGAGCGGATCGTGCGCGAGAAGATCGCCGGCCGCACCCTGCTCCTCGATCCCGATTTCGCCGAGGAGCTGCCCCTTCTATTCGACTTCCTCGGGGTGCCCGATCCGCACCGGCCGCTGCCCCAGCTCAGCGCCGAGGCGCGTCATCGGGCGCTGCGCGGCGCCGTCTGCCGGTTGGTGCGCGCCCCCAACCGACGCAACTCGATCGTCACCCTGGTCGAGGACCTGCACTGGATGGACGAGGGCAGCGCCACCCTGCTCGGCGAGCTGATCTCCTCGGTCGAGGGCACCAAGACCCTGGCGATCGTCAACTTCCGCCCCGAGTACGACGCCGTGCGATGGGCCGGGGCGAGCACCTACAGGAGCATCTCGCTGGAGCCGCTGGGTCCCAACGGGACTCGCGAGCTGCTGCGCGACCTGGCCGGCGAGGATCCCTCGCTCGACGGGCTGGCCGACCTGATCCACGAGCGCACCGCAGGCAACCCGTTCTTCATCGAGGAGATCGTCCGCGGCTTGGCCGAAGCGGGCAATCTCGAGGGCGAGCGCGGCGCCTTCCGGCTGGCGCGGCCGGTGGAGGACGCGGGAGTGCCGGCGAGCGTGCAGACGGTCCTGGCTGCCCGTATCGACCGGCTTGACCCGACCGCGAAGCAGCTGCTGCAGGCCGCCTCGGTGACCAACAAGGAGATCGGCGAGCGGGCGCTGGGAATGGTC